>Ga0302314_10009926_pt1 | contig 16765 bp, 19 predicted proteins | sample III_Palsa_N2_3_FD_200533 | JGI IMG/M metagenome (GOLD analysis project Ga0302314, IMG submission 200533) | Peat permafrost microbial communities from Stordalen Mire near Abisko, Sweden - III_Palsa_N2_3 | ecosystem: Environmental > Terrestrial > Soil > Palsa > Peat permafrost | place: Sweden...
CGCCGCCCGTCGACTCGGCGACGCGGCGGGCGATGTCGAGGCCGAGGCCGGTGGAGCCCGCGCCGCTGCTGCCCCGGCGCAGCGCGGCGTCCGGGTCGCTGATCCCGGGGCCCGCGTCGGCGACGAAGACGAGGATGACTCCTTCACCGCGGTGCAGCGTCACGGCGAACGCGGTCCCCTCCGCCGTGTGCCTGAACACGTTGCCGACCAGCGCGTCCACCGCCGTCTCGAGATCGGAACGCGGGACGGGCACCGGGGTGGGACCGTCCGCACCGGTCAGGTGCCAGGCGCGACCCTGGTCCTCGGCGAGCGCGGACCAGAAGCGCATCCGGTCAATGAGCAGCTCGGCGGCGTCGCAGCCTGGCGGCTCGTCGCGGGCGGGCCGCCGCGCGGCACGGATGATCATGTCGATCTCCTGCTCGAGACGGTCCACCGCGACCCGCGTGTCGTCGGCGGCCCGGCCAGGGCCGAGTGCGGCCGCGTTCATCCGGAGCGCCGTCAGCGGCGTCCGCAGCCGGTGCGGCAGGTCGGCGGCCGTCACGCGCTCCGCGGCGATCAGCCTGCTCAGCCGCTCCGCCATCGCGTTGAACGCGTGCCCCGCCGCCACCAGTTCGGCCGGTCCAGCGAGCGCGCTGCGCGCGCTGAGGTCGCCGCCACCGAGCGCGGCGGCGGCCATCGCCAGCTCGCGGGCGGGCCGCGTGACCCCACGGGATGCCAGCCGGTCGGCCACCAGAACCGAGACGGCGATCAGGGCAAGCGCCACGGCCGTCATCACGGCCCACGCCGCGGTCACGCCGCGTGAGACATCCTCGGCCGGCACGTACACCTCGGTAACCGCGAGCCTGCCGCCGCTGAGCGCGACCGGCTGGAGCACGACGTAGCCGCCGGTGACGGGTGCGATGAAGGACCTGGCCGCGGTCACGGCCGCCCGCAGGTCGGCGGCGCTGGCGTGCTGCTCGCCTCCGATTCCACCACTCCCACCACTCCCACCACTACTAACGGTGGTGAGGTAGACCGCGAGCTGTCCGGCCGCGCCCGCCGTGGTGCTCGCGATAGCACTCTTCAGCGTTGCCCTGGACGTGGTGACCGCGAGCACCGGCTCTATCGCCGCCCCGGCCAGCTGGGCGGCCGTGAACGCCCGGTCTCGGGCCACGTCCCGCACGACGACCGCGAGCGGGATCAGGAACGCGATCGCGACCATCGACGTGACCGCGGCCGATACGAGCGCAAGCATGGTGCGCATCGACGTCCTCATGCTGGCGGTGTCCTCATCGCGGGAGCATCCTCACGGTGTTGGCAACTTCACTGCGGCGGGTCGAGCATCACGCCGACACCCCGCACCGTGTGCAGGTAGCGCGGCCGGGCTGCCGTCTCGCCGAGCTTGCGCCGCAGCCACGAGACGTGCACGTCGATGGTCTGGTCATCGCCGTAGGACTGGCGCCACACCTCGGTGAGCAGCTCCCGTCGTGAGATCACCTCGCCCGGCCGTGCGGCCAGGTAGGCGAGCAGATCGAACTCGCGGCGCGACAGCTCAAGCCGTCTGCCGTCAAGCAGCACCTCCCGACGGGCAAGGTCGATGCCGAGACCGGCCACGGTGATGATGACGGCCGCGCTCTGCGGCCCGCTGCTGCTGCTGCTGCGGCGCAGCAGCGCGGCGATCCGGGCCGCCAGATGCTCGCCAGAGAACGGCTTGACCACGTAGTCGTCGGCGCCGGCGTTGAGCAGCCGGATGATCTCCGGTTCCTCGTCGCGGGCGGTCGCGATGATGATCGGGGTCGCGGTGATCGCCCTGATCATCTTCAGGGTCTGGCCCCCGTCCAGGTCAGGGAGGCCGAGATCGAGGATGATCACCTCGGGCGGATGGTGGTTGACCTCCCTGATTCCGTCGAGCGCCGTGCCCGCCGTGCGCACGGCATGCGCTCGTTCGGTGAGATCGGCGACCATCGCCGATCGGACATACGGGTCATCCTCGACAATGAGTACGCGAGCCATAATCCGAACCGTACGTATCCCAGGCGTCCGGTGCGGCATCATTGCCGGCATGATGCGCCTCGTTGTCGGCATCGCGGCCTGGGTAGCCGGGACCGCGATCGCCGTCAGCATGGCCTGGTTCGGCGCGAACGTGGTGCTCGCGGACGCCGGTGTGGGTCAAGGCGTGCCGTTGGTCAACGCCGCGCCATCCATTCCGCCGGCCGCGACACCTGCGCCACCGGCCGGTGCCGGGGCCACTGGGGGAGCGGGGAGCACGTCACCGAGCCCGGACGTGTCGGCCTCAGGCGATACGGGGACGGGAACAAGGACGGGGACGGTCGCCTCCGCGGGCAGCAGCACTAGCCATTCGCCGACGGTGACGCCCGCGGCTGGCAGCGTGCACGCCTACACGTTGACCGGCGGGCGCGTGACGCTGAACATGACCGCGGGCGCGGTACAGCTGGTGTCCGCCGTGCCGAACGCCGAGTACTCCGTGCAGACCTGGTCGGGCACGGGCTGGCTGCGCGTCGACTTCAGCTCGGGGGTGCAGGTGTCATCGCTGATCGCGAGCTGGTACGAGCACGCGCCATCCGTCACCGTCGAGAACTAACACGGCAGAAAAGGCGCCCGCACGTGCCATCCTTGCTCATCCGGTCGGCCGCGCTCATCCGCAAGCGGTGCCTACGAGTACAGCGCCTCGATCTCGTCGGCGAATTCCTTGGCGAGAACGCTGCGGCGGATGCCAAGCTTGGCCGACAGGTGGCCCTGCTCCTGGGTGAAGTCCACGTCAAGCACCCGGAACTTCCTGATCGACTCGGCCCGGGAGACCGCCTTGTTCGCGTCGTCCACGGCCTCCTGGACCTCGGCGAGCAGGTCGGGGTCATCGCGCAGGTCGGCGATGGTGGCGTCGGCGGGCTTGCCGTGCCGCTCCTTCCACGGGCCGAAGACCTCGGCGTCGATGGTGATAAGGGCAGCGACGAACGGGCGGCCGTCGCCGACCACCATGCACTGGCTGATCAGCGCATGCATGCGCATCCGGTCCTCGAGCACCGCGGGGGCGACGTTCTTGCCGTTGGCGGTGACGATCAGCTCCTTCTTCCGGCCGGTGATGCGGAGGAACCCCTCGTCGTCAAGCTCGCCGAGGTCACCCGACTGGTACCAGCCGTCCGCGGTGAACGTCTCCGTGGTCGCCGTGTCGTTGTGCCAGTAGCCGGGGAAGACGACCTTGCCCTTGATGAGCACCTCGCCGTCTTCGGCGATCTTGACGGCCACGCCGGGCAGCGGCATGCCGACGGTGCCGATCTTCTGCCGGTCCGGGCGGTTCACCGCGATGGCCGCGGTCGTTTCCGTCAGCCCGTACCCCTCGAGGATGGTGACGCCGACGCCGCGGAAGAAGTGCCCGAGCCGCTCCGCCAGGGCGGCGCCACCGGACACCGCGAACGTCGCGCGGCCGCCGAGCGCCGCGCGCATCTTTCCGTAGACGAGCCGGTCGAACAGGGCGTGCTCCGCGCGCAGCGCTAGGCCGGGCCCGCCGGACCGGTCGAGCGCCTCGCTGTAGCCGACGGCCGTCCGCGCGGCGCGGGCGAAGATCTTGCCCTTGCCCTCGCCGATCGCCCGCTGCTCGGCGCCGTTGTAGACCTTCTCGAAGACCCGCGGCACGGCGAGCACGAACGTCGGCCGGAATGAGGCCAGGTCGGGGAGCAGGTCGTTCATGTCCTTGCAGTGCCCGATGACGATCCCGCCATCCAGGCAGCCGACCTCGATGATCCGGGCGAAGACGTGCGCGAGCGGCAGGAAGAGCAGCGTGCTTGCCTGCGGCTGCGAGTGAACCGCGGCGAGCGGCCCCATGAACGCGTTGCGCACGCCGGAGAGCAGGTTCTCGTGGGTGAGCTTGCAGCCCTTCGGGCGCCCGGTGGTACCCGAGGTGTAAATGATCGTCGCGAGGTCGGCCGACGTTCTCGTCCCCGTCCGGCTTGCGAGGGTTTCCGCGCTGACGTCCGCGCCGCCTGCGATCAGCTTGTCCAGATCCTCCTCGAGCCGCCATAGGTGCTCAAGGGCGGGAAGCCGGTCGCGCGCCGGGGCGATCAGCTGCCCGAACTCCTCGTTCTCCACAATGACGGCGCGGGCGGCGGAGTCGGACAGGATCCACTCGGCCTGCTCGGCGGAGGAGGTCTCGTAGATCGGCACCACGACCGCGCCGACCGTCCACAGCGCGTAGTCGATGAGCGTCCACTCATACCTGGTGTGCGACATGAGCGCGATCCGGTCGCCCGCGGCGACGCCTGCCGCGATGAACCCCTTGGCGAGCGCGTGCACCTCGTCCCTGAACGCGCTCGCGGTGACGTCTGCCCAGGTACCGTCGGCGACCTTGCGGCGCACGACGACTGCTCGCGGCTGCTCCGCCGCACGGCGGGTGACAACATCGGCAAGGTTCGCCGACGCCGGGATCTCCGCCATGGCTGGAACGCTGTACTCGCGCACGACTCTCCTTTCTCCCGGGGGGACGACCCCCCGTACCCCCCGGGGCGTGCCCGATGGCAAAAATCGCCATCATATCGGGCGCGCGGAAGCATTCCGGGGAGGATGATTCCCAGAGTCTATGTTTATCTCATGCGGGTCCATCTAGTAAGCGATGTGCACGGCGCGGTTGACGCGCTCGCGCGGGCGGCCGACGGCGCCGACGCCCTGATCTGCCTCGGCGACATGCTGCTCTTCCTTGACTACGCGGACCACACGCAGGGTATCTTCGCCGAACTCTACGGCGCGGAGCATGCCAGGCGGTATATCGAGTTGCGCACCGCGCGGCGTTTCGGCGAGGCCAGGGCGCTGACGGCGGGGATCGCGGCCCGGCTGACGGCCGAGCGCGGTACCGATCTGCGCGCGCTGACCGACGAGGCGATCAGGAGTCAGTACGCCGCGCTGTTCGGCGCGCTCGCCGAGCCTGCCTACCTTACCTACGGCAACGTGGACGTGCCGCGCATGTGGAACGGCTACCTCAAGCCCGGCCACCATGTGGTCGACGGCGGCCGTACCGAGGTCGGCGGCGTCACGTTCGGCTTCGTTGGCGCCGGCCTTATCTCCCCCTACCGCACGCCGAACGAGGTGCCGCCCGCCGAGTTCGCCGCCAAGCTCGACGCCGTCGGCGCGGTTGACGTGCTGTGCACGCATATCCCGCCGGCCGTTCCCGAACTGCTCTACGACACGGTGGCCCGCCGGATGGAGACAGGCTCGGTCGCACTGCTCGATGTCATCAGGCGCACCCAGCCCAGGTACGCGTTCTTTGGCCACGTGCACAACCCACTGGTGCGCCGCGTCCGCCTCGGGCGGACCGAGTGCGTCAACGTCGGCCACTTTCGCGCCACCCGCACCCCCTACGTCGTGGACCTCTAGCCTCGTATCGCCCCTTATCCGAGATATAACAGCAAGAAATGACGGCAGATCCCCTACGGGTGGAGCTTTGAGTGGCCGGAGCGAGTTAGTCTGCGAGTATGAGCACAGAGCCGGGTAGCGACCCGATTGGCGATCTCCAGCGGTGGCTAATGAGGGCGGGCGCGCGCAGCATCGGCGCCAACGTGGCGGACAGGGTCAAGTCCACGCTCGGTGGCGGAGGCGGCGCTAAGAACGCCGACGTCTGGGAGACCGCGACCACCGAGGCACCGGGGGATGAGCCGCCGGAGTGCCAGTGGTGCCCGATCTGCCGGGCCGCCCGCAGGTACCGGGATTCCGGTGGCGCACCTGCGGGAGCCGGTTCACCGCTCGCGGGCGTCGGTGACACGCTCGCGGGGTTCACCAGGGACGCGTTCGGCCTGTTCGAGGCGGCCATGCGGCCGGTGCCGCCGCGCCCGCCCGCGGGCTACTACTCCGCTGCCAGCCCCCAGCCAACAAGCACGCCGCCAACGAGCGCGCCCCCAACAAGCACGTCGCAAGCCGACACACCGCCCGCCAGCGCCCCGTCCCCCGGGCAGTCGTCAGACAACGGCACCGTCGTCGGGCCCGGAGTCGGGTGGTCGGCCGTTGTCCATCCGAAGCACGAGGATGACGAAGCCGCCCACGAAGGCGGCGACCGCGAGGAAGGCGGCGAGCGCGGAGATGGTGCTGCCGATGGCGGTGCTGATGAGCAGGTAGAGCGGACCGCCGAATAGCGCGAGCCAGGCGCCCTTGGTCACCGGGTCCAGCCTCGGCAACGGTGGCGGAACCGGCGGAATGAAGTGGTCCTCGGCGGGATCGTCGGGCAGCGGGACGTCCCGTGGGCCGACACCGCCGCCCATCGGCCACGGCTCGCCCGACATCGGCGGTGCCCCCGGTGCGATGGGCAGTCCTGGCAGCCCGGTCGGATTGGTCGGCGGCTCGTGCGGCAGCGCGTCTGGCAGCGTTGGCGGCATCGTCGGCGTGACGGATACCGGGCCCGCTAGATCCTCGCGGTCCGGCCAGGGCGGCTGCACGCCGTCAGGTGCGGGCGTGTCAAAGCGGGCGACCAGGTCGAGCCAGGCGGCCTCATCGCCGCCCCCGCCTGTCGCGTTACCGCCTGTACCGGTTCCGCCCGGCACGTCCCCGTCAGCCACAGTTTTCTCCCGGGGGAGCGACCCCCCGTACCCCCCGCTGTTGCGCTGGTGCGGACCCGATGGCAAAAAACGCCATCATATCGGGCCCGCCCCAGCGCAACGGAAGTCGCGGGGCTTCCCGGTATCGTTCTCTCACAGTCTTACCCATTTTGATGCGAGACGCTGTGCTTCTGGACGAAGGACAGGGTGCCATCGAAAATCTCCGGCGCGTCATTGTCAAGCGTCGCGACATGGTAGCTGTTGGCCAGTGGCCGCACCTCGGCACCTGGCAGCGCGTCCATCAGGACCCGCATGCTGGCGGGGCCGACCACGTGGTCAACCATGGACCGGTAGACAAGCAGTGGCTGGGTCACCTCGGCGAGTTGCGCCGCTGTCGTCCGCCACATCTGCGGCAGCGTCGCGACGGCGGCCACGGGAGTCCGCTTGAGCGCCCCCTCCTGCGCACCCGGCTTCTTGATGTCGCCGCCGATGGAGGACAGCGACCTCACCACGTGCTTGAGCACCGGCGCGAGTACGAGCAGCTTGGTGTCGCCGGCGAGCGATGGGTTTACCACGACGAGCCCGCTCACTTTCGCGCTCTGCGTCTGGGCGAGGCGGAACGCCAGGCAGCCGCCCATCGAGATGCCGGTCACGAAGACCTGCTCGCATACCGCGCTGAGCTCGGTGAAGGCCCGCTCGGCTCCGGCATACCAGTCGAGCCAGCCGGTCCGGCCCAGGTCCTGCCAGGTAGCGCCGTGACCGGGCAGCACGGGAGCGCGGACGGTCAGGCCGGCGGCCGCCAGGTGCTCTGCCCACGGGCGGACCGTCTGGGGGCTGCCGGTGAACCCGTGCAGGACGAGGACCCCGACGGGGCCTCCGTCGGCGGCGAACGGCTCGGCACCGGGCTGCGTGATGCCGGCCTCACCTGATTTAGACGACACCCCAGAACTCTATATGTCCGTGGGGATATCTGTCTGGGGTGTTGTGTCTGCTTGTCCAAGGCGCGTCTGCCCGTGGCGGCTCGCGGGACGTGCGACGATGTATGCGTGTTCTACTGGGTACTCAAGTACACGCTGGGCATCGCGCTGAAGCTGGTGTTCCGGCCCTGGTCCCGCGGTCAGAAGAACGTCCCCCGCCGCGGCCCGGTCATCCTCGTGAGCAACCACCTCTCCTTCGCCGACCACTTCTTCGGGCCGCTGCCGCTGCCCCGCAGGGTGGTGTTCCTCGCCAAGGCGGAATACTTCACAGGCAAGGGCATCAAGGGCCTGGCAAGCCGGGCGTTCTTCGCCGGCAGCGGACAGATCCCGATCGACAGGACCGGCGGTGAGGCGAGCGAACGGGCGCTGCGCTCGGGGCTGCGCGTGCTCGCCGAGGGGAACGTGCTCGGCATCTATCCGGAGGGCACGCGCTCGCCGGACGGCCGGCTCTATAAGGGCAGGACGGGAGTCGCCAGGCTGGCGCTCGAGTCCCGTGCGCCCGTGGTGCCCTGCGCCATGATGGGCACGTTCGAATTCCTGCCGTCAGGATCGCGCCGGCCGCAGATGAAGATCAGGCCCGGAGTGATCTTCGGCAAGCCGGTGGAGTTCTCCAGGTTCTACGGCAAGGAGTCGGACCGGGCGGCGCTGCGCGAGGTGACCGACGAGATCATGGCCGAGATCGCCAAGCTGTCCGGCCAGGAATACGTCGCCAGCTACGCCAGCAAAATCAAAGAACGGACGCAAGCGGACGAGCCGGACACGGAGCAATAGGCACAACTCTCAACGTTCTCATGCGGTTCATTACAAGCGTCTGAAGGACAGATAGGCTTTGCCCATGCGAGTGGGAGTGCTTACCGGCGGCGGCGATTGCCCAGGGCTTAACGCCGTCATCCGCGCAGTGGTGCGCGTGGGGATTCAGGAGTACGGCCTGGAGTTCGTCGGGTTTCGCGACGGCTGGCGCGGGCCGCTCGACGCGGATACGGTGCCGCTCGACGTGGCCGCGGTGCGCGGCATCCTGCCGCGTGGCGGCACCATACTCGGGTCGTCGCGGACGAACCCGTTCAAGGAGACGGGTCCCGGCCGCACCGGCGTGGAGCGAATCAAGGACAACCTGTCGGGGCTTGGCGTGGACGCGCTGATCGTCATCGGCGGCGAGGACACGCTCGGCGCGGCCGCGCGCCTGCAGACGGAGGGTGTCCCCGTCGTCGGCGTGCCCAAGACCATCGATAACGACCTCGGGGCCACCGACTACACGTTCGGCTTCGACACCGCGGTGAACATCGCGATGGAGGCGATCGACCGGCTGCACACGACGGCGGAATCGCACCATCGGGCGCTCATCGTCGAGGTAATGGGTCGCCACGCCGGCTGGATCGCGCTGCACGCGGGCATGGCGGGCGGCGCGAACGTCATCCTCATCCCTGAGCGCCCGTTCGAGATCGACAAGGTCTGCGCCCATGTGGAGCACCGGTTCCAGACCAGGTACGCACCGATCGTGGTCGTCGCCGAGGGCGCGCACCCGGTGCAGGACGACGTATCGCTGACCTCGGGCACGCTCGATGAGTTCGGCCACGTCAGGCTCGGCGGCGTGGGCCAGTTCCTCGCCACCGAGATCGAGAAGCGGACCGGCAAGGAGGCGCGCTGCACGGTGCTCGGCCACGTACAGCGCGGCGGCACGCCGACCGCGTTCGACCGAGTCCTCGCGACCAGGTTCGGGCTGCACGCGGTCCAGGCGGTGTACGAGGAGGCGTTCGGCACGATGGTGGCGCTACGCGGCACCCAGATCGGCCTCGTCCCGATCGCGGATGCCACCCGCGAGCTCAAGCTTGTCCCCCCGGACCGCTACGCAGAATCCGAGGTCTTCTTCGGCTGAAGACCAAAGACCTTCATGCGTAACGTGCCCGGCTGGCTCCCTGCCCCGCACTCGTTCTCTGCTTGGCGAGCCCGCCTTCTCCCAGCGTGTTGCCCTTTCCCTGCGAGCCTGTCTCTTCCGGCAGGGTGGACAGAGTCTGGGCCGCGCGCAGGAAGACCTGCCGGTCGGCAGCTGGGAGCCGGGAGAGTATATAGTCCTCGTTGGCTTGGATCTCGGTCTGTGCTGCGAGGCGGGTCTCCTGGCCGGCTTGGGTGATCGACAACAGCCTGGCGCGACGGTCGGCAGGGTCTGGCTCACGGGTGATGAGCCCGGCCCCTTGGAGCTCGTCGAGGGTGGCGATTATCCGTGTCTTGTCGGCCCCGATTGCCTGGGCGAGCGCGGCCTGGGTGCGTGCCGGGCCGCCGTCTAGCGTGTTGAGCACGACATAGCCCCACATCGAGATCCCGTGCCGTGCGAGCACTGGCAGTTCGGCCGCGATGAGCGCTCGCACAAGGGGCTGGAGCATCGCCGGGAGATCCCGCCGGTGGCCGTCGTGATCCGCCATGTGATTAAGGTACACGTCGACATATCATAAGCATGTGCGTATGATATGTAGATGCATACTAACTTGGATCCCGATATCGTGGCGCTCGACGCGCAGGCGGTAAGCGAGAGCGTCCGCCTGGTGGCACAGGCCACGGCGGCGGACCTGGCGCGGCCGACACCGTGCGCCGACTGGACGCTGCACGGCCTGCTGAGGCACATGGTCACCCAGCATTACGGGTTCGCGGCCGCAGCGGCTGGTGATGGCGACCTGGCGCGATGGCGGCCGCGCCCGCTTGGCGAGGACCCGGTCGCCGCGTACCGCGCCGCAGCCGAGTGCGTGCTTGCCGCGTTCGCCGCCGATGGCGTGCTCGGGCGGGAGTTCCCACTGCCGGAGTTCAAGCGCGGCCTGACATATCCGGGGCCGCAGGCGGCAAGCTTTCACTTCGTCGATTACGTGGTGCACTCCTGGGACGTCGCCAGGACCCTGGGCCTTCCAGTACGCTTCGACTCCGCCCTGCTCGAGGTGGCGCTCACGGTGGCGCGGGCTGTGCCTGGTGGCGATGCCCGGCTAGAGCCGGGGGCCGCGTTCGCGCCGGAAGTCGCGTGCTCCGGCGGGTCGCCGCTCGACCAGATCGTGGCGATCCTCGGCCGGTCCCCTGACTGGCGGCCTGCGAGCGCTGATAGCAGCCCGCACGTGACACGGCGGCGCGCGATCATCAGCGGCTCGGCCTATGAAGAGGAGATCGGCTATGCCCGCGCCGTAGTCGACGGCGGTTGGGTGCATGTCTCAGGAACGACCGGCTTCGACTACGCCACCATGAAGATCTCCGACGACGTGGTGGAGCAAGCCGAGCAGTGCCTGCGCAATATCCAGGCTGCGCTGGCCGAGGCTAAGTGCACCTTCGCCGATGTGGTGCGAGTGCGCTACCTGCTGCCCGAACGTGCCGACTTTCAGCCCTGCTGGCCGGTCCTGCGCCGCTACTTCGGCGAAGTCCGGCCGGCTGCCACGATGCTCATGTGCGGGCTCGCCGACCCCCGCATGAAGATCGAGATCGAGGTGTACGCGCGGCAGCCCACCGCCTAACAACCCGCTGCTGGCGCGGGGCGTGATGCCCTGAACCGCGAGGAGGCCTCGGCCGCGCGGTCGAACGGACCGTCCCGACTCCGTCCCCCGCATTCCTCTCAGACACGCGGTACCTGACCGGCCGCAAGCTGCACGCTCTCGTGCGCCAGCCCTACGTCCTTCCAGGTGCTGGCTGCCGCGGCCCCGGGCCTGCGGACCGACCAGCTCGCCCGCAAGGCCGCCGCCCTGGAAAACAAGCTGAATCCCGAGGCCGTCCGGGCCCGCAAGGAACTCGCGAAGCAGACCAGGCAGCGGGTCGAGGCCCGCCGCGAGATGTCGGGCAACGCCTACCTGGCCGGCCGCGAGCTCGCCACCGCGGACGTGCTGGCGTCCAAGGCCCACATCGACGCGGTCGCCGCCCGGCTGCGCCGGGCGGGCCTGGACGGCAACCTGGACCAGCTCCGCGCCCTGGCCCTGACCGACCTCACTCAGGGCCGCAACCCCCTCGACCGCATCACCCCCGCCCCTGCCCCCGGCACCGCCCGGAACTTCACCACCACCGCGAGCACCAGGCCGCCGCCGCGGCGAACCCGCCCCCGACGCCGCCCAGCTGGCGCGGCTCCGCGACCTCCTGCGTCAGCTGAACGTCACCCCTGAGCCCATTGCCAGGGACACCTGTGACCATCGGCATGCCGAGGACCGCTACACCCCCAGCCGCAAGCTCAGGCACCTGGTCCGCGCCCGCACCGCCACCTGCTCAGCCCCCGGCTGCAACGCCCAGGCCGTCTACTGCGACATCGACCACGTCGTCCCATGGCCGGACGGCCCGACGGACGAGTGCAACACCCACCCCGGCTGCCGCCGCCACCACCGGTGCAAGCAGGCGCCCGGCTGGCACGTCGAGGAACCCGAGCCCGGCGTCATGCGCTGGACCACTCCCGCCGGCCGCGTCCACACCACCACCCCGACCGTCTACGACACCTGATGCCACACCAGGCAACGTTGCCCGGTCGACGATTTACATGAACCTAAGCCGCCAGGGCCGGGGACTCCTGCTGACCGCCGCCGCGAGCTCGATCGAGCCACTCGCTCAGGTGCGCGCGCAGCTCGGTAATCGGAACGTCCATGGTCAAAGCCTCCGCGGGAAACTCTTAGGCGGTTACCAGCTCAGATATCGGGAGGGTGAGCCGGACGGGCTGCTCGAGGTCGAGGACCGAGCGGTGGACGGCGTGCAGGCGGTAGGTCGCCGTCGCGGCGTCGAGGTGGAATTCGCGGATCTCCGCGATGTCGTACTTCTCATCGAGGAGGACGACTAGGTAGACCGGGATTCCGGCGGCGGCGTACTGGGTCTTATCGAGCAGGTCTTCCTTCGCACGCTCCATTAACGATGAGGGTGACCTCTCCGGGGACCTCATCGGGTCTGGTCGAGCTTGGTCCAACGGGACGGTGGGTTGTCGTCGTGCGGGAGCCACAGCAGCGGTTGCATGCCGTCGAAGCTCTGCTGGAACCCCGGGTCCCCCGGGAAACAATCGTTCTTGTCGGGCCACACGACCTGCAGGTACGGCGGCCTGACCATGCCGTAGAAGGAATCGGAGATCGACAGCAGGCCGCTCGTCCGCCAGCTCATATCGACCGGGCGCAACGTCAGCGGGGCCCGGCACACGTCGTCGAGCACCACACCGGGGGCGATGTCCGCGCCGTCGGCGACCCGCGCGCCGATCGCGTTGATAATGGACGCGGCGTTCTCAAGCGGCAGGCCGCAGAGGATGAGCTCGGGTCCCTGGCTGTTGAGCCAGATGCCGACGCTGTAGGCCCACGGCGGTATCTGATCGCCGCCACGGTTGCCCGAGACGGCCCAGCCATACTCGCTGACCGTGGCGGCGACCCAGTTCAGGTAGGCGTGCTTGCCGTGGTCTGGCTCCTCGGCTTCCGTCGCGCGGTCGGACCACGCGATGCGGCGTCGGCGGCCGGAAAGAAGCTTGGGAAGGTTCATGCACCAAACGCTACGCCGGGGGTCTGACATTCCAGGTAGCCGCGAGAATCCGCTAGTCAGAGCGGTATCGCGATAACGGAGTCGGACAGTGCCGCCGCACTCGGCTCGACCGTCACTCCGGCACCTTCCGTGCCCTGGTTGTGAGGCACAGCGTGCGGTACGGCGTGCGGCTCCATGTCATCGCCGCGGATGGTCCAGATGTCACGGGGGAGCAGCGTGAGCGCCGAGGCGATCACGATCACCGCCGCCGCGGCGAACTGCGTCGAGGAGACCCCGATCGCGACCGCAAGCGGACCCGCGAGAAGCGCGCCGATCGGCATCGCCGCCATCGAGCCGAGCGCGTCGTAGGACGACACCCGCGCCAGCTCGTCGGCGGGGATGCGGGTGGCCATCTGCACGGTCCACTGCACCATCATCACCTCGATCAACGTCCCGAGGCCGAACGCGACGAGGCAGATGACCGGCAGCGGCAGCACGAGCGCGAGCGCGAGCGGCGAGACCGCGATCGCGGCGCCCGACGCGACCACAAAAAGCATCGGCCTGCGAGGGGCATACCGCAGCGATACGACTCCTCCCGCGATCAGGCCGAGCGCGTCGGCTGCGGTGATCGCACCCCACGCGGCGGGGCCGCCGAAGTGCGCCCTGGCCACCACGGGCCCGAGTACGAGGAAAGCGCCGTTGAACGCCATCATCACCACGCAGAACTGCAGGACGGTCGCCCACAGCCAGGTATGGCTGCGGAACTCGGTCCATCCCTCGCGTAGCTCGGTCAGCATCCCCGTGCCGCTGGCCGCGTCGCTCTGCTCGCTCAGCCCGGCCCTTCCGCCGCCCTTGAGCGCGAGCATCAGCGGAATCGTGCCCATCATGCCGATCGCGCACAGCGTCAGCGCCAAGCCGGGGCCGGCTGCCGCGACCACGAGGCCGGCCGACGCCGCGCCGATCATCTGGCCGGTGTTCATCGCCAGCCTGCTGATCGAGCTGCCCTCTTGGAGCAGCGTGTCCGGCACGATCTGGGGGAGGAGCGCCTGCGAGGCGGGGTAGAACATGGCGCCGCCGATGCCGTTAAGCGCCTCGAGGCAGATCATCGCCGGCAGCGCGGGATGGCCGGTCAGCATGAGCACGCCGAACGTGCCCTCTCCCGCGATGACGGCGATGTTGCCGGCGATGATCACCCACTGCGGCCGGAGCCGGTCCGCGAACACGCCGCTGACCCAGGGTGAACACCAGCATCGGCGCGACCTGTGCGGCCAGCACGTAGGAGAGGTCCGCGGTGGACCCGGTGACGTTGAGCACCGCGAATGAGACGCCGACCATCGAGAAGCCGACGGAGAACGGCGCGAGCAGCCGGTCGATGAGCAAGAGCCGGAAGTCGGGTATGGCGAGCACTGGGAACCGGCGGGCGGGCGCACGCCACGACATGACAACATCCGTTCTTGCGTCAACAGGGATCGATCCACGCTACGGGGTACGTAACAGCCAGGCAATTTGTTTTGTGCCTGGGTCCGCCGCGGTTAAGGCAGTGCGGTTAAGGCAGTGCGGTTAAGGCAGTGCGGTTAAGGCAGTGCGGTTAAGGCAGTGCGGTTAAGGAAGCGGCGGGTTTTCCGCCGCCGCCGCCTCGTCCTGCTCGCTGTCGATCTCGGTGTCGCTGTCGATGCCGAGGTGGCGTTCGATCGCGGCCAGCCTGCGCTCGATGGACTCAAGGGTCCGGCGAAAGCCACCGAGCGTCTCTGGCCGCACGCGGATGGCCCGCCCCGTGCCCTCGCCAGGCAGCCAGCTGGCCGTCGCGTACGCGGTCCTGGCAGCAGCCATCGGCTCATCAGAGTCTGGTTCTGGCGGCTCGCTTGCCGCCAGTTCGATAACGGTCTCCCTGATGATCGGCAGCGGACCCGCGACCCGCTCGAGGATCTGCGAGCCGACGCCGTGCCCCTCGTGGATCAGCCCGAGCAGGATGTGCTCCGTACCGATGTAGTTCATCTTCAGCCCGAGCGCCTCGCGCAGCGACAGCTCAAGTACCTTCTTCGCCCGTGGCGTGAACGGTATGTGCCCCGATGGCGCCGCGCTGCCCCGGCCGATCGCATGCTCAACCTGGTCCCTGGCTGCCGCGAGCGTGAGCCCCATCGACTCGATGACCCGTGCCGCGACGCCGTCGCCCTCGTGGATCAGCCCGAGCAGGATGTGCTCGGTGCCGATGTAGTTGTGGTCGAGCATCCTGGCCTCTTCCTGTGCCAGGACCACGACGCGACGCGCGCGCTCGGTGAACCGCTCGAACATGGGAAACTTCTCACTTAAAGGGTGGGCGAGCAGGGAGATTCGACTCAACGTATGCCGCTTACCATCCGAGGAGCAAGAAAAGACGGAATTATCCTAAACGTACCCGGCTGGCTCTTTCAGGTTACCGTCGCTGTGAATGAGCCATGTTGACGAGCGCGATCGCTACCCAGATCAGCAAAACCATGATGACCGCAGCCGCGCTTGAGACATGGCCGTGCACCACGACAGCGGTCGCGCCGACGGCGAGCCCCAGCGACCCGAGCCCGAGGAACATCCCGGTTACCCCATTGCTCCGCCGCTCCGGCACGGATGGCGGCTGCGGCGGTGCGACGGGACCGGGGAAGCCGGGGGAAGCAGGGAAGCTGGGCGCGGCGGGGAACGTCGGCGTGGCGGGAGCGGGCGCCGCCTGCTGGCCCCCGCGCATCCGCGCGTCCACGCGCCTGTCGATCTCCTCGCCGATGCGCTCGATGAGCCCTTCCGCGACCGCGGAATCGTAGTGCGAACCGAGTTCGGAATGGGCGGCTACGGAGGCGGCGACCTCGGCGCGCTCGTTAGCGTTCACGCGCACACGTTATGTCGCGGAACCCCTTTGCGGCAAGGAAAACCGGTCGGTGGAACCACGGGACCGTTAGGGATGATCCTGAATTTGTCTTTTTCTGGCAGTTGGCGGGGGCGAGAGCGGTCGGTAGGCGGAAACCCCGGCAGGAAACTGGCAAACTGGAGGGATGCCCATGACAGATCCCCCCGCGGTCGCCGGGGCGGCGGAACCGGCCGTCGGCGAGCCGTGCGTGCTGCTCAAGCTAGGCGAGATCTTCCTCAAGGGACAGAACAGGCCGCAGTTCGAGCGGATCCTGCACCTCAACATCCGCGCGGCGCTGCGGGACACCGGGGTGCCGGTGGAACTCGTCGTGCGCGAGGGGGTCATCGTGCTGCGGGTCGCGCGAGGCGACACTGCGGTCCACAACACTGAGGCCGTTGACCGGGTGGCCGCGCGGGTCGCCGACGTGCCCGGGATCATCAGGGTCAGCCGTGCGCTGCTCGTAGATAAGACGCCCGAGGCCGCGACCGCCGCGGCGGTCGCGCTTACCGGGCCGGGCAGCGGCGCGTTCGCGGTGCGGTCGCGGCGCCGCGACAAGCGCTTCCCTCTCACGTCCGAGCAGCTCAACGCGGTGGTCGGGCACGGGGTGCAGGCCGCGCACGGGCTCAAGGTCGACCTCAGGCACCCGGAGGTGGAGATCTTCGTCGAGGTCGACGCACACGAGGTGTTCGTGTTCACCGGCGGCGAGCCAGGGCAGGGCGGGCTGCCGGTGGGGATGAGCGGGCGGGCGGTCGTGCTGATGTCCGGCGGTATCGACTCGCCGGTCGCCGCCTACCGGATGATGCGGCGCGGGCTGCGATGCAGCTTTCTGCATTTTTCTGGCATGCCGCTTACCGGGCCTGAATCCATCTATAAGGCGTATGCGCTTATGCGCGGCCTCGACAGGTTTCAGGGCGGGTCCCGGCTGCACGTGGTGGCGTTCGGTAAGGCGCAGCGGTCGCTGGCCAACTCGG
>Ga0302314_10009927_pt1 | contig 16765 bp, 12 predicted proteins | sample III_Palsa_N2_3_FD_200533 | JGI IMG/M metagenome (GOLD analysis project Ga0302314, IMG submission 200533) | Peat permafrost microbial communities from Stordalen Mire near Abisko, Sweden - III_Palsa_N2_3 | ecosystem: Environmental > Terrestrial > Soil > Palsa > Peat permafrost | place: Sweden...
ATCAATGGCCTGGCCTGGGCGGCGCAGGCGGTCCTGCAGGCTGCGGAAGCGGCGGCGGAGGCTGCTACCGGGAGCGGGTTGGCGCGGGAGGCTCCCGAGAGCGGGTTTGAGGCGGACCGGTTGCGCGGATATCTCGAAGCCACCGCCGCCGCAATCGATCGGACGGGGCTCGAAGCGGCGGTTGCGGAGCGGCTGCGGGAGCTTGCGGCGGCGGTGGATGGGATGAATCTGGAGGATCTTGATCGTACGTTGACGGTGCTTGAGGAGAAGATGTTTGCCGGTCTCATGGCCACCGCTCCAGAAGAAGAATTAGTGGCGTTGCGGGAGCAGGCGGCGCGGGAGCTGGCACCGTACCGGGGCAAGATGCAGGCGGTGCAGATCAAGCAGGTGCAGCAGCAGTTTTTGCAGAAACGGCTGCTGGAGGCCCGGAATCTGCCTCGTCTGAGCCTCTTTTATATGCCGCACCAATGAAAATGACCGGCGCATGGGAGCGTCGGCCATTTTGCAATCTGCCTTCCAACTACAAGAGGCGAGTGTTACCGGCGTCCGCCGCCGCCGTGGGATCCGCCGCCACCGTGGAATCCGCCACCGGCGCTGCCATGCGAAGCGACCGTACCATGGAAGCCTTCGCCGCCATGCACTCCGCCAACCGGTGCTCCGCGATAACCACCGGCGACTGTGCCGCGGTAGCCGATTCCGACTCCACCACGGTAGCCGTAGCCATATCCGCCACGGTATCCGATGGGGTAGCCGCCTCTAAAGCCCCATCCGCCGCGGAACCACGGGCCGGCACCGATGAAGATTCCGCCCAGGAAGTAGTTCGGGCCGTAATAGCCGTAGGGCGCGCAGGAGTACGGATAGTAACCGTAGTAGCCGTAGGCGCAGGCCGGAGGGCCGTATTCATATGCGTAGGGGGCGGGAGCGTAGGGCACACCGACTCCGACCCCGACGGCAACCTGGGCGTGGGCCGTCTGGAGGCTCATTGGGACCAGCAAAATGGTGAAGATTGCGAGATATTTCAGGAATTTCATAACACCCTCCCCGGACTGCGAAGCCGCTACCTTGGTTATTTGATGCCGGTTTGGCCATTCGGGATTACATCTCCCGGATTGAAGTCCAGCGTTGGCCGGGCGGCTTCGTGATAGATAATACCCCTTTTTCGGGGAAATGTTGCGGGAGTGTCAATTGCGGCGCAACCCCTCTATTCTGAAGATGGACCCTATGCCCATGCGGATACTGGATGCTCGATATGGCGGCAACTTCGGCGCGGACGACGGTTCGGAACTGCCGTTTGTGCTGCCCGGAGAGGTGGTTGAGAGCGCCGGTGCGCTGCGCGTTCTGGAACCGTCGGCGGATCGAATTGGGGCGGGGTGTGTGCACTTTGGGGCGTGCGGCGGGTGCCAGTATCAGCATGCGTCGTATGGTGCGGAGGTGGCGATCAAGCGTGGGATTCTGGCGGGGATCTTCGCTCAGGCTGGCGTTGCTGTTCCGGAGATTCAAACCCACACGGGACCGGAGTGGGGCTACCGGAACCGCATCCGGCTGCGCATCGAGGCGTCGCCCGGTACACCGGAAACTCCATTCCGAGTGGGATACAGCCGTCGCGGGTCGAACGAATTCCTGCCGATCCACGAGTGTCCGATCGCGGCTCCGTTGTTGTGGCGGGCTACCGAGGCGCTGCTCCGATGCACACCAGGCCGGCTTCTGGCTACGGTCTCGGAGGTGGAGTTGTCTTGCACGGCCGACGAATCGCGGCTGCAGATGCAGGTCTACCTGCGTGCTCCGTCTGTCGATTCTGGTGGGTTTGCGGCCTGCTGCGAACGATTGCGCGCAGGGATTCCCGAATTGGCCGGAGGCGGCGCGGAACTCGATCCGCAGGTCAACCGCCGCGTCCGCCGGGGCTGGGAGCCGTTTGCGTGGGGAGCGCCGGGGCTGAACTACGAGGCCGCCGGACGCTCGTACTGGGTGAGCCGGGGAGCGTTCTTTCAGGTCAATCGATTTCTTGTCGACCGGCTCGTCGAGCTCGTGTGCGGAGGGGAAGACGGAGCGCTGGCGTGGGATTTGTTCGCCGGGGTCGGGCTCTTTAGCCGGACGCTCGCGGAGAACTTCGAGAGGGTCGTCGCGGTTGAGGTCGGTGGCGAGGCCGCGACCGATCTGCTGGCCGCGAGCAGGGGCGGGAAGGGCAGGCCGTCGTTTGAAGCGGTGCATGCCTCGACGCTCGACTTCCTGCGGGCTCGCGAGCTACAGCGCGAGCGGCCTGAGTTGATTGTGCTGGACCCGCCGCGCGCCGGACTGGGTGTCGAAGCCGCTACGGTTCTTGTGCGAATGGCTGTGCCGCGCGTGGTCTACGTCTCCTGCGACCCGGTGACGCTGGCGCGCGACCTCGCCATTCTCACCCGCGCGGCCTACCGGATCGACGCGCTCGACCTGATCGACCTCTTCCCGCAGACATTCCACATGGAGACGGTCGTTCATCTGAGCCGTCGCTGAGCACAGGGTGTACAACTGAGGGGAACCAATCCAGCGGTCACTCCGAGTTCCCCGACCATGCCAGCCAGACCTTCCGCCGTGCGCCCCACCGTCGAGCGGTTGTCGTTTCGCCGCGCTCCGCTGGCCGCTGCCGCCGTGTGGTTCGCTCTGGGGATTGGGACTGCTCATTGGCAGCTCTCGCACGATCTTTTCCTGCCGACGGTGGAGTTGCTCACGGCGCTGGCGCTGCTCGCGATTCTGGCGGTTGTGGCACTGGTTCGCAGCCCCCGGATCGCGTGGTTTCCGGTGGCCGCGGTCTGGATGGTGCTGGGGATCGCTGCCGCCGAATGGCAGCCGTCGCCCCCTTATCCCTTTGCGCTGATGGCTTATGCCGATAACCTGAGCCGCACGGCGCGGGCGCATGTGGTGCGCGTGCGCGTGGCGGCGGAGGCTCCAACGGAGGAGGATGCAGACCTGATTCCGGCGTGGGAGTCGACTGAGGAGGCTCCGGCTGGGGCTGGCCGTCCGCTCTCGCTCGACCTGGCGCTGGATGAGATCGAGGATGTGACGCCAGACCGCAGCACGATGGTCCCGATGGCCGGCGGGGTGCGGGTCTCGGTGTATGGCGCCGGACTGGACCTGCGCTGCGGCGACAGGATCGAGCTGCCGCTGCGCCTGAAGGTGCCGCAGCGCTTCAATGATCCCGGCGTGTTTCAGTACACTGACCTGCTGCTTACCCAGGGGATCGCGGCCGAATCGAATGTTCAGGCGGGTCTCGTCAGGCGGACCGGATCGTCGTCCGCGACCTTCCAATGCCGTCTGTTTGCCGCGCAGACGTGGGCCTCGACGCGGTTGCAGCGGTTCGTCGATTCGGCCGCGGATCGCCGCCTGCCGCCTGCGTTGCGGCTAAACCAGGCGGACGTGGCGATGCTGAATGCGATGCTGTTCGGCGATCGCTCAGGGCTGAGCCACTCGTTGCGTGTCGGGTTCGAGCGCACCGGCTCCTTCCACCTCTTCGTTGTCTCTGGGCTGCACATTGCCCTGCTGGCTGCGGGGGTCTTCTGGTTCTTGCGGCGGATGCGCCTGCCGTTGTGGCTTGCGACTGCGCTGACGATCCTGACCGCCGCCGCGTACACGGCGCTGACGGGCTTCGGCCAGCCGGCTCAGCGGGCGCTGGTGATGACCGCCGTCTACCTGCTGGCGCGGCTGCTCTCGCGTGACCGGGATTCGCTGAATGCGCTGGGCGCGGCGGTGCTGGCGCTGCTGCTGTGGTTACCGTCGAGCCTCTTCGACGCCAGCTTTCAGATGACTGCGCTGGCCATCATCGCCATCGGAGGGATCGCAGTGCCGTTGGGCAAATACACATTTTTGCGTCTGAGCGCGGTTGCCGGCGATGTCTTCCGGCTGCCACGCACGCAGTTTGCGCCGGGTGACCAGCATCGTCGGGTGCTGCTCGAATTCTGGGGCGAGGAGGTCGCGGAGTTGTTCGGCGTGAGAGCGCGAATGCTGCCTGCCAAGCTCTTCCGGGCAATGCTGTGGGGCTTCGAGCTGGCGTTGATCGCGACCGTTGCCGAGCTGGTGATGGTGCTGCCGATGGCGCTCTACTTCCATCGGGCGACGGTCTTCGCGCTGCCCGCCAACCTGATCGTGATTCCGGTCATCGGCGTTCTGGTGCCGGCTGCCGTGGCCACGTTCGTGGGCTCGCTGATCAGCCCGTGGGTGGCATTGGTGCCCGCCGCCGTCACCGCCTCGGTGTTGCATGGCATTACATGGGCGATCCATCGAATGAGCCGCCTGGCCGCCGCGGAGGTGCGTGTTCCGGGGCCGGCCGCGTGGGTGGCGCTGCTCGCGTTGGGGGGATGGCTGGCGTGTTGCTGGGCTGTTCGCCGGGGGCGCTGGGGAGCTCTCGCCACTGCAGTCGCGCTGCCCGTCATCGCCGCGTCGATCTTGTGGCCGGAGCCGCCGATTACGACTCCCGCGACTCTTGAAGTGACTGCCATCGACGTCGGGCAAGGCGACAGCATACTGGCCGTCAATCCCGACGGACGGGCCATGCTGATCGACGCCGGCGGACCGGTGGGACGCAGCGGACCGGCCGAGATCGTCGCGCACTTCGATGTCGGCGAGGAGGTGGTCTCGCCGTACCTGTGGTCGCGCCGCCTGCGCCGCCTCGATGTGGTGGTGCTCTCGCACGCGCACACGGACCACATGGGCGGCATGCCGGCGATCCTCGAAAACTTTCGTCCGCGGGAGCTTTGGGTCGGCAGCGATCCCCACTCGGAGCTGTACGCGGCGCTGCTGGCCGAGGCTGCGCGGCTGGGGATTATCGTTCGCCACTTGCACGCCGGGGACCGCCAGCAGTGGGGGGACGTGGGGGTTTCGGTGTTGGCGCCGGCGGCCGGTTACGCCAACCCGAATGCTCCGAAGAACGACGACTCGCTGGTGTTGGCGCTGGTTTATGGCAAGGCGTCCGCTCTGCTCGAAGGCGATGCCGAGACGCCCAGCGAACAGGCGATGCTGGCGGCCGGACTGGTCCACCCGGTGACGCTGCTGAAGGTGGCGCACCACGGCAGCCGCACCTCGACGACGCAGGCATTTCTGGACGCCGCAGTGCCGGAGGATGCGGTCATCAGCGTGGGCCGGCACAATACCTTCGGGCACCCGCGCGGGGAGGTGATCGCGCGGCTGGCTGCCGAGCACGCCCACGTCTTTCGGACGGACGAGTTCGGCCTTACGACGTTCCTGCTAACGCCCGACGGCAAGGTGCGCGAGGTGGTGCGCCAGACCCCGCTGCCTGCTCATCGCCCCTAGCCCTGCTACCATCGAGGTGCGCATGCAAATCGTCCAGGCTACCTTCGGGGTGTTCCACCAGTTCGAACTTGCCCACCAGTTGCACAAACGCCGTCATCTTCGCAAGATCTACACCACCTGGCCGTGGGCGCGGGTGAAACGCGAGGGCCTGCCGCACTCCGTCGTCGGCACCTTTCCTCCAGTCCACACGACCGACCACCTGCTGGGCCGGACCCGTTTCTACCCCCGGCCGCTCGGGCAGTTCCTCAAGAAGTACACCGCCATCACCTTTGACGAGTGGACCCTCCGCGTTATGCCGGAGTGCGACGCCCTGATCGCGATGGCCGGCGCTGCGCTCAAGACCGGCGCACTGGTCAAACGGCGCGGCGGACGCCTTATCTGCGATCGCGGTTCCACTCACCACCGCTTTCAGGAAGAGGTTGTTGCCGGGGAGCATGATCGCTGGAAGATTCCGCGCCACCAGGAGGCCGACGGCGTCATCGAGCGTGACGAGGCGATCTACGCCCAGGCGGACGTGATTGTGGTTCCATCGCAGGTGGCGGGCCGCTCGTATGTCGCGATGGGGGTCCCGGCGGAGAAGATTCAGGTCATCCCGTACGGTGTCCGGCTGGGGAAGTTCAACAAGACATCCGACCCGCCAACCGATTCATTTCAGGTGATCTTTGCCGGCCAGGTAGGGTTGCGCAAGGGGATTCCGTACCTGCTCGAAGCCTTCGCGCGGCTGCGCCACCCCAAGAAACACCTGACCGTCGCGGGTGCCATTCAGGACCATATCCGCCCTCTGCTGGCCGAACTTCCGACCGGCAATGTGACCTTTCTCGGGGCCATTCCGCAGGCTGAACTGGTCGATCGCCTGAGCCGCAGCCATGTATTGGTGCTGCCGTCGATCGAGGAGGGGCTGGCGCTGGTGCAAGCGCAGTCGATGGCCTGCGAGTGTCCGGTCATCGCGACCCGCGCTACCGGTGCCGAAGACCTCTTCACCGACGGTGTGGAAGGCTTCATTGTGGAGGATCGCGACGTCCTGGCTCTGGCGGACCGGATGCAGCAGATCGCCGATGACCCCGCGCTGCGCGCACGTATGTCGGCGGCGGCTCGTCTGCGCGTCAAGCAAGTGGGAGGCTGGGACGACTATGGCCGGCAGTGGGACGACCTGCTGCACCGCCTCACCGGGCAGCCGCGGACCATCGACGAATTGGCGCTCTGAATTCAGCCGCAGCGTGTTAGGTTCATTGCATGCTCCGGACAATCTCCGCCCTCGTTCTGCTCGCCGCCGCCTTGTCTCTCTCGACCAGGCCGCTTCCCGCCCAGCTCGCCACTTCGCCGGCCGATCAAAAGCTCGCGCTCGACATCTATAAGGAATTCATCGAGATTCAATCCGGCTTCTCGACTGGTGCGACCACGCCGGTCGCCGAGGCAGCCGCACGCTACCTCCGCGCCGCCGGATTCCCGGAGTCGGACATCTTCCTCGGTGGGGCCAAAGCGAGCAAGTTCAACATGGTCGTGCGATACCACGGGACGGGTTCGCTGAAGCCCATCCTGCTGCTCGCCCACACCGATGTCGTCGAGGCCAAACGCGAGGACTGGTCGATGGATCCCTTCAAATTCATCGAGAAGGACGGCTATTACTACGGTCGCGGAACGGGCGACGACAAGGCCCAGGCCGCGGTCTGGCTGGCCACGCTCATCCGCATGAAGCATGAGAACTTCAAGCCCGACCGCGACATCATCCTTGCGCTGACCGCCGATGAAGAGGGTGGCGGACCCTTCAACGGAGTCGACTGGCTGCTGACGAATCATCGCGAACTGATCGACGCCGACTTCGCCCTGAACGAAGGTGGCTGGGGCGAATCGTCGCCCGACGGCAAGAAGATATCGAACGATCTGCAGGTGAGCGAGAAGTACGTCATCAACTTCAACTTCGAGGTGCGCAACAAGGGCGGCCACAGCTCCATGCCCGTCCCGGACAATGCGATTTATCACCTGGCCGCCGCGCTCGACAAGCTCGCCCACTTCGGCTTCCCGCTCAAGACCAACGCCGTCACCACGGCCTATTTCACGCAGATGGCGAAGCTCCAGACCGGCCCCATCGCCTCCGATCTAGCGCAAGCAGCGAACGGCTCGCAGGCTGCTATGGAGCACGTCGCGGCTGCCTCGCCGAACTGGAACTCGACCCTGCGCACGACGTGTGTGGCCACGATGCTGGCTGGAGGACATGCCCTGAATGCGCTGCCGCAGCTGGCCACAGCGTCCGTTAACTGCCGCGTGCTGCCGGAGGATTCGCCGGACTATGTGCTCGCGACGCTTACCAAGGTGATTGCCGACCCCGAGGTCAAAATCAGCTCGCTTGTGAACAACTCCGGCGGCGTTCCCTCGCCGATGCGTCCTGACATCCTCGACGCGGTCAAGCAGTCGAACGCCGCCGAGTTCCCCGGCGTGCCGGTGCTGCCGATCATGGTCGTCGGCGCCACCGACGGACGTTTCCTGCGCTCGGCCGGCATCCCCTGCTACGGGGTCCAGGGCTTCTTCTTCGCGCCCGACGACATCCGCTTCCATGGCCGCGACGAGCGTATGCCGGTGAAGTCTTTCTACGAGGGCGAGGCCTTTATGTACGATCTGGTGAAACGCCTTTCTACACCGGCGAAATAAGAGGCGCCCTGACGCCGGGCGGGCGGTACTTCGTACCGTCCTGGGCTTCGCGTGGTCCGAGCGTTGCCCGGCATAAGACGTGCTAGCTGCCGACGATGCTAAAGGTTCGCCAAGGGCTCAACACGACCGTTCCGTCCACGCCGATCGACCAGACGCGCCACCGGTACCAGCCGGGGTCGGAGGCAAAGCGCGCCGTAATTCGGGTCTTCAGCCGGGAGTTGTTGTCGGGCACATAGAACAGGTGCGAGAGCCATGTCGTGGCATATCCCTGCGCCTGCCACTCCACCACCTGCAACGACGAACCGCCCAGGTTATCCCACCACATCTCGGCCGGTGCGATGCGCGTGTCGCCGTTCGGCGGAGCGGCCTCGGAGATTCCAAGAGGCTTCGTCCCCTCTGTGCCGAGCGGGTTCGAAATCTCCTCGCCCTTGACTGCACGCGACAGCAGGTCGAGCCCTTCGCTCTGCCGCTCGCTCAGCAGGGATGGTGAAATCTGCAGCACCCGCCACGGGCCCGCACCATCTCTGCGCAACACTACCAGCGCATGGGTCACGCCAATTTCGGTTCCCGTCGACTGCACCGCCCGCAGCATGACCGTCGCAAAACGGTCGTTGCCCGCGACCGGCCCGATGTCGATATGGAGGTCGGTCGTATTGGTTCCGCGATTTGGCAGAACATTCGTCGCCAGGGTGCGACTTCCAAAGATCGCGGGTGTTCGCTGGTACGGCTTCGGGCCCTGCGTCGGAAGCTTGTGGCGCCCCGCGATCTCGGGGTCGGCATCGGCGCCGAGCTCTTCGCCTTGCAGCGCGGAGCGCAAGGCACCCGCCGCCACCGCGGGAGCGCCGCTCATGTCCATGTGCGGCGTCGACCTGGGACGAGCGGCGCGATCCGTGAACCAGATCGCGACTCCGCGTGCTGTCGCCCCATGCCCAGCCGTTGTGAGGATGCAGATCTCGGGTCGCCGCTCCAGCGCAATCTCGCCGTCGAACTGCTCCACCTGCGGCGATTGATCTGGAGGCCAGATCGACGTGACGCACTGTTTGCCAAAGACATCCGACGCCAGCCGGAAGTGCGCCCGGTCGGTCGGGATCGAGATCAGCAGATCGGGCCTGGCGTGGTCGAGCTTGTCCGCCAGATCGGTGTCATAGACCTGCTCCAGCGCCACTTTGAGACCCGGAAACCGCGCCTCCATCTCATTCCGCAGCCGGAGCCACTCCGGATCGAGCGGAGGAGCGGGCTGGTTGGCCTGTGCGCCCGCACCGGCCTGGGGCACGCCGGTCGACAGCACTCCGAACCCTCCCGGCGCCTTACCCGTACTGGTTGGGCCGGGTGGCGGCGGGTTGAAGTCGCCGACGGTCTTCTCCTGCACGGTCTTCGGGATGGGGTTGCCCGCCGAACGGACCACAGGCATTGCCAGTGGGTCGGGGTTCGGAAGCACCACCCATATTCTCAGGTCGCCGGAGGTCGAAAAAGGAGGATCGGGCCACGCGGCCGCCTGACCCCAGGCAGAACTCGCCAGCAGCGCTGCGCCACAGGCTGCACCCGCTCTCCGCCGCCACTCGATCCGTCGCGCCATCGCCGCCTCGGTCTCCGATGTATGGACTTTAGCCTATAGGGACTCGGCGCGCCGTCAAGCGTTATCGCGAGCCGCCAGAAATATTCATCGCCTGCCACGGGCTCAACACGATCGTTCCGTCCGCGCCAACCGACCAGACGCGCCACCAGTAAGGTCCCATGTGGTCGGCAAATCGCGCGACCGTTCCCGTCTTCAAGCGATTGTCGGTGTCGGGCGCAAAGTAGAGCCACGTGGGTGGGTCTCCGCCGGAGCCGCTTGGGTGCCATTCCACCACCTGTAGGGTCGCGCCGCCACGATTGTCCCACCACAACTCGGGATTGACCTGCGCCATCGCACCATTCTTTGGCGTGGCCTGGGAGATGCCGAGCGGCCGGTCGCCCTCGTTGCGTTGCACACTTGCTCCTTCGCTCCACGCGCTCGCAAGTTGGGCGAAGGCGTTCAGGACGAGGTCGGGCGCGAGATCCCACGACACATGCAGCACCCGCCAGCGGCCTGCGTGATCGCGGCGCAGCACCATCATCGTATGCAGTGCCCCTAAACCGCGCATCGTCACCACGGCGGATTCGCGGCTCACCTCGATCGAAGTAATGTTGACCCGGACCTCCGCAGGCGGCCCCGCTGGCTGAACGTAGCCTGCCGCTCTCAGCGCAGGGCCTACCAGCTCCGGATCGGCGTCCTCCAGGGCCCGCCCCTGCAACAGGCGGGCGAAGGCCTTCACCGCGATCCCTCCGGCCTCGGAATTCTCCGGGGTCCGTTCCACAACGCCAAAGTCGACACCTTCATCCGCCAGCCACACCGACAGTGCGGAGTACGCCCCAACGTTCGCTGCGTTCGGCACACCCTCGATATAGGGCCTGAAACCAACGCAGCGCCCAGGATCGATGGTCTCACTGAGCCACACACGCACTTGCTTGCACGAAGCCGCATCCAACCATGGCTCTGAGCGCAATACCAGATCGGGATAAGAATCCGTGCCCAGCGCATCCTTCAAATCAGGAGCCAGATCGCGATCCGTCAGGTACTCAAAATCCAGATCGAGGTCGGGAAACGCCCGCTGCAACCGGCTGCGCAGAATATCCCACTTCGCGTCGTGCTGTAGTTCATCGTCGTGCGCCTTCACCGAGGCAGCCTCTGCAGCCGCAGCCTGTTGCGGAGTCAGAACCTTGGTCTTTCCGTCGGAGTGAATCACCCGCGCTGGCGCATCGGCTGGCCCGAAATTCGGCGGAACCACCACCCACACCAGCAACTTGCCCGATTCGAGCGGCGCCAGCGCATCATCCCACGGCGACTGCGCCGAAGCCGCGACGGCCAGCGTCAGTGCAACCGCCACCTGAAGCGCTTTGCCCGCCAGTCGACGCATTCCGCACCTCGGTGGTTCGCTGCTCTGGGCCGGTGGCTTACGAGACGCGCCGTACTCTCAGGCGTTATCGACCAAGTCAAATATAATCGCCAGGCCGTCATTCACCGGTTCCGCCTTCACCCGTTCGAGCGATGCCACCACCCACTCCGCTCCGGCCGCGTAGAGCTCCGGCGCCTGATGCGTCCCCAGCACGCCCAGCACCCGGCTGCCTGCCGCCTTGCCCGACCCCACGCCGGTCGGCGCGTCCTCGACCACGATGCACTCGGCCGGGGTAAATCCCAGCAGCTTCGCGCCGGTTATATACGGCTCCGGATGCGGCTTGCCGTTGGTCACGTCGTTGCCGGTAATCAGCCGCTCCGGCACTGGCAGGCCCGCAACCTTGAGCCGGGCCAACGTCAGGCGCCGGGTCGCGGACGTGACGATCGTCCAGCGATCCTGGGGCAGGGAATTCAGCAACTCGCCGACTCCCGGCAGCACCTTCAGGTCGGCGACATCCTCAATCTCCATGTCTTCGATCAGCCGCAGGCCTTCGTCCACCTGGGCCGGCGTAAAATCGGGCCGCAAGCCATACATGATCTCCACCGCTCGCGACCCGTGCCGGATCGTAAACTGCTCCGCATTGGGCACGTCATAGTGCGCTGCCCAGCGCTTCCAGCAACGGTTTACCGATGCGATCGAACTGATCAGCACCCCATCCATATCGAACAACAGGCCTTTGGCTTCGACGATCACAGGCTTCCAGTCTCAACTTCGCATCGGAAAGGTCAGCTTCCAGACTACCGCGTTTGGAGAAAACCCCTTCAAGGATGTGGCGCAGATTCGTATTGGCAGGTCGCATGATTCATGTAATGATGCCAGTACATCAGCCAGAACTACGAGCTAGCCATTTAATTGACTCGAGAGACGTGAGCCTTCATGAGTGCCGCGCAAAACTCGTTGTGGCATCGCTATCGTCAATATCTGTGCGTTACGGGCGACACAGGATTGTCGGTGGACGTCAGCCGCGTGCGCTTTCCGGACGACTTTTTTTGCGCGTATGTCCCCGGCAATCGAGGCCGCGATGGATGCCATGGAGGCGATCGAAGCAGGCGCCCGCGCCAATATCGGCGAAGATCGCATGGTAGGCCACTACTGGCTGCGCGCGCCGGAGCTGGCCCCAACGCCTGAACTCGCCGCCACCATCGCGGACACCGTGGCCGAGGTGCAGGCGTTTGCGGAGCACGTCCATCAAGGAAGGGCCGGCACTCCGGGCACGAGTTTCCGGCACCTCGTACACATCGGCATCGGCGGGTCGGCGCTCGGGCCGCAGCTTGCCAGCGAGGCTCTCCGGAGCAAGGACGATGCGCTGACGGTGGACTTCCTGGACAACTCCGATCCCGACGCAGTGACGGTGCTGGCGGAGCGGCTTGACTGCGAACTGGACCGGACGCTGGTCTCGGTGGTCTCGAAGTGCGGCTTTACGCCCACGCCTAGGTATGTTCATCTCGCCATGGAGCGCGTCTTTCGGGACGCCGGCCTGGACTTCGCCCGGCATGCGGTGGCGACGACGGTTCCAGGCTCGAATCTGGACGAACGCGCGTCCTTCGAGCGGTGGCTCGCCACCTTTCCCATGTGGGATTGGGTGGGTGGCCGCATGTCCGTCACCTCCGCCGTCGGCCTGCTGCCGCTGGCGCTGCAAGGGGTCGATATTGCCTCGCTGCTCGACGGCGCGGCGGCGATGGACCGTGCCACCCGGGGCCGCGATCCGCTGGCCAATCCGGCCGCTCTGCTCGCCCTGATGTGGCACTGGCTGGGCGAAGGACGGGGCGAGAAAAACATGGTCGTTCTGCCCTATCGCGACCGTCTGCAGCTGCTGCCGCGTTACATCCAGCAGCTCGTCATGGAGTCGATCGGCAAGAAGTTCGACCGCTCCGGCGCGCTCGTCGAGCAGGGACTTACGGTGTATGGCAACAAGGGTTCGACCGACCAGCACGCGTATCTACAGCAACTGCGGGCCGGCAAGAACGACTTTTTCGTCATGTTTGTGAGGGTGCAAAAGGACCGTGGGGACTCGGTTCTCGAGATCGCTCCGGGCGTTACGCTGGGTGACTATCTCTTCGGCTCGTCGGAGGGCTCGCGCGACGCGCTCTACGAGCGTGGCCGCGACTCCATCACGATCACCCTGCCGGACTGCTCGCCGCGTTCGCTGGGCGCGTTGATCGCCCTGCTTGAGCGAGCGGTCGGCCTCTACGCCGAACTGATCGACGTGAACGCCTACGACCAGCCCGGCGTGGACAAGTTCGTCGCCGACCCGGCCGCACAGTTGCAGCAGGCCCTGCTGGCCTACCTCCGTACCGCCGGCACCCCGCGGACAGCCGACGAAATCGCCGGCGCGCTCGGCCGGCCGGAGCAGGCGGAGACCGTCTACAAGCTGCTCGAGCGGCTTGCCGGCGACCCCGGCCGCGGCATCGCCTCCGCGGCCGGCCGATGTCCGTTCGAGGCCGGCTTCTCCTTCGCCCCGGCATGCGCCGCCGCCGAACTGGTGGCGCTATGAGCGCCGGAACGATCTCCACCGCCGACCGGGCAGCTCTTGGAGACAGCCCCATCGTCATGCCTGCGGCGGTTCTCGAACGTTTGCTCGAGACCATCCGCCACCGCCTGCCCAGAAAATCCTTCGGCTACTTGCTTACCGCCGGCGATCCCCGCCGCATCGACGATTTTCTTATCTTCGAGGCCAATACTCGCAACAGCCCGGACTGGAAGGGCAAGTTCGAAGCCTACGGCCAGTACTTCCTCGATCACGACGATGCCGGATTTGTGTGCACGCCGGAGGAGTCGTGGCGGGTGCAGAAGCAAATCTGGGCCAGTGGCATGACCGAGGCGGGAGTCTTCCATAGCCACCTGCGGCACCCAGCCAACTTCTCGCTTATCGACTACGACCTGCACACGCAACGCTACAGCCACATCTGGCACCTGATCGTCTCCATGCGCAACCCGTCGATGCCACAGCTACGGGTCTTCGACGTTGCCGAAGGCGCGGTGCGGGAGCAGCGTGTGATCCCTGACTGCCCGGATGCGCCACCCCCCAGCGAGCCGGCTGGGGTGAAGACGGAAGGCGAGGCGATTGCCCATGCGCGAGATATTCTGATGCTCGGTCCGGACGGCCTGCCCCGATGTCGCGACAATCGCGCCATCCTTGCCGCCATCGACTGGCTTCGCGGGACCGGCAATCTCGAAGCGATCGATGAGATTCTTGCCCGGGGCTTCCTGGCCGGCAGTGCCGAGCGATTCCACGCCCTGGCCGCGCCTTGCCTGCGAACCCTACCCGGCGGCTGGTTTCAGATGGGAACCGATCCTGCCCACCGGCGGCACTTCGTCGGCGAGCTTCCGCGGCGCCGTGTCGAACTCTCTCCCTTCCGCATCTCCGCCGTCGCCGTCACCAATGAGTTCTATAGCCGGTTCGACCCGAGCCGCCGCGCCGTCCCGGCCGAAGACCGCGCCAAGCCGGTCGTCGCCGTGACCTGGTTCGACGCCACGGTCTTCGCTCTTTGGATGGGCTGCCGCCTGCCGGCCGAGTCCGAGTGGGAGTTCGCCTGCGGTGCCGGCTCCGGCGCCGAATGGGCCTGCCGCGACGAGAGCCGGTTGCCCCGGATGGCATGGTACAGCGAGAACTCCGGAGGCTGCCTTCGCCCGGTCGCGACCCGCGAACCCAACGCCTTCGATCTCTACGATCTGCACGGCAACGTCTGGGAGTGGTGCGTCGACGCCTACGAGCAGGATCGTTGCGTCGATGCCGCGACCGCCGAGCGAGTCGAAAGCTCTTGCGCCGCCACCCACCGAGTCTGCCGGGGCGGCAGCGTGCACGCATTGGCGGAGATGTGCCGGACCCGCTACCGGTTCCACGACCCGGCCGGCTTCTCCGCTTCGGATTTAGGCTTCAGGTTGGCAGAAAGCACCCTTCAAAGGGGATAAGGAGCACTCATGGTCAAGGTATTGTTACCCTCGCACCTGGCGAAGTTTCTCGAAGACGACTCCACGCTTCCTCTCTCCAAACCCGTGCTGGTCAGCCCCTGCTCCTGGGAGGAGTTCGTGCGGGAACTGCGCGCGCGCCATCCCCGCCTGGCCGAGAAGGTCTTCGTCAACCCCAGCCGCATCGCCTCGGGCTTTGCACTGGTCGTCAACGACGAGATCGTCCAGGGCAACCACGACGCGCTGCACTTCCGTTCGGGCGACGAGATGTGCATCCTCGCCACGTTCGCGGGCGGCTGATCGGCAGTTACCCGGCCAGCACAAACTCCCGCGCCACGTTCAGCACCGCGTCCACGCTCGCCACCGAGCAACTCTCGCAGTACACCCGCAGCAGCGGCTCGGTCCCGCTTGCACGCAGCAAGAGCCATGTTTCAGCCGCGTTCGGCAGCCCGGTGCAGCCTGGGTTTTCGAGAAAGAATTTGATCCCGTCCAACGTCGCGACCTTCAGGACTTTCATCCCCGCGAAACTTTCACCCGGTTGAATCGCCCGTGCGCGCCGGATCGCCGACTGCTTCAGCTCTTCGTCGATATGCATGTCGATGCGCCCGTACTGATGCTCGCCGAACTCGGCTTGGAGCGATGCGACCAGCTCGCCAAGCGTCTTCTTCTCGTCCGCCATCACATTCGCGAGCAGCAGGGAGTTCAGCAACCCGTCGCGCTCCGGCAGGTGGCGGCTGATGCCCACGCCGCCCGACTCCTCGCCGCCGATCAAGATATTCTCCGCAAGCATCAGATCGCAGACATACTTGAAGCCGATCCCATGCTCATGCAGCTTGCGCCCATGCTTGGCCGCGATCCGGTCCAGCATCAGCGTGGTGTTGAAGGCGCGCGTCACATCGCCCGGCCAGCCCTTGCGCTCGAGCAGCCACTTCAGCAGGATCGCAAAGATCTTGTGCGCATCGACGACACTGCCGTGCTCGTCCACCGCGCCGATGCGGTCGGCGTCGCCATCGGTCACAAACGCCGCGTCACATTTCTCTTCGGCCACCCGCACCCGCGTCTCGGCGATATGCGGCATGATCGGCTCGGGATTGATGCCCGGAAACGCGGGGTTCACCTCCGCCCGCATCTCGACGAACGGAATTCCGGCCTTGGTGAAGATGCCCGCCAGTACGCCGCGTCCGGCCCCATACATGCAGTCGTGCAGAAACCGGTAGCCTGAAGCCTTGATCGCCGCAAGATCGGCAAACTCCTCGATCGCCGCGATATACGGCGGATTGAAGTCGACCTCTTCGATCGCGGCTGGCGTGGCCACCGTGGCGAGCGGCTTGTCCAGATAAGTCTCGATCGCCGCAATGATCGACGGCTTGCCCGACCCGCCGTAGCTCGCCTTGTACTTCACGCCGTTCCACTCGGCCGGGTTGTGGCTTGACGTAATCATCACGCCGCCGGCCGCGCCGCGCCCACGCACCGCGAAGCTCAGCGCGGGAGTCGGCGTAATCCGGTCCGCCAACGCGACAGGAATTCCAGCCGAAGCCAGCACCTCCGCCACGATTCGCGCAAATGCCTGCGACTTGAAGCGCGTATCCCACCCGATACACACACCCGTCGCAGCATCCTCGTCAGCCAGCACATAGTGTGCGATAGCCCGGGCCGCGGCCCGCACATTCTCATGCGTAAAGTCGTCCGCGATAATGCCGCGCCAGCCATCCGTCCCAAACTTAATCACACTCATCGGTGTTGTCTGCCCTCGACTGCTTTGAACTGTATCTAACTGTCTTGAACTGTCCTAGATCAACTCTTCCCGCTTCAACTCGCGATGCACCATGTGCACGATCTTGCTCACATCCTGAGACCTTGCCCGTGTTGTAATCAGCAGCGCATCCGGCGTCTCCACCACCACCAGGTCGTTCACGCCCAGCAGCGCGACGAGTTTGCCCGGCGCATAGACGTAG
>Ga0302314_10009928_pt1 | contig 16762 bp, 15 predicted proteins | sample III_Palsa_N2_3_FD_200533 | JGI IMG/M metagenome (GOLD analysis project Ga0302314, IMG submission 200533) | Peat permafrost microbial communities from Stordalen Mire near Abisko, Sweden - III_Palsa_N2_3 | ecosystem: Environmental > Terrestrial > Soil > Palsa > Peat permafrost | place: Sweden...
GGCGGCACGTCCGTCCGGCGCAGCCGGAGACGCAGTGGACGGCAGAGTGGACGGCGCAGTGGGCGGCGCGGCCGTCGGCCGACCGGGCGGACCGGTGGCGGCCGCAGCTGGCCGACACCGGCTCGGCCGGGGTCGGCCCGGCCGCGCTGACCGCGCTGGCCCTGCTCGGCGTCGGCGCCGCGCTGCTGCTCGGGACCGGCCGCGGCGTCCGGCGACGGGGACCCGGGCCCGGACGGGGGCTCAGGCCGGGCGGGTGAACAGCCGCCGGACCTGCTCCAGCTCGGCCCCGGTCAGCCCGTGCGCCCGGAGGAACCCGGCGGTGCTGCCGTGGCGGGCGGTCACCCGGTCCAGGAACAGCTCCAGCAGGACCGGGTGGACCGGCCGGGAGATCCGGTCCACGCCGAACTCGTCCAGGTAGTGGACGGGCTCGCCGAGCAGCCCGAGGCCGGTGTTGGAGAGCACGTAGTCGGCGTCGATGGTGCGCCGGTCGACCCCGAGGACGTCGAGCAGCACGGCGACGGTGATCCCGGTCCGGTCCTTGCCGACGGCGCAGTGGACCAGCGCGGGCAGCGCCCCGGGCTCCAGCAGCCGGCGGAGGCAGGCGACGATCGGGGGACCGGCCACGTCGGCCATGAAGACGTACATCGAGTCGAGGCCGTCGAAGTGGACGCCGTCGGCGGCGGCGGCCGTCCGGGCGGCGGCGATCCTCCCGGCGGTGTCGGCGGTGTCGGCGGTGTCGGCGGTGTCGGCGGTGTCGGCGGTGGAGGCGGCGGCGTTCACGGCCGAGCCGGGGTCGGCCGAGTCGGGGTTGGCGGAGGCGTCCGGCAGCGGCGGCAGTGTCGGCAGGGAGACCAGGGTGTACTCCAGGCCGTGCCGGAGGTCCGGCCAGCAGGCGACCTCGGGCCCTCCGCGCAGGTCGACGACGGTGCTCAGGCCGAGCTCGGCGAGCCGGGCCGCGCCCTCGGGCCGAAGCTCGCCGAGCGAACCGGAGCGGAACAGCACGCCGTCGCGGACCCGGCCGCCGTCGGCCGTGGCGTGGCCCCCGGCGTCGCGCAGGTTCCGGACACCGGGGACGTCCAGCAGCCGGGCGGCGTCCGCCGGGTCGCCGAGGGCCGCGCCGGACAGGGATATCGCTGGATTGTCGGTGGTCTCCATGGCTGCCACCCTAGAGTGCCGTGCCGTCAGATCCCGGCGGAGGAGCCGAGGTCGGCGGCGATCGCTGCCAGGAGTTCGCGCGCCGTTGTGCGGGCGTCGCCGAGCGCGTCACTCGACGGCACCGGGACCACCACCTCCAGGTAGCACTTGAGCTTGGGTTCCGTCCCGGAGGGGCGGACCACCACCCGGGCCGAGGCGACCCCGTCGCCGCTCAGCCGGTAGCGCAGCCCCTCGGTGGGTGGGAGGCCGTCGGCGCCCTGCCCCAGGTCCTCGGCGGAGTCCACCCGCAGGCCGCCGAGGACGGTCGGCGGGCGCTCGCGCAGCCCGGCCAGGACGGCGGCCATGCGGTGCGGGTCGTGCAGCCGGGCGGAGCGCTGCTCGGTGGCGTGCAGGCCGTGGGTGAGCGCCAGGTCGTCCAGCAGGTCGCCCAGGGTCCGGCCGGACTCCGCCAGCACGCCGGCCAGTTCGGCGACGGCCAGGGCGGCGGTGAGGCCGTCCTTGTCGCGGACCGCCTCCGGGTCGACGCAGTAGCCCAGCGCCTCCTCGTAGCCGTAGCGGAGTCCCGGAGCCCGGGTGATCCACTTGAAGCCGGTCAGCGTCTCGGCGTAGCCGAGCCCGGCGGCCTCGGCGATCCGGGCCAGCAGCGAGGAGGAGACGATGGTGGTGGCGAAGGTCCCCTCGGCCCGCCGGGCCACCAGGTGGGCCGCGAGCAGGGCGCCCACCTCGTCCCCGGACAGGGCGCGCCAGCCGCCGGGCAGGCCGGGGTCGGGGACCGCGACCGCCAGCCGGTCGGCGTCGGGGTCGTGGGCCAGCACCAGGTCCGGGGCGTGCCGGGCGGCGGTGCGGAAGGCCAGGTCCAGCGCGCCCGGCTCCTCCGGGTTGGGGAAGCGCAGGGTCGGGAAGTCCGGGTCGGGCTCGCCCTGTTCGGGGACGACGACGGGCGCGGGGAAGCCGGCCCGCGCGAAGGCGGCCAGCAGCAGGTCCCGGCCGACGCCGTGCAGCGGGGTGTAGACCGTGGTGAGCCCGCGCGGGCTGCCGGGGTCGAGGGTGGCCACGGCGCGGGCGAGGTAGGGCTCGACGGTCTCCCGCTCGGTGAGGATGGCCCAGCCGTCGGCCGCGGTGGGGATCGAGGCGAGCGGGCCGAGCGCGTCGATCTCGGCGGCGACGGCGGCGTCCAGCGGCGGGACGATCTGCGCCCCGTCGGCCAGGTAGACCTTGTAGCCGTTGTCCTGGGCCGGGTTGTGACTGGCGGTCACCATCACCCCGGCCGCCGCGCCGAGCCGGCGGACGGTGAAGGCGAGCACCGGGGTGGGCAGCGGCCCCGGCAGCAGCGCGGCCCGCAGTCCGGCGCCGACCACGGTGGCGGCGGTGGTCAGCGCGAACTCGTAGGAGCGGTGCCGGGCGTCGTAGCCGATGACGACCAGCGCCTCGGGGTCGGTCCGGCGGAGGTGGGCGGCGAGCCCGGCGGCGGCCCGGGTGACCACGGTCCGGTTCATCCGCATCGGGCCCGCGCCCATGGCCGCGCGCAGCCCGGCGGTGCCGAAGCGGAGCGTCCCGCTGAAGCGCTCCGCCAGCGAGGACCAGGCCCGCGCCTGCTCCTCGCTGCCGGCGCCCTCGTTGCTGCCGGTGGCGCCGCACTCGGCGGCGGCGAGCAGGCCGGTGAGTTCGGCGCGGGTGTCCGGGTCGGGGTCCTCGGCGAGCCAGGCGCGGGCCCGGACGAGCAGGTCGGTGGCGGGAACGGTGGTCATGGCCTCTTCCGATCGGTGGGGGAGGGGGCGTCAGATCCTTTCCAGGACCTGGGCGAGCAGCGTGCCCATCCGGGTCGCCGAGGCGGCCCCGGCGGCCAGCACCTCGGCGTGGCTGAGCGGTCGGCCGGTCATCCCGGCGGCCAGGTTGGTCACCAGCGAGAGGCCGAGCACCTCGGCCCCGGCCTCGCGGACGGCGATGGCCTCCAGCGCGGTCGACATCCCGACCAGGTCGGCGCCCAGCGTCCGGAGCATCCGGATCTCGGCCGGCGTCTCGTAGTGCGGGCCTCTGACCTGGGCGTAGACACCCTCGGCGAGGCCGGGGTCGATCTCCTGGCAGAGGGCGCGCAACCGGGGCGCGTAGAGGTCGGTGAGGTCGGTGAAGTTGGCGCCGACGATCGGCGAGGCGGCGGTGAGGTTGAGGTGGTCGCTGATCAGCACCGGCTGACCGGGCGTCATCCCGGCGCGGAGGCCGCCGCAGCCGTTGGTGAGCACCACCGTCCGGCAGCCGGCCGCGACGGCGGTGCGGACGCCGTGGGCGACGGCGGCGACGCCGCGGCCCTCGTAGTAGTGGGTGCGGCCGAGGAGGACCAGCACCCGGTTGGCGCCGAGGCGCAGCGAGCGTACCCGGCCGGTGTGCCCGGCGACTCCGGGCGGGGCGAAGCCGGGCAGCTCGGTGGCGTCGAACTCGTGCTCCGGCACGCCCAGTTCGTCGGCGGCCGGGAGCCAGCCCGAGCCCAGCACCAGGGCCACGTCGTGCCGCTCGGCCCCGGTCCGCGCGCGCAGGGCGGCGGCGGCCCGCTCGGCGGCGCCGTAGGGGTCGGCGACGGCGGGGTCCGGGGCGGCGGGCGGGGCGGCTATCGGCCGGAGGTGTGCGTCCACGGGGAGGAGGCTACCCGTTCGCCCTACGCGCGTAGAGGTGTCCCGCGCCGATCCGCCCCGGATGGAGGCATCCGGGGCCGGCTCCGTCGCCGGATCCCCGGCGGGCGGCCTCAGCAGGGGCGCTTGCGCAGGTCCATCACATAGTCGTACGGGGCGCCGGCCGACTCGGCGGCGTCGGCGATGATGCCCAGGTAGCGGGCCGAGGGCAGGCCGCCCTCGTAGTCGTTGAGGACGTAGGTCCAGGCGGTCAGATCGCCCTCCAGGGTGTGCACCCTGACCCTGACCTTGCGGTAGAACCCCAGCGGCAGGCCCTCCCAGCGGTCGAGTCCGGCCTCGTCCCCGGGGGCGATGTCGTAGAGGCCGACGAAGACCTGCTGCTTCTCGTCCTCGACGACGGTGGCGATCGAGCCCTCCCAGCCGAACTGCTCCCCGCCGAAGGTCAGCCGCCAGCCGTCCAGCCAGCCGGTGCAGCGCAGCGGCGAATGCGGGGCCCGACGGCTCATCTGCCGCGCGTCGAGGTTGCTGGCGTAGGCGGCATAGAGCGACATGGGTCACAGCGTACGGGAGTGGCACCGGGGTGCGCGGACCCGTGGTGTCGTACACCCGCCCGGTGCGGGACAATGGACGGCGTGACTCGCATTGTGATCATTGGTGGCGGACCCGGCGGCTACGAGGCGGCGCTGGTCGCTGCCCAACTCGGCGCGGAGGTGACCGTCGTCGACCGCGACGGCCTCGGCGGATCGGCGGTGCTGACGGACTGCGTGCCGTCGAAGACGCTGATCGCCACCGCCGAGGTGATGACCGGCTTCGACTCCTCCTACGAGGAGTTGGGGATCAAGGTGGCGGCCGACCCGGCCTCCACCCGGGTGGTCGGGGTGGACCTGGGCAAGGTCAACCGACGGGTGAAGCGGCTCGCCGTCGCCCAGTCGCACGACATCACCCAGTCGGTCACCCGCGCCGGAGTCACCCTGCTGCGCGGCTCCGGACGGCTCGACGGCGGCCAGGACGTCGACGGCTCGCGCGCCGTGGTGGTCGACCTCGCCGAGGGCGGGACGCAGACCCTGCGCGCGGACGCGGTGCTGATCGCCACCGGCAACCACCCGCGCGAGCTGCCCGAGGCCGCCCCGGACGGCGAGCGGATCCTCAACTGGACCCAGCTCTACGACCTGGACGAGCTCCCGGAGGAGCTGATCGTGGTCGGCTCCGGCGTCACCGGCGCCGAGTTCGCCGGCGCCTACCAGGCGCTGGGCTCCAAGGTGACCCTGGTCTCCAGCCGCGACCGGGTGCTCCCGGGCGAGGACCCGGACGCCGCCACCGTGCTGGAGGACGTCTTCAAGCGGCGCGGGATGAACGTCATGTCCCGCTCGCGCGCCGAGTCGGTCCAGCGGGTCGGCGACAAGGTCGAGGTCACCCTGGCCGACGGCCGGGTGATCACCGGCTCGCACTGCCTGATGGCGGTCGGCTCGATCCCCAACACCGCCGGGATGGGCCTGGAGGAGGTCGGGGTCGCGCTCAGCGAGGGCGGCCAGGTGAAGGTGGACCGGGTGTCCCGGACCTCCGCGCCCGGCGTCTACGCGGCCGGCGACTGCACCGGGGTGTTCATGCTGGCCTCGGTCGCGGCCATGCAGGGGCGGATCGCGATGTACCACGCGCTCGGCGACGCGGTGCAGCCGCTGAACCTCAAGACCGTCGCCTCCAACGTCTTCACCGACCCGGAGATCGCCACCGTCGGTTACAGCGCCGCCGACGTCGAGTGCGGGAAGATGGACGCCGTCTGCGTGAAGCTGCCGCTGCGCGGCAACCCCCGGGCCAAGATGCAGGGCATCCGCGACGGCTTCGTGAAGCTCTTCTGCCGCCCCGGCACCGGGATCGTGGTCGGCGGCGTGGTGGTCGCGCCGCGCGCCAGCGAGCTGATCCACCCGATCTCGCTGGCCGTCGAGCTCAATCTGACGGTCGAGCAGGTCGCCAACGCCTTCACCGTCTACCCGTCGGTTTCGGGCTCGATCGCCGAGGCCGCCCGTCAGCTGCACATCCGCAAGCGCGCCCAGGGCTGATCGGCGCCGAGCCGACCGGCCCGGCGCGGGCCGGCGGCGCGCCCGGACGGCACGGGGGGAGTGCGTTCGGGCATGTGCGGCGCGCAGTGTAGCGGAGTGCGCCGCTGGATGACGGACAACTTCGGCTACTAGGTGCAAACGCCGGAAAGCAGACGGTCATGCACGTTACCGTCTGTTTCGTGTTCGCAGCAGAACGTCGCCAGCTGATCCTAGAAATGGTGCGCGCCAACGGAGCCGTGTCGCTCCGTGAGCTCGCCCGAGTCGTCCAGACCTCCGAGGTGACCGTACGCCGAGACGTGCGGGCCCTGGAGGCCGAGGGCCTGCTCGACCGCCGGCACGGGGGCGCGGTGCTCCCCGGCGGATTCTCCCGAGAGCCCGGATACCCGCAGAAGACCCATCTCGCCGCCGCCGAGAAGAGTGCCATCGCCGACCTCGCCGCCTCGATGGTGTCCGAGGGCGATGCCGTCGTCGTCGGCGCCGGCACCACCACCCAGGAGCTCGCCAGACGCCTGGCCCGGGTTCCGGGCCTGACCGTGGTCACCAACTCGCTGCTCGTCGCCCAGGTCCTGGCGCACGCCAACCGGGTGGAGGTGGTGATGACCGGGGGCACGCTCCGGGGGTCCAACTACGCCCTGGTGGGCAGCGGGGCCGAGCAGTCCCTCCAGGGGCTGCGGGTCACCCGCGCCTTCGTCTCCGGCAGCGGGCTGACCGCCGAGCGCGGCCTGTCCACCACCAACATGCTCTCGGCCAGCGTCGACCGGGCGCTGGTGGCCGCCGCCGCCGAGGTGGTGGTCCTGGCCGACCACGGCAAGCTCGGCTCCGACACCATGTTCCAGACCGTCGGCACCGAGGGCATCACCTACCTGGTCACCGACGAGCTCTCGACCGGCACCGAGCAGGCCGCCCGGGAGCTGGACGCCCTGGCCGACCGCGGGGTGCAGGTCTGCGTGGCCTCGGGCGGAGCCGGCGGTCCCGCCGCCGGGCGGCCACCGGCACCGCCGGTGGTCGGCATGCCCACCCGGGGGGCCTTCCCCGGCCAGCGGAGATCACCGGCCCCGGCTGCGGCCCCGATCGCCGCCGCCCTCCGGGGACGCGCGGGCACGGTGTGACCCGGCCGACCGGAGCGCTTCCCGGCAGCCGAACGGCCCGGCAGCCGAAAGCGCCCCGTCCGCCGCCGTAGGGGCGGGGCCGGGGCGCTGTCGTACCGTCAGTCCTTGATCTCGCAGATCGCCGCGCCGCTGGTCACGGTCGCGCCGATGGAGGCGCTGAGGCCGACCACGGTGCCCGCCTTGTGGGCGTTGAGCGGCTGCTCCATCTTCATCGCCTCCAGGACGACGATCAGCTCGCCCTCGGCGACGGTCTGGCCCTCCTCGACCGCGACCTTGACGATGGTGCCCTGCATCGGCGAGGCCAGGGTGTCGCCGGAGGCCGCCGAACCCGACTTGCCGGTGACCGCGCGCCGCTTCGACTTGGCCGCCGCCGGACGCGCGGCCGAGGCGCCGAGCCCGGAGGGCAGTGAGACCTCGATCCGCTTGCCGCCGACCTCGACCACCACGGTCTCCCGGCCGTCGGGCTCCTCGCCGTCCGCGCCCGAGGGCTTGAACGGCGGGATGGTGTTGTCGAAGTCGGTCTCGATCCACCGGGTGTAGATGGTGAACGGCTCGTCGCTGCCGGTCAGTTCCGGGGCGAAGGCCGGGTCGGTGACGACCGCGCGGTGGAAGGTGAGCGCGGTGGCCATGCCGTCCACGGTGAACTCCGCCAGCGCCCGGGAGGCGCGCTGCAGGGCCTGCTGCCGGGTGGCGCCGGTGATGACCAGCTTGGCCAGCAGCGAGTCCCAGGCCGGGCCGATGACCGAGCCGGCCTCGACGCCGGAGTCCAGCCGGACGCCCGGGCCAGAGGGCGGGGCGAACACGGTGACCGTGCCGGGGGCGGGCAGGAAGCCGCGTCCCGGGTCCTCGCCGTTGATCCGGAACTCGAAGGAGTGGCCGCGGACCTCGGGGTCGCCGTAGCCCAGCTCCTCGCCGTCGGCGATCCGGAACTGCTCGCGGACCAGGTCCAGGCCGGTGACCTCCTCGGTGACCGGGTGCTCGACCTGGAGCCGGGTGTTCACCTCCAGGAAGGAGATGGTGCCGTCGACGGCGACCAGGAACTCGCAGGTCCCGGCGCCGACATAGCCGGCCTCGCGGAGGATCGCCTTGGAGGCCGCGTACAGCTCGGCGTTCTGCGCCTCGGTGAGGAAGGGCGCGGGGGCCTCCTCCACCAGCTTCTGGTGGCGGCGCTGGAGCGAGCAGTCACGGGTGGAGACGACCACCACGTTGCCGTGGGAGTCGGCCAGGCACTGGGTCTCCACATGGCGCGGCCGGTCCAGGTAACGCTCGACGAAGCACTCGCCGCGGCCGAACGCGGCGACGGCCTCACGGACCGCCGACTCGTACAGCTCCGGGATCTCCTCCAGCGTCCTGGCGACCTTCAGACCGCGACCGCCGCCGCCGAAGGCCGCCTTGATGGCGATCGGCAGGCCGTGCTCGCGGGCGAAGGCGACGACCTCGTCCGGTCCGGAGACCGGGTCGGGCGTGCCGGCCACCAGCGGCGCACCGGCCCGCTGGGCGATGTGCCGGGCGGCGACCTTGTCGCCGAGGTCGCGGATGGCCTGCGGCGGCGGGCCGATCCAGACCAGTCCGGCGTCGAGCACTGCTTGGGCGAACTCGGCGTTCTCGGAGAGGAATCCGTAGCCGGGGTGGACCGAGTCCGCGCCGGAGTCGGCCGCGGCCTTCAGTACCTTGCCGAAGTCGAGGTAGCTCGTGGCCGGGGTGTCGCCCCCCAGGGCGAAGGCCTCGTCGGCCGCGCGGACATGCAGCGCGTCCCGGTCCGGCTCGGCGTACACGGCGACGCTGGCAATACCGGCGTCCCGACAGGCCCGGGCGACGCGGACTGCGATCTCTCCGCGGTTGGCGATGAGCACCTTGCGCACAATGGCTCCCTTCTTGAACCGAGGATGAGTTTATGGACTCCGGGGGGCTGCTGCCGAGTCGGTCAGGGTGGTGAGCTTGCCCACACGGAGGGTGATTCCGTTCGCTCCACGGTACGCCGGACCGGTCGGACCCCACTCGTGCCCCGCCCCTTCCGCAACTGATTACCAATCAGTAAGGTCTACTCATGCGGAGGTGGACGGCGGGTGCGGCAGCGGTGCTGCTCGCGGTGGAGGGGCTGGTCCTCGCCCTGTTCGGGCTGGTCCTCGGGGACGCGGTGACGAGCCAGAACATGTCCTTCGGCGGGCTGGCACCCAGGGCGATGGCCCTCGGGGCCTGGGTCGGACTCGGCCTGCTCGCGGCCCTCCTGCTGCTGGTCGCGGGGGTCTGCGCACGCATGGCGGTGCGGGACCGGTCGATGGGGCGGCCCACAAGGATTCTGCTCATACTCTGTGCGGTGGTCCACGGGGTGCTGGCGGCGGTGCTGCTCGCCCTCTCCGGGGTGGTGCCCTTCCTGGAGCTGACGGTGGTCCTGGCGCTGCTGGTCCTGCTGCTGCTCATGCCACCCGCGACGGGTCCTGACCCGGTGTCCGCGCCGCAGGTCCGCCGGGGGCCGCCGCCGGCTGGGGCGCTGCCGACGCCTGCGCCGTGACGTCGCCGACGAACTCCACCACGTCCGAGCCGTAGGCGTCCGCCTGCACCACCCGCAGCAGCAGGGCGAAGCTGCCGCTGGGACCGTGCGCCCGGATCAGCTCGCGGTGCCGCCGGGACAGCACCCGCACCCCGGCCAGGTTGGAGGTCGCGGTCTGCCCGCAGACCAGGAAGGTCGGCCGCTCGCCCTCGCCGCCGGTGATCCGGGCCAGCAGCACGTACTCGGACAGGCCCTTCTCCCTGGTGTAGGTGCGGTCGCCGATGATCAGCTGGTTGAGCCCGGCCTCCCACTCGGCCGTTGTGCTCACCCCGGGGAACTTCCAGCGCAGGTGGGCGGCGGTGCGCTCGTTGGCGGCGGGGCCGCCGATGCAGAACTCGGCCCGGCCGCCGACCCCCTGGCGGACCTCGCCGGCCGGAATGACCTCGGCCTCGGCGCCGCAGTCCCGGATCAGCGAGGCCAGCTCCATCATCGCGTAGACGTCACGCTGGGCTATCACCCGCTCCTCGACCGAGCTCTGGGCCTTGCGCGGCGCGACCACCAGGCACTCGCTGCCGCTGGGCATGCCGAAGAACTCCCGCTTGCGTTCCAGCCGGCGCCGGCGCAGGCCCGACTGCACCGCCCAGGCCAGCGCGGCGCTCAGCGCGCTGGAGACCACACCCAGAACGATGTTGAGCACATTGGCGTCCACCGCCCCCACCCCCACCTACCGCAACGGGCTACCCCGCTACACGGTAGCGGGGTAGCCCGACAGTGCGTCAGGTTGTTTCAGGTCCGCAGTCCTTCCGGGGCGCTGCCTTTCAGACCCACAGGTCGGTGATCCGGACGCCGAGCTCCGCCAGCAGGGTGCGCAGCAGCGGGAGCGACAGCCCGATGACGTTCCCCGGGTCGCCGTCGATCCCGTCGATGAACGGCGCGGAGCGGCCGTCCAGGGTGAACGCTCCGGCCACGTGCAGGGGTTCGCCGGAGGCCACGTACGCGGCGACCTCCTCGTCCGAGGGGGTGCCGAAGCGGACGGTGGTCGAGGCGGTCGCCGAGACCCGCTTGCCGGTCCGGCCGTCGACCACGCAGTGGCCGGTCCGCAGCACCCCGCTGCGCCCGCGCATCGACTGCCAGCGGCGCAGCGCCTCGTCGGCGTCGGCGGGCTTGCCCAGGGCCAGGCCGTCCAGCTCCAGCACCGAGTCGCAGCCGATCACCAGGGCGGGGGCGTCCAGGGTGGCGGCGACCGCGTCGGCCTTCGCCTCGGCCAGCAGCAGGGCCAGTTCGGCGGGGGCGGGCCCGTGGGCGCCCAGGGCCTCCTCGTCCACGCCGCTGACGACCACCCGGGGGTCGAGACCGGCCTGGCGCAGCAGTCCGAGGCGGGCGGGGGAGGCGGAGGCGAGCACCAGTGGCAAGGTCATGGCGTCCAGGTTAGGGGGCGCCGGTCAGGCCGTCACACTGCGTCAGGCCGTCACCATGCTCAGGCCATCACGATGATGAGCAGTACCACGGCGAAAACGGCCACGACCGCGCCCAGCCGCTGCAGGAGCGCCTGGATGCGGCGCTTCTCCTGCACGGTGTCGTCAACCGGGTCGGACCAGAGCATGTCTTCCAGCGTGCACCCGCGGGGGCGCGCCGCGCCTGAGTACGCGTACTCAAATCGGACGCCCCCGCAGGTGGCAGCGCAGGTTCGGTCGGAGCGCTGCTCAGCGCGCCCAGGCGGACGTACGCCAGGCGTGCGCGCCGGGGCGCGGCGGGGCGCCCAGGGTGCGGGCGCGGTCGGCCCAGACGGCCGGGCGGCTGTCCTCCTCGTCCCGGGCGGCAGCGGCGGCGGCCGCCCGGGCGGAGACCACCGCCAGGACGGCGGCCAGCTCCTCGGGGCTGGGCCGGCCGTGCAGGACCTTGATCGGTGCCATCTCTTCAGTCTCCTCAGCTCGGCTCGGCTCCGGCACCGCTGCGGCCGTCCCTGACCGCGGCGGGGGCTACAGCGGGATGTTGCCGTGCTTCTTCGGGGGCAGCACCTCGCGCTTGTTGCGCAGCGCGCGCAGGCCCTTGACGATGTGCTGGCGGGTCTCCGAGGGCAGCACCACCGCGTCCACGTAGCCGCGCTCGGCGGCGACGTAGGGGTTGAGCAGGGTGTCCTCGTAGTCGGCGATCAGCTCGGCGCGGCGGGTCTCCGGGTCCTCGGCCCCGCCCAGCTCGGCCCGGTGCAGGATGTTGACCGCGCCCTGGGCGCCCATGACCGCGATCTGCGCGGTCGGCCAGGCCAGGTTGAGGTCGGCGCCCAGGTGCTTGGAGCCCATGACGTCGTAGGCGCCGCCGTAGGCCTTGCGGGTGATCACGGTGATCAGCGGGACGGTGGCCTCGGCGTAGGCGAAGATCAGCTTGGCGCCCCGGCGGATGATGCCGTCCCACTCCTGGTCGGTCCCGGGCAGGAAGCCGGGCACGTCGACGAAGGTCAGCACCGGGATGTTGAAGGCGTCGCAGGTGCGGACGAAGCGCGCGGCCTTCTCGGACGCGTTGATGTCCAGGCAGCCGGCGAACTGCATCGGCTGGTTGGCGACGACGCCGACCGCGTGGCCCTCGACCCGGCCGAAGCCGGTGAGGATGTTCGGCGCGAACAGCGACTGGGTCTCCAGGAACTCGCCGTCGTCCACCACATGGGCGATGACCTTGTGCATGTCGTAGGGCTGGTTGGCGGAGTCCGGGACGATCACGTCCAGCTCCAGGTCCAGCTCGCCGGTGGTGAGGTCGGCCTCCTCCGGGTAGGCCGGGGGCTCCTCCAGGTTGTTGGAGGGCAGGTAGGAGAGGAGCGCCTTGACGTAGTCGATGGCCTCCTTCTCGTCCGAGGCCAGGTGGTGGGCCACCCCGGACTTGGAGTTGTGGGCGCGGGCGCCGCCCAGCTCCTCCATGCCGACGTCCTCGCCGGTGACGGTCTTGATCACGTCGGGGCCGGTGATGAACATGTGCGAGGTCCGGTCGGCCATCACCACGAAGTCGGTGATCGCCGGGGAGTAGACCGCGCCGCCGGCGCAGGGGCCCATGATCAGCGAGATCTGCGGGATGACGCCGGAGGCGAGGACGTTCCGGCGGAAGATCTCGCCGTAGAGGCCGAGCGAGGCCACGCCCTCCTGGATCCGGGCGCCGCCGGAGTCGTTGATCCCGATCATCGGACAGCCGGTCTTCAGGGCGAAGTCCATCACCTTGACGATCTTCTCGCCGAAGACCTCGCCGAGCGAGCCGCCGAAGACGGTGAAGTCCTGGGCGAACACCGCGACCTGACGACCGTCCACGGTGCCGTAGCCGGTGACCACGCCGTCGCCGTAGGGACGGGTGCGCTCCTGGCCGAAGTTGGTGGAGCGGTGGCGGGCGAACTCGTCGAACTCCACGAACGAGTCCTCGTCGAGCAGCAGGGCGACCCGCTCACGGGCCGTCAGCTTGCCCTTGGCGTGCTGCTTCTCCACCGCTCGCGCGGAGCCGGAGTGCACCGCCTCGTCGATCCGCCGCTTCAGCTCGGCGATCTTCCCTGCGGTGGTGTGGCTGGCCGCGCCCTCGTTGGCGTTCTCGGCTTGGGACATCCGGCGCGACTCCCGTCAGGAGGGGGTAGTGCTGTCCGGGGCGCACGCGGCTCCCGGCAGCACCAACGGGTGAGGTTTCTGCTCAGTAGCGTAGCCATGACGGCAGCATGGCGGATACGCCTAGTGACCGGCGTCATAGGGTGGGGTAGTGACTTCTCCATGGAGCGACCTGGACCGGCCGCCACTGCGCGCCACCGCCCTGCAACGAGCCCTGGTCGGTCCCGACCGGATGTGGACCTCGGTGCGGGTGGTGCGTGAGACCGGTTCGACCAACAGTGACCTGGTGGCGCAGGCCGCCGCCGGGGAGGCCGCCGCCGGCGCGGTGCTGGTGGCCGAGGAGCAGACGGCGGGGCGCGGCCGGCTGGACCGCAGTTGGAGCGCGCCGGCCCGCTCCGGGATCTTCCTGTCCATGCTGCTGCGACCGGGGGACCTGGGCGTGCCCCGGGAGCGCTGGAGCTGGCTGCCGCTGCTGACCGGGGTCGCCGCCGCGTCCGCGCTCAGCCGTACGGCCGAGGTGGGGGTCCGGCTCAAGTGGCCGAACGACCTGCTGGTGACCGTGGACGGGACGGAGCGCAAGCTCGGCGGCATCCTGGCCGAGCTGGCCGGCGACGCGGTGGTGGTCGGCATCGGACTCAATGTCAGCCTCCGGGCCGAGGAGCTGCCGGTTCCGACGGCCGGCTCGCTGCTGCTGGCCGGGGCGGGCGTCATCGACCGGGAGACGCTGCTGCGGGCGCTGCTGCGGACCTTCGCCGACCTCTACCAGGACTGGTGCTCGGTGGCCGGCCACTCCGAGGCCAGCGGGCTGCGCCCGGCCTACGCCGCCCAGTGCGCGACCATCGGTCGCCCGGTCCGGGTGGAACTGCCCGGCGGCCGGGAGCTGCTGGGCGAGGCGGTGGGCGTGGACGGGGACGGCAGGCTGGTGGTGCGGGCCGCCGACGGCGTCGAACAGGCCGTCGCCGCCGGCGACGTCGTGCACGTCCGACCAGGGGCGGAGCCCCTGCGAGGATGAATCCGTGCGAGGATTCGGGCGGCGGTGTGAGCAAGGACACAGCAGTCGTGGGCGGCAGGGCGTGGACGCGAGGGCGGACTGGTGAGCGACGAGGACCGGGCGGTGGAGCGGCAGGGGGCCGACACCGACGTGCCGTCGGCGGCGGACGCGGACGCGGCGCCGCCCGACGAAGGACCGTCCGACCCGGAGGCGGAGTCGGTCCCGATGCAGCTTGAGCGGCTGATCCTGGACTCCGGGCGCCGGTACACCCCGTTCCAGGCCGCCCGCAGTGCCGGGGTGTCGATGGAGCTGGCCTCCCGCTTCTGGCGGGCCATGGGCTTCGCCGACATCGGCCAGTCCCGGGCGCTGACCGACGCCGACGTGATCGCCCTGCGCCGGCTGGCCGGGATGGTCGAGGCCGGCCTGCTGAGCGAGGGCATGGCGGTCCAGGTGGCCCGGTCGACCGGGCAGACCACCGCCCGGCTCGCCGAGTGGCAGATCGACACCTTCATGGAGCACCTGACGGCGGCGGCCGAGCCCGGCCTGTCCCGCGCCGAGGTGGCCTACCCGCTGGTGGAGCTGCTGCTGCCGGAGCTGGAGCAGTTCCTGGTCTACGTCTGGCGGCGGCAGCTGGCGGCGGTGACCGGGCGGGTGGTGCAGGCCGCCGAGGACGTCGACATGCAGAGCGGCCGGCTCGCGGTGGGCTTCGCCGACCTGGTCGGCTTCACCCGGCTGTCGCGCCGGCTGGAGGACGAGGAACTGGGCGAGCTGGTCGAGAACTTCGAGATCACCTGCGCCGACATCGTCGCCGGGCGCGGCGGACGGCTGGTGAAGACCCTCGGCGACGAGATCCTCTATGTCGCCGACGACGCGGCCAAGGCGGCCGACATCGGACTGGCCCTGGTCGAGATCCTGGGCAAGGACGAGGCGATGCCCGCGCTGCGGGTCGGGATGGCCTTCGGCACGGTGACCACCCGGATGGGCGATGTCTTCGGGACCACGGTGAACCTGGCCAGTCGGCTGACCTCGATCGCCCCCAAGGACGCGGTGCTGGTCGACGGCGAGCTGGCGGCGGCCCTGGAGCGGGAGTCGGTGGTGGCCCCGGCGGGCGCGGGCGGGGCGCTCGGGCTGGCGCCCGGCGCGGCCGACGCGCTGGCCGCGGTCGCAGCCGTGGGCCTGGACCCGGAGGACCGCCCGGTCGAGGTGGACGAGAGCGAGCAGTCCTACCGCTTCCAGCTGCAGCCGATGTGGCGGCGGCCGGTGCGCGGTCTCGGCCTGGTGGAGCCCTGGCTGCTGAGCCGGGTGTCGGATGCGGCCGAAGGACTGTAGCTGCCCGGGCGGCCGCCGGGGCGACCGCGACGGTTTGCCTGGTTTGTCCCTAGGCTGAAGATCCGCACGTCCACGCGTGCGCACCGTTCGGCGGAGAGGCGGCAGGGGCGTGCAGGTCAGCGGCGAGCAGCCCCCGGCGGCCCCGGCGGGCGTCCCGGCAGTCCCGGCGGCAGTCCCGGCGGCGGCACCGGCGGCGGTCGACTCCGACGCCCGGCTGCGGGCCGTGGTCGGGCTGGCGCAGGTGATGTCCGCCGCCGATTCGCGGATCGGCGCCCTGCAAGCCGCCGCCCGGCGCGCCCGGGAGGTGCTGGACGCCGACTTCGCGGCGGTCTCGGTCTGGGAGCGGGAGAGCGGGCAGCTGCGGGTCCTGGTCAACAACGGGCTGCTCGCGCCCGGCGAGGTGGAGCTGCCGGAGGACGAGACCTACCCGGTGGCCGACTTCCCGGAGATCGCCCTCTTCCTGGAGCAGCGGGGCCTCGGCGAGCCCTGGTCGGACGCGGACGGCCTGCCCCGGGCCTGGCGGCAGACGGCCGACGAGGACGCCCCCGGCGACGGCCCGGCCTGCCGGGCCCGCGCGGCCTCGCTGCGCCGCCGCGGACGCGGCTGCTGCCTGGTCGCGCCGATCCTGCTGCGCGGCCGGGCCTGGGGCGAGCTCTACCTCTCCCGGGGGCTGGACCGACCGGTCTTCACCGACGAGGACGCGGCCTTCGCCACCGTCCTGGCCGCGCAGATCTCGGCCGGGCTGGCCCAGAGCCAGGAGCTGGAGGAGGTGCGCCGGCTGGCCTTCACCGACTCGCTCACCGGGCTGGCCAACCGGCGCGCGGTGGACGCCCGGCTGGACGCCGCGCTGGAGGCGCACCACCGCGACGGCACCGTGGTCTCGCTGGTGGTCTGCGACGTCAACGGGCTGAAGCGGGTCAACGACGAGCTGGGCCACGAGGTCGGCGACCGGCTGCTGGAGCGGTTCGCCAACCAGCTCTCGCTGTGCGGCGCGCTGCTGCCGGGCAGCGTGGCCGGCCGGCTCGGCGGCGACGAGTTCTGCCTGGTCGCGGCGGGCCCCACGGCGGACGAGGTGGTCCGGGTCGCGGAGGAGCTGTGCGCCCAGGCGCTCACCCTGGAGCAGGGCGAGGGGGTGGCCTGCGGGGTCGCCTCGACCGGTGACCGGATCGGTCCGGTCACCACGGCCGACCGGCTGTTCCGGCTGGCCGACGCCGCTCAGTACCGGGCCAAGGCCGGGCAGGCCGCGCACCCGGTGGTGGCCGGGCGCGGGGTCGCCCCGGACGCCACCGTGCGGCTGGTGGAGAACGGCACGCCGCAGCCGGGCCGGCGGACCGAGCGGCGGCGCTTCCGCGGCGCCCGGCACAGCGCCGACCCCGGGCAGCTGCTGGCCGCCGTGGTCGGCGCGCTGGACGAGGAGCAGCCCAACCGCCGGGT
>Ga0302314_10009930_pt1 | contig 16759 bp, 14 predicted proteins | sample III_Palsa_N2_3_FD_200533 | JGI IMG/M metagenome (GOLD analysis project Ga0302314, IMG submission 200533) | Peat permafrost microbial communities from Stordalen Mire near Abisko, Sweden - III_Palsa_N2_3 | ecosystem: Environmental > Terrestrial > Soil > Palsa > Peat permafrost | place: Sweden...
CGCGCCCCCCACCGCCCGTATCACCCAGTCGGTCAATGCAGCAGTGAATGAGGTCAACTCCCGTGCCCATCAGCAATCCCGTCGTCGGCGTCCTCGCTCTGCAGGGCGATGTGCGTGAGCATGCGCTGGCCCTGGTGGAGGCCGACGCCCTGGCCCGCCCGGTCCGCCGCCCCGAGGAGCTCGCGGAGGTCGACGCCCTGGTCATCCCCGGCGGCGAGTCCACCACCATGTCCAAGCTGGCGCTGATCTTCGGGATGATGGAGCCGCTGCGGGCCAGGGTCGCGGCCGGGATGCCGGTCTACGGCTCCTGCGCGGGCATGATCATGCTGGCCGACAAGATCCTCGACGGCCGCGACGACCAGCAGACCGTCGGCGGCATAGACATGACCGTCCGTCGCAACGCCTTCGGCCGGCAGAACGACTCCTTCGAGCAGCCGGTGGACTTCCGGGGTGTGGAGGGCGGGCCGGTGCACGGGCTGTTCATCCGTGCGCCGTGGGTGGAGTCCGTGGGCGAGGGCGTCGAGGTGCTGGCGGACCTGGACGCGGGCACGGACGCGGTCGGCGGCCGGATCGTGGCGGTGCGTCAGGGGAACCTGCTGGCCACCTCGTTCCACCCGGAGCTCAGCGGCGACCACCGGGTGCACCGGTACTTCGTGGACATCGTCCGCGCCGCCGGCTGACCCGACGCCCGCTGCGGCGACTGTAGGATCTCCCTGTTCCGATTTTGTTGGTGTTGCGTGAAGGAGTCATTCGATGTCCGGCCACTCCAAATGGGCTACCACCAAGCACAAGAAGGCCGCCATCGACGCGAAGCGCGGCAAGCTCTTCGCGAAGATGATCAAGAACATCGAGGTGGCGGCCCGGACCGGCGGAGGCGACCCCGCCGGTAACCCGACTCTCTACGACGCCATCCAGAAGGCCAAGAAGAGCTCGGTCCCGATCGACAACATCAACCGCGCCGTCAAGCGCGGTTCCGGTGCGGAGGCCGGCGGCGCCGACTACACCACGATCATGTACGAGGGCTACGGCCCCAACGGCGTCGCGGTGCTGATCGAGTGCCTCACCGACAACCGCAACCGTGCGGCCTCCGACGTCCGCGTCGCGATGACCCGCAACGGCGGCTCGATGGCCGACCCGGGTTCCGTGTCCTACATGTTCACCCGCAAGGGCGTCATCGTCGTCGCCAAGAACGACAAGCTCGACGAGGACACCATCCTGGACGCGGTCCTCGACGCCGGCGCCGAAGAGGTCAACGACCTCGGCGAGAACTTCGAGGTCATCAGCGAGGCCACCGACATGGTCGCGGTCCGCACCGCGCTGCAGGCCGCGGGCATCGACTACGACTCGGCCGACGCCAGCTTCGTGCCCAGCATGCAGGTCGAGCTGGACGCCGACGGCGCCCGCAAGATCTTCAAGCTGATCGACGCGCTGGAGGACAGCGACGACGTCCAGAACGTCTTCGCCAACTTCGACCTCTCGCCCGAGGTCGCCGCCGAGCTCGACGAGGACGAGTAGTCCCCGGGAGCAGCACACACACCGACGCCGCCCGGTACCCCTGTGGGTGCCGGGCGGCGGCATGTCAGGGGACCGGTTGTCGGTGGTGACCGGTAGCCTCACCACGCAACTGTTCGTCCGAGGGAGAGGCGGGGCCGCGTGCGCGTACTGGGGGTGGACCCGGGCCTGACCAGGTGCGGGGTCGGCGTGGTCGACGGCGCGCCGGGCCGCCCGCTGCACATGGTCGCCTGCGGTGTGGTCCGCACCCCCGCCGACGCGGACGTCGCCCACCGGCTGCTGCAGATCGAGCAGGGGCTGGAGGCCTGGTTCGACCAGCACCGCCCCGAACTCGTCGCCGTGGAGCGGGTGTTCGCGCAGCACAACGTCCGCACGGTGATGGGCACCGCCCAGGCCAGCGCGGTCGCGATGCTCTGCGCCACCCGGCGCGGGATCCCGGTCACCCTGCACACCCCCAGCGAGGTCAAGGCCGCCGTCACCGGCAACGGCCGGGCCGACAAGGACCAGGTCGGTGCCATGGTCACCAGGCTGCTGCGGCTGGACGCCCCGCCGAAACCCGCCGACGCCGCCGACGCCCTGGCGCTCGCCATCTGCCACATCTGGCGCGGCGCCGCCACCGACCGCATCGCCACCGCCGTCGCGGCGGCGGCCGCACGTCCCCGATCAGCAAGGGAGTACCGACGATGATCGCTTTCGTCAGCGGCCCGGTGGCCGCCGTCAGTCCGGGCGCCGCCGTCATCGAGGTCGGCGGCGTGGGCATGCTGGTCCTGTGCGCGCCGGGGACCCTCGCGTCGCTGCGCGTCGGCGAGCCCGCCCGGCTGGCGACCTCCCTGGTCGTCCGCGAGGACTCGCTCACCCTCTACGGCTTCGCCGACGACGACGAGCGCCAGACCTTCGAACTGCTGCAGACCGCCAGCGGCATCGGCCCCAAGGTCGCCCAGGCCATGCTCGCCGTGCACAGCCCCGAGGCGCTGCGGGTCGCCGTCGCCCGCGGTGACGCCAAGACCCTCACCGCCGTCCCCGGCATCGGCCCCAAGGGCGCGCAGAAACTGCTGATCGAGCTCAAGGACCGGCTCGGCGCGCCGACCGGGGCCGTCCCGGTGCAGAAGCACGCCGCCGCGGTGGGCCCCGCGCCCTGGTCCGAGCAGCTCCACGCCGCCCTGGTCGGCCTGGGCTTCGCACCGCGCGAGGCCGAGGACGCGGTGGCCGCCGTCACCCCCGAGGCCGAGGCGCAGGAGCGGACGGACATCTCCGCCCTGCTGCGCAGCGCCCTGCAGACCCGCAACCGAGCCCGCTGAGGTCAGTGTCCATGAGCTTTGATGACGACTCCTCCTCCGCCGTCTCCACGGCGGCCGACGGCGAGGACCGGGCCGTCGAGGCGGCGCTGCGCCCGCACGACCTGGACGAGTTCATCGGCCAGGAGCGGGTCCGCGAGCAGCTGTCGCTGGTCCTGCAGGCCGCCCGCCACCGCGGCAGCCAGGCCGACCACGTGCTGCTCAGTGGCCCGCCCGGCCTCGGCAAGACCACTCTTTCGATGATCATCGCGGCGGAGATGAACGCCCCGATCCGGATCACCTCGGGCCCGGCCATCCAGCACGCCGGCGACCTCGCGGCGATCCTCTCCTCGCTCACCGAGGGCGAGGTGCTGTTCCTCGACGAGATCCACCGGATGTCGCGCCCCGCCGAGGAGATGCTCTACATGGCGATGGAGGACTTCCGGGTCGACGTGATCGTCGGCAAGGGGCCGGGCGCCACCGCGATCCCGCTGGAACTGCCGCCGTTCACCCTGGTCGGCGCGACCACCAGGGCCGGGCTGCTGCCGCCGCCGCTGCGCGACCGCTTCGGCTTCACCGGGCACATGGAGTTCTACGCGCCCAGCGAGCTGGAACGGGTGATACACCGCTCGGCCCGGCTGCTGGACGTGCGGATCGACACCGCCGGGGCCGCCGAGATCGCCGGACGCTCCCGGGGCACGCCGCGAATCGCCAACCGGTTGCTGCGCAGGGTCCGCGACTATGCGCAGGTCAGGCATGACGGAGTGGTCACCAGGGAGATCGCCGAGGCGGCGCTGGCCGTGTACGAGGTGGACGCCCGCGGCCTGGACCGGCTCGACCGGTCGGTGCTGCACGCGCTGCTGAAGCTCTTCGGCGGCGGCCCGGTCGGGCTGTCGACCCTGGCGGTCGCGGTGGGGGAGGAGAGCGAGACCGTGGAGGAGGTCGCCGAGCCGTTCCTGGTGCGCGAGGGTCTGCTGGCCCGCACCCCCCGCGGCCGGATCGCCACCGCAGCCGCCTGGCAGCACCTGGGTCTCACCCCTCCGCACATGCCCGTACCTGCGCAGCAGGACCTCTTCGGGGGCGTGAACGAATCGAGTACGGGTGGTGACTCGCTTTAATCGGAACCCTGGTGACATGCTTGGCGTTGTCCCACCATGGTGTTGACATAGACTCCGCCCGCCGCCCTTCCCCGGGCGGTTCGCCACCACATTGACCGGCCGCGTCCCCTGCGGCCTCGCAAAGGACCCGTCAGTCGTGAGTATCGTCTCCCTCCTCCCGATCATTCTGATCGGCGGCATGCTGATTCTGATGATGAATTCATCGAAGAAGAAGCAGCAAGCGACCCAGCGAATGCAGAACCAGATGGAGCCCGGAGCCGGGGTCCGCACCATCGGCGGCATGTACGCCCTGGTGAAGGAGGTGCGCGAGGACTCCGTCGAGCTCGAGGTCGCCCCGGGCGTCCACGCCATCTACGCCAAGAACGCCATCGCCGTGGTGATGGACGGGGTCGAGTACAACCGCATCGTCCATGGTGACGACGAGGACGAGGACGAGCTCGCGCCGGTGTACGACGAGGAGTCGGCCGAGGACTCGACCGAGGACGAGATCGACGCGGCCGAGACCCCGATCGTGCTCGACAAGGCTCCCCTGGAGATCGAGGTGGAGGATCCCCTCGCAGACCAGGGAACGTCCACTAACGACAAGGCCGCTCCGACCAAGTAGCCTGCCCTTTACTGCAGGCGCCGGAGACTGATCACTCCGGTCGGCACCACAGGATCGCTGCGTCGTTGCCGCGCCACACCCTGTCCGCTGGAACCCCGGTGGTGGTGGCGCGACCCAACCCACGGCATGGACAGAGAGAATCGAGAAGGTGGCATCACCCAAATCCCGTCCGCGTGACGGATACCCGGGGCGTGCGTTGAGCCTGATCCTGGTGGTTGCAGTGGTGCTGGTCGCCACTATGTTCGCCACCGGGAACAAGACCCCGCGCCTCGGAGTCGACCTTGCCGGCGGCACCACCATGACGCTGGCGGCCAAAACGTCCAGCGGGTCGACCACGGCCGTTGATGCCACGAGCATGAACGAGGCAGCGTCGATCATCCAGCAGCGTGTCAACGGCACGGGTGTCACGGAGGGCACCGTCCAGGTAGAGGGCGGTAACAACCTCATCGTGACGGTGCCCAAGGGCACCAACACCCAGCAGCTGGAGGAGCTGGTCGGTACCACCGCCAAGCTCTACTTCCGTCCGGTCCTGGCGACGGCCCAGCAGGCCTCGGCTGCGGCTGCGGCTTCGGCCGCCGCGTCGGCGAGTGCCTCCGCCACCCCCTCGAAGTCGGCCACGCCCACGGCCTCGGCTTCCTCGACGGTGAAGGCCACGGGTACCTCGACCGCGAAGCCCAGCCCCGGCAAGACCCAGGGCGACGCAGTGACCGGGGACCTGAAGGCGAGCGGTTCGGCGTCCGCCAAGGCGAACGACAAGGCCACGGCGACCGCCAAGGCCACCGCCACGGCCGGGGCGACCCCCGCCGCCTCGCCTTCGACGAATCCGACCACGAAGAGCGTCACCGGCGCGACGAGCGGCACGGTTCCGGCCTCGCTGACCACCGCGTTCAACAACCTGGACTGCACCAACACGGATGCGAACGGCCAGGCGGCGGCGCTCGCCGGAGCCGACGACACCGTCAACCAGGATGTCGTCACCTGTGAGCAGAACGCCCCCGGCGTCTACACCAAGTACGCCCTGGCTCCGGTCGCCGTGAACGGCACCGACGTCAGCAGCGCCTCGGCCGTCATCGGCCAGAGCGGCCAGTGGCAGGTCAACCTGACCTTCAACTCCAAGGGTTCCTCGGAGTTCGCCAGCACCACCGCCAAGCTCTACGCCAATGTCTCCAACCCGCCGACGGACCAGTTCGCCATCGTCCTCGACGGTCAGGTCCAGTCCGCGCCAGCGGTCGACCAGGGTGCGATCACCGGTGGCACGGCGCAGATCAGCGGAAGCTTCAACCAGCAGTCGGCCACCGCGCTGGCGAACCAGCTGAGCTACGGTGCGCTTCCGCTGAACTTCTCGATGGAGGACGTCCAGACGGTCTCCCCGGAGCTCGGCGGCCAGCAGCTGCAGGCGGGTCTGATCTCGGGTGCGATCGGCCTCGCGCTGGTCATCCTGTACTGCCTGCTCTACTACCGGGCCCTGGGTCTGGTGGCCGTGGCCAGCCTCGGTGTCTCCGCCGTGCTGACCTACTCGATCATGAGTCTCCTGGGTGGCGCCATCGGCTTCGCCCTCAACCTGCCGGCGGTCTGCGGCGCCATCGTCGCCATCGGTATCACGGCGGACTCCTTCGTCGTGTACTTCGAGCGGATCAGGGACGAGGTGCGGATGGGCTCCTCGCTGCGTCCCGCCGTGCAGCGGGCCTGGCCCCGGGCCCGGCGCACCATCATGGTCTCGGACTTCGTCTCCTTCCTGGCCGCTGCGGTGCTGTACTTCTTCACCGTCGGCAAGGTCCAGGGCTTCGCGTTCACGCTGGGTCTCACCACCCTGCTGGACATCGTGGTGATCTTCCTCTTCACCAAGCCGCTGATCACCCTGCTGGCTCGGACGAAGTTCTTCTCGTCCGGACGCCCGTCGTCCGGGCTCTCGCCCGAGCGACTCGGGGCCCGCTCGCCGCTGCGCGACAGCCGCCGCCGTCCCACCGCTCCCAAGGAGGCCTGAGCAGATGTCCCGCTTCGGCAACATCGGCCACCGGCTCTACACCGGTGAGGTCAGCTTCGACTTCGTCGGTCGGCGCAAGCTCTGGATGATCCTCTCCGGTGTCATCCTGCTTGCGGCCATCGTGGGTCTGAGCACGCGAGGCCTGAACCTCGGCATCGAGTTCAAGGGCGGCCAGACCTACAGCATCACCAAGCCCGGGGTCACCATCTCCCAGGCCCAGGCCGCCGCGAACAAGGTCACCGGCGACGACAGCGCCCAGGTGCAGAGCGTGGCCCCGGTCGGCAAGCCAAAGTCGATCAGCATCCAGATCAGTTCTGCCGAGAACGTGAACCAGATCGCGGCGCAGTCCAAGCTGGAGAGCGAGCTGAACCTGACTCCCGGTCAGATCAGCGTTCAGTCGATCGGCCCGGCCTGGGGCAAGGAGATCAGCCAGAAGGCCCTCGAAGGCCTGATCGCCTTCCTGGTCCTGGTCACGCTCTACCTCGCGTTCGCCTTCGAGTGGCGGCTCGCGGTCGGCGCGCTCACCGCGCTGCTGCACGACCTGGTCATCACCGTCGGCATCTACGCGCTGCTGGGCTTCACCGTCAGCTCCGGCACCGTGATCGGCTTCCTGACGATCCTCGGGTACTCGCTCTACGACACCGTCGTCGTCTTCGACGGTCTCAAGGACGCCACCAAGAAGCTCGACAAGCAGAGCAAGCGCACCTACAGCGAGGCGGCCAACCTCTCGCTGAACAGCACCCTGGTGCGGTCCATCAACACCACCGTGCTGGCGCTGCTGCCGGTCGCCGCGCTGCTGTTCATCGGCGGCGGCCTGCTGGGCGCGGGCGAGCTGAACGACATCTCGCTCGCCCTGTTCGTCGGCCTGAGCGCCGGCGCCTACTCCTCGATCTGCGTGGCCACCCCCATGGTGGCCTGGCTCAAGGAGAAGATGCCGGAGAACATCGCCCTCGCCGAGCGGGTCCGCCGCCGCCGCGCCTCCGAGGCCAAGGCCCTCGCCGAGGGACGCGTGATCGAGCCCCAGGAGGGCGACGAGGACAGTCCCCGGGACCGTAACGAGGACGTCTCCTCGGCCGGTGCGGTCATCGCCGGCGGCCCGCGCCGCCAGCCGGTCAACCGCAGCCGCAGTGACCGTCGCACCGGCAACTCCGGCAAGCGCTGAGGAGCACCCCAGCCATGAGCACGACCGACCTCACCCTCGCCGAGCGCCTGTCGGCGAGCATCAGGGACGTCCCCGACTACCCCAAGCCCGGGGTCGTCTTCAAGGACATCGCCCCGCTGCTCGCCGACGCCGGGGGCTTCGCCGCACTGGTGGAGCACCTGGCCGAGCGGACCAGGGCGCTGGGAGCGACCAAGGTGGTCGGGCTCGAGGCCCGCGGCTTCATCCTGGCGGCCCCGGCCGCCTACGCCGCAGGGGCGGGCTTCGTCCCGGTCCGCAAGGAGGGCAAGCTCCCCGGGGCCTGCCACTCCCAGGCGTACGACCTGGAGTACGGCTCGGCGGTGCTGGAGGTCCAGCAGGACGCCTTCGTGCCCGGTGAGCGGGTCCTGGTCGTCGACGACGTGCTCGCGACCGGCGGCACCGTCGAGGCCGCGCTGGAGCTGATCCAGCGGGCCGGAGCCGAGCTGGCCGGAGTGGTCGTGCTGATGGAGCTGGGCTTCCTGGGCGGACGCGCCCGCCTCGGCGGGACCCTAGGCGGGGCCCCGCTGGAGACGGTCATCGCCGTCTGAGCGGGCAGCGGAGCAGCACGGCCCCGGGCGGGTCACCGGAACGTACGGTGGCCCGCCCGAGGCGTCCCGGCGAACGGCTGTCGCCGGGGCTCGGTACGATGAAGATTCCGCACCTGAGCTAGGAGTGCACTTGCCCGACGAGGTCGTGCCCACCGCTGCCGACGCGCAGGACGGCGCCCCCGCCGCAAAACCGGCGGAGGGGCCGCGATCCGCCGCGCCCGTGCCGCTTCCGCCGACCAAGGCCCCGGCCGTGCGCAGCAGCGGCTCCCACGCCGTCGTCGCCCGCCCCAATGCCGCCTCGCCCAGCCGCGTGCGGGCCCGGCTGGCGCGCCTCGGCGGCCAGCGCACCAGCACCTTCAATCCGGTGCTTGAACCGCTGTTCCGGATAGTCCGCAGCAACGACCCCAAGGCCGACCTGCCGACCCTCGAGCGCGCCTACCAGATCGCGGAGAAGTGGCACCGCGGTCAGAAGCGCAAGAGCGGCGACCCCTACATCACCCACCCGCTCGCGGTGGCGACGATCCTGGCCGAGCTCGGCATGGACGCCCCGACGCTGATGGCCGGGCTGCTGCACGACACCGTCGAGGACACCGACTACGGCCTGGAGACGCTGCGCCGGGACTTCGGCGACACCGTCGCCATGCTGGTCGACGGCGTCACCAAGCTGGACAAGGTCAAGTTCGGTGAGGCCGCGCAGGCCGAGACGGTGCGCAAGATGGTCGTCGCCATGGCCAAGGACCCCCGGGTCCTGGTCATCAAGCTCGCCGACCGGCTGCACAACATGCGCACCATGCGCTACCTCAAGCGGGAGAAGCAGGAGAAGAAGGCCCGCGAGACGCTGGAGATCTACGCCCCGCTGGCGCACCGGCTGGGCATGAACACCATCAAGTGGGAGCTGGAGGACCTCGCCTTCGCGATCCTCTACCCCAAGATGTACGACGAGATCGTGCGTCTGGTGGCCGAGCGCGCGCCCAAGCGCGACGAGTACCTCATGACCGTCACCGACCAGGTCGTCAACGACTTCCGGGCGGCCAGGATCAGGGCGACGGTCACCGGCCGCCCCAAGCACTACTACAGCGTCTACCAGAAGATGATCGTGCGAGGCCGCGACTTCGCCGAGATCTACGACCTGGTGGGCATCCGGGTCCTGGTCGACTCGGTCCGCGACTGCTACGCGGCGCTGGGGACCATCCACGCGCGCTGGAACCCGGTGCCGGGGCGGTTCAAGGACTACATCGCCATGCCCAAGTTCAACATGTACCAGTCGCTGCACACGACGGTCATCGGGCCCGGCGGCAAGCCGGTCGAGCTGCAGATCCGCACCTTCGACATGCACCGCCGCGCCGAGTACGGCATCGCCGCCCACTGGAAGTACAAGCAGCAGGCCGTCGCCGGCGCCTCCAAGGTCCGCACCGACACGCCCACCGGCAAGGGCGCCAAGGCCGACACCGTCAATGAGATGGCGTGGCTGCGGCAGCTGCTGGACTGGCAGAAGGAGACCGAGGACCCCAGCGAGTTCCTGGAGTCGCTGCGCTTCGACCTGTCCAACAACGAGGTCTTCGTCTTCACGCCCAAGGGCGACGTGATCGCGCTGCCGGCCGGGGCCACCCCGGTCGACTTCGCCTACGCCGTCCACACCGAGGTCGGCCACCGGACCATAGGGGCCCGGGTCAACGGCCGGCTGGTGCCGCTGGAGAGCACCCTGGACAACGGCGACCTGGTGGAGGTCTTCACCTCCAAGGCCGCCAGTGCCGCGCCGTCCCGCGACTGGCTGGGCTTCGTCAAGTCGCCCCGCGCCCGCAACAAGATCCGCGCCTGGTTCTCCAAGGAGCGCCGCGAGGAGGCCATCGAGCAGGGCAAGGAGGCCATCACCCGGGCCATGCGCAAGCAGGGCCTGCCGCTGCAGCGCATCCTCACCGGCGACTCCCTGGTCACCCTGGCGCACGAGATGCGCTACCCCGACATCTCCTCGCTCTACGCCGCCATCGGCGAGGGCCATGTCTCCGCGCAGACCATCGTGCAGAAGCTGGTCCAGGCCCTCGGCGGCGAGGAGGGTGCCACCGAGGACATCGCCGAGACCACCACCCCGACCACCGGCGGCGGCCGCCGCAACCGGCGGGCCGCGGCCGATCCCGGCGTGGTCGTCAAGGGCGTCGAGGACGTCTGGGTGAAGCTGTCGCGCTGCTGCACCCCGGTGCCCGGCGATCCCATCGTCGGCTTCATCACCCGCGGCAACGGCATCTCGGTGCACCGCGCCGACTGCGTCAACGTGGACTCGCTCGCCCAGCAGCAGGAGCGCATGGTCGAGGTCGAGTGGGCCCCCACCCAGTCCTCGGTCTTCCTGGTCGCGATCCAGGTCGAGGCGCTGGACCGGTCCCGGCTGCTGTCGGACGTCACCCGGGTGCTGTCGGACCAGCACGTCAACATCCTGTCGGCGGCGGTGCAGACCTCGCGCGACCGGGTGGCGATGAGCAGGTTCACCTTCGAGATGGGCGATCCCAAGCACCTGGGGCACGTGCTCAAGGCCGTGCGCGGGGTCGAGGGCGTCTACGACGTGTACCGGGTCACCTCTGCGAGGGCCCGGTAGGGACGGCGCAGTTCCCCGCGCCCCTCAGGGGCGCGGGGAACTGCGCGGCCGGACATGCACCAAGGCGCACTCCGACCGCGACAGCTCCCCGGGCCCCGCTACTCGGCTTTCAGCCGCCGAACTCCTGCAGGCCCTTCAGGGCCTGGTCCAGCAGCTCGCGACGCCCGGCCAGCTCGCTCTCCAGCTTGGCCACCCGCGAAGCGTCATTCTTGCCGCGCGCAGCGTCGATCTGCTTCTCCAGCTTGTCCACGGCTGCCTGCAGCAGACCGGTCATGCCCTGCGCACGGGCGCGGGCCTCCGGGTTGCTGCGCTGCCACTCGGCCTCCTCGGACTCGCGGATCGCCCGGTCCACCACATGCAGGCGGGCCTCCAGCTTGGGACGGGCGTCCCGCGGCACATGGCCGATGCCCTCCCAGCGCTCGCTGATCGAGCGGTAGGACGCCTTGGCGGCCTTGAGGTCCGTGATCGGGAGCAGCGCCTCCGCCTCGACCAGCAGGGCCTCCTTGAGGGTCTGGTTCTCCCGCTCGCCGGCGTCCCGCTCGTCGAAGACCGCCGAACGCGCCTGGAAGAACACGTCCTGAGCACCCCGGAAGCGGGTCCACAGCTCGTCCTCGGCCTCGCGCTGCGCGCGGCCCGCGGCCTTCCACTCGGTCATCAGGTCGCGGTAGCGGGCCGCCGTGGCGCCCCAGTCCGTGGAGCCCGAGAGCGACTCGGCCTCCTTGACCAGCTTCTCCTTGTGCTGCCTGGCCTCGTCGCGCTGCTGGTCCAGCGTCGCGAAGTGGGCCTTGCGGCGCTTGGAGAAGGCCGAGCGGGCGTGCGAGAAGCGGTGCCACAGCTCGTCGTCGGCCTTGCGGTCGAGCCGGGGCAGGGCCTTCCAGGTGTCGACCAGGGCGCGCAGCCGGTCCCCGGCCTCCCGCCACTGGGTGGAGTCCGCCAGCTGCTCGGCCTCCGCGACCAGGGCCTCCTTGGAGGCCTTGGCCTCGTCCTGGGCCTTGGCGCGGGCGGCGCGGCGCTCCTCGCGGCGGCTCTCGACCTCGCCGACGAGCGTCTGCAGCCGCTTGGCCAGCGCCTCCAGATCACCCACGGCGTGGCCCTCGGCCACCTGTGCCTGCAGATGCTCGACGGCCGCGAGGGCGTCCTTCGCGGCCAGGTCGGTCGTGCGCACCCGGCGCTCGAGCAGACCGATCTCGACGGCGATGCCGTCGTACTTCCGGGTGAAGTAGGCGAGGGCCTCGTCGGGGGAACCTGCCTGCCACGAGCCGACGACGCGTTCGCCCTCGGCCGTCCGCACGTAGACGGTCCCCTCGTCGTCGACACGGCCCCACGGGTCGCTGGTCACAGCGCCTCCTCCATATGGTGGCCCTCCGCTGGGGGAGGGCCACCCTCCACAGTTCGTTGCCCGGCCTGGCTCAGACTGGCCGCCGGGGTCAAGGCACCCTACAAGACGCCAACATAGGCGACTCCTACCGGTGCTGTCCGTATCCGGGCGGCGAAAACTGTCCCGCGTGCCGCGGCGGACGGACAGCGCCCGGGGTCACTCCTTGGTGGCGGTCACCGACTGCATGATCACGCTCTCCTTGGGGTGACCGTCACCGGAGCCGTTGGAGTTGTCGGAACCGACCGCCGCGATCTGGTTGATCACGTCCAGGCCGCCGGTGATCGTACCGAAGGGGGTGTAGCTCGGCGGCAGCGGGCTGTCCTTGTAGACGAGGAAGAACTGGCTGCCGTTGGTGTTGGGGCCGGAGTTGGCCATGGCCACCGTGCCGGCCGGGTAGGTCACCTCGGACCCCGTGCCGAAGGCCTTCAGGTTCTCGTCCTTGAAGCTGTAGCCGGGGCCGCCGCTGCCGGTGCCGGTCGGGTCGCCGCACTGCAGCACATAGATGCCCGAGGTCGTCAGCCGGTGGCAGGTGACGTTGTCGAAGTAGTCCTGGTCGGTCAGGAAGACGAAGGAATTGACCGTGACCGGCGCCACCCCGGGGTTCAACTGGAGCGTGATCCTGCCCCGGTTGGTGGTGATGTCGATGGCGTACTTCGCGCTGGTGTCGATGGTCATCGGCGGAGCGGACTTCCACTGCTTGCCGTTGGGCTTGGCCGTCGACGCGGGCGATGCCACGGAGGAGGCCGAAGCCGAGACCGAACTGCTCGCCGTGTCCGAGGACGCGGTCGCCTTCTTGCTGCTGCCCGATCCCGCCAGGGCCCAGACGCCGCCGGCGATCAGCGCCACCGCGAGCACCGAGGCTCCCACGATCGCGGCGTTGCGGCGGGCCTGCTTCACCTTCGCGGCCCGTGCCGCCTGCTGACGCTTGTACTTCAACTGCGCCAACTGCCGCTGCCGCTTCTCGTTGTCCTTCGACAGCGCGGGCTTGTGCGGCTTCGACGTGTCCTTGGTGGCCACCGAACAGTCACTCCCTCTGGTCCCCGCACCTCGCCGGTGGGGATACGTCCACTCGTTGGTCGCTCAGTGTAGGGATCCCATCGGTGAGTGCGCCGTCAACCTCGCCTTTTTTCATCTCGCTCCCACCACAGGGCAATGGGTTCGCGATCGCCACGGCCCCGCCGGTAGGCTGCCTGCAGACTTCCCGAGCCTTATTCATCCGCATTCATCTGCCTGCAAAGGACCAACGTGTTCATCGCCGGTTTCCCCGCAGGGGCCTGGGGCACCAACTGCTACCTCGTCGCCCCCGCCGCCGGCGAGGAGTGCGTCATCGTCGACCCGGGCCACCAGGCCACCGCCGGGGTCGAGGACGCGGTTCGCGAGCACGGGCTCAAGCCGGTCGCCGTCGTCCTCACCCACGGGCACATCGACCACGTCGCCTCGGTCATGCCGATCTGCGGAGCACGCGGCATCCCGGCCTGGATCCACCCCGAGGACCGCTACATGCTGGCCGACCCGGAGAAGGCGCTCGGCCGCTCCCTCGGCGCGCAGCTCATGGGCGAACTGACGGTCGGCGAGCCCGACGACGTCCGTGTCCTCACCGACGGCAGCGTGCTCGACCTGGCCGGGCTGCGGCTCACCGTCGACCACGCCCCCGGCCATACCGGGGGGTCGGTGACGTTCAGGACTCCCGCCGCACCGGACCTGCCCCCGGTGCTCTTCTCGGGCGACCTGCTCTTCGCCGGCTCCGTGGGACGCACAGACCTCCCCGGAGGTGACCACGAGGCTCTGCTGAGGTCGCTGGCCCGCGTGTGCCTGCCCCTCCAGGACGAGACCGTGGTCCTCTCCGGACACGGCCCCCAGACCACCATCGGCCGCGAACGCGCCGCCAACCCCTACCTGCTGCAGGTCGCCGGCGCGACCGCCGAGCCCGGCGCACCGCGCCGGGGACTGTAGATTCGAGACGAGACGTGAGCCGCGGTTCAGTGAGCACAGCTTTCCAGGCCCCCAAGGGCACGTACGACATCCTGCCCGCCACCGCCCCGACCGTGCTGGCCGTGCGCGAGGCCATCGCCGCGCCGCTGCGCCGGGCCGGCTACGGCTACATCGAGACCCCGGTCTTCGAGGACATCGCGCTGTTCTCGCGCGGTGTCGGTGAGTCCACCGACATCGTCAGCAAGGAGATGTTCACCCTCACCAAGCGCGGCAGCGAGGACCTCGCGCTGCGCCCGGAGGGCACCGCCTCGGTGCTGCGCGCCGCGCTGGAGGCCAATCTGCACCGGAGCGGCAACCTGCCGGTCAAGCTCTGGTACAGCGGTTCGCAGTACCGCTACGAGCGCCCCCAGAAGGGCCGCTACCGCCAGTTCTGGCAGGTCGGCGCGGAGGCGATCGGCGCCGAGGACCCGGCGCTGGACGCCGAGCTGATCATCCTCGCCGACGACGCGTACCGCTCGCTGGGCCTGCGGAACTTCCGGATCCTGCTCAACAGCCTCGGCGACCGGCAGTGCCGCCCGGTCTACCGCGAGGCGCTGCAGACCTTCCTGCGCGGGCTCGACCTGGACGAGGACACCGTCCGCCGCGCCGAGATCAACCCGCTGCGGGTGCTCGACGACAAGCGCCCCGACGTGCAGAAGCAGCTCGTCGGCGCGCCCATGCTGGTGGACTACCTCTGCGACGAGTGCAAGGCCTACCACGAGCAGGTCCGCGAACTGCTGAACGCCGCCGGGGTCGCCTACGAGGACGACCTCAAGCTGGTCCGCGGCCTCGACTACTACACCCGCACCACCTTCGAGTTCGTGCACGACGGCCTCGGCGCGCAGTCCGCGGTCGGCGGCGGCGGGCGCTACGACGGGCTGTCCGAGATGATCGGCGGCCCCGCGCTGCCCTCCGTCGGCTGGGCGCTGGGCGTGGACCGCACCGTGCTCGCACTGGAGGCCGAGGGCATCGAACTGCCGGCCCCGAGCGCCAGCGACATCTTCGCCGTGCCGCTCGGCGAGGAGGCCCGCCGGGTGCTCTTCGGCGCGGTCACCGAGCTGCGCCGCAACGGCCTGCGCGCCGACATCGCCTACGGCGGCAAGGGCCTCAAGGCCGCGATGAAGGCCGCCGACCGCTCCGGCGCGCGCTACGCGCTCGTCGCCGGGGAGCGAGATCTCGCCGAGAACCTCGTGCAGCTCAAGGACCTCACCACCGGCGACCAGACCCCGGTCGCCCTGGACTCCCTCGTCACCATCCTCAAGGAGAAGCTCTCGTGATCCGCAGCCATGAAGCCGGCACGCTCCGCCCGGAGCACGCCGGCACCACCGTGACCCTCGCAGGCTGGGTGGCCCGCCGTCGCGACCACGGCGGTGTCGCCTTCATCGACCTGCGGGACGCCTCCGGCACGGTCCAGGTCGTCGTGCGCGACCTGGAGGCCGTGTCCGAGCTGCGCTCCGAGTGGTGCGTCAAGGTCGTCGGCGACGTCCGGGTGCGCCCCGAGGGCAACGCCAACACCGAGATCCCGACCGGTGAGGTCGAGGTCGTCGTCACCGAGCTCACCGTGCTCTCCGAGGCCGCGGCCCTGCCGTTCCAGGTCGCCGAGTACGAGCCGGGATCGGTGAACGAGGAGGTCCGCCTCCGCTACCGCTACCTGGACCTGCGCCGTGAGGGCCCGGCGAAGGCGCTGCGGCTGCGCTCCAAGGCCACGCACATCATCCGCACGGTGATGGAGGAGAACGGCTACCTCGACATCGAGACGCCGTACCTCACCCGCTCCACCCCCGAGGGCGCCCGCGACTTCCTGGTGCCGGTCCGGCTCCAGCCCGGCCACTGGTACGCCCTGCCGCAGTCGCCGCAGCTGTTCAAGCAGCTGCTGATGGTGGCCGGCATGGAGCGCTACTACCAGATCGCGCGCTGCTTCCGCGACGAGGACTTCCGCGCCGACCGCCAGCCCGAGTTCACCCAGCTCGACGTCGAGGCCTCGTTCGTCGACCAGGAGGACATCCTGGCGCTCGGCGAGAAGATCGTCTCCCGGATCTGGGGCGAGGTCCACGGCTACGAGGTCCCGACGCCGCTGCCCCGCCTCACCTACGCGGACGCCATGTCCCGCTACGGCTCGGACAAGCCCGACATCCGCTTCGACAACGAACTCACGGACCTCACCGAGTACTTCGCCGGTACCGAGTTCCGCGTGTTCCAGGCCCCCTACGTCGGCGCGGTGGTCATGCCCGGCGGTGCCTCGCAGCCGCGCAAGCAGCTCGACGCCTGGCAGGACTGGGCCAAGGCCCGCGGTGCGCGCGGCCTTGCCTACGTCCTGGTCGACGCGGAGACCGGCGAGCTGCGCGGCCCGGTCGCCAAGAACCTGTCGGCCGAGCACCTGGCCGGTCTGGCCGACGCGGCCGGCGCCAAGCCGGGCGACGCGGTGTTCTTCGCCGCCGGTCGGCGCACCGACTCGCAGGAGCTGCTCGGCGCCGCCCGCCTGGAGATCGGCCGCCGCTGCGACCTGATCGACGAGTCCCGCTGGGCCTTCCTGTGGGTCGTCGACTTCCCGATGTTCGAGCACCTGTGGGACGACAAGGGCGAGCACATCGGCTGGCACGCGG
>Ga0302314_10009932_pt1 | contig 16757 bp, 17 predicted proteins | sample III_Palsa_N2_3_FD_200533 | JGI IMG/M metagenome (GOLD analysis project Ga0302314, IMG submission 200533) | Peat permafrost microbial communities from Stordalen Mire near Abisko, Sweden - III_Palsa_N2_3 | ecosystem: Environmental > Terrestrial > Soil > Palsa > Peat permafrost | place: Sweden...
GTGCGGGATCAGGCTGTCGACGCCGAGGCGGCGCTTCTTGTCTTCCTCGTACATTTCGAAGTTGCCCTCGAACCATTCCACATGGCTGTCGCCTTCGAAGGCGAGGATGTGGGTGGCCAGCCGGTCGAGGAACCAGCGATCGTGGCTGATCACCACGGCGCAGCCGGCGAAGTCCTCCAGCGCCTCTTCCAGGTTCTGCAAGGTCTCGATGTCGAGGTCGTTGGTCGGTTCGTCGAGCAGGATCAGGTTGCCCGCCTCGGCCAGGGTCTTGGCCAGGTGCACGCGGTTGCGCTCCCCGCCCGACAGCAGGCCGACCTTCTTCTGCTGGTCGCCGCCCTTGAAGTTGAACGAGCCGACGTAGGAGCGGGTGTTGATCTCGCGGTTGCCCACCTTCATCACGTCGAGGCCCTGGCTGATCTCCTGCCAGACGGTCTTGGAGCCGTCGAGCGCGTCGCGGCTCTGGTCGACGTAAGCCAGCTTCACCGTCTCGCCCACCTTCACCGTGCCCTTGTCGGGCTTTTCCTGGCCGGTGATCAGCTTGAACAGGGTCGACTTGCCGGCGCCGTTGGGGCCGATCACGCCGACGATGCCGTTCGGCGGCAGGCGGAAGCTGAGGTCCTTGAACAGGACCTTGTCGCCGTATTCCTTCTCCAGGCCGCTGACCTCGAGCACCAGGTTGCCGAGGCGCGGGCCGGGCGGGATCTGGATCACCGCATGGGTCTGGGCCTGGCGGCTGTTCTCCTGTTCGCGGACCATCTCGTCATAGGCGGCGAGGCGGGCCTTGGACTTGGACTGGCGGGCCTTGGCGCCCGAGCGCACCCATTCGAGTTCGCGGGTCAGGGCGCGCTGGCGCGCCTCGCTCTCAGACTGCTCCTGCACCACCCGCTTCTGCTTCTGCTCCAGCCAGCCGGAGTAGTTGCCCTCGTAAGGCACGCCCTTGCCGCGATCGAGCTCCAGCGTCCACTTGGTGACCTGATCCAGGAAGTAGCGATCGTGGGTGACCAGGATCACGCAGCCCGGGAAGACCTCCAGATGGTGCTGCAGCCAAGCGACGCTTTCGGCGTCGAGGTGGTTGGTCGGTTCGTCGAGCAGCAGCATGTCGGGCTTGGACAGCAGCAGGCGCGCCAGGGCGATCCGGCGCTTTTCGCCGCCCGAGAGCTTGTCCACCGGCCAGTCGTTGGGCGGGCAGCGCAGGGCGTCCATGGCCATCTCGATCCGGCTGTCGATGTCCCACAGGTCGCCGGCGTCGATCTTTTCCTGGAGGGCGTTCATCTCCTCCATCAGCGCGTCGGTGTAGTTCTCGCCGAGCTCCGCCGCGATGGCGTTATAGCGGTCGACGATCTTCTTCTCCTCGCACCAGGCGATGACGTTGCCCCAGACGTTGAGCGCCTCGTCGATGTGGGGCTCCTGCTCCAGGTAGCCCATCTTCACGCCGTCGGCGGCGCGCGCCTCGCCGTTGAACTCCTTGTCGATGCCGGCCATGATCTTCAGCAGGGTCGACTTGCCCGAGCCGTTGACGCCGACCACGCCGATCTTGGCGTCGGAATAGAACGACAGCCAGATGTTCTCGAACACCTTCTTGCCGCCGGGATAGGCCTTGGTCAGGCCCTGCATCTGGAAAATGTACTGCTGCGCCATGCGTGCGACGCGGACGGGGAGGCCCGCGCTCCGTCAATCTGTAATGGGGTGGCGCGGGAGATAGCGGCCAGGAGGCCGGGGCGCAATGGCCCACGCCCCCGCTCACCCCCGCCCCCGCGGGGATGAGCGGGTTTCAGTCAGGCGCTGGCCTTGTCCAGCTTCGCCATGTCGTCGGCCGTAAGCTTGAGTCTCGCGGCGGCGATCAGGTCCTTCATCTGGTCCAGCGAGGTGGCGCTGGCGATGGCGGCGGTGACGCCGGGCTTGGCCATCACCCAGGCGGCGGCCACCTGGGCCGGGGTTGCGCCGTGGGTCTCCGAGACCTCGTCCAGCGCCTTCAGCACGGCGAAGCCCTTGTCGGTCAGGTACTTCTTGATCCCGCCGCCGCGGGCGCTTTTCCCGAGGTCGGCCTCCGAACGGTATTTGCCGGACAGGAAGCCCGAGGCCAGCGAATAGTAGGTGATGATCCCCACCTCGTCCTTCAGGCACAGGGGGACGATCTCGGCCTCGATGGCGCGGTCCATCAGGTTGTAGGCGGGCTGCAGGCTGTCGTAGCGGGCGAGGCCCTTGTCGGCCGAGACCTTCAGCGCCTCGGCCAGGCGCGGCGCATCATAGTTGGAGGCGCCGATGGCCCGCACCTTGCCGGACTTCACCAGCCGGTCGAAGGCGGTGAGCGTCTCCTCGAGCGGGGTCTCCGCGTCGTCCTTGTGGCTCTGGTAAAGGTCGATCCGGTCGGTCTGCAGCCGCTTGAGCGAGGCCTCCACCGCCGTCTCGATCTGCTTGGCGCTGAGCCCGTTGTTGGGCGGCAGCATGCCGAGCTTGGTGGCGACCAGCACCTTGTCGCGCACGCCGGGACGGGCGGCGAACCATTCGCCCATCACCGTCTCGCTTTCGCCGCCCTTATGTCCGGGGGCCCAGGCCGAATAGACGTCGGCGGTGTCGATCAGGCTGAAGCCCTCGCCGACGAAGGCGTCGAGCAAGGCGAAAGAGGTCTGCTTGTCGGCGGTCCAATCGAACACATTACCGCCGAACGCCCAGGGCGCGGTCTTCAGGCCCGAACGGCCGAGGGGGCGTAGCTCCATGGGTCTTCCTCCAGTGTGTGCGGTCTATTGGGCGAAAGTCTGCCGGAGGATCGTCTCGATCCCCCGGGCGTCGGTCTCGTCGAAGGCGGCGGGGCGGTCCGAATCCACGTCGAACACCGCGATCAGCCGGCCTGATGGGTCGAACACAGGGGCGACGATCTCGCTCTTCGAGCGGCTGTCGCAGGCGATGTGGCCGGGAAAGGCATCGACGTCCTCGACGATCACCGTCCGCCGCTCGGTCGCCGCCGCGCCGCAGACACCGCGCCCGAACGGGATGCGCAGGCAGCCCAGCGTGCCCTGGTAGGGGCCGACCATCAGCTCGTCGCCCTTATCCGGGTCGACCACATAGAAGCCGGTCCAGAAGAAGGCGTCGAAGGCGTGGTGCAGCATCGACGACACCGTCGCCATGCGGGCGATGACGTCACGCTCGCCGTCCAGCACCGAGGCGACCTCTTCGGCCAGTTCGCCATAGCGCACGCGCTTGTCGTCGGAGAGGTGGGCGGGATCGAAGTCTTCGGCCATGGGGCCAGGACATAGGGCGTGCCGGCTCCGGGCTCAACGGCTCCTTAACCTTGCTGTTGCACCCCGCGTAAAGGCGCCGTGTCCAGAATGGGCAGGTCCGCTGGGTGGGGCCATGTCGACGGCAGACCTCGAATACATACGCGCACTGCTTGTCGCGCAGACTGCTGAACCCGAGCCGCAGGCCAAAAGCCTGCTCGGGCGGCTGTTTGCGAGCAAGCCTGAGCCGCCGCGCGCGCCCTCGCCGCCGCCGCGCTTCGCCGCCATCCTCGACCTCGCCGCGCCGGCTGAGACCGAGGCTCCGGCGGGGGCCGGCGTTCCGGCCGACACCGACGCCGACCAGGAGCTGCTGCTCGAACAGATCTGCCGGCCGACGACGGCGGTCGAGAGCGCCTCGCCCCTGCCGCCGCCCAAGCCCCGCGCCGAATTCGGACGCCGACCCGACCTCGCGCCCGAGCCCGAACTGGTCCTCGACCAGCCGGCGACCGTGGCGCGGCGGCTGCAGCTGCTCGATCCGTCCGGCCAGCCGGTGGGCGAGATGATCCTGCATCCGGACGAGCCGCCGATGCGCGTCATCCCCACGGTGGTGAGCGAAGATGTCCCCTATTTCCCGGAGGACTTCCTGGACCCCGGCCACCCGGCCGAACCCCAGCCGTTGAGGCCCTGGCTGAAGGCGCTGCGCAAATCCGGGCTGGTCCAGCCGGCCCGACCGCCCGCCGGGGTCGGCGCAACCGAACCGGACGACAGCGCGCCCCTGACCAAACGCGTGCGCGCGCGCCGGGCGAAGCGCCACCAGCCGCCGCCCAAGGCGTCGCCGCAGCCTCTGGGTCACGACCTGCTCGAAGCCCTGGCCCTGACCCTCGCGCGCGAGCAGGAGACCCTGGCCGACCGGTTGCTCAGCGTGGCTCCGGACAGCGTGTTCCGCGACGCGATGGCGGAATCCGCGGCGGCCTGAGCGGCCGATCAGCCCTTGCCGAGCACCGCGTCCGCCTTCTTGTCGATCTTCGCCGCCTCGGCCTTTGACATGCGGCCGGCCTTCACCGCCTGGCTGGCGCGGGCCTTGGCGTTGCGGGCGTGTGGCTTGTCCTCGATCGGATAGGCGCGCTTGTCCGGTTCGGCGAACTTGGACTTCGGCAGCTTGTCGCGATCGGCGGCGTCGAGCTCGGCCATGGCGGATCCTCCGTGATGGCGATTCAATCCCTTGGGCCGGCCGCGTGTTCCGCCGGGTCGCGCGGCCTTGTATACGGGGCCGACATCCACCCGGAGCCGACCCGTGTCGCCCCTCGCCCTATCCTTGCTGGCCTTCGCAGCGGCGGCCGGCGTGCTGACCCTGACGCCGGGCGTCGATACCGCCATGGTGCTGCGCGCCTCGGCGGCGCAGGGTCCGAGAAGCGGAATGGCCGCGGCGATCGGCATCTGCCTGGGCTGCCTTGTGTGGGGCGCGGGCGCGGCCTTCGGCCTCACCGCCCTGCTCGCCGCCTCGAAGCTGGCCTTCACGATCGTGAAATGGCTGGGCGCGGCCTATCTGACATGGCTGGGGTTGAAACTGATCGTGAAGCCCCGCGCGTCGTTCGCCGAAGCGGCCGCCAATGAAGGAGTGTCCGGTGAAAGCGCGTCCGTCCGGCCCGGATGGCCGGCGTCCTTCCGGCGCGGCCTCTTGACCAACCTACTGAATCCCAAGGTCGGGGTGTTCTACATCACCTTCCTGCCGCAGTTCATTCCGCCCGGCTACAATGTGGCGGCGATCTCGCTGCTGCTGGCCGGCGTTCACGCCCTGATGGGCCTCGTCTGGCTGTCGGTGCTGGTCGCCCTCACCGCTCCGCTCGGCCGCTTCCTGCGCCAGGCCAGGGTGGTGAAGGCCCTCGACCGCCTGACCGGCGTCGTCTTCGTCGGTTTCGGGATCAAGCTGGCGCTGACGAAGGCGGCTTGAGGCGTGGACTTCATTCATGGTTAACGCCGAGCGGGCGAGGGTGAATCGAACCCTCGGAACCAGCGCTTGCGTAACCTGATCGCCGCCATCGACCGCATCGATCCCCTGACCGTCTCCGGTCGCGTGGCGGCGGTGAACGGCCTGCTGATCGAGGCCAAAGGCGGGCTGGCCCGGCTGTCGGTGGGCGCCCGGGCCGACATCGTGCGCGGCCCCGGCCTGCCGCCCTTGCCGACCGAGGTGGTGGGCTTCCGCGAGACCCGCGCCCTCCTGATGCCGTTCGGCCCGGTGGAGGGCGTGGCGCCGGGCGCCGAGATCATCATCCGGCCCGAGGGCGCGGCCGTGCGGCCCACTCTGGCCTGGCGCGGCCGGATCATCGACGCCTTCGCCCAGCCGATCGACGGCAAGGGCCCATTGCCGCAAGGACCGGTCGGCTATCCCCTGCGCGCGCCGCCGCCGCCGGCGCATGCCCGCGCCCGGGTGGGCCAGCGCCTGGACCTCGGCGTGCGGGCCATGGACGTATTCACCACCGCCTCGCGCGGCCAACGGCTCGGCATCTTCGCCGGTTCGGGCGTCGGCAAGAGCGTGCTGCTGTCGATGCTGGCGCGCCAGGCCAGCTGCGACGCCGTGGTGGTCGGCCTGATCGGCGAGCGGGGCCGGGAGGTGCGCGAATTCATCGAGGAGACCCTGGGCCCTCAGGGCCTGGCCCGCGCCATCGTGGTGGTCGCCACCTCGGACGAGCCGGCGTTGAAACGCCGCCAGGCCGCCTACCTGACCATGGCCATCGCCGAATACCTGCGCGACCAGGATCAGGAGGTGCTGTGCCTGATGGACAGCGTCACCCGTTTCGCCATGGCCCAGCGCGAGATCGGTCTGGCTGCCGGCGAACCACCGACCACCAAGGGCTATACCCCGACCGTGTTCACCGAACTGCCCAAGCTGCTCGAGCGCGCCGGCCCCGGGCCGATCCGCCCCGACGGGACCCAGGCCGGGCCGATCACCGCCATGTTCACCGTGCTGGTCGATGGCGACGACCATAACGAGCCGATCGCCGACGCCGTGCGCGGGATCCTGGACGGCCACATCGTCATGGAGCGCGCCATCGCCGAGCGCGGCCGCTTCCCCGCCATCAACGTGCTGAAGTCGATCAGCCGGACCATGCCGGGCAACCAGACGCCGGACGAACGCGCCATCGTGAAGGGCGCCCGCCAGGCGCTGGCCTCCTACAGCAATATGGAGGAGCTGATCCGCATCGGGGCCTACCGGATGGGTTCGGACGCCGAGGTCGATCGCGCCATCGCGCTGAACCCGGCGCTGGAGGCCTTCCTGAGCCAGGACAAGGACGAGACCACACCCCTCGTGCAGGCCTTCGGCAGGCTGCAGGGCGTGCTCGCCAACGCACCGGGGCCGCTTAACGTTCAGGCCTTCGAAGGCGCCCGATGAGCTGGACCGACAGCCTGATCCGCCTGCGCAACTTCGAGATCGAAGAGCTGCGCAAACGCCTGCTGGCCCTGCTCGACCGGCGCGCGGCGCTGGAGGCCGAACTCAACGCGCTCGACGAGGAGGCGCGGCGCGAAGCCGCCCACGCGCGCGGCGACGCCGAGGCCGGCTGGTACATGGCCGGGTTCCGGATGGGCTGGAAGCAGCGCCGGGCGCGGGTTGAGAGCGATCTCCGCGCCCTGGCCGCCGAAGAGACCGGCGCGCGAGACGCGCTGTCGCAGGCCTTCGAAGCGCTCAAGAAGGTGGAGAAGGCGGCCGAAGGCATAGCGACCGCCGCCGCCAAGGACGAAGCTCGCCGCGAAACCCAGGCGCTGGACGAGCAGGCGCTGAGACGGCGGGTGGTGGGGTAGAGCCTCTCCCCCTCGAAGGGGGAGAGGTTTGGAGTGGGGGTGAGTGCACGACGTTGGTGGATGAACACGGGAGACGCCTCCCGCATTCTTCGCTTCAGCGTCCTGCACTCACCCCCAACCCCGGCCCTTCCCCCTTCGAGGGGGAAGGGAGCTTGAGACTACTGCGCCGGCTTCTGGGCCTGCATCTGCTCGCGCATGGTGGCCATGGCGGACTTGCAGCCGTCCGAGAGGTCGGCGCTGTGGTCCATCATGCACTGGCGGCGATCCGGGCCGGTCTTGTCCGGGCAGAGCTTCTGCATGTCGGCAGCGCAGGCCTGGCGGACCGCGGCCATCGCCGGATTGCCTTGGCCTTGTCCGCTCTGGGCGGCGGCCACGCCGGCGCTCAACAGCATAACGGCCGCCGCAGCGGCCAGGGTGGAGAGTTTCATGGTGGGCCCTTTCGTATTCCCGGTATCCGGGTCACAGGCCAAAACTGCCGGATTAACCGCCCCGTCGCTAGCTTAGTTTTAAGTCAGGTCTGCAATCGTGGGGGCATGCCGACACAATCCCGCAGACAGCTTCTGACCACCGCCCCGGCGCTGCTGCTGGCCGGCTGCAAGGGCCCCGCGCAGGCGCAGCCGCCGGTGTCCGTCCCGCCGCTGAAGCAGGTCGCCCCCTTCCCTGTCGGCGTCGCCGCCATGACCGGCCAGTTCGACGATCCGCAGTTCGTCGACATCCTGGCCCGCAACTTCTCCCAGCTGACGCCGGAGTGGGAGATGAAGATGGAGGCCATCCTCAAGGACGACGGCGGCTTCGACTACACCCGGCCCGACGCCATCGCCGGCTTCGCCGCGAACCACGGCCTGCGCCTGCATGGCCACACCCTGATCTGGTACGCCCAGAACCCGGCCGCCTTCGAGCGCATCGCCGGTTCGGGGCAAAGGTTCGCCGACGCCTATCGCAACTACATCCTGGCGGTCGCCGGGCGCTATCGCGGCCGCGTCGTGGGCTGGGACGTGGTCAACGAGGCGATCAACGAGAACGGCGAGGGCGAGCGCGACTGCCTGTGGAGCAAGAACCTCGGGCCGGACTACGCCGCCCTGGCCTTTCGCCACGCCCGCGAGGCCGATCCGGACGCCCCCCTGTTCCTGAACGACTACTTCCTCGACACCATGCCGAACAAGCGGCGGAGCTTCCTGCGCCTGGCCGAGCGGATCCTGAAGTCCGGTGCGCCGTTGACCGGCCTCGGCACGCAAACCCACGTGTCGATCCACATGCAGCCTGGCGCAATCAAGGCGGCGATCAAGGACCTGGCCGGCCTTGGCCTGCCGATCCATCTGTCCGAGCTCGACGTCTCCACCCGTAACGAGGAGGGTGTGAAGGGCGCGCTCGACATGACGCCCCTGCCCGAGCGCCTGGCGCATCAGGCGCGGGTGGTGCACGAGGCGGCCGACGCCTTCGCCGCCCTGCCCGCGCATCAGCGCTACGCCTTCACCATCTGGGGCGTCCGCGACAAGGATAGCTGGCTGCGCCGACCGCCCAACGCCGGTGACGGCACGGACAAACCGCTATTGTTCGACGACGGCGGCCGGCCCAAGCTGGCCGCGCGCGCCTTCGTGGACGCGGTCGCCGGACGGTAGGCGCTTTTCGGGTCAATTTCGTCGGCCCGCCCCGCTTACGCCCTGATTGGACTTGCCAATCCGCATAGGCCCTGAACCTTTGCCGGGCTCGAGGCGGGAGGGGACATGGCGGTCAGCGAACTGGTGGAGACGGCTGCGCCGAAATCCGCGGCGGGCAAGCTGCACAGGCAGCTCGGCACCTTCGGCTGCCTGCTCCTGGCGCTCTCCTGCCTGTCGCCGGTGCTGTCGATCTTCGGCGTGGGCTCGGACGTCCTGCAGCACGCCGGGTCCGCGGCCGCGCCCCTGTTCCTGCTCGGCATCGGCGTCGCCGTGATCTGGGCCGTGGTCTATGCCGAACTCGGATCGGCCTATCCCTACGCAGGCGGCGACTATGTGGGGGTCGGCGCCATCCTGGGGCCGTGGGCCGCGGCGATCACCCTGGCGATCTGGGCGGCGACCATGGGGCCGCAGGTCGCCTTCCAGGCCAAGACCATCTCGACCTACGTCAGCGACGTCCTGCCGTCGGCGCCGCCCAACCTGGTGGTCGGGCTCGCGCTGGCCGGCGCGGTGGGCGTGTCGTTGCTGACCGTGCGCGCCGGCGCCCTGGTCACCGGTCTGTTCCTGACCATCGAACTCCTGGCCGTTGTCGTACTGACCGCCGCCGGGCTGCTGCACACCTCGCACAATCCGCAGGCCGTCATCGCCCACCCGCTGGTGGCCGGCCCCGGGGGCGCCCTCATCCTGCCGAGCTTCGCCGCCCTGGCCCTCGCCGGCGTCAACACCGCCTACGCCACCGTCGGCGGCAATCAGGCGCTCTATTTCGGCGAAGAGCTGATCGAACCGCACAAGCGGATGGGCCGGGTTGTGGTGATCTCCTGCCTGATCGGCGCGGTCGCCATCGCCGTGCCGGTGATCATGGTCGTCGTCGGGGCGCCGGATCTGCCGGCCGTCCTGCGCAGCCCCGCGCCCATGGCCGCCTTCGCGGCGCAGACCCTGGGGCCGGCGGCCAGCAAGGCGCTCAGCGCCTGTATCGCCCTGGCCATCTTCAATGTCTTGATCGTGCAGATCATGATGGGCGCGCGGATGTATTTCAGCCTGGGCCGCGACGCGGTGTTCGCCGGCCCGGTGAACCGGTTTCTCGAAAGCGTGGATCAAAAGACCGGCGTCCCGCGCCGGGCCACCCTGGTGCTGGCGGCGTTCTCGGCCCTGTGCTGCCTGTTCAACTCGCATGCCTTGCTGGTGTTCCTCAACGGCCTCCTGGTCTACGGCTGGAGCCTGGTCTGCCTGGCTGTGCTGATCGGCCGCCGGCGGGGCAAGACCGGTGGCCCGGGCTTCTGGCGGGCGCCGCTGGGGGCGCTGGCCCCCATCCTTGGCCTGATCCTGGCCGTGGTGTTCACCATCGCCGACATCGCCGATCCCGACGCAGGCCGGCCGAGCCTGCTGATCATGGGCGCCATCGCGATCGTCGCGGTGATCTGGAGCAAGTTCATGCTCGAGCGCCGGCCCGGCGGCTGGACACCGACCCTGGTCGATCATGCCTGATCAGGCGCAGGTGCTCGACATCGGGAGATCACGTCCCTAACATTCGATCTAGGGGGGACACATGAACTATCTTGCCAATATCTGCGCCGGATTGGCGCTGGCGGCGGCGTCCGCCGTCAATGCTCAGGAGACGACTACGCTGTCCAGCCAACCGGCGGCGACGGCAGCGCCGGCGACACAGCCAGCGCCGACGGTCGCTCCAGCTACAGCGCCGCCCACCACCGCCGAGGCGCCGCTGGTGGGCTATGTTGCTTTGGACCGAAGGCCCGTGATGAGCGACATGACCACCGGAAAGGCCGCCTTTGGAGTCGTTGGCGCGCTGACGATGGTCCCGGCCGGCGAAGCGATCCTCAAGGACAACGACGTCCAGAGTCCTGCTCCAGGTATGGCCAAGGACATCGCGGCGGCATTCGCAGCGAGCCACGGATATCTATTGGCGCAAACGCCCGTGCTCCCTGCGGAGAAGGCGGCAAAGGACGCCCCGCCGGTCGCTCTTCTCACCACCGATGGATCGAAACCCGACTATCTCGTCGCCGTTTCTACGCCATCGCTGATGCTGATGTATTTCTCGTTCGACTGGGTGCACTACGACCTCAGATTCATGGCTGGCGCGGTCATCGTCGAAAACGCGACCAAGAAACGCATCGCTACCGCGACTTGCTCAATTCCGGCCAGGAAGACCGAGCCGCTGAAGTCCCATGACGAGCTGTTGGCCGACAAGGCGGCGGGACTTAAGGCGCTGATCCTGTCGAAAGCCGCGGAATGCACCGCGCAGCTGAAGGAAAAGATGGGTCTGGCGCCGGGGCCAACCTCGACGGCCGCCGCCAGCCCTTGATCCGACGCGCCCTAGAGGTCCGGGCCGCCCCTCAGCGGGATCGGCGGCTCGGCGGTCCGCGCCGTCGCATCCTGGGCCAGGCGGATGGCGCGCAGGTCTTCGGCGATGCGGAACACCGCCAGATAGAACTCGCACATGCCGCGCCAGATCATCCCGAGGGCGGCGGTGAGCAGCAGGCCCATCACGAACACCGGCACGGCCAGGGCCGCGCCCACCAGCGAGAAGTCGCGGATCACCAGGCCGATCGAGCCGCCGACCACGCCGAAGCCGATGATGGCGATGATGGCCATCCCCGCCCAGTAGATCAGGTGGGTGATCGGCCCGGTCATCAGCCGGTCGAAGGTCAGCATGTCCCAGATGAAGGCGCGGGAGACGGACGGCTTGGTCTTCGGGGCTCGCATACAGGCTCGGATAACGGCTGATGGAGCCGAAGCCTAGCCCGGATCGAACGGGTGCGGCAACCGGACGGCGCCGCGGCGTTCAGCCCGGCGCGTGGGCAGCTGGCGCCTCGCAGCGGGCCTTGGCCCCGGTCAGGAAGGCCGGGTTGTGCGCGCGGAAGAAACCGTAGAGGTCGTCATAGCCGCCGCCCGCCCCGTAGCCGGTGTGCGCCAGGCTGAGCCGCACCACCCCCAGCCCCTGTGGCTCGATCGAGATCACCTGCACGATGGTGGGATAGAGGTCCGCGCCCGGCAGGCCCACCGGCGTCGCCTGGTTGCGCAGCACCAGCAAGCTCTCGGGCAGGTAGGTGATGATCTGGTGGCGAATGGTCTCGCCAGGCTTGGGATCGAGGGTGAACCCCTCCTCGACCCCCCCACCGTTCCGGAGCTCGACCCGCGCAAAGGAGATGCCGGAGGCGCGGAGGGCGGCGGGGTCGGTGAAGGCCTGCCAGACACAGCTTGCCGGTCCTCGGATGTCGATCCACTGCTGCAAGGTCCGCTGGCCGTCCGCGGCCGTGAACGAGCTGTCGTGCACCGACGCGCTCACCGGGTCAGGCGCCGCCGGCGCTGCGGCGGCCGGCGCCCCGCCGTAGACCGTGCGCAGCTTCTCGAGCAGTTCGGCGTCGCCCGAGCGGAAGAAGCCGTAGAGCTGGTCGTCGGCAGGGCTTGAGCCCCAGCCGCTCACCGCGATCACCACGCGTGTCCGGCTCGGCCCCTGCGGCTCGTAGCGAACGGTGATCACCGTGCGCTGGAACACCTCGGGGTGCGGGAAGCTCTTCGGCGCCTGGATGTTCTGGAACACCAGCAGCCGGCCCGGCAGCCAGGTGATCAGCCGGTGCTTGATGTTGTCGGGATCGCCGACCTTGGCGCCGGCGTCGTAGCTGGCCTCGATCGCGCCGCCCACGCGAAGATCGACCGCCTCCATCGGCGCGTTCCAGCGAGCAAACTCTTTCGGTTCGACATAGGCCCGCCACAGCACCGCGGCCGGCGCGTCGATCACCACCGACTCCTCCAGCGTGCGCGACCCGTCGGGCGCCTTGAACGAGCTTTCCTCCACGTGTGGATATTTGGCCAGAGGCGGCTGGATTTGCGCCGCGGCCGGCGCGGCGATCAGCAGGGCAAGGGCGAGAAGGGTCTTCATTCGGTCCTCCGGGCTTGGGCGTCGGCCTGCAGCCGATCGAGATAGTCGCGCAGGCCGGCGACAGAGGCGTCGAAGGCGTCGATGCTGCGATGGGTGCGCGCCTGCATCACCCCACCCTCCATGACGGTCAGGATCAGCTGGCCGAGGGCGTGGGTGTCGGTTCCCGGCGGCAGGCGATCGGCGGCGGCGTCAAGCCGGCCCTTCACCGCCGCGACCCAGCCGTCGAAGTTCATGGCCAAGAGCTCGCGCACCGGCGGATCCGGCTCGTGCAGCTCCAGCGCCAATGAGCCAATCGGGCAGCCATAGGTGCAGTCGGTGCGCACCAGCATGCCGCGGTAGGCGGCCAGCAGGGCGAAGATCTGCTCGATCGGGTCCTCGACCCCCGACCAGGCCGGGGTCAGCAGCATCGGCTCAATCCCCTCGCGATAGAGATTCAGCACCGCCAGCAGCACGTCCTGCTTGGTCGGGAAGGCGTGATAGAGGCTGCCGGCGTTGGCGTCGGCCTCGCGCAATATGTCGGCCACGCTGGTCGAGCCGTAGCCCTTCTCGGAGAACAGCGTCATGGCGGCGAAGACCAGCCGGTCGGCGGTGGAGGGCGGCTTTTGCATCAGTCCTTGGTTGAGCGTTCAACTCAGACTCATGGCTCCGCTTGAACGATCAGTCAAGTCGCGGTGTGGATCGTCGGCCCACGGGCTCGCGCAAAGCCGGAATCGTCCCTAGATAGGCGCCATGTCATCGCCCGATCCCCGCACCGTCCGCGTCGCCATCATCGGCTCCGGCCCCGCCGGCTACACCGCCGCCATCTACGCCGCCCGCGCCCTTTTGAAGCCGGTGCTGATCTCGGGCATGGAGCCCGGCGGCCAGCTGACCATCACCACCGACGTGGAGAACTATCCGGGCTTCGCCGACGTGATCCAGGGCCCCTGGCTGATGGACCAGATGAAGGCTCAGGCCGAGCATGTCGGGACCGAATTCATCAACGACCTGGTGGTCAAGGCCGAGCTCGGCGAGCGGCCGTTCCGGCTGACCCTCGACTCCGGCGAGGTGCTGCTGGCCGAGACGGTGATCATCGCCACCGGGGCCCAGGCCAAGTGGCTCGGCCTGCCCACCGAACAGCACTTCCGCGGCTTCGGCGTCTCGGCCTGCGCCACCTGCGACGGCTTCTTCTACCGCAACCGCCAGGTCGCCGTGGTCGGCGGCGGCAATACGGCGGTGGAGGAGGCCCTGTTCCTCACCTCGTTCGCCTCCAAGGTCACCCTGATCCACCGCCGCGACGAACTGCGCGCCGAGCGCATCCTGCAGGAGCGGCTGTTCGCCCACCCCAAGATCGAGATGATCTGGAACAGCGAGATCGAGACGGTGCTGGGCGACGACAACCCGCGCGGCGTCACCGCCATCCGGCTGAAGAATCTGATCGACGGCTCGGTCTCCACCCTGTCGGTCGACGGCGTGTTCGTCGCCATCGGCCATGCGCCGGCGTCGAGCCTGTTCAAAGGCCAGCTGAAGATGGACAAGTCGGGCTATCTGAAAGTGAAGGGCGGGACGACCTCGACCGCGATCAAGGGGGTGTTCGCCGCCGGCGACGTCACCGACGACGTCTACCGTCAGGCCGTCACCGCCGCCGGCATGGGCTGCATGGCGGCGCTGGAAGCCGCACGCCTGCTGGCCGAAGAAGACCACGCCCGCGCGCATCATCCGATCACCCACCAAGAGGCCGAGAAGATCGCGGCTTGGTGAGGGAGGCGCTGCGCCAAGATGCTCCCCCCTTTTGGGGGAGCTGGCCGCGAAGCGGACTGAGGGGGTAGCGCCGCCGCTGATGCAACCCTCAACGCTACTCGGGCCTGCGTCCTACACCCGCTGACCTCAGCGCCACCCCCTCAGTCACTTCGTGACAGCTCCCCCAAAGGGGGAGCACCTGAAGGCGCTAGAACGGCGGCATCAGGATGCGGCGGGCGGTGTCCTTGTCGATGTCCATCTGGGCGATCATCGCCTCCAGGCTGTCGAACTTCTCGTCGCCGCGCTGGAAGGCGATAAAGTCGGTCTCCAGCGTATCGCCGTAGATGTCCTCGTCGAAGTCGAGCAGGTGCACTTCCAGCCGCTCGTCCGCGCCGTTCACCGTCGGCCGACGGCCCACATAGCCAACGCCGGGGATCTCGCGGCCGTCGGCCAGGCGCGTGCGCACCGCATAGATGCCGTAGGCCGGCCGCACATAGTCGCCGAGCGCGATGTTGGCGGTGGGGAAGCCGATCGTGCGGCCGAGCTTGTCGCCGTGCACCACCACCCCCTCGATGGCGAACGCCCGGCCGAGCAGGGCCGCGGCGCGTTCGGGCCGGCCCTCGCGCAGGGCCTTGCGGATGGCGGAGGACGAACACTTTTCTCCGTCGGGGTCCGCAACAGGTTCGGCGATCGAGACGCCGAAGCCGAACTGTTCGCCGAACTGCCTCAGCGTCTCGGGACTGCCCGTGCGGCCCACGCCGAAGGAGATGTCGAAGCCGGCCGCCGCGTGGCGCGCGCCCAGGCCCTCGTGCAGGACCTCGCGGGCGAAGGCCTCGTCGCTGAGCCGCGCCATCTCGTCGTCGAACGGCAGCACGTAGAACAGATCGACGCCCAGCGCATCGAGCGCCCGCGCCTGCTGCTCCAGCGTCATCAGCCGGAAGGGCTCGTGCTCGCGCCCGAAGTAGAGCCGCGGGTGCGGCTCGAACGTGACCACGCCGAGGGGGACATGCAGCGCCGCCGCGGCCTTGGCCGCCTCGGCGATCACCTGCCGATGGCCGCGGTGCACGCCGTCGAAGTTGCCGAGCGCCACCGAAGCGCCGCGCGCCTCCGGCTCCAGGCCCTTCCAGCCGTCTATCCGATGCAGCGCCATCTAGACTGCGGCGGCCTTGCGCGGGACCATCACCACCGCCTCGCCCTCGACCACCGTCTTGGCCTCCACCACGCATTCGGTCTTCAGCGTCACCCGCGCCTTCTCGGCGTCGATGGCGGTCACCGTCACGCGGGTGACCACCGTGTCGCCGATGCGCACCGGCCGACGGAAGCCGAGCGACTGCGAGATGTAGACCGCGCCCGGGCCCGGCAGGTCGCCGGCGATGGTGGCCGAGATGTACGCGGCCGACAGCATGCCGTGGGCGATCCGGCCCTTGAACATGGTGGTCTCGGCGTAGGCGGCGTCGAGGTGGACCGGGTTGTGGTCGCCGGACACGTCGGCGAAGGCCTGGATGTCACCCTCGGTCACCGTATGCATCCGCTCGGCCGACTTGCCGATCTCGATCTCTTCCAGCGTCAGTCCCTGGGCCACGGCCGATCTCCTTACCTTGCCTTCTTAACCGCCCCAGACGAGGTCCGCCACGGCGTAGCGAGCCACGGCCTGGTGGCCGGCCAGGAAGCCGTCCAGTTTCGCCCGGTCGGGCTGGCCGTCCGGACCCTGGGTCTCGGCCGCATGGATGCCGTCGGTGACGAACAGGCAGTCAAGCCCCATGCGCCGGGCGCCCAGCACATCGGTGGGCAGGCCGTCGCCGATGGCCAGCACGCGGCCGAGGTCGATCGGCCGGCCGGCGAGGCGCTCGACCTCGTCCAGCGCGCGGACATAGATCGGTGGATAGGGCTTGCCGGCCATGATCACCGATCCGCCGAGCGTCTCGTAGAGATCGGCGAGCGCCCCGCCGCAGGGGATCATCAACGGGCCACGCTGGACCACGCGGTCGGGGTTGGCGCAGATCAGTGGAAGGCCGCGCCCGGCCGCCACCGCCAGGCGGGCGCGGTAATCCTCCGGTGTCTCGGACTCGTCGTCCACCAGGCCGGTGCAGCTGACGAAGGCGGCGTCCTCGGGGCCGGCGAAGTCCAGGTGCAGGCCGTCGTAGAGCACCAGGTCCCGGTCCGGTCCGACCGCCCAGGCGGGCCCCGGCGCGCGGGCCGCCAGTTCGATCCGGGTGACGTCGCCCGAGGTGATCAGGGTCGACCAGGCCTCGTCCGGCACGCCGAGGGCGCGCAACTGCGGCAGGACGGAGCTGGCGGGGCGCGGCGAATTGGAGATCAGCACCACCGGCCCGCGGGTCTGCTGGAACCGGATCAGGGCGTCGTGCGCCGCCGGAAACCCGGACTGGCCATTGTGGATCACGCCCCAGACGTCGCACAGCACCGCGTCGTAGCGGTCGGCGACGGCGGCGAGACCTGGGATGATGTCGGGGCCGG
>Ga0302314_10009933_pt1 | contig 16757 bp, 16 predicted proteins | sample III_Palsa_N2_3_FD_200533 | JGI IMG/M metagenome (GOLD analysis project Ga0302314, IMG submission 200533) | Peat permafrost microbial communities from Stordalen Mire near Abisko, Sweden - III_Palsa_N2_3 | ecosystem: Environmental > Terrestrial > Soil > Palsa > Peat permafrost | place: Sweden...
CCGCTCAACTACTACTTCCTGTCGCAAGCTCTGTCCTCACAACTGATGACCGAAGACAATGCGAATCACCTTGTCTCACAGGTCATCGGCGGCCAGATCGAACAGAGCGATGTGGAGGTGAAGAACGTCACCATCACGTCTATGTCGGTGGAAACGGTGCAGGGTGCGGTGATGGCGCGTGGTACGGCCCTTGTAGCCATCGACAAGCTGTACTCACCGCGCACCTCTCACGAGCCTCGCATAGAACATTGGGGTATCAGTGTGACGTACTACCTGAATCCCAAACAGGTGAGCGACCAAGCCCGCATCTTCCCGCAGTTTGAGACGATCAATCCGCTGGGGTTGACCATCACCGAGTTCCATGAAAACCGGCTGTCGGTAGACCCGATTGCGCCGGGGGCTGCAACCGCGTCTCCGGCGACGCCAGCCGCAGGAGCATCGCGGTGAGTTACAAGCTGATTCTTCCGTTCTTTCCCGAGGAGCTACGCGAGCTTCTGCTAGACCCGTCCATCTCTGACCTGATGATTAATGGAACCACGGGAGTCTACGCAGATCGTGGAGGGGTTGTGCAGCATATACCGCTCACAACCCCTTACACGAATGACCGCTTACAGGCTGCGATAGAGCGCGTCGCCCGCATCCTGGGCCAAGACCTTACCAGCCAAAATCCCATCCTGAATACGCGCCTGCCGGACGGCTCCCGCGTCGCCGTCGTCGGCGCTCCGTCTTCGATCCACGGGCCGACACTGACCATCCGCAAATTCAATCGCTGGTACACCAGCGATGAGCTGATTGCCTCCGGCAGTTTGCCGGAGCACGTTCGGGATACGGTTGTCGGCTTTGTCAACGCGAAAAAGAACGGGATTATCAGCGGTGGAACTGGCAGTGGGAAGACAACTTTGATGAAATCGCTGCTTGACCATGTTCCCCACAACGAGCGGCTGATTGTCATTGAACAACCTGCCGAGCTGAAGATCGCACACCCCAATGCCGTTCGCTGGGAGGCTGTCGAAGCGATTCCCGGCCAGGTTGCCGTGACTCCCAGCCAGTTATTGGCCGCTGCTTTGCGGCACCGTCCCGACCGCATCATCATGGGCGAAATACGCGATGAGTGCGGCTACGACCTGTTGCAAGCCATGAATACAGGGCACGGCGGAACGCTCTCGACCATCCACGCAAAATCGGCGTGGGACGCTTTGAATCGGCTGTCCGATTTGGCCCTGAGTGCGAGGCCAAATCTCAATCACGCCTTCGTGCGTTCCGAGACGGCAGAGGCCATCGACTTCGTTCTGTACTGCGAGCGCGATGCTGCGGGCCGACGCCGTGTGCGCGAGTTGATTGCCGTCACGGGCTATGCTCATGCCGATCAGTCCTTCCAGACTGAAGAAATCTACCGTGCTCCCGCCGAGGCGGCCTAGCGCCCGGCCTATGAGGTGAAGGATGGAAACCGGATTCGTTGTAGCCCATCGTCTTACCGGGCATCGAATGTCGAGACCTTCGCTGGAATGGTGCGCTCTTGAGCGTGAAGATTGCGGCAGGAATCGCAGTGCCATCGGTGATGCTTTGCCGCTCTTCTTTCGTGCGGATCAGGCGGGGAGATGGAGCTTGCTTTGCCGGGTCATGGCATCGTCGGGAAACCCATCGAGAGCTTTGCCCTTGAGGCGTGTCTCTCCACATCAATTCCTCGTCATGCTCGGTCACTGCTTCGGGGCCAAACCGGCGCCCTGCGGCTCGGCGTCGTTCTGCTTCGCTTGCAGCGCCCCTGCGGGGTCTCGGTTCCTCCCAAAACAAGTTTGTAAACGCGGCCAGGAACGCCGCACAAACTTCTTCCGGGCCCCACCAAGAAAGCACTCCTTGGCGCTTGGGAGCCGGGCCCACTCGCTGGCTTTGCCAAGTGTGACCCGAGCAAGAACGGGAATTCAAAACGGAGACACGACCATGTACAAGAACAAAGCAGAACTCATGGGCTTCCTCGGCAACGATGCCGAAGTCCGCACCGGCAAGAACGACAACAAGTTCACCACCATCTCCCTCGCCACCTCGATCCGCTACAAGGACAAAGAGAGCGGCGAGTACAAGCAGTTCACCGAGTGGCACCGCTGCATCGTCTTCGGCAAGCTCGGCGAGTTTGCCGCCACGCTCAAGAAGGGCGCGCACCTGTACATCGAAGGCGAGATTCGCCACTCCGAGTACACGCCCAAGAAGGCGAAGAAGCCAGTCCGCACCGACAGCATCCGGGTCTCCTCCATCCTCAAACTCGACCGGGCCGAGAAGGCGGCCCCGGAAGACCTGGAGAGCGGTCCAGACCAGTCCGATGACATTCCCTTCTAGGGCATGTCTTCGCTACCAGGCGAGCCCGGCGAAAGCCGGGCTTTGCGCACGCTAAAGGCCGCAGCATCGCATCGCTTCCGAGGTGGTTCCCCATGAGCCAAACCGCCACAGACTTTCTTACCCGTTGCTTCGCTCCGGGGGAGACCATTGCTTTCCTGCTACGCAGCGAAAGCGCCGAACGTCCCGCCCAGCGGATCGTTCGGCTGGAACAGGCGATTGTGCCCGCTTATCTGCGGTGGCTGGCCCACGAGAACCACTCCGGCGCGAACATCTACGTGGCTGCCAATCCGCTCCGCTCCGGCAGCCGTCGTCGCACCAAAGAGAGCATCGCATCGGTGCGCCATCTATATATAGACATCGACAGTGATGGGGATTCCCGCATCGCCGCGCTATGCGCTTCCGATGCCGTGCCCGTCCCGTCCGCAATCCTGTCCACCTCGCCGGGCAAGTATCAGGCGCTTTGGCGAGTCGATGGCTTCGACTTCGATTGTCAGGAAACCATGCTCAAGCTGCTCGCCATTGCCTTCGGCGGCGATCCCGCTTGCACCGATTGCAACCGCGTCCTCCGCCTGCCGGGATTCCTGAATCGCAAGTATTCGCCCGCCCATCCGGTCGCGGTCGAATACCCCTGCGATTCGATATGGAATCCGGGTGACTTCCATCTCGACAATGCCATGCTCCGGCTGCGCGGAATCGCACGGCAAATGCAGCCCGGAAAGCATACCCATTCGGAACAGGATTGGGCGTGGGTTATGGACGAGCTCACCCACGGTAAAGATGCGGCGAAGCTGACGCATGCGCTCGCTTCGCGCCGCGCCGACAAGCCCAATCCGCTGTACTACGCGCAGCGCACCGTGGACATGGCATCGGCCCGCCTCTGGCTGCTCGAAGGCGCACCCATCGACGACGTAATCACCATGCTTGAAGTCCGCCGCCGCTTCGAGCTTCCCGCCGCACTTTGCTCCGCTCGTGCGCGGGAGATTGCCACCACAGCGGCGCGCAGGATTGCCCGCAAAAAGATCGCTTGAGTTCATCACCCAAAGGAGAAACAAAAACATGGCACTCATTGAAGTCAATCAACCGCGAAAAGTTCTCATCACCGTTCGTCTCGATGAGGAGATTGTTGTGCAGGTCAACCAGTATGCCGCGTTCATCAAGGCATTGCCTCAGGATGTCATCAACAAAGGACTCGAATATCTCTTCTCGAAAGATCGTGACTTCGCAGCCTACAGGAGCACCGACGAATCGCGTCGCGTTCCTGAGCTGCTTCGCCCACGGAAAGCGGTATCGCCCAATGGGTCGAAGCCGCTGCCTAAGAAGCCCGCATCCGTGCCAGAACCCGTAGCAGTTGTGGCCGGGTTGAAGGCATGACCCTCCGTCCGATTCCGGGGCAGGACCACTGCGGTGCTGCGCACCGGAAAGATGTAGATACTCCATCCCTCGTAGGGTGCTGCTTGGCGCTAACTGGTGCCAGTTAGCGCCGGTTCGATAAACCCACCAGAACGATCACTTACAAGAACGCAGCGCCAGTTGGCGCTATGGAGGTTTACACGATGACAGAGCACAACCAAGCCGTCAGTCGCGGTCGCCGCCGCAGTATTGTGCGCACGCATACGGTCAGCGGCAAGTTCACCGATGCAGAGGCAAAGGCGCTCGAAAAGAAGGCGGCAGAGCGCGGCCAGCTCTTAGGAGAATGGGCGCGGGAATCGTTGCTGGCCGCTGGCCGGCGGCAGCAGCAGCAAGACAAGGAGAATGTCGCCCTATTTGCCGAGGTCCAGGCGCTTCGGCTCCTGCTCATTAATACATTGGAGCCGTTATTGCGTGGCGAAAAGATGACGCCGGAGCAATTCAAAGAGATGCTCCGGTACGTGAAAACCAACAAGCGCAAAGCGGCGGCAGACATGCTCGCCAGCTATGCGGAAGGGAGTACAGAACAGCTATGAACACAACACAATGGGGACGCAAAGAGACCATCGTTCGCCCGCCGCACGCTCCGGTGTACAGCTTCGGAGCCGTCTTCGCCGGGCTGGTTTTGACGTGCATTTTTATTGGCCTCTACATCGGGTTTCTGATGACGCCGTTGCAGCGTTGGTATCTGCCTCTGTATGTACGGACGGGTGTCGTCGGCATCGTGCGCAAGGTGGACACGTACCAACTCCTCAATGTCGCAGACGTACATCTGCACGCCCGGCCCGCTATCGAAATAGACGTGGAGAAAGGCTCTACGCCGCAACCCAATCGGCAGCCGTTGCCCCTCGCACTCTCGGATTCGGCGCGCGCCTCCGGCCTGGTCTACCTGTATCCCGGCCCGAAAGCCAGCTACCGCAACGGGCCGCTCCATGATTACCTGCGCCGCTTCGTTTACGACGATCACGGCATCGTCGATGTCCTGCGCTGGCCGCTTCTCGCCGGCCTCGTTTCCTTCCTCGGATTGCTTGTCGTCGCTGCGCGCAAGGACGTGGAGCGATTGAAAGAAATGAAATACGGTCGGCTCCTCAAAGGCCCGGTATTGGTATCGCCGAAGGGCTTCCATCAGGCCGTCAAGGGAGATGGCGTCGGCTTCCAAACCGTCGAGTTCAAGCAGCTCATGCGGATACCCCAACGCGCCGAAGGACAGCACATTGAACTCATGGGCGACTCCGGAACCGGGAAGTCCAGGCTCATCATGCAGCTCCTCTTGCAAATCCAAGAACGCGGCCATTCCGCTATCGTGTACGACCCTGCGTGCGAGTACATCCAGCGGTTCTACGACAAGGATCGCGGCGACATTGTTCTGAATCCGCTCGATGCCCGCTGCCCCTATTGGGGGCCGTCCGAGGAGCTGCGCCGCCGCGCCGAGGCCAAGACGATCGCCGCCTCCCTGTATCAGCCGACCACGGACAAGAAGGGTGAGTTTTTCACCGAGACGCCGCAGAAGATTTTCGCCCATCTGCTCACCTTCGGCCCTACTCCCCAGGAGTTGGTCGAGTGGATGGCGAACCCCGATGAGATCGACCGCCGAGTGCAGAACACCGAAATGGCGATGATGATTGCCAAGGGCGCCCAACAGCAACGCAACGGCGTTCTGGCTTCGCTCGGTTTGATTGCCGACAGCCTACGGATGCTGCCCAGGAAAGACAAAACCGAGCATCATTGGAACGCGACGCAATGGGCCGACACGCGCAAGGGTTGGATCTTCCTTACGTCGAAACCCAGCGAGCGCGAGTCCCTGCGTCCCCTGCATAGCCTGTGGATTGACCTGCTCGTATTGCGCCTCCTGAACGAGCCGCGCGAGAGCCAGCATCCGGTGTGGTTTGTGCTGGACGAACTGGCCAGCCTACAACGTCTCCCGCAGCTCCACACCGCGATCACCGAGCAAAGGAAGTCGAAAAATCCGCTTGTGTTGGGATTCCAGGGCAAGGCCCAGCTCGAATTCATTTACGGGCACATGGCCGAGGTGATGCTTTCGCAACCGAAGACGAAAATCTTCCTGCGCATCACCGAACCCAAGGCCGCCGAGTGGGTGTCGAACGCCATCGGTAAAGTCGAGATCGAGCGGCTACGAGAAACCCACTCCACCGGCTTAAGGGCCGGCAACAACTTCAGCGTCGAGCGCCAGATTGAGCCGCTGGTCATGGACTCGGAAATCTCCGGCCTGCCCGACCTGCACGCTTTTTTGAAACATGGAAACGAGGTCGCTCGCTTCAGCTTCGCCTACAACGATATTCCAGCCAACCAGCCCGCGTTTCTCCCGCGCCCTTTGGAAGACGATGACCTCGCCTTCGATCCAAAAACGCTCACCAAAAAGCCGCCGCAGTCGGTCTCTGTCGAGGACGACGGCGAATCCGTGCAGGCCGGATTCTCTCTGGGGGACTGACCCATGGTGCGTATCTCGAAAGCAATCTCCGCGACCAAACTTCAGGACTACCATAAGCGCGAGTTCACCTCGCCCGACCAGAGCTATTGGAGTCAGGGACAGCAGGTAGAAGGGCATTGGCAAGGGCAGCTTGCCGAGAAGTTTGGCCTGTCCGGTACAGTCGTAGCCGATGAGTTCAGCCGTCTTTCCGAAGGACAACACCCCCGTACCGGGGAACAGCTTGTGTTGCATCGCCAGCCGTTCGAGTACGCGAATGCCGATGGCGAAATGGTCAAATCTGTTCAACATCGTGCCGGTTGGGATGCGACGTTTTCTCCGCCGAAGTCCGTTTCGCTGACCGCTCTGGTGGGCGGCGACGACCGCATTCGTGCGGCGCACGCCGAGGCTGTCACCATTGCGCTGACAGAGCTGGAGCGATATACCCAAGCCCGCATCGGCGGCAATCGCCCGGCAGAGACGACCGGCCAATTCATCGCCGCAAAGTTCGAGCATGACCTTTCGCGTCCGGTGGACGGCTACGCCGCGCCGCAGCTTCACACCCACGCCGTCATCTTCAATGTTACCGAGCGGGAGAACGGACAAACCCGCGCTCTGCAAGAGCGTGGCTACTTCGACACCCAGCAGTTCGCTACCGCCGTGTATCAGTCGGAGTTGACCTTCCGGCTGCGCCAGTTGGGATACGAAATAGAGGCAGGCAGAAGTGGGGCTCCTGAGATTAAAGGATATTCGGTGGAATATCTGGATGCCAACAGCGAACGCAGTGAGCAGATACGGGAGCACCTGCGAACGCATGGCGTCTCCGGCCCGAAAGCGGAGGAGATTGCCGCCCACGCCACGCGCGGGGGAAAGCTGACCCAGACTCCCCAGGAGATCATGGCCGCGCATCGGAATCTCGCCGCGAAGTTCGGCAATCAGCCTGATAAAGTCGTGGCCGACGCCGTGGAGCGGAGTCAGGGAAAGGTCGCGGAACGTGAGCCCGAGACGATGCAGCGCGTCGCCCGCGAAGCCGTCACCTTCGCCCGCGAACGCAGCTTCGAGCGCGAGGCCGTCACGGATGAACGCGACCTCTTCCGCGATGCCTTGCGCCGGGGCATGAGTGAAACCACCTATGCCGAGGTGCGCGCCAGTTTCGAGGCGCGTGTCGCTTCGGGCGACTTTCGGCTTTTGCCCGGCCAGAAACATGACACCGGGCGCTCGTTCACAACCCCGGAGACCGTTCGCGCTGAGGCCGAAGTGCTGCGCCGAATGCAGCAGGGACAGGGCCGCGCCGAACCCATGATGTCCATTCAAAGCGCCCTTCGGCTGACGGAATCGCGGGAGATGCTCAACGCTGCCCAGCGCCGCGCCATCGAGCAGATCTTAACCTCGCGCGACATCGTCCAAGGGCTGCAAGGGAGGGCCGGTAGTGGGAAGTCGTCGGCGCTCTCCCGTATCCGCGAAGGCGCGGAACGGCGTGGCTTGGTGGTCGAAGGATTCGCGCCCACCTCCCGCGCCGCCCAACAGCTCCGCGATGTCGGCATCCCCGCAGACACCTTGCAGGGATTTCTCGCCCGCTCCGTCCAGCCCGACAACAGCCGCCACCTCTACATGGTGGATGAGTCCAGCCTTGCCAGCACCAAACAGATGCGCGATTTCCTGCAAAAGCTCGGCTCCGAGGACCGCGTGTTGCTCATCGGCGATGCCCGCCAACATCAGGGCGTGGACGCCGGCAAGCCTTTCGAGCAGCTGGTGCAGGCCGGGATGCAGACTGCCGAACTGGACCAGATCGTTCGTCAGAAAGATCCCGAATTGCTGAAAGCCGTGGAGCATTTATCGCGTGGCGAGATCGCCCAGGGCGTCGCCCTGTTGGAGCAACAGGGCAGGGTGACGGAGATTGTCGACCCGCAAAAACGTATCGCTGCCATTGCTCGAAACTACGCCGCCAATCCCGATAACACCATTGTCGTCTCCCCTGACAATGCCTCGCGGCGTGCCATCAATCAGGCCGTCCGCGCCGAGTTACAAGCTCTCGGCACCGTGCAATCCGAAGAACATACGCTGCGCGTGCTCACGCCACGCTCCGATATGACCGGCGCGGATCGTACCTGGGCAGCCCGCTACGATGTGGGCGACGTATTGCGATACCAGCGCGGCAGCAAAGAGTTAGGCATCGAGAAACAAAGCTACGCGCGCGTGGTCGCCACGAATCGCGAAGAGAACCTGCTTACCGTGCAGAAAGAGAATGGAGAGAGCGTGACCTACAATCCCTCGCGCTTGCATGGCATCAGCGCCTACCGCGAGATCGAGCGGGAGTTTGCCATAGGGGATCGTCTATCCTTCACCGCTCCGAATCGCGAGTTGGGCGTCGCCAACCGTGACCTCGGCATAGTCGAACGAATTGACCGGGAAGGTCAGCTCTCGGTAAAGATGGATAACGGTAAGAATGTGTCGTTCGATCCGGCGGCCATGCGTCACCTGGATCACGGTTACGCTGTCACCAGCCACAGCTCCCAGGGACTTACCGCTGACCGCGTGCTGGTGAACATCGACACTAATACACATCCAGAGCTGATAAACCCTCGCTTCGCATACGTTTCCGTATCGCGCGCGGCGCAGGATGCGCAAATCTTTACCAATGCCGCTTCGTCCCTGGCGGCCAGCCTCGGCCACGCGGTTACGAAAACATCGGCGATTGAGATGTCCCCCGGCCTAGGGATCTGAAACCTTTAGCGTGCAGTGAGAACAGCGCATCCAGTTGCCAATTCTCGTGACGCTGTCACTAGAATTTGTCCCAATGCTCTTTCGCCTTGTATTCGCCTTAGCATTTCGGTACCCTCTTATACACAAAGGCACCATTCTCGGTGCATACTGAGAGGCGAGCCAGCCCGGTACACTAGGATGGCACTTCCTCTACCGGGATGAGCTGTTATCGAGGGTTCCATCATGCCGCGTGGCGAGCTGTTAAAGAAGTTGTTTCATAGCTACTCGCAAGGCGACCCGCAGTCGTTCCATGACGTTGCGGCGGAGATCATCCGCGACGAAGAATCCAAGAATAACCGCGTACTCGCCAATGCCTTGCGTAGAAATCTAGGCAGTGTGCAACGCCCGCTCGCGCTACCCGACAAAAACAATTCCGCGTCCCGTAAGCTCGCCCTCGTTCCCATCGAGCGCGATAAGCAGTTGCCACTGGTAGACACGATCCAGCCCGAACGCCGTGCCTCCGATCTCATTTTGAACCGCAATAATCAGCGACTCTTGCTGTCGCTCTTGGCCGAGTTCCGGCAAAGGGACGTTCTTGGCGCGCATGGCCTGCGCGGACGTTCCCGTTTGCTCTTTTGTGGACCTCCAGGATGCGGCAAGACTCTGTGCGCCGAGGTCTTCGCCCACGAAGTCAAGTTGCCGCTATTAGTCGCAAGCATGGACACTTTGGTTTCCTCGCTTCTCGGGGAGACTGCCTCGAATCTCCGCAAAATCTTCGACTTTGCTGCGACACAACCCGTCGTGTTGCTTCTCGATGAGTTCGACGCGATCGCTCGTCTGCGCGACGATGAGACCCTGAATGGGGAGCTGCGTCGCGTCGTCAATAGCCTGCTCATGCTCATTGAACAGTTCCGTGGACAGGGCTTTGTCATCGCCGCCACCAACCACGAACGGCAGTTGGACCCTGCCATCTGGCGCAGGTTCGATGAAGTCGTCTTCTTCGAGAAGCCCGCAAAGGCGGAGATTCTCCGCTTGGTGAGTCTGAAGTTCCGCAACTTCAAAACCGATTTCGAGCCAGCTTCGGTGGCCGATTTTCTCGCCGGCTTCTCTCATGCCGAGATTGAGCGCGTCTGTCTCAATGCAATCCGCCAAGCAGTCCTCAACCAGCGTAGTGTCGTGAGCAAACGTCGCTTTCTTGAGAGTGTCGCGCTTGAAAAACGCAGAAGGGATATCGCCGAACGTCTCCCCCAATAGCGGCGTTGAGCAATGTCAGAGCTGCCTCATCTCATACTGCCGCGCGCTCAAGTGGACCTGGATCGCCGCAAGCGACCCGGATTCGGTTCACGGCCAGACCGCGACCATCAGGAACAAGCGAAGAAGATATCGAAGGCCGTCGATGAGGCCCTCGTCTCTCATGCGGCGTTGCGTTCGACGATTGTGGACCCTGCGCTTATCGTGCGCGTCCGCACTGCAACCGTGCTCCCGGAAGACGAATGGGTACGTGCGGGATTGGTCGTGCTCGGCCATGACGAAAACGATTCTGTCGTGCTCTTCTCCAGTGACGCCGAACTGACCGAGTTCCGGGCAAGGCTCGCCGCCTACGAAAAGGGCACGCCCGAAGGAAAGAAGAACCCGCAGTATGCGTCCCTCATGGCGGCTATCGAAGACTTTGGCCCGTTGACACCGGAAGACCGCATCGGGAGCGCACTGAAGGCCGACGGCTTTGAAACTCCAGAAGCATTCGCGCTGGATACATTCTTCCGCCTGGACGTGGAACTCTGGGAGACGGGCACGCAGCTCGAACGGGCGACGCAGGTGGAACAACTCCTCACAGAGATTCGAGAACACGGTGGCGATGTTACGGATCGCTATATCGGCCTCTCCTTTACGGCGCTTCGCGTCTCCGGCACCGGTGCAACGTTCCGCTGGCTGCTCACCCTACCTACCGTGCGCATGATCGAAGCGCCTCCCGAAATCGACGAGGATGTGGAACAGCTCCTCGATACCACCGTATTTGAGCTGGGTGCCATCGCTGCTCCCGCCGCAGATGCGCCGGGAATCGCCATTCTCGATTCCGGGATCAACGAAGCACATCCCATCCTCGCGGCTCTCGTCGTCGAAAAGATGAGTTTTCCGGGGACGTTGGGCAATAACGACCAACGCGGACACGGCACCAAGGTCAGCGGTGTTGCGGCCTACGGAGACCTGCGAGATTGCATCGAGCGCAAAGACTTTTCTCCCCGTATCCATCTCTTCAGCGGGAAGGTGGTCAACGACCAGGGCAACTTCGACGATGAGAAGCTCGTGCCCTCGCAGATGGACGCCGCGATCCGATACTTCCACGCGCGCGGATGCCGCATCTTCAATCTTTCCCTGGGCGACCGCAACGCAGTCTATGCGGGCGGCAAGGTCGGTTTGTGGACAAGCGTTCTGGATGAGCTGGCGCGAGAACTCGACATCCTGATCGTTGTGGCGACAGGGAACTACCACCATACACCGCCGCCCGGCCAGGCCGAAGAGCACCTGAACGCATATCCCGGCTACCTGCTTGAGCCGCAAAGCCGTTTGCTCGAACCAGCGGTCGGAGCCAATGTACTCACCGTGGGCGCCATCGCCCATGCTGCCGTCGTTCCCGACCACGGCGCCGGCATGGTCAGCGTCCGGCCGATTGCCCAGGTCGGGGAACCCGCCCCGTTCACTCGTTCCGGGCCGGGCATCCACGACGCCATCAAACCCGAACTCTGTGATGACGGCGGCAATGTCCTGTTCGATGGGGTCGTCCAAGGCCTCAGCCGCTATTCCGAGAGCGAGGTGTTTACGACTCATCCCCGCTATCTGGAGAGGCTCTTCACCACGGCCAAGGGCACCTCGTATGCCGCGCCGCTAGTCGCACATAAGGCGGCTATCGTCTTGCAAGTCTTCCCCGCAGCGAGTGCGAATCTACTGCGAGCGCTGCTGGCCAACTCCGCGCGACCTCCCGACCCTGCGGTCGATCGACTTCAGCGGCTCGGCGACGCTTCCGTTCGGAACCTCTGTGGCTATGGCATCGCGAATGCGACGGTTGCTTCTACCTCGGACACGAATCGGGCGGTGCTCTACGCGGATGACACTATCGCTTTGGATCGGTTCTATGTCTACGAGGTTCCCATTCCGCGCGAGTTCTCCGAGACCAAGGGATCGCGGTCCATCCACGTCACTCTGGCATTCGATCCACCCACCCGACACACGCGCGCCGATTATCTCGGAGTGCAGATGTCCTTCCGGCTGGTTCGCGGCAAGAGTCTGGAAGAGGTCATCGACTTTTACAAGAAACGCGACAAGGACGTGGATGGAGAACTCCCCGAACTGGAAGGGCGGTACGATTGTTCCTTCGACCCGAAGTCGCGTGTCCGCGAATGCGGAACACTCCAGAGTGCGATCTTCACCATGCGCCAGAACCCTGCCGCCGAATACGGCGAGACCTACTACCTCGTCGTACGTTGCGAACGAAAGTGGATAGCGGACGACTTCCTTCAACAGCGTTTCGCCGTGGTCGTCGAACTTAGCCACCAGGTCGATGTCCAGTTGTATGAGCGCATCCGTCAGCGCGTTCAGGTGCGAGTACAAGCCTAGCCAATCGTCTAAAGGATCAACTGTCTTCGATTCGACTCTGATGGCTACTCGGAATCGAATCCTGCGTTTTCCAACGTCAATGGTTCAACCTGAGCCTTCGTTTTGAGATCACGGGGATAATTGGGCATCCGCTGTGAGAGATCCAGCAAGTTCTTCTCCGCGTCGCGGATGAGACCCAGATTCACGGCGTCTTCGGTAGCGCTCGGCATGGATTCATAATCTTTGATCCATGCGCTATCGGGAAAGATCACCTGAACACGAGCGCCATCATCCTTTGGAAATACGTGTACCGTGGAGTCCATTGACATCTCGTCCTCGTTGATCTGACTTTATCATCCACGCAAATTTCAAACGGCACGGGAAGCGCAGCTCAGAGTTCACGCTCCCTCCCCACGAAGACTCATTTTTTGCGGATCGCCAGCCACTCGGAATGAAATACAACGCCATCCAGAAGTCGGGTATGTACATACTCCGCTATGGCTCCATGCTCGGGAGCATTGTCAGCAGGGTCCACCACGCCAAACTCATCGACAGCCACAATATGTCCGCTGGCCCGATGCGGAATATCCATGCCCACTATTCCGACGACATCGCCTCCCGATTGGCTCAGTGCATACAGACCGTTGAAGTGGCAGTAGACAGATTCAAACCCTTCATCGCGCAGGTAGGTCTCCCACCAGGCCGAAAACTTTCCCTCCGGTGAGATCTTCGGATAGCGGCTGCTGTCACAAAGTACGCGCTCATAGCCATATTCCGACCCCATGACCATTGCAACAGTGCAGACCACGCAGTCAATTTGAGTACGTTGCGGGATACGCACAATCATTCTCGTTCCACGTTCTCGTTTCTCCAAGGTCGTAGCTCATCCTGGTCGAATCCGAACTGTAAGAGTTCGGCGGAAGTAAAGATGCACCGACTCGGCTTCGAGGCTCCTTGCTCTGCAATGAGGTCTGCGTAGTGATGATCCTCAAGCTGCTGGAACCAAGCGTCCACCACACTCTGCTCATTGCCATAGGCGAAGTTGAGTAGCGCGCGCGTCTGCTCCAACGTGAGCCGTGCCTCGGCCGTTGAGTTGTCATTGGTGTTGGTCGCAACGCAGCGAACCGGAAGGCCGGCTTTAGTATTCTCCGGTGCCTCCAATTCGAGACTATAACGGTCAATCCTCTGCCGCTCCTGCGACACTTCGATGTCCATGTCTCATTTGAATCCGAGTTTGTGCTGCGTCCACTCACGCACTGCCGCCTGCTGCATTTCGCCCCATGTCGCAAACGTTGTGTTTGTGCTGATGAACTTGTCCCAGTCCTCATCAGGAATAGCCTTGAAATCGTCAAGAGTATGGATCTCAAACGGACTTGCTGCGAACAGCTCCTTCAAAGAAGGAAACGAACTAGAAGCACCAACGAAATCATCCGGCATTAACTCTGATAGTGGAATTTCATGTTGCCCGTCTAGCTCCCGCGACTTCTGCGCTAAATCGTGAAGCCGTTGGCGAAAGTTACCCGTAACCTTGATTTCCGATTTCATCTCAATAAATCCCTCATCTTGATTATCTCGCCTCCTGTAATCGGCGATGAACTTTCTTCCTTTCAATGAGGGAGGAGCCTTACTCCTCCCTGTCTCCAGCCGCTTCGCGTCTTCCGCCACCCTTCTCAGCGGGCGTTCCCCCCGCAACGCCCCCCATAGGTCTTGCGTGCTGCGCACGCGAATAAGGAACCCAGGCTTCGCTAAGGGGCCAGCCCCTCGCGCGCTGCAAGGCCATTCGCCCTCCGGGTTTTGGCTCCCCCACGCTAAAGCGCGGTCCCCCCAAAAAGCTTCGCTCGAAGACCTTTCCGCTTGCTACCCCCGCGTTCGCCACTTGGGCGTCCGGCATGTGCCATGCCGCCGCTTTGCGACGGACAAGCAAAAACAACAGCCACAGCGGGAGGAACCATGCGCAGCATACAGACCATACCACCAGACACACCCAACCCTTTTACATGGCGGCGATTCGCCAACGTGAGGATGGGCGATTACATCCTCGGCGAAGACACCGTAGACCTTGCGGAATTGGGATTTTGCGGTGAGTCCGTCACCGTCTCTTGTCCCACTTGCCATGAGGTTCTAGGGCATATCCCCATCGAGCTTTGCGGCGAAGAGTTCCGCGACCTCACGACTCACCACATCACCCCGGTTCTCGCTTGGCACGACGCAAAGCACCGCCCGCGTCTCGCCTAACCGCGCCCACGCAATCGCCAAGGAGCAGCCGCCATGAAGAAGCCAAGCACCAACAGGCCGAGCATCTACCAGACCGTTACCGACCGCATCATTAGCAGCCTCAAGGCTGGCGTGATTCCGTGGGAAAAACCGTGGGCGTCTCCACGGTGGACAGGCGGGCCGTTCCCGCGCAACTTCCATACGGGCAAGCCCTACCGGGGCATCAACATTCTCTTGCTTTGGTCGAACGACTTTAGCTCTCCGTTCTGGCTCACGTTCAAACAGGCGCAGGAGCTAAAGGGCAATGTTCGCAAAGGCGAACACGGAACGCCCATTGTCTTTTTCAAGCAGCTTCCCCACGCCGAGAAAGACACCACCAAGACAGACGACGATGGGCGCACCCCGTTCGTTCTCTGCCATTACACCGTCTTCAACGTCGAGCAGTGCGACGGCCTCACCCTGCCGGAGATCGACCAGCCCACCGCGCAGCCGGAGGCAGTGGTAGACGAAACCTGCGAAGGCATCGTGAGCGCATGGGAGAACCGCCCCGCGCTCTATCTCGCCAGCCCCACCGAGTGCCGCGCGTACTACCGCCCGCGCACCGACTCCGTTCACATGCCCGCGCGTTCCCGCTTCGTGGATGCACCCCACTACTACAGCACCTTGTTCCATGAGTTAGTCCACAGCACAGGCCACGAAAGCCGCCTGAACCGCACCTTTGGCGACCACTTCGGCGATGAGCTTTATAGCAAGGAAGAGTTAGTCGCCGAGATGGGCGCGGCCTTTCTCTGTGCCATCGCGGGCATCGCCAACGAGCACACCGACCGCCACACCACGGCCTACACCCAGAACTGGATTAGCAAACTGGAAGAGGACAGCCGCCTTATCGTCCATGCCGCCGCCAACGCGCAACGCGCGGCGGACTGCATTCTCGGCAACAGCTTCGAGGAACAGACCGAGACGACCGACCGCACCGACGTAGAAGAACTTGCGGGGGTGGCGGCATGAAAACCATCCTCCGTCTTCTCAAGCTGGCCGGTGGCTATCGCCCTCTCTTGTATCTGCGGGTCGAGAACCCGCCTTATCTTCCACTCGTTCTCGCCGCTACCTCGGTGCCGGGGCCACTCGGCCTCCGCACTCTCTCGCTCACTCACTACGCGCCCTATAACGACACTCTTCTCCGCGACCCGGAGATGCTGTTTGAACTCAGCAATCCATTTTGTTTAGGGCTTCGCCTTGTGCCGTACTACTGGCGCAACGACCTCCTCGGCATCGAGCAGTTTTCGCGGTTCCGCACACAGACGCATTACGTGTTTGACCCCGACCTATACGAGCGTCACGAGCGCATCGCGCGGGAGTGGGACGCCGCACTCGCACGGCAGGACATCGTTGCCGCCTATGAGCGCCGCCGCGCCCTTCATTGACTTTCCCCGCCTTGAGCGGGCGAAGCACGGGTGTCCGCTCTACAACCGCAACCACCAACCACGCCCAAAGGAGGGCATCATGCAAGATAGCAGCGCATTCCAATACCTCGCCATCGACACCATCCACGAGTCCACCACCAACCCCCGCCGCACCTTCGATGAGGCCAAGCTGTACGAGCTTGCCGAGAGCATCAAGCACAACGGCCTCATTCAACCCATCACCGTTCGCCCCAACAACGAGGGATTCGAGATCGTCACCGGAGCGAGGCGTTACCGCGCATCGCTGTTGGCTGAACTGTTCTCCGTTCCAGCCCGCATCGTGGACATCAACGACACTCAGGCCATCGAGTGGCAATTAATTGAGAACTCGCAGCGCGTCGACGTTCATCCCTACGAAGAGGCGCAAGGCTTCCAGCGCTTGCTCGATATTCCGGGCTATGATGTGGCCGCGTTGGTGGAGAAGTCGGGCAAGAGTGCCAGCCACATCTACGCCCGCCTCTCTCTGCTGCAACTGATTCCCCCGGTCGCGGAGGCGTTCGTTGCCGACCTCATCACCGCCAGCCATGCCAGCCTGATTTCTCGCTTGCCGCAGGAGCATCAGGCCGCAGCCTTCGACAACTGCTGGCGCAAGGACTGGCAGGACAAGGAAGCGCACTTGCTTC
>Ga0302314_10009935_pt1 | contig 16755 bp, 11 predicted proteins | sample III_Palsa_N2_3_FD_200533 | JGI IMG/M metagenome (GOLD analysis project Ga0302314, IMG submission 200533) | Peat permafrost microbial communities from Stordalen Mire near Abisko, Sweden - III_Palsa_N2_3 | ecosystem: Environmental > Terrestrial > Soil > Palsa > Peat permafrost | place: Sweden...
TCCGGCCTAGTCCAACCATTCCGAGCTGCATGCCAACGGCCTCCTGAGTTCTGTGTCGTGTCGGTCGAGTGTGAGCTTATTGAGTGTCGACGCCCGCGCGGGCCCCGGTGCCGACAAGCTCCTGGATTGAGCCGGCGTCGGCCTGCCAAACCCGCCGTGCCAACTCGAAATTGATCTGCCGAGGCCAGGCCGGACCGCCATAGATGAAGCCCGTGTAGGCCTGCACGAGCGTGGCGCCGGCCAGCACCCGCTCCCAGACGTCGTCAGCCGACTCGATGCCGCCGACCGAGACCAGGACGAGCCGGCCGCCGGTGCGGGCATGCAGCCGCTTGAGGACCTCGAGCGAACGTGTCTTCAGCGGTGCGCCGGAGACGCCGCCGCCGTCGGGCCAGGCGACCGCCGCCAGCTCATCGGGTGAGGTCGAGAGCAGGTCACGCCGGACAGTCGTGTTGGTGGCGACGATTCCGTCAAGTCCGAGTTCCACGGCCAGGTCGGCGACGGCGTCGATGTCCGCGTCGCTGAGATCGGGGCTGATCTTGACGAGCAGCGGAGGCTTGGGGGCCACGGGGGTCCTGTCCAGCTGGTCCTTGACTGCCGCAATCAGTGGCCGTAGGTTGCTCACGGCCTCGAGGTCGCGCAGACCCGGGGTGTTGGGCGAGCTGACGTTCAGGACCACGTAGTCGGCGTGAGCGGTGACGATCTGGGTGGCGTAGCGGTAGTCAACGTCGGCATGCGCGACGGGCGTGTCGCGGTTCTTGCCGATGTTGACGCCGACGATCGTCTCACCCGAACGGCCCGCCAAGCGCTCGTTGACCGTGGCGGCACCGTCATTCGGGAAGCCCATGCGATTGAGCAGCGCGCGGTCGCGTGGCAGCCGCGCAAGGATCGGCAGCGGGTTGGAGGTCTGTGCGGTGGGCGTCACGGTCCCGACCTCAACAAAGCCGAAGCCGAGCGCGCCGAGCCCCTCGTAGTGCTCGGCGTTCTTGTCCAGCCCGGCAGCCACACCGAGGGGGGTCGGAAAGGTCAGCCCGAGCGCGTCTACACGGAGCAGCTGATCGTCGGGAAGCGTGAACCGACGCAGCCAGCGACGAGGACGCGGGCGCGCGGCCAGTGGGTCAAGCAGCTTGAAGGCCAGATCGTGCGCCCGCTGCGGCTCGACCCGCCGCAGGACCACGTTGAACAGGGCCTCGTAGATCACAGTTGCGAGGCTACCCGCAGGAAGCGCTCACAGAGCCCGTGACCCAACCGATTCCAAGATTCGATGCGCTCGCGCGTCTGCGCGGCGACCGCTGAGACGTCGAGCCCCATCCCCACTGCGTCCTCATCTGCCCCGTCAACCTCCAGCCAGTGCTGGAAGTCCTCGCCGGTGACTTCCGGGTGGAACTGAACCCCCCAGATGCGGTCGTCTATCCGGTAGCTCTGCAGACAGGCGTCGCTGTAGGCGAGCGCCGTCGCGCCGGCGGGCAGCGGCACCTCATAGCTGTGCCACTGCAGCGCCTGGAAACGACCCGCCAGCGGACCAACGACCGGATCGGTGGCAGCGTCGTCCGTCAGCCAGGCTTCGAACCAACCGATCTCCGGCCGTGCGCAGCGGCGTGCGTGCGTACCGACCGCCTCGGCGATCAGCTGGCTGCCGAGGCAGACACCGAACAGCGGGACCCGTGCCCGAATTGCTTGAGCCAGGAAGCGCTTCTCGACCGTGAGCCAGGGATAGACGTCGTCCTGGACCGGGTGCGCGGAGCCACCAAAGGTCAGGATCGCGTCGTAGGCCTCGGCGCCGCTGGGCGCGCTGGGCTCGAGCGCTGGTACCCAGGTGTGCAGTTCGGCTCGGGCCGCGGCGATCGCATCAAGGAAGACACCGGGCCCGGAATCCGATTGATGAACGATGGCGAGCACGCGCATGCGCGGCTGAGTGTCGCATCTCCCCGTTCGTAATCCCGCGGCGGGAACTGACAGCTTCGCAAGAAGCTTTAGTAATCAGGAGCGGGCTTCTGCCGATGCGTGCGGACGCCAGCGCTCGAGAAATTCCTGACAGTCCGCAGCTGCCAGCGGCTTGGCAAAGAGGAAGCCCTGGCCGACGTCACAGTGTTCCGCGCGTAGCTGTGAGAGCTGGTCCTGATCCTCGATCCCCTCCGCGATCGTCTCAATCGCGAGCGACTTGCCGAGCTGTACGAACGTGCGAATCAGAGCGTCGCTATCGGCACCACCCGTGAGCTTGGAGACGAACGATCGGTCGATCTTCAGTTCGTCAACGGGGAACCGCTGCAGGTAAGCCAGCGACGAATAGCCGGTGCCGAAGTCATCGATTGATAGGCGCACACCGAGCTGCTTGATCGCGCGCAGACGTTCGGCCGTCTCCTCTGGGTCCCGCATCAGCGCTGTCTCAGTGATCTCGATCGTCAGACAGCGAGGATCGATGCCGCTCTCCTGCAGGGCGTCGGCAACGTCTTGGACGAAGCGGTCACTCTCCAGCTGCACGGCCGAGACGTTGACCGCTACACCAATCTCAAAGCCATCCTCGGCCCAGCTCGAGCACTGCATGCAGGTCTGGCGCAGCACCCAGCGTCCGACCTTAGAGATCTGCCCCGACTGCTCGAGCACCGGTACGAACTTGTCCGGCCCGACCGCATCGCCGCCGGGACGGCTCCAGCGCAGCAGCGCCTCCATCCGAACCGGGGTCATGCCGTCCAGATCAAACATCGGCTGGTAGGCGACGTAGAACTCCTGGTTGGCGACGGCATCGCGGACGTCCATCTCCAGCTCCATCAGCGTGTGGACGGCGTCCTGCATTCCCGCCTGGTAGACCAGGTAGCGGTTCTTGCCGTCGAGCTTCGCGCGGTACATCGCAATGTCCGCGTCGCGGAGCAGATCCGCCGCGGAGCTGCGGTCCCCGACCGCGATCCCAATGCTTGCGGTGATCGTCACGCGGCCGTTGTGGGCCTGCGGTAGCAGGAACGGCTGCTTGAGCGCGTCAAGGATCCGCTCGGCGACGAGCTCCGGGCCGGCTGAGAGCGCCACCCCCTCAACCAGGATCACGAACTCGTCACCGCCGAGGCGCCCGAGCGCATCGGCTTCGCGGATCGTGCTGCCGAGCCGGGCGGCCACGGCCCGCAGCAGCTCATCACCGGCACGATGCCCGAGGCTGTCATTGATCGCCTTGAAGCCGTCCAGATCGATGAACAGCGCCCCGCAAGGCAGGTGGTCACGGCGTGCCCGGGCCAGCAGCTGATCGGCACGATCGAGGATCAGGGTGCGGTTCGGCAGCGCCGTCAGCGAGTCGTGCGTCGCCATGAAGACCAGCTCCTGCTGGCGCCGGTAGAGCTCCTCATCCACCGAGTTGCGCTCGTTCTCAAAGGCTTCGCAGAGTCGAACGAGGGTCACGTCAAGGCTGCGCTGCAGCATCTTGCGCGCGTCCGCCAGGACCTCCTCACTCACGCCCTTCTCAACTGCCAGCTCGCCGATCACTTCCCAGGTGGCGTCGCGCCAACGCAGTGCGCGCTTGGTGATCTCGTTGAGCGGCGCGGCGCGCTGGATCGCGAGCTGACCAAAGATCGCCGCGGCCTCGCGGCCGACTTCGCGTGCCGTATCGAGTCCCTCGCCGGCCATCCACCGAGCCACGGCCTCAGTCGAGACCGCGACGACACGGGCGATGCTGCGATGGGCGGCGGTATCGAGCTGGAGTGCGCCCAGACGGTTCAGGCGCTCGACCCGCGCGATCACATCATTCGCACGTTGGAGCAGCGCCTCACCGAGGGCGCGCAACTCCTGCTGATCGGCACTGTCCCGCGCCGGCATGTTCACGTTTTCGTCGGCCTCCGTGGCGGCCAAAACGTCCTCCCTCTAAAAACCTTTATTACACCCGTGTCCCGTCCGCTCATCGACGCTTCGAGGCACGTTCATAACGGCTGCAAGGAAAATTCCACGGATATTCGAGGGGCTCGCAAACCCCGACCGAGCTAAGCGGACTCGCGGCTTTGGCGGTGGCGTCTGAGCCACTCGCCGAGCGCTGCGGCTGGCATCGGGCGCGCGATGTGGTAGCCCTGAGCACAATCACAGCCGAACCGCCGCACGGCTTCGAGCGTCAGCTCGTCCTCGATGCCCTCGGCCACAACCTGCATGCCGAGCGCGTGGCCGACCATCACGGCCGAGCGAACGATCGCCTCGTCGGTGCCATTTTTCGGCGCGCCCGAGACGTAGGAACGGTCCAGCTTCAGGTACTGAGCCGGGACCCGCTTGAGTGTCTCCATGGAGGACCAGCCGCGGCCATAGTCGTCAACCGCCAGCCCCACCCCGAGCGCGGCAAGCTCGTCAAAACCTGTGACTCCTGTCTCCAGGGCCGCGTGTTCAGTGACCTCGAGCACCAGTGACTGCGCCTTCAAACCATGAGCCGCAAGCCGTGCGGCAACGTATCCCGGCAGATCGCCGTGTATGACATCGAGCGGCGAGATATTGACGCTCACGGCCACGCCATAGGGGCCGGCAACCTGACCGAGCGCCAGGTCGAGCACGTGCTCGGTCAGGTCACCGATCCGGCCAAGACGCTCAGCCAGCGGCACGAACACGTCGGGCGTTACCGGTTCCCCGTCCCCCTGCGGCCAACGGGCGAGCGCCTCCACGACCAGCACGGTGCCCGTACTGACCTCAAGGATCGGCTGATAGACGAGCTCGAAGCTCCGCGCGTCAAGCGCCTGGCGCAGGCGTTGGGCGACAGAGTGTTGGGGGCGGCGGCGCTCCGCCTCCTCCGCGTTCCAGGCCGCAACGGTCGCGGTACCACGGCGCGCAATCTGTAGCGCTGAATCCGCCTGCCAGAGCAATACGTCCGCGTCACCGCCGGCCGCCATCGACGCCAAACCGCAGCGGACGTCGATGGCGACGGCGTCCTCGGTACCGGCGTCAAGTACGGCCTGAAGGCTGCTGCGCACGCGGGTGCAGAGCTCGGTGACATCGGTACCGGCCCCTGCCACGGCAAATTCGTCGCCGCCGATCCGGCCGACGACGACGGTGTCCGCCAGCTCGCGGGCGAGCCGGGTGCCGAGCTTGCAGAGCAGCTCGTCGCCGGCCGCGCGTCCGAGGGCCTCGTTGAACTCGTCGAAGTTGCGGATGTCGGTCACCACGACCACAACCGGCTCATGCTCGAGTACTGCCGCGATGCGCCCGATCACCTCCGTGCGGTTCGGCAAGCCCGTGAGCTCGTCCTCGGTTGCACGGCGCAGCAACGCCTGCTCGGCGGCGCACCAGTCGGTCACGTCGGTGCCCACCAGGAAGATGCCCCCGTCACGCAATTCGATCGAGACATCGAAGGTGTGCTGGCCGACCTGCATCCGAAAGCGTTCAGGAGCCGTCCCGGTCACCGCGGTCCTGATCGCCGCCGCAAGCGCAGGCTGGTCGGGCAGCAGCTCCAGCACCTGTCGACCCACGGCCTGCGGTCCGATCCCGATTGCGGCCGCGCCCGCCCCTTCCCACATCGTCACGACACCGTCCGGCAGCAGCGCCGCGAGAATCACAGGCGCGCCGGCGACGATCGCGTCGCGCTCAGCACGACTGGTCCTGGAGGAGACCAGCGTCCCGGCGTATGCGGCCAGGGCCGCGGCCACCCCGAGCCCCGACGGGCCCAGCTCCGCCTCGAAGCGCCAACCGAGACAGAGCGCGCCGCGCTCCCCGTCAGAGGCGTCCAACGGAAGCGCAACAGCGACGACCACGCCCTCCGCCGCGAAGAACGGGTAGCGCTCGGGGTCGAGCGGCCCGTCAGCGCCGCCATGGAGGAGCGTCTCGCCACTGAAGATCCTCATCCGGTTGGGATGAGTGCTCGTGTACTGCGGCTCCCGGAAGGCTTCGGTGCGGTTGCCCACGACTCCGCGCCAGACCATGCCGCGCCGTTGCCTGTCACCGATAACGAGGCCGACGACGTCCGCGCCGGTCAGGCGCACCGCCGTGTCCGAGACCAGCTTGAAGACCTCGTCGATGTCATCGAGCTCTGTCCCACTCCGCATCAGCGCAGCCAGCGCATACGCCTCAGCGGCCTCCCGTTGCGCCCGAGCCAGCGTGCGCATGGTGCCAAGTGCCGGGCCGACCTGGGCCGCGACGAACTCGATCATCTCAACGTCAGCAGCGGTGAACTCGCGGCGGTGATACGTCTGACCGGAGAGCGAACCGACCAGCCGCCCGTCCGCGTACAGCGGCACACCGACACCGCTGACAACCTCAGCCCAAGCCGGGGGATTGGCCAGGTCGCGCCTGTAGTCGGCGACGATCACCGGGACCTGGCGGGAGAACGCCTCACCGATCAGACCCTGACCGGGATGGAAGACCGGGAACGGCTCGCCCACGTGCGTGTCGTTGAAGGCGAGCGGAACCAGCAGTCGCTGATCGGAGTCCCAGAAGCTCAGGGTTGCACCCTCAACATCCAGCACCCGGCAGACCTCCCTGACCGCAATCTTGGCCAGCGCGGCCGGGTCCAGCAGCGAACTGGCCGCCACGACGAGGCCGTGCAGTGTCCCCTCTACCCCGACCGCCGAATGGTCAGTCACGCCCACATCTTGACTGACTTTTGAGGACCCTGACAACAGCCGGTGGCGCGCTCTCAGCCGGGTGGTCCACCCACAGCTGGTGGCGTCACGCCGAACACGATCCGGTATCCACACGCGCCAGTGCAGGTGAAGACACTCGTCGCGTTGTCCCCCGACCATGAGTACGCGTACGGCTCGGCTCGTTTGAAGACCTTCGCGTAGTCGATCGGCCAGGTCGTGGCTGGATTGCAGGTTGGGCCGCCGTACTGACCGCGGCAGCAGTAGCGGTCGGTACCGAAACGAGCGCACGGTGAGATGCACGCCACGACGTGCCCGCCGGTGTGTACCTGCAGCGCAGACGGACACTTCACGGTCGTGGTACAGCCATGCCCCTGCTCGCAACCGCTGGCGTTGATCTTGTCCTTGGTCTTGCCGCCAACAGTGTTGATGTACATCGGCAGGTTGGAGCCGTCGACCATCGAGACGTCGTAGAAGTCCAGGTGATCCCAGGCATCAAGGTCGTATTCGGCCAGCGTCGCCGGGATCTGGCCCCAGCCGGCGCACTGGAAGAGCCCGCCGCAATCACCGGTCTGGCAATGGCCATGCCCACTGGCGTTGAACTGACACCCGGTGCGGCCCCAGATGCGACCGTTGTAGTTGTTGGCGACGTGCACGGTCACAGACTGCCCTGCCGTCACCACCCACCCGGTCTGCCCGGTGACCGAGCCGGGCGTGGCCGCGACCCAGATCGGCTGCCGCGTGTTGTTGACGAAGGTCACCGCCCGTGCAGGCGTCGGCGGCGAGCTGGCCGCGCCGGCGCCCGAGATCACCGCGACCGACGTGACGATGACAACGATCAGGGCGACCGCGACACGACGAACCCGGGCGAGACGGCGAGCTGCCATGGTGGCCCATGATGACGGCTCGAAAGGCTGTAATAGTCTCCAGTCCGTTTTGAGCCAGAGTCCGATCCCACCGATTGCAGAGCTGCTCAGCACCCGCCGAGATGAGGCGATGGTGCTGAACGACCGTTACATGAACCCCCAGATGGGGCGGGTCCTGCGTACGCTCGGATTCGACCGCACCTGGGTTGGGGGTGACCACGCGAACCTGATCGATGCTGAGGGGAACCGCTACCTGGATCTGATCTGCGGTCACGGTGTGTTCGCGCTCGGTCGCAATAACCCGGACGTGATCGCGGCGATCCAGGACGTCCTGACCGTTGGCACCGGCAACCTCCCGCAGCTGGGCGTGACGCTGCTGCCTGGCGTGCTGGCGGAGCAACTGCTGTCGCGTGCGCCTGGAAGCGTTGCCGCGATGGTTCCCGCCAACAGCGGCACGGAGGCGGTTGAGGCGGCGATCAAGATCGCTCGGGCAACGACCGGCCGGCCCCGCATCCTGTTCGCGGACCACGGCTTCCACGGACTCACGCTCGGATCGCTGTCGATCAACGGCAACGACGAGTTTCGCGGCGGGTTCGGCCCGCTCCTGGCGGATACCACGAAGATCCCATTTGGGGATCTGGACGCGCTGGACCGTGAGCTTGCGCGCGGCGATGTGGCCGCCGCGATCCTCGAGCCAATCCAGGGCAAAGGGGTTCACATCGCGCCCGATGGATATCTCGCCGGGGTACAGGAGCGTTGCCGGCAGGCGGGGTCGCTGTTCATCTGCGACGAGGTACAGACCGGCGCCGGTCGCACCGGACGGTTCCTGGCGCTCGAGCACTGGCAGCTGGAGCCGGACATCATCTGCATGGCCAAAGGGCTGTCGGGCGGATTCGTTCCGATCGGAGCGGTGCTCGTCTCACGGCACGCGTTCGACCGCGTCTTCGACGGCATGGAACGGGCTGTGCGGCACAGCTCAACGTTCGGAGGCAACGATCTGGCTGCCGCCGCCGCGCTGGCGGTACTCCGCGTCTTCGACCGCGACGATCTGATCGCCCGAGCCGAGCGGATGGGAACGTTGCTGCTCGAGCTGACGCAGCCGCTCGTCGATCGGTACGAGATCGTCCGTGAGGTGCGCGGCGTCGGTCTGATGTGGGCGATCGAGCTGCACGCGCCCGAGAGTCGCGCACACCGCGCGCTCTTCAACATCGTCGACCGGGCACAACCGGGGCTGTTCGCGCAGCTGATCACGGTCCCGCTGTTCCATCGCCACAAGATCTTCTGTCAGGTCGCCGGCCATCACATGAACGTGGTCAAGGCGCTGCCGTCACTGCTGATCGAAGAGCAGGAGGTGCGGCGCTTCGCGGAGGCGCTGGAGGATGTGGTCGCGGCCGCCGAGCACACGCCACGTGCGCTTGCCCGGACCGGTCTGACGATGGCGCGGGGCTCAGTGCGGGCCGCCGCTGGTGCCCGTCGGCGACCGACGGCCCCCGCCTAGGCGCAGCGATGCGTGCCCTCGTGACCGGCGCGGGCGGGTTCGTCGGGAGCCACGTGGTTCGCGTCCTGGCCGAGCGCGGGTTTGAGGTGGTGGCCTTCGATCGCGGGGCCAGCGCCGGCGGCTCAGCGGCCGCTGCGTCTGGCGTCCAGCCGCCGTTGGCGGAGCTGGCGAAGCTCGTCGCGGGGGACGTACTCGACTCGGGCTGCGTCCAGGACGCGATGACGGACTGTGAGGTCGTCTTCCACCTCGCGGCCGTCTACAGCTACGCCCGCAGGGACGCCGCGCTGATGCAGGCTGTCAACGTCGACGGCACGAGGGTGGTGATGAAAGCGGCGGCGCGCTGCCGGGTACGGCGGGTCGTCCACACGAGCAGTTGCTCCAGCTGCGGCCCCGTTCGCGGACGGGCCGCCACCGAACGCGACCTGCCGTCAGACGCTGACCTCGCGATCCCCTACAAGCGCACGAAGCTCGCCGGCGAGCAGCTCGCGCTGGCCGCCGCCGCCAATGGTCTGGAGGTGGTGGTGGTCAACCCGACCGTTCCGGTCGGTCCCGGCGATCTACGTCCGACGCCGACCGGCAAGATGGTCGCGGACGTGGCTCTGGGACGCACAGCCGGTTACCTGGCGGGCAGCATGCTCAACGTAGTCTCGGTTGAGGACGTGGCCGCCGGTCATCTGCGCGCGCTGGAACACGGGCGCAGCGGCGAGCGATACCTGCTCGGCGGCGAGAACCTGAGCATCCGCGAGATCTTCGCGTTGATCGCGACCGCGGCCGGTCGCCGCGCCCCACGGATCGGCGTGCCGTGGAGCGCTGCCTACGCTGCTGCTCGTGTCGCCGACGCTGCTCTGCGGCCGCTCCACCGCGAACCGCGAATGCTGCTGCTGGACGAGGTCAGGTCCGGCCGGGTTCCGCACCTGTTCGACGACGCCAAGGCGCGGTCGGAGCTCGGTTACGTCTCCCGGCCCGCCGCTGAGGCGCTGGCTGTAGCGGCGCGCAGCGCACTTGCGCAGGCTCAGACCGGTTAGCGAGGCCGCGCCCCCAGCGCGGCCGTGAGATCTAGGGCGTGCTCAGCAGTTTCTCGCGAAACCACGGATTAACGAACTTCCCGCTGGGATCGAGCTCGTCGCGGAGCTTCAGAAAATCGTCCAGGCGCGGGACGGAGTCGGTAACCGTGGCGCCACTCGCGCCGAAGGCCTTGCCCCAATGCCGGCGCGGGGAGAACGGTGCGAGCGTGCGCTCGACCTCGACACAGGCTGCGGCAACGGCGGCGGGCTCGAGGTGCCAGGTGAAGTGAACCGCGATCGAGTCCCGGCGGTAGTGAGGGCTCGCCCAGAGCTCGTCAGCCGCGATCGTGCGCATCTCAGACACGTAGAGGATCGGCTGGATCAGGTGAGCCAGCTCGCGCAGTGCTCGCAGCGCCGCCATTCCGTCCTCGCGCGCTACGAACCACTCCGACTGGATCTCATCGCCGGCGCTCGGGACGAAGCCGGCGCGGAAGTGCGGCAGACGCTCATGCCAGGGTCCCGGCTCACCCAGCTGGGGCGTGCAGTTGATCGGGTCGGCGCCGAGCACTGGGTTGCGGGGCGTGGTCGCTGCCACGGCCCCGAAGAGCTCCCTGCCCGGCGCGGGCTCTGCGCTCGGGTCGCGCTTGACCCAGACCTCGCGTGCCTCCTCGCCGAAGTTGTGGAAGACACTGACGCTCCGGCCCGCGGAGGTGATCGCATCGAGGTTTTCCGCGAGCGTCTCCCACGCCATCCCCAGGTAGACGTCCTGACGCAGCTGGTAGGAGGGCTCAATGGCGAGCGTGACCTGGGTAACGATTCCCAGCGCACCGAGGTGGACGACGGCTCCCGGGAAATGCGGATCTTCAGCGGTGATCTCAAGCTCGTCGCCCCCGCTCGTGAGCAGGCGCAGCGCGCGCACCGAGGTTGCCAGGTTCCCGAGCCGATCGCCTGATCCGTGGGTCCCCGTCGCAATCGCGCCGGAGACCGAGATGTGCGGCAGCGAGGCCATGTTGGCCAGCGCCAGTCCTTCAGCCTCAAGCGCAACCGCCAGTCGTGCGTAGGTGACGGCAGGCCCGACGTTCACGGTCATCGTCGCTCTATCGATCTGGATGGCTTCAGCGTCCGCAAGCCGGTCGAGAGCCACCAACACCTCAGCGTCTCCCATCGCGCTGAACGTGTGGCGAGTGTTGAGCACGTGAACCGAACCTGCGTCGGCGATCACCTGTCTGAGCTCGTCCAAGCTACGAGGATGCTGCGGCGTGGCAGCCGTGTACTGGTGGTTGCCGGCCCAATTGGTCAGCGGAGCGCGCGCTTCGGTCACGCGCGTACTACAGCAGACCGGCCGCAAGTCGGGCCCCCGCCCCGACCTGACCGCAACTTCTCAGGAGATCAATAGCCAACTCTTAGGCGGCAGTGGTGAGCTGTCACGTGACCGCCTCGACCAGCGAGCGCCCCTCGACCCCCGGGAGATCCATGTCCGTCAATCCGATCGACACCTCAAGCACCTCCGCCTACCAGCAGTCGCCCGCGACTCAAAGCAACTGGGAGAGCATGCTCAGCTCGGTTTCCGGCACCCTCGGTTTGAGCACCACCAGCCTCCAGCAGGAGCTCGAGTCGGGCGAGAGTCTCAGCTCGATCGCCCAGACACAGGGGGTTTCCCAATCGACGCTCCTGCAGTCGATCTCGACTGCTCTGACGCAGAGCGGATCTTCCGCTTCGGGTTCGCAGCTGCAGCAGGTCGCCTCGAATATCGCCAGTCGCACCGGCGGCCACCATCACCACAGCGGCGGTAGCGGGAGCTCACAGTCCTTCTCCTCGACGCTGCTCCAGGCCCTGGAGGCGAGCAACTCCACGACTAACCCGGCGAGCACCGACCCGCTCACCGCCGACGCCGCCCAGCTCCTTGACCCATCGAGTTCGACCTCGAGCAGCACACCCGGCACCGACCCGTCGAGCACGTCTTCCACGTCAAGCACGTCAAGCACCAACCCGTTGCTCACGGACCTGACCGACCAGATCACCAACGCCAGCGAGCAGCTCTAGGCCATAGGGGCTGCGCGTTAGGGCGTGGCTGCGGCCACGCCCGCTTCTGGGTGCGAAGTACCTTCGATATTGATCGACGGGAGCCGCTGGTCGAGCCAGCTGGGCAACTTCCAGGTCGACCGCCCGAGCAGCTGCAGGACAGCCGGCAACATCACGCAGCGCACCACAATCGCGTCCAGGAAGACGGCGGCGGCAAGGCCGAAACCGAACTCCTTGATCGAGCGCTCGTCACCGAGCATGAACGAGAGAAAGACGCAGACCATGATCGCGGCCGCGGCGGTGATCACCCGGCCGGTGAAGGAGATGCCGTCCGCCACGGCCTGTGAGGCGTCGCCCTTGTGCACCCACTCCTCGCGGACCCGCGAGATCAGAAAGACCTCGTAGTCCATCGACAGGCCGAAGACGACCGCGAACATCAACACCGGGATCCACGGTTCGATCGGCCCCTTGGAGATCCCGAGCAGGCTCGCGCCCCAGCCCCACTGGAAGACCGCGACGGTGGCGCCGAGTGCGCCGCCGATCGTGAGCAGGTTCATGGCGGCAGCCTGGAGCGGGATCACGATCGAACGGAAGATCAGCAGCAGGAGCAGCGCCGACAGCACCACGACGATCCCGATGAACAGCGGCAACTTGACCGACAGCACGTGCGCAAAATCGATCGATCCGGCCGTGAAGCCTCCAACCGAGATCGTGGTTCCCAGCTTTTGACCCAGCCGCGGCAGCACCTGGTCGCGCAGGCGGTTGACGAGATTGGTCGTGGCGACGGCCTGCGGAGCCGACGCTGGGTAGGCCTCCATCACCGCCACCCTGCCGCCTGGGGAGACCCGCGGCGCCGTCACGGCGACGATGTCCGACGTGTGCGTCAGCTCGGTGCGGATCGTGGCCAGCTCGCTCTGCGTTGCAGCCGCATGCGTCTCGACGGCGATCAGCAGGGGTCCGTTGAAGCCCTGGCCGAAGCCGGAGGAGAGCAGGTTGAAGGCCCGGTAGGTGCTGGTGTTCGACGGATCGTTGCCGGCATCGCTGCTGTCCAGCCGCAGCGCGAAGAACGGAACCACGCAGAGCAGCATCACGGCCAGCGAGGCGATGGCCAGCGTCTTGGGCCGTGCCTGCACGGCTAGGCTCCACCGCCGCCAGGCTGATTGCCGTGGCGGCGCGCCGCTGGCCTCGCGGCGGCGCGCGGCGCGGCTCGGTCTGACGACCCGGTGGCCGAAGCGCGAAAGCAGCGCCGGCAACACCGTCAGGGTCGCGAGCAGTGTCAAGAGCACGGTCAGCACCGACGCGATTGAGAGCCCGTACATGAAGCTGACGCCGGTCGCGAACATGCCGAGCAGGGCAATCACGACGGTCGCGCCCGCCAGCAGGATCGCGCGGCCGGACGTATCCATCGCCTCGATCACGGATTCGCTGACGTCACCGGTTCTCGCGTAGCTCTCGCGAAAGCGGGTGACGATGAAGAGGGCATAGTCGACGCCGACGCCCAGACCGATCATCAGCGCCAGATCGGGTGCGACGTTGGAGACGCTCATGATCCGTGTCGCCAGACCGATCAGCGCCAGGCCTGAGATCAGGCCGATGCCGGCGGTGATCAGCGGCATCCCGGCGGCAGCCAGCGAACCGAAGGTGAGCAGCAGGATGACCATTGCCGCGACCACACCGACGCCGGTGGCCGGCCCGATGTTGAAACCCTCAGCCTGCTCGATCACCTGGCCGCCGGCAGCGACGCGCAGCCCCGGCAGCTTGATCGCGTTGACAGCGTTCAGCACCGGCTTGCCGGTGTCATCCGGGAGCAGATTCGCGCGCTTGTCATAGTTGATCGTGGCGAAGGCGGTGTGCCCGTCCTTGGAGACCTGAAGGGCCCCGCCGGCCGCGTACGGGCTGAGCACACTGACCACGTGGGGATCGTGCGCGACCTTGGCCAGCATCGGCTCGATCACCGACTTGACCCGCGGTGAGTCGTAGCTCCCCTTGGCGTAGCTGAAGACGATCGTGTCGACGTCACCGCTCTGAGCGGGGAATTCGCTCGTCAGCAGGTCAGCGACACGCTGCGACTGGGTTCCTGGCAGTGAGAAGTTCGTTGCGTAATCGCGCCCGACGGCCGACGCCACGATGTTCGTGACGATCGCGATTGCGATCCAGCTCAACACCACCCAGCGCCGATGGGTCATGCACCAGCGAGTAAGCCCGATCATCAGCTATGCGCCTCCTCGAGGAGAGTTGAAGGGGGACCGTCACAACTGCCCAGGGTTGCCCTGGATGCGGGACCTTAGCAGTTGCTAATAAGCGGCGCAGATTACCGCCGAATGAGGATGCCGCCTCGGGATCACCTGCGCATCGCTAGGCTGGGTATGGATGTATAGGACGCATATGGATAGTGCGCTTTGGTAACCACCACTGCGCCCGCGAGAATGATCGATCGGCTGCGGCCCACGCCGACCAGCGCCGTCGCGATCACGTACATCGCCGCGCTCTTCATGATCGGTACGGACGCTCAGATCGTCAACGTCGCCCTGCCGACGCTCAGCCATAAGTTTTCGGCGCCGCTCTCTGATGTGCAGTGGACTGCGATCGCGTATCTGCTGGCGCTTGCGGTCCTGATTCCGGCATCCGGCTGGATCGGAGACCGCGTCGGGGTCAAGCCGACCTTCGTGTTCGCGCTGGCGCTGTTCACGGCTGCGTCAGCCGCCTGCGGAATGGTCCACTCGCTTGGAGGATTGATCGCGGCGCGGGCGATCCAGGGCGCCGGTGGCGGCATGCTGACTCCGTCCGGAACCGCGATGCTTTATCGCACGTTCCCGCCCGAACGCCGCGCACGGCTGGCGCGGATGATCATCCTCCCAATCCTGATCGGACCGGGATCGGCTCCGATCTTGGGCGGCGCGCTGATCGAGTGGCTCTCCTGGCGCTGGGTGTTCCTGATCAACGTTCCGGTTGGGGTGGCGACCGTGGCATTCGCCTGGCGTTTTCTTCCTCGGACAGCGCCGGTCAGCCACGGCCGCCTTGATCTCGTCGGACTGGTGCTCTCCGGCCTCGGCCTCAGCTCGCTGCTGTACGCCGTCAGCGAGGGCTCTGCGCTCGGCTGGGCCTCAGCCCCGGTTCTCGTCAGCGCCCTCGCAGGAATCGTGCTGCTGGCCGTGTTCACTCACCGGTCGCTTCACCACCCCGATCCAATCCTGCGCATCAGGCTGCTCGGCAACCGTCTGTTCCGCGCCACCAACATCGTCTTCGCGCTGAGCACTGGCCCGTTCCTGGGAAGCCTCTATCTGACTCCGATCTTCCTCCAGGAGGTCCTGCATCAGTCGCCGATCGGCTCCGGCGCCACAACCTTCGTAGAGGCAGTCGGCGTGGGAATTGGAGCGCTGACGCTCGCGCGTCTGTATCCCCGCCTCGGCCCCCGGGTCCTGGCAGCCCTCGGCGCTGCCGGCCTCGTGGTCTACCTGGCTCTGTTCTTACTGGTCGAGCCGGGCACGAACCTCTGGTTGGTGCGTGCACTGATGCTGTTCGGTGGCTTCGCGAACAGCGGCACGTTCCTGGCCGCGCAAACCTCGATGTTCACCACCATCTCCAGCGCAGATCTCGGTCATGCCTCAGCGATCTATAACACCCAGAGACAGTCCTCGCTCGCGCTCAACGTCGCGATCATGACGACGATCGTCGCGGGCTCGGCAACCGGGAGCGTCGCCGCCTTCCACTCCGCCTACCTGGCTGCAGCCGTGATTGCCGTGTTCGGCACCGCCGGCGCGTTGCTTCTGATCCACACCAGCGATGCCCGCGCGACCATGGGCGTCGCACCGGAAGCTGCGATCGTCGACTGACAGTCGTGGCCGGCACTGGCCTCCGCGCGCGTGCCACACACCGTCTTGCCGTGAGACGATGACCGCTGTGTCAGTCACGGCCCTGCCCAGCAAACCGGCAGCACCTGTCCGGACACCCAGCGGCGCCTCGCGTCGCTGGGGGCCGACGGCCGGGGTGATCGTCGTCTACCTCGCCGCCGCCTGGGCTGTGCTGCTGCCGCTCGGCCTGACCAGCTCTGGTCGTCTACCGGTGATGACCAGCGAAGACGTCGGCCAGCAGACCTGGCTGCTGGCGCTCTGGCTTCACCAGCTGGCCTCGGGGCACCTGTCGTTCTTCACCTCGCTGATCGACGGTCCCTCTGGCATCAACCTGCTCGACAGCGCTTCGATGCCGCTGCTCGGTGTGTTGATGGCGCCGGTCACGGCTCTGGTCGGCCCGATCGGATCGTTTCTGGTGCTGCTGCGGCTGGCGCACTTCGTGTCGGCGCTGGCGATGTATTACGTACTCCGGCGCCTGGATCGTTCAACGCTGGCGGCGGCGCTCGGTGGCCTTCTGTACGGGTTCGCGCCCTACATGGGGCCGCCGACGGCGATTCACGCCTTCGTCCTATTCGTGCCGCTACCGCCGCTGATGCTCCTGATCGTCTGGCAGCAGCTGAGCCAGCCGGACGGCAGGCGGCCGCTACGAGGGGGATTGCTGCTCGGCCTGCTCGCCGTCCTCCAGTTCCTGATCTGCAGCGAGGTACTCGTAACCGTGACGCTCGTCGGTGCACTGACGCTCGGTGTTCTCGCGGCGTGGGCGACATACCGCCGCCGGCCCCTGCGCGCCCGGCTCGATGCGGGGTGGCGCCTGGCAGCGGGAACTCTGGCTGTCGCGGTGCCGCTGCTGGCCTATCCGGTCGGGGTCGCGCTCGCCGGCCGTGCGCACGTCAGTGGCCCGACGCAGGCGCCCGGCCAGCGCGGCGTCGACATCCTCAACGTCCTCGTGCCCAACTGGACCCGGCCCGGCAAGTTCGGTGGAGACCTGCT
>Ga0302314_10009940_pt1 | contig 16751 bp, 7 predicted proteins | sample III_Palsa_N2_3_FD_200533 | JGI IMG/M metagenome (GOLD analysis project Ga0302314, IMG submission 200533) | Peat permafrost microbial communities from Stordalen Mire near Abisko, Sweden - III_Palsa_N2_3 | ecosystem: Environmental > Terrestrial > Soil > Palsa > Peat permafrost | place: Sweden...
GCGTCCGCGAAAAGAAGCTCACCAACATGCGCGCGTCGGGCTCCGATGATGCCGTCCGGCTCGTCCCGTTCAAGGTGCTCACGCTGGAGCAGTCCATCGAGTTCATCGCCGACGACGAACTGGTCGAGGTGACGCCGAAGTCGTTGCGCATGAGGAAGAAGATACTGCAAGCCAACCGCCGCCCCAAGGGCACTCGCGGCGGCAGCACGCTCGAGTAATCACGCTACTACAACAACAAAAAAGCCCTCCGTCAGCGGAGGGCTTTTGATTTTTCGGTCGGTTGTGTTCGCCGAATCAGGCGACAACCTCAATCTCCAGCAACTCGCCTTCGTGCAGTTGAATCGCCTCGGCAAGCCGCACTATCGTCTTCGCGTCCTTCTTCTCCACTCGCGCGGCCAGACTCTTCGTCCCAACCTTCGCCGTCACCTTCGCTCCCGCTGCGTCCAGCGCAAATGAGCTGCACGAAAGATTGCCCGCGATCACTTTCAAGGCAAACCGCGTCCCTGCCGGAGTCTTCTTCAGCGAGAACGTCCCCCAGCCCGTGCCTGTCGCCCAGAAGCATTGAAAGTCGTCATGCGCCACGCGCGGTATAGCCTCGACATGCCCGCGGTCGCCTTCATAATGAAACCCGCTCAGCGCCACCACGCTGGACCACGACGACATTGCCCGCACATAGTGGTGCCCGGCCTCGCACTCGTCCCACGGGTTGCGCCGCACGCCGTCGAAGCGCGACCGCGCGACCTGCATAAACTCCAGCCCCTGCGCGATCATGCCGTTGTAGAACATCACAGCGGCGGTCGAGTACTCCAACCCAGTCCACGCCTCGGCATAGTACGGGAAGGGAATCTCCGGCCGCTCCGCTTTGCCGTAGTCGCAGATCAACACCGCGGCCTCGTCGTTCAGCGCATACGTCCGCTGCACCGACACATGATCCACCAGCGTGCGCTTGTAGTTGTACTTGTAGACCGATTCCAGCGACGTGCGCGCGTTCTGCATGGAGACCAGCGGCCCCAGCCCGGCCACATATGCCAGGTACTGTCCCGTAAGCTGATCGATCAAACATCCCTTGCCCACCTGGTACTCGGGATAGGCGCCGCCGGCGGCAGCGCGAACGTCCTGGATGTAGTACTCGCCGTTGAACAGGTTCGCATCGATCCACTTGCTGCCCTTGTCGAACAGGCCTCGATACAAAGCCGCCGAAGCATCATCGTCTACTGCCCGCGCCATCTCTTCCGCCGCGCGTAGCCCGCCCAGATAGTAGATGCCGCACAGTGGGTTCGGCCCAAAGAAGGCAACGTCGTAGGTATTTGGCTGCTCGCCTTCCATCACGCCATCGCGGTCTGCGTCCCAGTGCACCCATGAATACTCAAGCGCCTGCTTGACGCGCGGCCAGGTGGTCTTAAGCCACTCCGCATCGCCACTCAGCTTCCAATCCATATAGGCGTGGATGATCTGCCCCATCTGGCCATCGGCGGGGATAAGCTTGGTCCGCTCCTTGCTTAGCGGCAGCATCATGCGTAGCGGAATACCGCCTGCTTCGGTCATGTTGTCGAAGAACGATGTCTTGCGCATCGACCGCGAGTACGTTGGAAACAGATGCGCCGTCACCGTCTCGTAGTTCCACACATGCGTCGAGTTTCCATAGCAGCTGCCCGTATGGTCGTACGCGCCTTCAAAGCCGTAGAACTCACCACTGGCCGCACGAAAACAGGTCGTCGAAGCCAGCGTAGAAAGATTCGCGCTGGCCGCGTCCTTCACCACGCCCGGCAGCGTGCTTGCGGCGAAGGCATCGGTAAACTCACGGGTCCGCGCTTCCAGCGACGCGAGATTCGTCGCGGCATACTCAGCCACCGCCCACGCATCGTCGAACCGTGTCGCATAGTAGTTGCCGACGAGCGTATTGCCCTTGCCCGCAGGAGCGTTCCATCCCATCCGGTCCGGCGTGCGGTTGGGAAAATGCCACGCCAGCAAAAACGTAAACTCCACCGTTGCACCGGGCGCGATAGTTGCGTTCTGGCAAAGCGCACCCACCGTGTTGGGTACTTCGGGTTCATGCAGCAACTCTCCATCGCGCGAGAACGCGTCCCAGAACAGCATCGGCGGGTTATGCCAGTTGTCCTTCTTCCAGCCGCGCCAGTGCGTGGTCTTCGCGCCTGCGGAGGGAAGCACGCCCACCACAAAGCTTCCCTTGACGGGATCGTCCTGCGCGAGCGGCGGGTTGGTCATCAGCAAGCCGTCCAGGGCCTTCGTGCTGCGATATTCGTTGACTCGCGGGTCCGGTGTGCTCTTGGGCAGTATTGGTCCAGTCCTTACCGGGTTGTCGATGCTGAACGCGATGCCCACCTTGGCACTCGTCTTGCCCGGATTGTTCACCCGATAGCGCAAAACAGCGACGGGCAATCCCGATGCGTCGGGATCGTGAGGGATAAACGGCGAGAAGGCCTCCAACTCGACGTGAACTGGCAGGTCGTCATCTTTGAACCTTAGGCGGGCCAGCGGATAGGCGCCGGTGAACTCGGCAGATGCAAGCCGGGGTAAGCCGGGACAGTTATAGACGTCGAGACCGTTTTCACCCTCATACGGCGGCAGAATCCTGGACTCCAGCACGCACGTCACAGGCTTTGCGTTGCCGGCCTGCACGCAGATCGATGGAAACGCGTAATTCAAGGAGTTGCCTTGCTGGGCGCGGTTGAAGATCTGCCACTCGCGCAAGTCTCCACGCCCGCCCAGCGAAAGCGATCCCGCACCTACGCCACCCAGCGGAAACGCGATCATCTTGAGCTGCTCGCCGCGAAACTCGCGCGGAAACGCTATGCCGTCTGCTCTCTTCTTTGGTGGCTTCGCGGGAGCCGCTGTGACTGCTCTCGCGGCTGCCGGCCAGCCGGTGATCTGTGTAGCGGCACCGAGTACGACGGCTGCCTGCTTGAAAAAATCTCGCCTGCGAATTGATTTCACAGGCGAATCATAACGCTACCGAGCAAGCTTCGGCTATCGCATCGTCCCGCCGATCGCATCATCCAGCTCGACATTATTCTTTTCCAGCAGATCGCCCAGCGCATGGTCCAGCTCGATGCGTGCCTTCATGTAGTCGCTGCGTGCGGCGATCTCGGTCGACCGGGCCTGGGCGAGATACGCCTCGTTCTGCAACACGGCAAGATCGGTCGACTGCCCCACGGACAACTTGTCGCGCTCCGCATCGAGCAACTGCGCCTGGTAGTCGCGGCTGGTGGTCGCTGCCGTATAGGCGGCTTCGGCGGTCTGCAGTGCGACGACGGACGTCTCCACATCCTGACGAATCTGCGCCGAGAGCTTCTCCGTGCGGGCCTGCACCTGGCGCAGCTCGACCGTATCGCGCGCGGCGTCGGACGCGGCCACGCGATTGCGCACCGGCAGCGTGAGCTGCACCCCGGCCTGATAGATGGTGGAGACATTTGCCCCTCCCAGTGCGAGGTTCTGCGGCGTCGTTGGCAGGCCTGTTCCGGTCGAGCCGAGCGTATCCAGCGGCTGCTCACTCACACCGCGCGTCTCTATATTCGCGTATACGTTCAACTGCGCCAGGGCAGCATTGCGGCTGGCGTTGACGCTGATCTTGCCCGCCTGCACCTGCAGGCTGGCCTGTGCGAGGTCCGGCCGCCGCGCCAGTGCCTGCTGCTCCAGCGTTGCCACGTCGAGAGGCTCAAGGGCGTCGGGAACGGTGATGCGGTCCGTAGGAACGATCTCAGTGAACAGCGCAGTAAATACGGGTGAAGCCGTGCGCAGCAACTGGTTGCGCAGGATGATCTCCTGCTGCCGGTAGAGCCCCTGCGCCTGAATCAGGTCGAAGCTGCTGGAACTCTCAAGCGCCTTCACCCGCGTCAGTTCGATGGGCGCCAGCGTGCCCTGGTCCACCTGGTCCTGATCGTCCTGGCGGAGTTTCGCGGCCGCGCGTAACGACTCCTGCTTGACCAGCACATTCTCACCCAGCGAAACCAGGTCGTAGTACAGCCGCGAGACGCCGTAGATCGTCTCCAGCACCTGCTGCTCGAACAGCAGCCGCGAGACCTTCTTATCGATCTGCGCCACGCGCACATAGCGCAGGCTGACATCGCGTCCACGCCCGCGCAGCAGCGGCTGCGTGAGGGTGACCGACGTGCTGGGCAGATAGAAGGGATCGACGCGCGACAGAGTGCTGTACAGTACCTGCGAGTCGTTGTTGACCGTGCCTTCGAGCTGTGCTCCTGTCGAAAACCCTTGCAGATAGGCAAGGTTCAGCTCGGCATAGTCCAGCGGCTGCGGAGTCGTTGGGCTTCCGATCAGGCTGTGCGCATCGGAGCGGCGCAGGAATCCGGCCTCGCCGATAAGCTGCGGATCGAACAGCGGAACGCTGGGTCCAGTAGCGTAAGCAAATCCATTGCTGAGCTCCGACAAAGATTGCTGCGCCTGCGCGGTGGCGTTCAGCGCGGTCAGATCGGTGACCGTCGGCGTCGTCGGGTTGGGGTTGGCCGTCGCCGCATTCAGCAGCGGAGAGCCTGGGCCGCCGACTCCGTTGGGCGTCTCCTGGATCGTGTAGTCGATGCCGCGCAGCGAGCCGCCGCCGGCCGCGCGCACCTCGTCGGTATGCGCCAGCACCAGGTTGTAGCGCTCGGTCTCGACATCGAGATTGTTCTCCAGCGCCAGCGCGATAGCGTCCTGCAAGGTGAGGTAGAGCTTGCCATCGCGGATCAGCGAAGTGAGCCGCGTCGCGTCTCCGGGAAACAACGCCGGCACCGTCGGCCGGCGATATGGTCCAAGGAACCCGAGGAAGTTCGGCGCCAGGCCGGTAGTGTTCTCGCGCTGCGGCTGTTGGTTGGTGTTCTCTGCATGAGCCAGTTGCGGTGACGGAGCATCCGGTGTAGCCACTGGCCCAGCCAGCGGCGGAACATCGGGGGCCGCGACCTGCGCCCGCGCAGCCGCGCACAGCAGCATCGCTGCCAACGCGATCGCACCCACCGGGATAGGTTGCCGTGCGCTCATTACGGCTTGCTCCCGCTGCTGCTGTTACTCGGCTTCGGTGGAGCCGCCGGCAGCTGGTCGGCATCCTTCACCTGACGCACCTGCACAGCGGCGCCTTCGACCACATCGTCGGTCACGTTGGTCACGAGCGTGTCGCCCTCCTTCAGCCCATGCAGAATCTCGATGGCGCTGCCGAAGTCGCGGCCAAGGATAACCGGGACGATGTGAATCTTGCCGCTGACCACGATGGCCACCGTTGAGGTGTCATGGCGGATGGAGACGGAGTCGCCCGAGACCAGCAGCGGCACCTCAGCGCCGGGCTTCGGCGGAAAGGTCGCGACCACATACATGCCGGGGATCAGCTTGCCGTCGCGGTTGTCGACCTGGATCTCGGTGAGCATGGTTCGTGTGTTCGGATCGATCGAGTCCGAGGTGCGTGTGATGGTGCCATCGAAGGGCATGGCTGTGTACTCCTGGAAAGCCAATTGCGCGTGGCCCCCGGCATGAACTGCGGCCGCATAAGTCTCGGGAACGGAGACCAGTATGCGCAGCCGCTCGACCTGCGCGACGGCGAACAGCGGGCCGCCTTGTCCCGGCGACTGCGCGGATGTGGCCGTCTGGCTGCTGCTGCCGGAGGCGCCCGCGCTGTTGCTCGCGCCGGCCTGCGCCGTGCCTCCCGCGCTGGATGTCTGGCCCTGCGGAGCGGACGCGCTCGCCGCGCCCGACGAGACCCCGGCGGCGGAGATCAGTGCGCCGATATCGACCGTGCGCTCCGTGATGACGCCGGCAAACGGCGCGCGTACCTGCTCATAACTTTGCAGCGCGATGTCGTGCTGAAGATTGGCCTGGTACGCCTCGACGTTGCGCTGCGCTGCTGCAACATTGGCCACTTGCGAAGCGTAGTTGGCCTCCTGCTGATCGCCGTCCTGGCGCGAGAAGACGCCCTTCGTCACCAGCACGCGATAGCGTTCGACGGTGACCTTTGCCAGTGCCAGCTGGGCCTTCTGCTGGTCCAGTTGCTGCTCCGCCTGCTTCACCTGCTGGCGAGCCTGGTCGATCTGCGCATCGAGGTCCGGCGCATCGATCACAGCGAGCAACTGGTCCTTCTTCACATGGTCGCCAATATCGACAAAACGGGACTTCAGGTAACCGTTGGCGCGCGCGTAGACGTAGGCCTCGGTAAGTGGAATGGTGGTGCCCGGGATCGCCAGACCGGCCTGGTCGGCAGACCGCCGTACTGTAGCAACCTCGACCACCGGCTGCGCAGTGCGAACCCGATTGGCTCGCTCGTTAATGTCCTTGTGGTCGGTCCGGCGAATCAGCCAGCCTATCAGCAGCACAAGCAAAAAGAGCGCAGCGAAGCACAGCAGGAAGACATACAAAGGCTTGTGGTTCTTCCGCTCGCGATGGTGCGTCTTGACCGGCTTCTTCTTGTGGCTCGCATTGGTCTCGGAGAAGCTCTTGCCCATGCGCGCGTCGTCGAGCGAGTTGGGATCGGCGAAGGCCTCTCCGAGCCTCTGCTCATCTTGAGGATCTTGCGGGTTGCGGATGTCGTCGGGCATTACGCGGGCTGCTCCTGGCCACCGGAATTTTGTTTGTTCTCCACGGAGTCGCCTTCGTGAAATTCGTGGTCGATCTCCTTGGTGTAGTCGATCGGCGGATGCTTCTTCAGTAGCGAATAGATCGTCGGCACCAGGAACAGTGTGCCGACCGTCGCAAACAGCAGCCCGCCGATCACGGCGCGACCCAGCGGTGCATTCTGCTCGCCGCCTTCACCGAAGGCCAGTGCCATCGGCAACATGCCGATGATCATCGCCAGCGCGGTCATGATGACCGGCCGCAGCCGGGTGTGGCCGGCGTTCAGCGCGGCCTCGCGGCGGTCTTTCCCCGCAAGGCGCTCGTCGTTGGCGAAGACCACCATCAGGATCGAGTTGGCCGTGGCCACGCCGATGGTCATGATCGCTCCCATAAGCGACGGCACGCTGAAGGTGGTCTGCGTCAGGAACAGCATCCACAGAATGCCGCAGAAGGCGCACGGAATCGCCATCAGGATGATCAACGGATCGAGCCAACTCTGGAAGTTCACCGCCATCAGCAGGTACACCAGCAGGATGGCGAAGATGATCCCGATGCCCAGCCGCACGAACGAGTCGTTCATCGTCTTGACCTCGCCGCGCAGCTCCAGTTGCGTGGTCTTAGGCAGCGTTTTGCTGGCCTGGTCCATGATCTTCTGGATCTCATCGGAGACGCCGCCAAGGTCGCGCCGGTCGACATCCGCATAGATATCGTAGGTGGGCTGGATGTTGTAGTGGTTGATGATGATAGGCGACTGGTCGCGGCGGAAGTCGGCCAGGTTGCCGAGCATCTGCGAAGCGTTTCCCTGGGGTGACGTGATCGGCGTCCGCGAGAGAGCCTGCGGGGAGTCGATGCGGTACATAGGCGTCTGCGTCACGATCTGGTAGTTCACGCCGTTCGCCGGATTCAGCCACTGGTTGGGCGCGGTCTGCCCGGTGCCGCTCAAGGAGATCAGCATCGACTGCGAGACATCGCCCTCGGTCAGCCCGATCTGCCGCGCCTTGCTGCGGTCCACGTTGATCTGCATCGTCGGATAGCGCACCTCCTGGTGCACATGCACGTCCACCGCTCCAGGAATCTCTGCGATCTGCTTGGCCAGCTTGGAGGCCAGCGCGAAGTTTCCCGGATCGTGGCCGATCACCTGTAGGTCGATGGGTGCGGGCAGGCCGAAGTCGAGGATCTGGTTGGTGATGTTGGCCGGCGTGAAGAAGAACGTTCCATCCGGGAACTTCTCGTTCAGGTCGTCGCGCAGCAACCGCATATACTCCTGCGTCCGCTTCTTGCCAGGCTTCAGAGCGATCAGGATGTCGCCGTCCGAGTTCGAGATCGTCGCCGAGTTGCCGAACGCAAGGTTGATGCCGCTGACTGGCAGCCCAATGTTGTCGATGATCAGGTCGATCTGGTCCGCCGGAATCTGTTGCCGTATCTCCTTCTCGATGGCGGCGAAGTACTGCTCTGAATCTTCCAGCCGCATACCCTGCGGCGGGTTTACATGCAGCTTCATCTGGCCGGAATCCACATACGGGAAGAAGTCCTTGCCGATGAAAAATGTCATGGGCAGCGATACCACCACCAACAGCGCGAAGAGCCCAAGCGTAATCGCTGGATTATCCAGGCACCAATCCAGCAGCCGCTTGTAGTGGTGCTGCATGCGCTCAAACTTGCGGTCGAAGCGCATGTGCCAGCGCCAGATAAAGTTGTGCCGCTCCTCGTGGTCGCTCAGCTCTACATTTTGATAGAGCTTCAGCTCCTTGCCCAGCAGGTAGTGCATCATCGTCGGCACCAGCGTGCGCGAGAGGAAGTAGCTGGCCAGCATGGCGAACGCGACTGCCTCGGCCAGCGGCGTAAACAGGAACTTCGCCGCGCCGGTCAGCATCACCACGGGGATGAACACGATGCAGATGGAAAGCGTCGAGATGAACGCCGGCGCCGCTACCTGCTGGGCCGAATCCAGAATCGCCCGCGTCAGCGGCTTTCTCGCGGCCATGTTGCGGTGCGTGTTTTCGATCTCGACGGTGGCATCGTCGACCAGGATGCCGACCGCCAGCGCCATGCCTCCCAGCGTCATCACGTTGATGGTATGGCCGAGCGCGCTCAGAATGACCAGCGACGTTGCAATGGATAACGGGATCGAGATGCACACAATCAGCGTCGAACGCCACGACCCAAGGAACAGCAGGATCATCAAGCCGGTCAGCAGTGCGGCGATGATGGCTTCGCGCACCACCTCGTTGATGGACGCCCGCACGAACAGCGACTGGTCGAAGAGCGGCGTGAGCTTCAGCGTCCCCAGCCCGGCGACCAGCCGCGGGATCATCGCCTTGGTCTGCGAGACGATGTCCAGCGTCGAGGTCTGCCCGTTCTTCAACACCGTCAGCAGCGCGGAGCGCTTGCCGTTCTCGCGAACGATGTTGGTCTGCACCGCATAGCCCATGTGTACCTGGGCCACATCCTTGATGTAGACGATGGCGCCGTTCGACGCGCGTATCGGCATATCGTTCAGCGACGAGAGCACGTCTGGGCTGGAGTTCGTCTTCACCACGAACTCCTTGTCGCCCATGCGCGCCGTGCCCGCCGGAAGAATCAGGTTTTGCTGCGAGATCGCGGTCGATACGTCCGCCGCCGAAAGGTGTCGCGCAAAGAGCAGGTCCGGGTCGGTATCCACCATCACCTGCCGCGCTTTGCCGCCGAAGGGCAGGGGAACACTGGCGCCTTCGACGTTGGCCAGGCGCGGCCGTATGAAGTTCAAACTGTCGTCGTAGAGGTCGGCCTCGCTCAGTCCTTCGCCGCTAACGCCCAACTGCAGGATGGGTACAGAAGAGGCGTCGTACTTAATGATGATTGGCGGAAAGGTCCCAGGCGGCAGACCGCGCAGGATGGTCTGCACGATGGAGGTGACCTGCGCCAGTGCGAGATCGATCTTTACCGTCGGCTGGAAAAAGACCCTGATGACAGAGACGCCCTGGTAGCTCTGGCTCTCGGTGTGCTCGATATCGTTGACCGTGGTGGTCATGGCGCGTTCGCAGATCGTAACGACGCGGCCTTCCATCTCGGTGGGCGTCAGCCCGGCGTACGTCCACACCACGCTGACCACGGGGATGTCGATGTACGGGAAGATGTCCTTGGGCGTCTCGATGGCCGAGCCGATGCCCAGCAGGGCGATCAGCATGGACAGGACGACGAAGGTATAGGGGCGGCGCAGCGCCAGCCGGACAATCCACATACAGGCCTCAGGGGTCAGTTATTGCGGTCGGGTTAACGTTTGTTGCGGTCGGGTTAGCATCTGTTGCTGTCAGCTATAAGACGTTCTGCGCGCGCCGGAAGATTCCCAAACAGGCGAATGCGCCGGGCGTTACCTCCTGTTCGCGACGATTATCGGCTGGCCGCCGTCGCGGCAATCCAGCCTGCAAGCTTGTCCAGCAACTGCGGAGAGACCGTGCCGGGCCGCATCACATCGGCCCCGTTGGCCACTCCGCTGATCGGCATATAGATGTGGTTGAGGCCGGGAAACTCCTCGGCGGTCGCGCCCGGAACGGACAGCAGCACAAAGTCCTCATGGAGCGAGTTCACATCCTTGATCCCGCGCGTGACCAGCACCGCGACGTGCAGGGTCTTCATCGTGGCCACGGGATCGCGCTTCAGCCAGTCGCGCCAGTAGCCCGCGGGCAGCTTCACACCAACTCCGATGGGCTCATCGTTCGAGGTCGCCGGATCTTTCGCCGCCTTCCAAACCTCATCCCACTGCGCGACGAAGGGCGCAATCTGCTCCGGCGTTCCACCCTGGTTGGCGCCCAGCGTGCGTATCTGCTCGTCGATCACCACGTCGATGGGCCGGGCGACTCCGGAGAGCAGCGCCATGCCGCGCACGCTGCCCGGCTCCTGCTTCAGTCGCATGGCCACGATGTCCGGCGCCAGTTGCGCGCCCAGCGAATGGCCCACCAGGAAAACCTCGTGACTGTCCACCTCGGGCACCGTCGCCGCATAGGCCAGGGCATTCGCGGCGTCGATCACAACCTCGTGGTCGAGGTCGGGATGCGCCATGAAGCTGGCCATCGCGAACTTGGCCCGGCGGTCGTAGCGCAGGCTGGCCACGCCGTGCTGCGCCAGTCCCCACGCTATCTGCTGTAGAAATTTATTCGGCCCCACGGTCCCGTCGCGGTCCTGCACGCCCGAGCCCGCAACCAGCACCGCAATCGGCGGCTTCGGCGAGGTCTTGGTCAGCGCAGGCACCGTCAGCGTGCCCGGAGCGCTCAGTCCGTCGGTTGGAAAGCTGACCTCGCGCTCGGTAACGCCCGCGGGCAGCGAGGAAACGGTCTTGGACGGGGGAGCGGGAGTCGCAGTTTGCTGGGCGCCCAGCGAAACACACGCGAGGAAAATCGCGGGAGAGAATCGAATCATGCGCTAGTGTAGCCCCTTCCGATGGACCGAGGTTTCAGTATCCAAGCCGCCGCTCCAGGCCTTACTCTTACGTGCAGCACCCACGCCATGCGTCGAGGAGAATCTCATGTTCCGCAAGCACTCCCTATTGGCCGTCCTTGCCGCCTTGTTCTTCCCGGCACTGCTGTTCGCGCCGCCCGCAATCGTGGCACAGATGCAGATGGCCGGACACGACATGGGCCAGATGAAAGAGGTCCCGCCGCCGGACCAGCTTCCGCCGCCGCTGCACCTTACCGGCATCGGCAACAGCCATATCACCATCACTACGGCCTCCCCGGAGGCGCAGGTGTGGTTCGACCAGGGCCTGAACCTGCTGCACGACTTCTGGGACTATGAATCCGTCCGCGCCTTCGAGCAGTCTGTCCGTGTCGATCCCCAATGCGCCATGTGCTACTGGGGCCTGTATCACGCGCTGCTGTCCCGCCATGGCCGCAACGCCTACACCCGCGCTGCACTGGATCAGGCCGTTGCGCTCAGGAAGCACGCCGGCAAGCAGGAGCAGTTCTACATCGATGCCGCCAGGGCCGGCGACTCGGAAGGACCCAACAGCAAGAAGCCCAGCGCCGATCTCAAGGAGACGAAGATATGGCGCAAGGCCGTCAAAAACGACCCCACCGATCTTCAAGCCAGAATTTTTCTAGCCAACGCTCTCAGCGAAGGCTACACCCCGGCGGGCGAGCCCAAGCCCGGCACCGTGGAAGCCATCGCCATCGACCAGGCGATCCTCAAGGACGCGCCCAACGACTCCGCCGCCAACCACTACTGGATCCACCGTATGGAGCCCAGCCTGCACCCTGAACTCGCTCTGCCCAGCGCGCAGTTGCTGGCCTCGCTCGCACCCGCCTCCGGACACATGGTGCACATGCCAGGCCACATCTTCTATCGCGTCGGCGACTATGCCCACGCGGAGACCTGGTTCGCGCAATCCACCGCTGTCGACGAAGCCTACATGCAGTCGCAGCACATCGCCTTCGACGACGATTGGAACTACGTCCACAACCTGATGTACGGTGTCGCCAACCTGATGGAAGAGGGCAAGCTACAGCAGGCCACCACGCTCTCCGCCAAGCTGGTCAACGCCCGCGGCGACTCACCCGCCACGCTCTACACCTTCTCTCCACGCGACTCCATGACGCGCATCAGCCCGCTGCTGCCGGTCGCGCTGCGCACCGCGGACTGGCCGGCCGTAATGACTTTGCTCGCCGGCAGCAAGGCTGACGCCAAGCTCGAGAACCTGACCTTCCTCGCCGGCCAGCTCAACGCCTTTGCCGCCGGCATGAATGCGCTCCAGGCCAACGACATCGCACTCGCTGAAGCCTCCTCGAAGAAGCTGGACGACGACCTCGCCGCGATGAAGGCAAAGCTCGACGCGAAGCCCAAGACCAGTAATGAGAGCACAGACGACAATCTGACCGGGCCCGTGAAGGAGGCCGTTATGCCGGACGCCATGGCGTGGCCGCTCGCCAGCAGCCTCTCCATCATGTCGCTGGAACTGCGCGCGTCCATCCTTGCGGCCAAGAAGGACCTCCCCAAGGCCAAGGACCTATTTACCCAGGCCGCCAAGGCGGAGCATGATCTCGGTTACCGCGAGCCTCCCACCTACATCCGCCCGGTCGGCGAAACCGAGGGCCTCGTCCTGCTCCGCGCCGGCGACGCCGAGGACGCCCACACCGCCTACGCCGCCGCGCTGGCCGAGCGCCCCAACTCCGGCTTCGGGCTCTACGGCCTCGCGCGCAGCAGCGAAGCCGCCCACAAAACAGACACCGCCCGCACGGAGTACGCAAAGTTCCTCGCCGCCTGGAAGGACGCCGATCCCGGCTCCGGGGAGATGAAGCACGCACAGCAATTCATCGCTGCGCAACCCACCGTTGCGGCGCTTACGCAATAGAAGTGCGGGCTGCCCGAAGGCAGCCTGCTGTTCTCCATCAATAATTCTTCAAACTACTTCTTCGCCGTCGCAAACCGCTTATTCACCTCGTCCCAGTTCACCACGCTCCACCAGGCCGCGAGGTAGTCAGGACGCTTGTTCTGGTACTTCAGGTAGTAGGCATGTTCCCAGACGTCGTTGCCCAGGATCGGATACAAGCCAGCCGAGAGCGGGCTGTCCTGATTCGGCGTGGTCACGATCTTCAGCTTGCCGCCTTCGTAAACCAGCCAGCCCCAGCCGGAGCCGAACTGCTTGGCGGTGGTTTCGTTGAAGGTCTTCTTGAAGCTCTCGAAGTCTCCAAAAGCCGCGTCGATCGCCTCGGCGATAGCGCCGGTGGGCGGACCGCCGCCGCCGGGCCCCATGATCTCCCAGAAGAGGGTGTGGTTCAGGTGGCCGCCGCCGTGGTTGCGCACCACCCCGCGGAGGTCCTCGGGGATGCTGGCCAGGTCGCCCACCAGCTCCTCGACGGTCTTGGAGGCAAGCTCGGGATGCTTCTCGATCGCGCCGTTCAAGTTGGTCACATACACCTGGTGGTGCTTGTCGTGGTGCAGTTTCATCGTTGCTTCGTCGATGGCCGGCTCAAGGGCGGCGTAGTCGTAGGGAAGGGGAGGAAGTTCGAAGGCCACTGGAGTTGCTCCTTTATGTGCAGGGTTTTTGGGAAAAGCCGGCTCTCTCGGGCCGGTTCCGGGAAAATTCGTACGCTCACCGGGTTGGATGCCGGCGAGCGTTCTGGAGACGCAACAGGATTGAGATTAGCGCAATCGATTCAATCGCGCATCAAATGCCTACGGATCCGCCAGCACCAGGTTGCAGGCGCCGGCCACGCAGTCCACCTCGCCGTTAAGCAGCAACTTGGCGTCCGAGCCGGTGGGGAAGAAGCGTGGGAGAGTGGCTGTCTTCAGCATCTCGTCGGCGCCGGTCAGTTTCTCGTCCCCGCTCAACTCGGCACGTTCTACGCGGCCATGCGTTACCAGCATGCGGTACTCCGCCGAGCCGACCCGTCCGCCCGACGGCCCCAGCGGCAAGGTGCGGAGGTCGCGCTCCGTCTTGCCCGCGTCGGGGTCGACTGCCTTGCTGTTGGCCGCCAGCAGAGCAGCGCGCTCCTGCTTCAGGTGGTCGCGCATCACGTCGCTGGGGCGGCTCAGCCGGGCTGCCTCCAGCCAGCTCTCGGCCTCGGCATACTTCCCTTCGCGATAGAGGATCCACCCCAGCGTGTCCCAGGCAGCAGTCAGCAGCGACGTGCGGGCCTTCAGCGTATCGGGCTTTTCATCCAGCGTCCACGAGGAGGTCTCCTCCGTCAGCTTCGCAATCGACTTGCGCGAACTGGCCTCATCCAGCGGCAGTTCCAGCTTGGCGTCGGCTAGTTCATACGCAGTGTCGTTCAGAATGCCCGCATCGTCGCTGGACTTCAGCAGAGCCACCAGCGTCTCCCGGCCCTTGTCGGTTGCGCCGGCCTTCAGCTGTATCTGGCCCAGCTGAAACCGGGCGGCCTCGCCCTGCGGTGTGCCTGCGGTAGTGCGTCCCACGGCCTCGCCGGCTGCCGCCATCGCCTCGTCTGTGCGGTCCTGCGTCAGCAGCAGGCGGGCCAGCTCGAGCAGCGGTTCAGGATCATGCGGAGCGGCCTTCGCCCACTGCCGCAGCGTGGCTTCTGCCGCCGCCTTGTCGTTCTTCCGCCGCTCGAACCACAGAATCGACCCGTAGCGGTCCAGCTCATCCGGATACAGCTCCAGCTCCTTCTCGTTGTCGGCGATCGCCTCGTCGTACTTGTTATGCATCCCCGCCGATGCAGCCTCCCATGCCAGCAGCCGCCGCGCCTTGGGGTCCAGCTTCTTGATCCTCTTCAGATAGTCGTCCATCGCCTTGGCATCTTTGCGCTTGAAGGCGTCCTCCACCAGCCCGAAGAGGTCCTGGACCTGGGTGTTGGAGTCACCCCCACGCGACGAGCTCATCGCTCCGGCTTTGGCGCCGGTGGTCGTCAGCTGGATGAAGCTGTCGTACCCCATATTGAAGGCATCGCCCCACTTCTTGTACGTCCGCCAATCGCTGGCCGGAATCTTCTGCCGCAGCACCACGATTTTGCGCTCCACATAGATCGTGCCCTTGTCGAAGCGATAGGTCAGGTCGAAGGTGGCGAAGTCGGATTTAGCGTGCAGCGCCTCGGGCAGCTCCACGCCCCAGCCGTCGGGCAGCTTCAGCTCAGCGTCGCTAACCTCGGTACGCGGCGTGCCCAGGTTGATCGTCGCCACCGGCGGGTCTTTCTCGTCGATCAGCGGCAGCGACACCGGCGGCAGCTGCGGCAGAATGCGCAGTGAGTCCCACTCCCCGGGCTTCTCTCGGCGATAGTCGAACGAGAAGGTAAAGGGCTCGGTGGTGTCCTCCGCGCGGCTGAACTCCGGATGGCTGGCCGTGCCCTGGAAACCGAAGCTCTCCACCAGCTTCCGCGCCACCTCGTCATACTGTGCGGGCGCCACCTGGTGCATCACGGCGCGCAGCACAATCTCATCATCCCCGCGCAGGCTCATCGTGATGCGCGATTCGGCAAGGCCATTCTCGTCGATCTTGCCCGTCGACTTCCATTGCTGGAAGGCGGCGAACGGCAGGTCTTTGGGCGTGCGTTCCACTGTCGCCGGTCCCGTCTCCGGAACCACCAGCGCCTCCTTGTCGCGCAGTTCGAACAGCAGCACCTTGTAAGGCGCGACCTCCTGCGTGGCATCCAGCCAAACCTCTTCTTCGCCCACCTTCACGCGGGTGATCAGGTGATTGAACGCAGCCGGGGAGGGCACCGCCTCGTTCCAGCGCACGCCATCGCCGATCAGCACGGAGTCCGCATGCAGCCCCAGCGCGCCCAGCATCGCCGCCAGCAGCGTGGCCTTGTCCTTGCAGTCACCGTACTGGCTATGCAGCACGTCGGCGGCCTCGTGCGGCTGAAACCGGCCGATGCCAAACGCCACGCCGATGTACCGCACCTGCGCCGAGACATAGGCATACACCGCGCGCACCTTGTCTTCCTCGGTGGTTTTTCCGGCGGTCAACTCAGCCACCTTGGCCTTGATCTCGTCGTCCGGCGCGGCGCGCTCGCCCTCCAGCCCGCGATACCACGCACCCACAGCCTCCCAGTTCTTGAAGCTCGTCCACGCCATCGACGGCAGCTCGCCCTGCTCCTCGTCGAGTTCCTCCGCCGCAGTCAGCAGCTTGCCCTTCTTCGCCTTCTTGGCCAGATCCGCCGCGGGTCCGGTCGTTGCCGCCAACTGCGCGGTCTTCCAGCGATAGACCTTCGTGTCGCCCTCGGCGGCGACGGCAGGCGCGCCCAGCTCCGGATTCGTCCACACAATGGCATTGCTCGCCGCCGGTACACGCAGTTCTACAGACTCCTCCAGCGCCACCATGCTCTCATTCGCAAACGAGTCCGACCCCCAGAACTGCCCCGGCGCCTCGGCCCGGGTGCGCACGATCCGCGCCTGCCACTCCAGCGTGTCACCCACCTGCAGATTCTTCACCGGCAGCTGGGCCTGCTTCAGGTCGCTGTAGAAGGGCGCCTCGCGGGTCACCTCTTCGGGCTGCTCGATCACCCCGGAGACAGGCGTCTCGGTCACGCTGCCGTCCTTGTGCCGCGCCCGCGCGTAGTGGATATCCACGTGCTCCGAGGCGCTGGCAAACTCAATGGCGACGACGCCCAGGTCGCGCAACGCCGCCTCGGACTGGATCGTCACCGCCACCGTGTGCTCGCGGTAGCCCGTTCCATCGGCGTTGTTCGAGTAGAGCCAATCGCTGCGGTCGATCACAAACGACTCAGCCGCATACTGCCCGGCACTGGGCGACGGCCCCTGAGCGCACAGCCCGG
>Ga0302314_10009942_pt1 | contig 16748 bp, 13 predicted proteins | sample III_Palsa_N2_3_FD_200533 | JGI IMG/M metagenome (GOLD analysis project Ga0302314, IMG submission 200533) | Peat permafrost microbial communities from Stordalen Mire near Abisko, Sweden - III_Palsa_N2_3 | ecosystem: Environmental > Terrestrial > Soil > Palsa > Peat permafrost | place: Sweden...
CCTCCAAGCCATCGCCGACCCAAAGGCGCGACCCCCGTGAGCGGGCCAAAGCACACGGCAACACTGATCAACCCAAACCCAAAACCCGCGCAAAGAAGGCTACTCAGGCGAATTTAGAATTGCTGACGCTTGGCGATGTCAGATGAACCTGCAGCGATACCCTCGCGCAAAATTGCGGGCAGCCCATGATAATTAGGTCTACCAAACTGACATGCCCCGTGGTCGAATTGGCTCAACGGGTGCGGCAGGCCTAAGATCGGCCGCCGAGCAATAATTTGAAAGAGGGAGCGCCATGGCAGCCATCAATCCGGTCACCGATCTGACCATCGACGGCGAGATCGCCGTCCTCACGCTGAATTCGCCGCCGGTGAATGCGCTTTCCGCCATCGTCCGCGACGGGCTGAAGGCCGGTGTCCAGGCCGCCATTGACGACAATGCGGTCAAAGCGATCGTGCTGATCTGTGCCGGCAAGACCTTCATCGCCGGTGCGGATATCAGCGAATTCGGCAAGCCGCCCAAGGGCGCCAGCCTGTTTGAGGTGCAGAGCGTCATCGAGAACGCGCCCAAGCCCGTGATCGCCGCCATTCACGGCACCGCACTGGGCGGCGGCCTCGAAGTGGCGCTGGTCTGCCATTATCGCGTCGCCGTGCCGTCGGCCAAATGCGGACTGCCCGAAGTCAGCCTCGGGCTGCTGCCCGGCGCCGGCGGGACACAGCGCCTGCCGCGCATCGTCGGGCCGGAAAAGGCGCTGGCCATGATCACCTCGGGCCAGCATGTGGCGGCACGCGCCGCCGCCGAGATGGGGCTGGTCGACGCGTTGGTCGAGGAATCCGGGCTGCTGGCCGGTGCCGTCGCCTTCGCCCGCAAGGTGCTGGCCGAGAACCGGCCGCTGAAAAAGGTACGCGACCTCAACGACAAGGTCGAGGCGGCGCGCGGGAGACCTGAGATCTTCGCCGATTTCCGCAAGGAGAATGCCCGCAAGTTCCGCGGCTTCCTCGCCCCTGAATACAACATCCAGTGCATCGAAGCCGCGGTGAACCAGCCCTTCGACGAGGGCCTGAAGACCGAGCGCAAGCTGTTCCTGGAGCTGGTGACCGGCGTGCAATCCGCCGCCCAGCGCTATGTCTTCTTCGCCGAACGCCAGGTCTGGAAGCTGCCCGATGTGCCCGACGACACGCCGGAGATCCCGGTCGCCAAGGTCGGCGTCATCGGCGCCGGCACCATGGGCGGCGGCATCTCGATGAATTTCCTCAGCGCCGGCATCCCGGTCACCATCGTCGAGACCAAGCAGGAGGCGCTCGACCGCGGCCTCGCCACTATCCGCAAGAATTACGAGAACACGGCCAAGAAGGGCCGCCTCACCATGGAGGAGGTCGAAAAGCGCATGGCGCTGCTGACCGGCAGCCTGGCGATGGAGGATCTGGGCGATGCCGATCTGATCATCGAAGCCGTGTTCGAGAATATGGACATCAAGAAGAGCGTGTTCGGCAAGCTCGACGGCATCGCCAAGCAGGGTGCCATCCTCGCCTCCAACACCTCCTATCTCAATGTCGACGAGATCGCCTCGGCCACGACACGGCCCGACCATGTCATCGGCATGCACTACTTCTCGCCGGCCAATGTCATGCGGCTGCTGGAAGTGGTGCGCGGCGAGAAGACCTCGAAGCCGGTCATCGCCACCGCCATGAAGATCGCGCGCAAGACTGGCAAAGTCGCGGCCCTGGTCGGAGTCTGCCCCGGCTTCGTCGGCAACCGCATGCTGGCGCAGCGCCAGCGCGAGGCGCAGAAGCTGATCCTGGAAGGCGCCATGCCCTGGGATGTCGACCGCGTGCTCTATGATTTCGGCTTCCCGATGGGGCCCTTCGCCATGTCGGATCTGGCCGGACTCGATATCGGCTGGTCCAAGGAGACGACCAAGAGCTCGACCATCCGCGAGTTGCTGTGCGAGATGGATCGGCGCGGCCAGAAGACCGGCGCCGGCTTCTATGACTACGACGAGAAGCGCAATGCCAGGCCCTCTCCCGTCGTCGAGAAGATCATCCTCGATTTCGCCGCGTCCAAGGGCATCAACCGCCGCACCATCAGCGACGCGGAGATCCTGGAACGCTGCGTCTACCCGATGATCAACGAGGGCGCCAAGATCCTCGAAGAGGGCAAGGCGATCCGGGCCTCCGACATCGATATCGTCTGGATCAACGGCTATGGCTGGCCGGTCTATCGCGGCGGCCCGATGTTCTATGGTGACACGATCGGCCTCGACAAGGTGCTGGCCAAGATGGTCGAGCTGCAGGGCCAGCACGGCGACGATTTCAAACCGTCGAAACTGCTGGAGAAACTCGCCGCCGAGGGCAAGCGGTTCCAGGATTTGTAAGCCGAACGGCGAAGCGAAAGACGCCATTATCTCCTCTCCGCCCCATTGGGGCGGAGAGGAGAAGAAGTCGCAGAAGAATAGTTCGAGGGGGGAGCCGTTCATGGCGTGGGATTTCGAGACCGATCCCGAATTCCAGCTGCAGCTGGATTGGGTCGAGGAATTCGTCAAAACCGAAGTCGAACCGCTGGAACTCGTCCTCGGCAGTCCGGCTGACGTGCAGAACCCGAACAACATCAAGCTGATCCGGCCGCTGCAGGCACAGGTCAAGGCGCGCGGGCTCTGGGCCTGTCATCTCGGCCCCGAGCTGGGCGGTCCGGGCTATGGTCAGGTCAAGCTGGCCCTGATGAACGAGATCCTGGGCCGTGCCAGCTTCGCGCCGACCGTGTTCGGCTGCCAGGCGCCGGATAGCGGCAATGCCGAGACCCTGGCCCATTACGGCACCGCCGAACAGAAGGAGCGCTATCTGAAGCCGCTGCTCGACAACGAGATCGTCTCAGCCTTTTCGATGACCGAGCCGCAGGGCGGCTCCGATCCGCTGACCTTCACCACCTCGGCCCGGCTCGACGGCGATCATTGGGTCATCAATGGTGAGAAATGGTTCTCGACCAATGCCCGCTGGGCCGAGTTCCTGATTGTCATGGCGGTCACCGATCCCGATGGTCCGCCCTATCGCCGGCTGTCGATGTTCATCGTGCCGTCCAACACGCCGGGTGTCGAGATCGTCCGCAATGTCGCCGTCGGCTATGGCCATCGCGGCGGCACGGAAGGCTATATGCGCTATACCGATGTCCGCGTGCCGCTCGACCATATGCTGGGCGAGCGCGGCGGCGCCTTCATCGTAGCGCAGACGCGGCTGGGCGGCGGGCGCATCCACCACGCCATGCGCACCGTTGGCCAGGCCAAGAAGGCGCTCGATCTTATGTGCCGGCGCGTCGTGTCGCGCCAGACCCGCGAAGGACCGCTCGCCGATAAGCAGATGGTGCAGGAGAAGATCGCCGATTCCTGGACCGAGTTGGAGATGTTCCGGCTGCTGGTCCTGCGCACCGCCTGGCTGATCGACCGGCACAAGGATTACCGCAAGGTGCGCAAGGACATCGCCGCGGTCAAGGCGGCCATGCCCAAGCTCTACCACGACATCGCCGCCCGCGCCCTGCATCTGCATGGGGCACTCGGCGTCTCCGACGAAATGCCATTCGTCGGCCAGGTCATCGGCTCCTTCGTCATGGGCATCGCCGACGGCCCGACCGAAGTGCATAAGATGACGGTGGCCAAGCAGGTGCTGCGCGATTACCGCCCCTCGAACGACCTCTTCCCCGCCTATCACCTGCCCAAGCGGCGCGAGGCCGCGCTGGAAAAATACGCCGAGATGCTGGAGCCGATCGACGATGAATTCTGAACCCGTGACCAAGCCATGGCCGGCGATGTCGATCGCCCAGGCCCACGCCATGCTGACCGCCCCCGGCGCCCCCTTCGAGATGGAGGAGGTCGAGATCCGCGGCATCAAGACCCGGGTCTGGAAGAACCTGCCGCCGACCCTGCGCGAGCTGTTCCTGCTCAGCCGCACTCATGGCGACAAGATCTTCCTGGTCCATGAAGACGAGCGGGTCAGCTTCGAAGCCTTTGCCCGCGCCGCCCTCGCCATGGCCGCGGCGCTGCAGGAAGAGGGCGTCGAAAAGGGCGACCGGGTGGCACTCGTCATGCGCAACCTGCCGGAATGGCCGGTGGCGTTTTTCGGCATCCTGCTGACCGGCGCCATCGCCACCCCGCTCAATGCCTGGTGGACCGCGCCGGAGCTGGAATATGGCCTGCGCGATTCAGGGGCCAAGGTGCTGATCCTCGATGCCGAGCGGCTGGAGCGCCTGTCCGAGCATCTGCACAATTGCCCGGATCTCCGCCGTGTGTTTGTCGCCCGCGAGGCCGAGGAGACGGCGCATCCGCTGGTGCGCAAGCTCGAAGACGTGATCGGCACCTCCGATGGCTGGGCCAGCCTGCCGGTGGGCACCCCGCCCGAAGTCGCGATCGCGCCCGATGACGACGCCACGATTTTCTATACCTCGGGTACCACCGGAAAGCCCAAGGGCGCGCTCGGGACGCATCGCAACCTGCTGTGCAATATCGGCGCGGCCGGCGTTTCCGGCGCCCGCAGCTACCTGCGCCGGGGCGAGCAGCCGCCGGCACCCGATCCCAACGGCCCTCAGCGCTGCACCCTGCTGGCCATCCCGTTTTTCCATGCGACCGGCTGCCACGCCATTCTCTGCCCCTCGCTCGCCGCGGGTGCCAAGATCGTCTTCTTCCGCAAATGGGAACCGGAAGCGGCGATGCGGTTGATCGAGCGGGAACGCGTCACCACCGCCGGCGGCGTGCCGACCATCGCCTGGCAGCTGATCGAGCACCCGGCCCGGCCGAACTACGACCTGTCGTCACTGGAGGCCGTCGCCTATGGCGGCGCGCCCTCGGCGCCTGAACTGGTGCGCAAGATCAAGGAGGTCTTCCCGAAATCCCAGCCCGGCAACGGCTGGGGCATGACCGAGACCTCGGCCACGGTGACCAGCCATCTGGGCGAGGATTACGAGAACCGGCCCGACAGTTGCGGCCCGGCCGCGCCGATCAACGATCTGAAGATTACCGATCCCGACGGCAAGACCCTGCCGCCCGGCGTGGTCGGCGAGCTCTGGGCCAAGGGGCCGAACATCGTCAAAGGCTATTGGAACAAGCCGGAAGCGACGGCGCAGAGTTTCGTCGAGGGCTGGATCCGCACTGGCGACCTGGCCCGACTCGACGAGGAAGGCTTCTGCTTCATCATCGACCGCGCCAAGGACATGCTGATCCGCGGCGGCGAGAACATCTACTGCGTCGAGGTCGAGAACGTGCTCTACGAGCACCCGGCCGTGATGGACGCAGCACTGGTCGGCATCCCGCACAAGACGCTGGGCGAGGAACCGGGGGCCGTCGTGACGCTCAAAGCCGGTGGCAGCGCCACCGAGGCGGAGCTGCGCGGCTTCGTCGCCGAGCGCCTGGCCGCGTTCAAGGTGCCCGTGCGCGTGCTGTTCTGGCTGGAGACCCTGCCGCGCAATGCCAATGGCAAGATCCTGAAGAACGAATTGAAAAAGGCCTTCCAATAGGGCGAGCCCCGCGCAAAACCCCGAGGGCGGGGGATTTCGCGCGGGACCTCGTATCGGAGGCTGAGCATCCCGGCGCCGGCTGTTATTCGTAAGCGGTCGGAAGGAATTTCATGTGTATTATCGGGGCAAGAGAGGCGCCGGGCCGCTGGTCACCCAGCTGTGAGTCCGGAAGCTGACGCCCGCCAAGCACGTCCCGATCGCTCTGCGACGCGACCAGAGGAGAAAACGCCCCCATGCCCGTTACCGTGCCCGCTTCACCCCGCACCGGACGGCCGGGACGGGTCGCTCGGTTTTTCGCGTCCAGCACTTGGCTGACCTCATGCGTTCTGGCGGCGCTCGGGCTCGCCCCATCGATCGCCGTGGCGGCACCGCCCAATTTCATCGAGTTCGAAAGCGGCCAGGTCCGGCCGATCGCCCAGTCGCCGGACGGCAAGACCCTGTTTGCGGTCAATACGCCCAATGGCACGCTGGAGGTGTTCAACATCACGCCGGGCGGGCTGGTGCAGACGGCGCATATTCCGGTCGGCATGGAACCGGTTGCCGTTGCCGCCCGGACCAATAGCGAAGTCTGGGTCGTCAACCACCTGTCCGACAGCATCAGCATCGTGTCCCTGACCGGGACGCCGCATGTCGTGCGCACCCTGCTGGTCGGCGACGAGCCGCGCGATATCGTCTTCTCCGGATCGAACGCGCGCAACTTGCCCCTTCGTCCGCTGTCGGCAGGCGATGAGCCCGGCCGCGGCGTCATCGGCCGGCCGGCCCCGCTTGCCTTCATCACCACGGCCCATCGCGGCCAGCAGCGGACCGATCCGTCGATCGCCGACGTGCCCGGCGCCGGCGATCCGCAGTTGACCACCGCCGGCATTCCCCGTGCCGATGTCTGGGTCTTCGATCCCGACAATCTCGGTGACTCAATGGGTGGTACGCCCAAGCAGATCATGAGTTTCTTCACCGACACGCCGCGCGCCCTGGCGGTCAGCCCCGACGGCAATACCGTCTATGTCGCCGGCTTCGAGACCGGCAACCAGACCACGATCATCGGAGAAGCCCGGATCTGCTCCAACTTCAACACCAGCCAATCCTGCACCCTGCCGGACGGCCAGACCAGCCCGGGCGGCCATCTCGGTCCGGCGGTCGACACGATCGGCGAGCAGGCGCCGCAAACCTCGATGATCGTCAAGTTCAACAACAACACCGGCCATTGGCAAGACGAGTTGGGCCGCGTCTGGGACAGTTCCGTCCGCTTCACCCTGCCGGATACCGATGTTTTCGCTATCGATGCCACCACGCTGACGCAGACGGCGGCTTTCGCCCATGTCGGTACCACCTTGTTCAACATGGTGACCAACCCCGCCAACGGTCACCTTTACGTCTCGAACTACGATTCGCAGAATCAGACCCGTTTCGAGGACCCGACCAATTCGGCCGGGCATACCGTCACCGGCAATCTGGCCCATACCGACATCACCGTCATCGACGGCTCGGCCGTGACGCCGATCCATCTCAACAACAACATCAACTACGCTCTGCTGCCGGGTGACGCCGGCTTCGATCCCAACCAGGCCCAGAGCAGCCTGGCGACGCCGATGGGCATGGCAGTATCGCCGGACGGCAGCACGCTCTACCTCGCCGCCTTCGGCTCCAGCGAGATCGGCGTGTTCGACACGACGGCGCTGGAAAACAACAGTTTCCAATCAACAGCCATCAGCAAGAACTATATTCCGGTCAGCGGCGGCGGTCCGAGCGGCGTGATCCTGGATGCGGAGCGCAACCAGCTCTATGTGCTGACCCGCTTCGACGATGCGGTCAAGGTCATCAGCCTCGCCTCGAAGACGGAAATCCAGGCCATCGCCTTGACCAATCCGGAACCCGCCTCGGTGATCCAGGGCCGACCGATGCTCTATGATGCCCGGGCGTTCGGCAGCAATGGCGAAGCATCCTGCGCCAGCTGCCACAGCTTCGGCGACAAGGACGAGTTGGCCTGGGATCTGGGCCAGCCGCAGGCTGCCGTCAAAGCCAATCCGATCGCGCTCAATCTCGTCCAACCGCAATTGCTGGTCCCCGGCGAGGTCGGGCTGCCGCCGCTCAACGGCGTCGGCCAAGTGGCGGTCTTCCACCCCATGAAAGGCCCGATGACGACGCAGACCTTGAAAGGCCTGGCGAATTCGGGGGCGATGCATTGGCGCGGCGACCGCTCGAACGGCGTCTTCGGCGAGGATCCGACCAACGAAACCCTGTCCTTCAACAATTTTGCCGCGGCCTTCCTGTCGCTGCTCGGAACCACCGACCAGCCGACGCAAGCGCAGATGCAGGTCTTCACCGACTTCATCCTGCAGGTCCAGCTGCCGCCCAATCCGGTGCGCAATCTCGACAACTCGTTGACCACGACGCAGCAGGCCGGGTCGAGTTTCTTCTCCGGCACCCGTCCGTCCGACGGTGTGGTCGAGGGGCCGTCAGGCCCCATTCCCGGCACGACGTCGTTCAGCTGCAATGGCTGTCACGTGGATAATCCGGGTTTGGGCCAGTTCGGCACCAGTACCAATGGCAGCTTCGAGGGGCTCGATCAGATCTTCAAGATCCCGCATCTGCGCAACATGTACAGCAAAGTCGGCATGTTCGGCTTTGCGGGCGTGAACCTGTTCAACGAGATCGACAGCGGCCCGACCGGCCCGCAGATCCGTGGCTTTGGCTTCACCAATGACGGTTCGGTCGATACGCTGTTCGACTTCTTCAACGCCGCAGTGTTCAATCCCCGGAGCAATGTCGGCTTCCCGCTGACCACGCCGGATGTCACGCGGCGCGATGTCGAGCAGTTCCTGCTGGCCTTCGACGATGATCTCGCCCCGATCACCGGGCAACAAGTGACCTTGACCAGTACCAATGGCGGCGGCGTCACCGCGCGCATCAACCTGCTGGAGCAACTTGCCGGTGCGCCCTTCACCTCGGCGATCCTGGGCGGCACGGTAACGCAATGCGATCTGGTGGCGAAGGTCGTCCTGAACCGCTCGGTCCAGGGCTTCCTGTTCAACCCGACCGCCGGCAGTTTCACGTCTGCGACCGGCGGAACCCTGTCCGACAGCACCTTGCGGGGTCTGGCCGCCGTCGCGGGTCAGGAGGTGACCTTCACGGCCGTCCCGCCAGGATCGGGCGCGCGCGTCGCGTTCAGCCAGTAGCGGGGCGCCACAAACGCCGGTCACCAGGCGTAGAGGATCGAGTCATGAGTCCAGTGCGTCTGGTGCCTGAGCGCGAAGCGATAGGTCGGATCGAGGCCGGCGATCTGGCGCGGCAGATCGAACAGATCGGCTGGGCGGTGATAGGCGGCAATCGCCAAGCCCGGGCGGTTTTGGCGGATTTGCGCGGCGGCCCCGGCGAGGGCCGCCGCCTCTGCCCCCTCGATGTCCAGCTTGAGCGCCGTGATCGGCCTGGTCACAATCCGGTCGATGGCCTCGGCCGCGACCATCACCGTCCCCGTCTCAGACAATCCGCTGGAATGTCCGGCCCCCGAAGCGAAGCGCAGGGTCGCCGGCGCCGCGGACACCGCGGCTTCGATGCAACGCACCCGCTCGGCCGCACCAAATCGCGCCCGCAGGCGCCGGAAATTCTCCGGATCGGGCTCAAAAGCATAGATCTGATCATAACGCCCGCCGGTCAGATCGAGAAAGCGCTGCACCGTATCACCGTCGAAGGCACCGCCATCGACGAAGACGTGGTCGCCGCGGATCGGGTCGCCCAGCCAGGGTGGCGACGGTGCCGCTTGGCTCAGCGACAAGGCCAGCTCGAGATAGCGCCGCTCGAAGCCGAGCCGGAACAGGAGCACTGCAAGAAAGACCGCGCGGCTGACATCATCGGCGAACTGGGCCGCCAGGGTCGGCCATTCGGCGCGGTGCTCGAGCATTGTCTCGGTCTGGCGATCATAGAGCATGCCCAGGATTTCGGTCATGGTGAAGCCGGCGCGGCGAAAGCTGTGCAAGGGGCCGAGCAGCGGGATATCGAGCCCACTGCACAGCGCTCGAAAATGGCAATCCGCCTCGACGCTCTCGGCCATCACGAGGCCAAGCAGCCGCGGATGGCGTTGTCGCAGCGCCGGCAGCGCCGCTTCGGGCTCGATGTGGGTTCCATTCAGAATCGTGCCGGCGGCGCGCCGGTCGATTGCGCCGACGATTTGCCCGGGCACGGCCTGTGCTGCGAAATCCCGGGCATAGGCGGATCCGGCCCCGAGCAGCACCAGCGGGCGATCTCCGATCTCGATATCGCGCGTCTCCGCGCCCTCGAACAGCCGGAAATCCCGTACGGCGGCGCGATCCCACTGGTCGAGCAACCGGTCCAACTCGCGCTCCAGATCCACTACGGACATGCCGCTATCCCCCAAAGGGCCATTTCCACGACGATTCGGCCGTCCCGCAAGCATAAGCAATCTTGCGTTAATGCGGGCTGATGACAATCTGCGAAATCGGCTGCCGCGATTCCCGATTCGGGACGCTGCCGCTCTCCTCTCGACACCGCGTCCGGATCGGCCATGCATTCCAATCTTCACCTGCTCCGCTATGCGCTCCCGGTCGTCATCGCGATTGCCGCGATCGAGGCGGCGGTACTGATCTTCGTGCGAAAGGAGCCCTATAATTGGAAGGCATCGCTGGCCTCGCTCGGCGATGCCCTGGCGCGAGATTTTGTCATCAAGCCCTACCTGAATTTCAGCATCGCCCTGCCGGCGATCGTCTGGGCGGTCACCCATAATATCGGCGCGGTGCCGCTGAACCCATGGCTCGCCTTTCTCGTCCTCTTCTTCGGCCAGGAATTGGCCTATTACTGGTTCCATCGCTGCAGCCATCGGATGCGCTGGCTCTGGGCGACCCATGCCGTCCATCACTCACCCAATGAGCTCAATTTTTCGGCGGCCTATCGCTTCGGCATCACCGGGGGCTTGAGCGGCACTGCGCTGTTCTTCGTGCCGCTGCTTTGGCTCGGTTTCCCGCCCCCGGCCGTGTTCGGCACGCTCGGGCTGAACCTGCTCTATCAATTCTGGCTGCACACGAACTGGATCCCGAAGCTTGGCTGGCTCGAATAGGTGCTGAACACGCCGTCGCATCACCGGGTCCGTCATGCCGCCAATCTCGACTATCTCGACGCCAATTACGGCGGCGTGCTGATCATCTTCGACCGGCTGTTCGGCACGCTCACCGTCGAGCGTGCGGATCTGCCGTGCCGCTACGGGCTGGTCAAGCCGCTGTTGTCGAACAATCCGCTGGTCATCGATTTCCATGAATGGGCCGCCTTGGGGCGCGATTTGTGGCAGGCGCGCTCGGCCCGGGAGTGGCTCGGCTATCTGTTCGGCCCGCCGGGCTGGCGTCCGGATGGCGACGGGCTGACCACCGAAGCCCTGCGCCGCGCCGCCACGGCACCGATCGCGGCCGCGGCGGAATGACGGCAGCGCGGGACTGGCGACCGATCATCCGGGCCCTGGAATATCCGACCCTGTTCACGCCGGACCCGCTCGACGATGTCGACCGGATCCTCGCGATGATCGAGCGGGGCCACTTGCCCGTCGGTTCGCCGCACGACGTGATCGAGGCCATCGCTGCCGCCTTGGCCAGCGAAGACGATCTGACCACGCTGAACGGCGCACCGAGCACTCGGCCCGGCCGGCGACTCCACCCGTTTCTGGTGCTGCTGAAGGAAAAGCTGGAGCAGAAGCAATCGCCGCCCGCACCGGTTTGACGGTGCCGCCGAAAATCCGTTCACCCCTGCGCGCGCCCGGCGCTATGGTCGCCACCCCATGATGATGAGCGCGCGATGCTGATTCCGGTCTACGCCACGGCGCTGTTCATCAGCGCCTTTCTGCTGTTCTGGATCCAGCCGCTCTTCACCAAGATGGTACTACCGCTCCTGGGCGGAACGCCGGCGGTCTGGAACACCGCGATGATGTTCTTTCAGCTCCTGCTGCTCGCCGGCTATTTCTACGCCCATATCCTAACCCGAGCGGTCCGGCCCAGCCGCCAATTCTGGGTGCATGGAGCCGTTGCCGTGGCCGCACTCGGCTTTCTGCCGATCGGCGTCGCCGCGGGCTGGGTGCCGCCGAGCGATCATACGCCGGTCTTCTGGTTGATCGGGTTGCTCGCCGTCTCGCTCGGCATGCCGTTCTTCGTGCTCGCCGCCTCGGCACCGCTGCTGCAGACCTGGTTCGCCCGGACCGGCCATCGGCTCGGCGCCGATCCCTATTTCCTTTATGCCGCGAGCAATCTCGGCAGCCTGCTGGCCCTGGCCGCGTTCCCGATCCTGCTCGAGCCCCGGTTGACGCTCGGACAGCAGAGCCAGGCCTGGGCCCTGCTCTACGGGCTGCTCCTGGTGCTGGTCGGAGCCTGTGCCCTGGCAGGGAGGGGCGGTGCACCCCAGACTGCCGGGCCGGCGCCGCCGCCCCGACCGCCGGGGGGAAGAGTTGGCGTCGTACAAGCCCTGACCTGGATTGCTCTGGCAGCCGTCCCGTCGAGTCTGCTGCTGGGCGTGACCACCTACATCGCCACCGACCTCGCCTCGGTTCCGCTGCTCTGGGTCGTGCCGCTCGGCCTCTACCTGCTGTCTTTCATCATGGCCTTCAGCCCTCGGCTGCGGATCGATCTACGCTGGGCGCTGAAAGGCCAGGCCGCCGGCATGCTGATGGTCACGACGCTCATCCTGCTGGTCCTGGTGTTCACCCGGGGCGGCTCGGTGCCGTTGGAGGCTCTCGCCCATCTGCTGACCTTCTTCCTGACCGCTCTGGTCTGCCACACCGAACTCGCCAATCGACGGCCGGGCGTGGAGTCGCTCACCCCCTTCTATCTCTGCATGTCGGCCGGCGGCGCGATCGGTGGCATGTTCAATGCCCTGGTAGCACCGGCCCTGTTCTCCTCGACCTATGAATACTATCTCGGCCTCGTCGCGGCCTGTGGCCTGCGCGCCCTCATCGGTCCGCGCGCGGGGCGGGTGGTTGCCGGCGATGTCGTGTACCCGGCCATGCTGGCGGCGCTGTTGATTGCGGCAATCCTGATCATGGGCGACCCTGCGGCGATCGGGTTCGGTCTGCGCAGCGTGCTGCTGATGGGCTGCGCGCTGCTGCTCTATGGCTTCAGCGACCGGCCGCTGCGCTTTACGCTCGGCGTTGCGACCTTGCTGGGCAGCGCGCTGGTGCTCGACGGCTCGGTCGACATCCTGCATCAGGATCGCAGCTTCTTCGGCGTCAATCGGATCAAGCGGATCGAGGGCGGCAGCAAGCTTGCCCTCGTGCACGGCACGACCCTGCACGGCGCCGAGTTTACCGCACCATCCCTGTGGCGCGAACCGCTCACCTATTACAGCCGCAGCGGCCCGGCCGGTCAACTGCTGGCCGCCCGCGGCGACACGCACAGCGTCGCGGTCATCGGGCTGGGCGCCGGCGCCCTCGCCTGCTACCGGCAGCCCGGACAGGCTTGGCAATTCTTCGAAATCGACCCGGCTGTCGTCCAGATCGCCCGCGACACACGGTATTTCCACTACCTATCGGAATGCGCCGGCGACACGCCGATCATCCTCGGCGATGGCAGACTGTCGCTCCAGGCCGTTGCCGATGGCAGTCAGGATGTCATCATCATCGATGCCTTCAGTTCGGATGCGATCCCGCTGCATCTACTGACCCGCGAGGCGGTGCAGCTCTATCTGCAAAAGCTGAAGCCGCGCGGCACGGTGCTGCTCCATATCAGCAATCTCTATCTCGACCTGGCGCCGATCGTCGCAAACCTGGCGGCAAGCGTCGGTGCCGCGGCCAAGCATCAGCTCTACCAGCCGAGCGCCGCCGAGCGCGAGCGCGGTGCCGGCGCCGCCGAATGGGTTGCTATCGCCCGCGACCCGGCCGATCTGGACTTCCTCGATGCCCGCTGGCAGACCCTGGCGCCAGTGCCGGGCGCGCGGGTCTGGACCGATGATTTCTCGAATATCGTGAGCGCGATCCGCTGGTGACGGCCTGAAGCCGCTTCCGGTCAGACCGCCAGCTGGCGCTCCGCGAGCAGCGCGGTACTGAGGCCCCAGAGCCGCTCGGCCGCAGCATCATCCTCGGCCCAGGACTTGGGTCGGGCCGGACGGCATTTGATCAGATATTCGCCGCGATAGCGGGCCGCCTCGGGCGAGGAGGCCAGATAGACCGAGGTCTCGGCGCCCTTCTCCGGAGAGACCAGGAAGGGCGATGCCACCAGCATGCCGAGCTTGCCGACCCAGCCATTATTGCTGCCCATATGGCTGGCGACAGCGCCGGGATGCAGCGTATTGCTGGTGACACTGCCGCTGGTGCCGAGCCGCAGCGACAGGCTGCGATTGAACAGCAGATTGGCGAGCTTGCTGTGGCCATAGGCCTTCATCGTCGCCCAGCGCCGGCTGTGCCAGCCATAATCCTCGAAATCGAAGCCGCTGACGAAGGCATGGGCGCCGGAGCCGACATGCACGATCCGCCCCGAAGGTGCCGCCCGCAGGGACTGGAGCGACCGGTTGGTCAGCAGGAAATGCGCCAGGTGATTGACCGCGAACATCTCCTCGAGCCCGTCCAGGGTCTCGCGCCGATGCATGTTCACCAAGCCGGCATTGTTGATCAGCACGTCGAGCTGCGGCGCCCGCCGGATCAGCCGCTCGGCCGCCCGCTCGACCGAATGCAATGACGACAGATCGACCTCGATCACTTCGGCCTGGGCACCCAGCGCCTTCAGCTCGGCGACCAGGGCAGCACCCTTCTCGGCGCTGCGGCACAGCAACATCAACTTGGCCCCCTTGCGGCCCAGCGCCAGTGCCGTCGCCCGCCCGATCCCGCTGGTCGGCCCCGTGATCGCACAGACCTTGCCCGCCATGCTCCTATCCGTCATCTCACCCCCAAGCGGCCCTGCGCCGGCGCCTAAAGAACCACATTTATTAAGGATCCGTCGACCCGCTTTTTGCTACCCGGGCGCGCCGCCGCGGCGCGGCGAAACGGCCCGGCCGGCACGGTTGCGAGGATTGCGCTGGTCAGGCCCGGCCCGGTCATGCGAGCCTGCCGGCCTCACCCCTCGTCCGGAAAGACTGCTGCGTGCTGTACCAGCCTCCCACCTACCGACTCGTGTCCTGGCCGGTCCGGTTGGTGGTCCTGGTCATCGCCATCGGCGGCGCCTGGATGATGCTCGAAGGCTGGGCCAACGGCGTCCGCCTGGCCAAGATCATTAGTGCCATCGGCGAGCGCCAGGCCGCCGCCGACACCGCCGCCTTGCGCGCGAAGCAGGCGAAACGGGCGGCGGAACAGGCGCCGGGCGAGCCCGGGGTGATCTACCTCGACCAGCACCTGACCCTGCCGCCGCCGCAACCCCACAACGCCCCGCCCGCGCCTACGCACTGATCCCGCCTTACGGGATCAGCAGCACCCGCCCGACCGCCTGCCGGCTTTCGATATAGGCATGCGCCGCCGCCGCCTCGGCCAGCGGGAAGGTCCGGTCGATCACGACCTCGAATTCGCCGCGCGCCGCCTCGTCGATCAGCCGCTGGATATTGTTGTGGACCCGGTCGGTGGCAATCTCGGCGCCGAGGAACACACCGCTGAGCGAGCGGTTGCCGGCCATCATGCTGGAAACGTCGACCTGCATCGGCTCGCGCCCGGCCTGTCCGACCATGCTGACCCGCCCGCGATAGCCCAGCGACAGCAGGCTGCCCTGCAGCGTGGCCCCGCCGACCGGGTCGACCACCAGATCGACCCCCTTGTTCTTGGTCAGGCGATAGACCGCCTGGACGACATCCTCGGTCTTGTAGTTGATGCCGTGATCGAGACCATAGGGCTTCAGCCGCTCCAGCCTTTCGTCACTCGACGCGGTCGCCAGCACGGTAGCACCGGCGCGCTTGGCCAGCTGGATCGCGGCAATGCCGACGCCGCTGGCACCGGCCTGGATCAGCACGGTCTCGCCCGCCTTGAGGCGGCCGAACTCGAACAGGCAATCATCGGCCGTGCCGAAGGCGACCGGAATGACCGAGGCCTTGCGCGGGTCGAAGCCGTCCGGGATCACCCAGGCAGTGCGGGACTGGACCGCGCGCAGCTCGGCATGGGACCCGAACATGTTGACGGTCGCGACCTTCTGGCCGACGCGAAGATGAGTGACCTCCGCCCCGACCTCGATGATCTCGCCGGCGGCCTGGTAGCCGACGATATGCGGCTTGGTGACCAGCGCGCCGCGGAACCGGTTCAGCGTGTCGCCGCCTTCGATGCTGACCGCCTCGACCTTGATCAGCACGCCCTGGGACGGGCAGGCGGGATCGGGCACGTCCTCGTAGCGCAACACGCTCGGATCGCCATTCTGATAGTAGACCGCTGCCTTCATGACGCCTCTCCTCCACTCTTTTCGTTTATTGCAGGCGCAGGCTGGCGCGCACGGTGCCGGCGCGGTCGTGCTGTGCCACGAGCGCTACCTCCGCGCCCGCCGGCCCGCGCAGGGTCCAGCCGAAGCTGACCCGGTCCGGTGTGCCATGGGGCAGCCGGCCGAAGCCGATCAGGCTCTTCATATTGGCGCGTCCTTCGGCCTCGGCCCCGTCGATGCGCGCCGTCCCGGATGTCAGAGTGCACCCCGGCGGCAGCTCGATCTCGCCGATGACACCGCGCGTGATCTTGCGCTGCAGTGCCGTCTTGCTGACATAGCTCGGCAGCCAGCCGGTATTGTGCACGATCATGTCGACCCGCCAGAGCTCGCCACCGAGCGGCTTCACCTCGGCCCGCAGCAGTTCGAGCCGGGGCGAGATCAGCGCGTGCCAGACGATCCAGTCCGGGAACTTCGCCACCTCGCTTTCGAGGAATTGCGGCGGCGGGTTGCGGAAGGCCTGGAACGCGTCCCAGCCGCCGAGTTCGATCGGCCCCAGCTCGGGATGCTCAAAGGCATACCAGTCGATATAACCCTTGCCGGCGAGTTCGCTGTCGGACCAGGCCAGCAGCTTCAGATCGTCTTCGACCGGATGGTCGCGGAACCACTCGATGAATTTGTAGTCGGTAATGCCGGCCTGGCGCTGCGGCGACCAGATCTCGACCGCCCACATGAAGGCGCCGAGATGGGTGAACAGCCAATCGAAGCCGCCGGTGATGACCTGATGCGGGTGGTAGCGGAAATCCTCATGGATCGAGACCGCCGGATAGCCGGTGAGCTCGGCACCCTTGGCGCCGATGGCCTGGTAGATCCAGAGATCCTCGGCCGGCATCTCGCCGTCCGGCCGGTCGCTGAACGGCCGCAGCAGTACACCGCTATAGGTATGGAAATCGA
>Ga0302314_10009945_pt1 | contig 16744 bp, 13 predicted proteins | sample III_Palsa_N2_3_FD_200533 | JGI IMG/M metagenome (GOLD analysis project Ga0302314, IMG submission 200533) | Peat permafrost microbial communities from Stordalen Mire near Abisko, Sweden - III_Palsa_N2_3 | ecosystem: Environmental > Terrestrial > Soil > Palsa > Peat permafrost | place: Sweden...
TCTCCGAGCCCGGCGCCGGCTCCGACCTCGCTGCCCTCAGCACCCGGGCCGAGCGGGACGGCGATGACTATGTGATCAACGGGCAGAAGGTGTGGAACAGCTACGCCCACATCGCCAAGTGGGGGATCCTGCTGGCCCGCACCGACCCGGCGGCCACCAAGCACCACGGCATCTCGTACTTCGTCTGCCCCATGGATGCGCCCGGCATCACCATCCGTCCCCTCATCGATATGACCGGCGAGCACGCCTTCAACGAGGTCTTCTTCGACCAGGTCCGCATCCCGTCGGACCACCTCGTCGGGGCGGAGCACAACGGGTGGGAACTGGCCAAAGTCACCCTGGGCAACGAGCGGGTGTCGCTGTCGGGCGAGGGTGCGCTGTGGGGGATGGGCCCGACCATCGATGACCTGGTGGCCCTCGTCCGCGCCGCCGGCGGTGCCCCGTCGCCCGAGCTGCGCGACCGGCTGGTGTCGGTCTGGATGGAGGGGCAGATCCTGCGGGTGCTGCGCCTACGGATGGTGTCGGCTGTGCTGGCCGGCAAGGCGCCCGGGGCGGAGGCCTCGGTGCGCAAGGCCATCGCCGACGAGCACGGGCAGCACATCATGGAGCTGGCCCGGGACATGGCGGGACCGTTCGCCATGCTGACCGGGACGGGTCCGGTGGGCGGCTGGAGCACGAGCACCGCCAATCCCGCTCCCGCCCCCGCTCCCGCCTACGGCGGCGACACCACCTGGTCCCGGGGCTTCCTGTTCTCCCCGGCGCTCACGGTCGGCGGCGGCACGGCGGAGGTGCAGCGCAACATCGTGGCCGAGAAGGTGCTGGGCCTGCCCCGGGACACCGGCGTCTAAGCCCAAGCCGCCTCATCACGGTCCGGTCACCCAAATACCGGTTGGCCCCCTCCAGTTGCCACGCCGGCAACCTCGATGTCCGCTGGATCTCACCCCGATTTGCCAACAATGCTTTAATAGCGCAAGGGTCGGGCCAAACGAGCGTTTCCAACCCGACCAGTAGTGCCTGAAACAGGCGCAGGCGGACCATAAAGGGGGATGGCGGAGTGAAGAAGTTCTTGCTGGGCGGGGCTGTGGCCGTGGTCGGACTGGCCGGGCCCGTGGGTGCGGCCGCATTGGGTGGGGCTGCACCGGCGTCGGCGTCCCCGTCGGCCGGCGGAGCGATTGCTGCGCTGACATCGCTGGGGAGCGCCCTCACGCACCAGGTCTCCACGCTGGTCAACGTGCCGCCGCTGCTGGGCAAGGACGTACTCGGCCGCATCGACGACTCCGCTGCCACTTCGTCGACCAACTGGGCCGGCTGGGCGGACATAAACGACACCTTCCAGACGGTGAGTTCATCATGGACGGAGCCGACGGTCACCTGTTCTGCTTCGAGCAGTGGCGGGGGCGGCCTCCTCGGTGGCCTCCTGGGCGGCGGCGGAGGCGGAGGCGATGCGGCCACCTACTCCTCCTTCTGGGTGGGTCTCGACGGCTACAGCTCGAGCTCGGTCGAGCAGACCGGCACGTCGGCCGACTGCACCTCCTCGGGCCCCAGCTACTACGCCTGGTACGAGATGTACCCCCAGGGCGAGACGCCGCTCCCGACCACGACCAACCACGTGAACGCGGGCGACAGCATGACTGGCAAGGTCTCGTTCGCCGCCGGCTCGAACAGCTACACCCTCACGCTCTCGGACCTGCAGGGTGGCTGGACGTACTCGACGACCATCGCCCAGTCGGGACTGGCCCGGTCATCGGCCGAGTTCATCGCTGAGGCACCCTCGGACTGCAGCATTCTCTTCTGCGACCCGTTGCCCCTGTCGAACTTCGGGACGGCTTCGTTCTTCAACTCCGAGGCCGCCGATGGCTCTGGTCAGCTGAAGCCAATCAGCGCCTTTGCCAGCGACGCCGCCATCGAGATGGTCCAGAACGGCACCGTGCTCGCTCAGCCGGGCGCATTGTCCACGACCGCCGGCGGGAACGGCTTCTCGGTCAACTGGGACGCCTCGTAGCTTCGGGTTTCGAGGCCTCGGTTTTCGAAGCCTCGGGATTGGCAGGCACCGCCTAGGCGCAGCTCCGGAGCTCGCTCCGCCGCTCGCCCGGACTCCCCTAGGCGGCGCTCTCGCTCAAGCGCAGCTCTCGCTCACCCGCAGCTCTCGATCCGGCGAAGCTCTCGTCGCGGCGCTGTTCGATCCGGCGGGTTTCGGTCCGGCGCATCCGAGTCCGGCCGCCCGCCCAGATCAGACGGCCAGCGGCCCGGCGTCCCCGAATCCCTGTCGAATGCCCTGACCCGCTCGGGCCACCAGTGCATCGGGGTCATAGAGCATCTGGTAGGCGTTGATGGCGTGGTCCCGGGAGCGGTTCTTGAAGACCGTGGCCAGCACGGCGGGGTCGTCGGACTCGTCCTCATGCACGAAGACCTCGAGGATGTGGGTGTTGGTCATGAGCTGGGCCGACATGAGCCCGGTCGACGCCTCGTGGGCGCACACCTTGTCCACCTCGGCGCTACCCGGCATCCCCAGGGCCACGATGATCCGACAGCCCTCCTCCTCAATCATCCTCTTGGCCTCGACCGCCAAGTCCTTGAAGCCGGGGACGGTGCGGCGCAGGACCCGGAAGCGGGTGCCGTGGCCGGGTTGCTGCTTGAGGGCATCGAGGGCCTCGCCGCCCATGTCGTAGCGGGCGAACATGGTGTCGACCACGCCGATGAGGTCGGGTTTGGCCTTGGGGGCGGTCTTTTTGGCGGTCTTGGCGGGGCCCTTGCTCATGCTGCCATTCTCGCGCAGAGGGGCTCGGGGCCGTGCGGTGCCGGCTTTTGGCGCACTCCGGACCCACATGCCGCGCATGGCGGGATATTCCGCGCATGGCGGGACCAGCGCCGACCATTCCCTAAGCGTGAGGGATGAAATGGGCAGCGGCGGGTCGATCGGCGACCCCTCCCTTCGCACCCGCCGCCGCCCGCCCTGCCGCAACTTCGGCGCCGATCCTCGATCCGCCGAGCTGGCCACCCGCATGCTCACCAGTGGCCGTGCTCTCGCCACCCTCCAGCACGACTTCCTGACCGACGTCGCTGAGTTCGACGCCGCCGAGGCCTGGCGGGGCGACGGTGCCGTGTCCATGGCGGCCTGGCTCACCGAGCGTCTCGGCGTGAGCGGCGCCACGGCCCGCATGTGGGCCCAGACCGCCGCCCGCCTCACCGAGCTGCCCGAGCTGGCGGCCACCCTCGGCTCGGGCGACGCCTCGCTCGACCTCGTGGCGCCCCTGGCGGCGATGGCCACCCCCGAAACCGACGCCAAGTTGGCCGCTCGGGCCACTGCCGGCGGACTGTCGGTCAAGCAGGCCCGGGAGCTGGCCGCCGCTCATCGGGGTGTCACCGACGAGGCGGAGGCCCGTCGATTTGAACACCGTTCTTTCCGATTCAACGACACCAACCTCACGTTGTGGGCAGCCATGACCAAGGACGACTACGCCACCACCAAGGCGCTGCTGATGGCGGGCGTGTCCCTCGACGGATCCGAAGCGTCTGGCACTGGCCCCGGCGCTGACTCTGGCCCCGGCGCTGACTCTGGCCCTGGCGACGTCACTCTCACCGGAGCTCAGCCGAACGGGTACGTACCCTTCAATCAGCGGCTGTATGACTCGTTCATGGATGTGATTTCGGGCGGCCGTTCGACCACCAAAGGAAACTGGTACCGACCGACCATGGTCGTCCACGCTGATCTTGGGTACCTAGTCGGCTCAGATTGGGACGAGGGATTCAGCGCCAGCGACGTCCCCAACGGTGAAGGCGGCGCTGGCGCTGACATCCAGGGCATCGGTCCGATCTCAGCCCAAGTGGCTCGCCGCCTGGCTTGTGATGCCGGCATCGTCTTCTCCGTGGAAGGTCACGACGGCTGCATCCTCGATCAGAAACGAGCCCGCCGCAGTCCCACCGAGGCCCAGCGTCGTGAGATCGCCCGCCGAGACAAGGGCTGCCGTTTCCCAGGCTGCTCGTTCACCGACTTCACCCAGGTGCACCATGTGAAGCTGTGGACCAACGGAGGCGAGACCAATCAGGACAATCTGTTGACGCTGTGCGGTCGTCATCATCGAGCCGTGCACGAGTTGGGATGGCGCGTGACTGGCCACTGCGACGAGCTGGTCACCTTCACCGGACCCCACGGTCACTCCATGACGTCCGGACCTTCCCCGACCTGGCCCCCAGCCGCCCGCAAAGCGGCGTCCCCAACGGCGAACGGTTCGGCTCCGCTTCGGCGTTGAGCGGTCGCCGTACTCGCCTAGAGCTATGCGCTGCGCAGTTCTGCGTGGTCGCGGCAGCGCGCCACCCAACCGGTAGGGATGACCGTCACCGTTAGTCGCCGCCCGCAGTCGGGACAAAAGCGCGGCGGGTCATAGGCGCGCTCACAGCCCAGACACTCCGACGACGACTTGCCGCAGGCGGTGCAGAACAACTGCGCCCCACCAGTACCGGTCACTGCGATCAGATGGCCGCGGTCAGTGCCCCAATGGGCATCCGCAAGTCGGCCAGCATCTGCAGATCCTCGTCGGCCGAGCGGCCGAGGGTGGTCAGGTAGTTGCCGACGATGAGGGCATTGATGCCGGCCGTCATGCCGATGGCCTGCAGGTCGCGCAGCGTGACCTCACGGCCGCCGGCGTAGCGCAGGATCACCGAGGGCAGGGCGAGGCGGAAGAGGGCGATCCAGCGCACCGCCTCCCAGGCGCCGACGACGGGGAGGTCGCCGAGCGGGGTGCCCGGGCGGGGGTTGAGGAAGTTGAGCGGCACTTCGGTCGGCTCGAGTTCCTGCAGCTGGGTCAGCAGCTCCACCCGTTGCGCCACCGTCTCGCCCATGCCGATGAGGGCGCCGCAACACAGCTCCATGCCGTTCTCGCGTACGAGCCGGCACGTGTCGGCCCGCTCGTCCCAGGTGTGAGTGGTCACAATGGACGGGAAGTAGGAGCGAGCGGTCTCGACGTTGTGGTTGTAGCGATGGACGCCGCCGTCGGCAAAACGTTTGGCCTGCTCGGGCGTGAGAATGCCGGCGCTGACCGCCACCTGCAGGCCGGTCTCGGCGCCAATGACGGGCACGAGCTCGAGGATGCGCTCCATGGTGCGCTCATCGGGTCCCCGGACCGCCAGCACGATGCAGAACTCCGACGCGCCCATGGCGGCGGTCTCCCGGGCGGCGGTCAGCACTTCTTCCTGGTCCAAGAACGGGGTGGCCTTGACGGGGGTGTCGAAGCGAGACGACTGCGAGCAGAAGTGGCAATCCTCGGGGCAGCCCCCAGTCTTGGCGGAGAGGATCCCCTCGATCTCGACTTCCGGCCCACACCAGGCCAGACGCACCTGGTGAGCGAGTGAGGCCAGCGCCATCACGGCGCCATCGGGGAGGGCGGCCAGGGCGGTGAGTTCGTCGTGGGTGAGGAGGCGCCGCTCATCGAGGAGGGCGTGCTCGGCGGTGGCGATCACCGCTCGCTCGGCGGTCGTCAACGGCGCCTGGGGTGGGGCCGGCGGGACGTCGGGCAGGCCGCCCGAAGGGGCAGCGGAGTCGGCGGCTCGGAATGTCACAGGCGTCGGGGTGGGCACGGCGCTCAGGGTAGTGGCAGGGTGTGGGTTTCCGGTAGCCGAGATACTCGCCTGGCCGGATCGTGGAACCACTACAGGGAGACAGCTATGGCCTGGGATTTCTCAACTGAGCCCGAATTCGAAGAGAAGCTGGAATGGATGCGGGGCTTCGTCAAGGAGGAGGTGTTCCCCCTCGAGACGCTGGAGCTCACGTACGACCAGGTCAAGCAGGTCATGAAGCCGCTGCAGGAGCAGGTGAAGGCGCAGGGCCTGTGGGCGGCCCATCTACCGCCGGACCTGGGCGGGATGGGATTTGGGCAGGTCAAGCTCGGGCTGATGCACGAGATTCTGGGGCAGTCGCCCTACGGCCCGGTCGTCTTCGGGAACAACGCCCCCGACTCGGGCAACGCTGAACTGCTGGCCATTGGCATCGAAACCTCAGGCAACGAAGAACAGCGCCGCCTATGGCTGCAGCCCCTACTCGACGGCGACCTGCGCAGTGCCTTCTCCATGACCGAGCCCAACTCGGCCGGCTCGGATCCGACCCTGCTGACCACTTCGGCCGTGCGTGATGGCGATGAATACGTGATCAACGGCCACAAGTGGTTCACCTCCAACGGTTCGGTGGCCGACTTCCTCATCGTGATGGCCGTGACCAATCCCGACATCCACCCCTACCAGGGGTCGTCCATGATCATCGTGCCGGTCAACACGCCGGGCGTCGACATCGTGCGGGATGTCGCCACCATGGAGGATCCAGGGGCGCCCTACGGCAAGTTCGGCAACCACGCCGAGATCATCTACACCGACGTGCGGGTCCCCGTCGGCAACCTGGTAGGTCACGAGGGAGACGGTTTCCAACTGGCCCAGAAGCGCCTTGGCCCCGGACGCATTCACCACTGCATGCGCTGGCTGGGCCAGTCCCGCCGGGCCTTCGACATGCTGTGCGAGCGTTCCGTTTCCCGCTACGCCCACGGCTCCGTACTGGCCGAGAAGCAGACCATCCAGAACTGGGTGGCCGACTCGCTCGCCGAAATGCACGCCGCCCGCCTGATGACCCTCCAAGCCGCCTGGAAGATGGATCAGGAGGGAGCCTCGGCCGCCCGGGTGGAGATCGCCATGATCAAGTACTACGGCGCCACCGTGCTCTACAACGTGATCGACCGGGCGCTGCAGGTGCACGGCTCACTCGGCTACTCGTGCGATCTGCCCCTGGAGTCGATGTATCGAGCTGCTCGGGCAGCCCGCCTCTACGACGGCCCCGACGAGGTACACAAGCAGACGGTGGCCCGACGGATCCTGAAGGGGTATGTGCCGACCGAGGTGCCGACTGAGCACATTCCGACGCGGCGGGCTGACGCTCAGCGCCGCTTTGCCGACCTCCTCGAAACGCTGACCCTCGACGCCTAACTGCTCCGCCCACTGAGATACCCCCGCCTCGAACCGGACATCGAGACTCTTTGCTCAGAGGCCACACGGGGCGCAGCCTCGTGTGGCACGGCAACTGAGCGAAGCGAAGGCGGCAGCACCTACCTCACCGCGTCATAAGCCCCAACGCTACGGACGCACCTAGGCGAAGACGAGTGGCGCCTTGCGTACGCCGGCGATCACCGGGCTCGGACTGCGCTCGACTGGCCCCGCCAGGGTCAGCGTGGCGAACCGATCAAGGAGCTCGTTGAGCATGACCTTTGCTTCGAGCCGGGCCAACGCGGCGCCTAGGCAGAAGTGCGGGCCGAACCCGAAGCTCAGATGCGGGTTCGGGTGTCGGTCGATACGGAACTGATCGGCGTCGGGCCCGAATACTTCTTCGTCCCGATTAGCCGAGGCGTAGACCAAGAGCACCGGATCACCCTCGGCAATCGCCTGGCCCCGAATCGACGTGGCCCGGGTGGCCGTCCGCATGAACGACACCACCGGCGTGGTCCAGCGCAAAAACTCCTCCACTGCTCCCGGCACCAGCGAACGATCAGCCCGCATGGCGGCCCACTGGTCCGGATGCGCCGCCATGGTCGCCAACCCACCCGACAACAGGTTCCGTGTCGTCTCATTCCCCGCCACCAACAGCTGGATCATGAACATCGACATCTCAAGGTCGCTCAGCCGGTCATCGGGATCGATCTCGCCCTCGTGCCCACCGCCGCCTTGCGCATCGTGCACGGCCGACGCATCCGCCCGCACCAACTCCGAAATCAGATCCGCCGCCGGCGCCGCCCGCCGCTCCTCGGCCACGCCGTACAGATACCCGAACATCTCGGCCAGCATCGCCTCCCTCGCCTCAGGCGCCAGCTCGATATTCCCCGGGATCATCGCCTCCGACCACTCGTAAAACCGCGGCCACTGTTCCCCGTCCACCCCCATCAGCTCGCAGATCACCTGCAGCGGATACGGCACCGTCACCGTCGACACGATGTCCACCGCCTCGCCCGCCGGCAGACCCGCCACCAACGCTCCCGCCTTAGCCGACACCCCCGCCTCCATCAGGCGCACCATCGAGGGCCGAAAGCCCGGCTGCACCAGGCGCCGGTACCGGGTGTGCACCGGCGGGTCGGTGTGCATCATCGTCGGCGGCGAGTCGTACGCCTTGCCGATCTCGTCCGTCAAAATCCCCTGCGACGAGCAAAACGCCTCGGGATCCGTCCCGATCGACGCCACCTCGGGATGCGTCGTGACCGCCCAAAACCCACCAGCCCGATCATCCGGCTCATGCCACGCCACCGGACTCGAGCGCCGCAGCTCGGCATAGAGCGCAAAGGGGTCACCGAATTCGTACAACTCCGGATCGGTGAGGCGGCTGACGTCGGCTCCACTCATGCAACCATCCCCCTCATGCTGTAATCCCCTTCATGAGCGTCAGGCCGGGAGCGTCACGCCGGGAGCGTCACGCCAGCCAACAGCTCATCGTCGAGATCCAGTGCGGCCTCCAAGGCGGCGGCCGTGCGCAACACGACCAGATCGCCATGTTGGGGACCGACCAACTGCAGCCCCACCGGCAACCCATCGGATTGCAGACCGACGCACACGCTGGCCGCCGGTGAGCGGGTCATGTTGAACGGATAGGTGAGCTGCACCCAGTTGGCGTTCGGCGTGCCGTTGATCGTGCCGGATCCCTCGCCCTTGAGCGGCGCTACGCCGGCACAAGTCGGGGTCACGAGAATCCGCGCCGAGTGGAACAGCTCCACCAACCGAAGGTTCATGGCGTGGAATCGATCGAACAGCCGCACCAGATCCTCGGCCGACGTCGCCTCCGCCGCATCGATGATGGCCCGCAGTATCGGGTCAGATTCCTCCCACCTCGGATGGCTCATGAACGGCCGCATCGTGCGCAGTTGGCACACACCCATCAGGGTCAGGAAGTCGCCCACCGGGTCTTCGTCGAAGACCGTGTCGATGACGGTGACTTCGGCGCCGAGGGACTCGAGGGTGCCCACCGCCCGCTCGCACAGTGCCATGACCTCGGCATCGACGTCGGCGTAGCCGAGCGTGGGAGCCCAGGCGATACGGACGGGTACGTGCGGATCGTTCAGCGCATCGAGCCACGATGCCTCAGGGCGAGGCAACGCCCGCAAGTCCGTCGGGTCGGGCCCGACTGCCACGTTCAGCGCCGTGACGACGTCATGGATGCGGCGGGCCATCGGGCCATTGGTGGAGAGGTCGAGCCAACCCGGGGGCGCAATGCCGCCGCCCGGGACCCGGCCGAGCGAGGGTTTCATACCCGAGAGCCCACACACGGACGAAGGGATGCGGATGGAGCCGCCGCCATCCGAGCCCGTCGCCAACGGGACCATGCCGGCGGCCAGCGCCGCCGCGGCCCCACCCGAGGAGCCGCCCGCGCCGTGCGCCGGATTGAACGGGTTGGCGGTGGCGCCGAAGACGGCGTTGGTGGTGTTGGCCGACCAGGCGAACTCGGGTGTGTTCGTCTTGCCGACGACCACGCACCCGGCGGCCCGCAGGCGAGCGACGAATTGGCTGTCATGTTCGGCCGGCGGAGCATCGGCGAGCATGGGGGAGCCGTTGGTCGTGCGGTACCCGAGCGCGTCGTGGGTGTCCTTGACCGCCAGCGGGATGCCGGCGAGGGGGCCGGGGTCGGCGCCTTGGGCGATGGTCTCATCCAGCGCGGCCGCCTCACTGAGCGCCCGCTCGGCATCGACGGCGACAAAGGCGTTGTAGGTGGGATTCAGTGCCTCGATGTTGTCCAGCGCCGCCTGCGTCAGCTCCCTCGCACTGATGCTGCGGGCCCGCACCAGGCGCGACAGTTCCTCGACCGAGGTGGTACGGAAATCCATCACTGGCAAACCATGCGGGAGTCGGTCACGTGACGGAGCCTTTCACGTGTCGGAGCCTGTCACGCCTGCGGCGCCCCAGGAGCGAGACCCTCGACCGCCGCCTCCAGTTCGATGCCGAGGGGGATGACAGCCAGGGCGGGCACAGTGATCCCGTTGTCCATGTATCGCTGCACGTGCGCTCGGCACTGGGCGGGGGAGCCGTGCACCACCAGCGCATCCACCACCTCGTCGGGGATGGCCGCCAGCGCCGCCTTGCGATCGCCCGCCGCCCAGGCGTCCCACATGGGCTGGAGGGCGGGGCCCCGGCCGAGCCAGCGGTGGAACTCGGCGTAGGCATTGACGTTGAGGTAGGCGGTGATCATGCGGCGACCGACCATGCGGGCCAAGTCGGCGTCCTCGGTCGGGATGACGAAAATGCGGGCCACGATCTTCCGGTGCGCCCCATCCTCGGCGGCGCTCTTCACTTCCGCCACCGCCTTGGGCACGTCGTCGGCGCTGAGCCAGTTGAGGATGGCCCCGTCGGCCTCCTTCCCCGCCAGGTGCAGCATGCCGGGGCGGAGCGCCGCCAAATACAAAGGCGGCTGTTGCTCGGGCACCCGGGCCAGGCGGAAGCCGGTCACGTGGAAGGTCTCGTACTTCTCGGTCACCTTCTCGCCGGTGAGGGCCAGGCGCAGGAACCGCAACGTGTCGCGCACCCGCTTGTACTGGTTGGTGAAGTCGAGACCGTTCCATCCAGCCACGATCACTTCGGATGATGCGCCCAACCCGAACGCAAACTGCCCAGGCGCCGCATCGGCAATGGACGCCACGCTCTGCGCCATGAGCGCCGGGCCTCTGGTGTAGGCGGGCGTGATGGCCACGCCTAGGCGCAGTGACGGCTCCCAGGCGGCGGCGAGCGCCAGCGGGGTGAAGCCGTCGGAGCCGTCGACCTCGGCCGACCACACATCCGAGTAGCCCAACGACACCAGGCGGGTGAACCACTCCTTATGCGCGTGGAGCGGGATCCCGTCGAAGGGGATGGTGATGCCGTATCGGGCAGCGGGGGTTCCACTCATGCTTCCAACCTCTCATCGCCAGTTTCGACGCTCGCCACGCTCACGCCACCATCGACGCTCGCCGCACCTTCCACGACCACGCCCTCCACGCTCTCACCCACGTCAGCGTCATCCACCGCCAGCGCCAACTCCGTCTTGCGCTCCTCCTCGTCCTCCGCCGACGGCACGGACACGCCCCAACGGGCCATCCCCTGCTCCATGCGCCGGATCACGGTCTCAATCACCTCGACCCGACCGTTCCGCTTGTGCTCCGACGAGATCACGTCCCACGGCGCGTACTTCCCACTGGTCAGCCGCAACATGTCCGACACCGCCGCCATATAGGCGGGCCGCTTCTCCCGGTTCCGCCAGTCCTCATCGGTGAGCTTCCAAGACTTGAGCGGATCATCCCGACGCCGCTCGAAGCGCCGCAGCTGCTCTTCGTGTGACAGGTGCATCCAGATCTTGATCACGATCATCCCCTCCTCCGCCAGCGTGTGCTCGAAGTCGTTGATCTCGTCATAGGCCCGACGCCACTGCACCTCGGTCGCCAAGTTCTCCACCCGCTCCACCAGCACCCGCCCGTACCAGCTGCGGTCGAAAATGGTCATGCCACCCCACCCGGGCAGCGGTGGCCAGAACCGCCACAGGAAGTGGTGCCGCAACTCGTCGGGCGTCGGGGCGGCGAACGGGGCGATGTGCACATGGCGGGGATCGAGCGGCTCGACCATGCGCTTGATGGCACCACCCTTGCCGGCGGCGTCCCAGCCCTCGAAGACGATGCAGACCGGTGGGCCGAGCTTGCCGCCGGTGAGCTGGCCGCCGTTGATGAGCCGGAGGCGGAGGAGGCGGAGCTGCGCCTTCTCCAATCGACGAGCCTCCTCGTCCCGGGAGATGCGCAAGGTCAGGTCGACGTCTTCCAGGCGGGGATAGCTGTGATGGCGCCGTGTGTGCTCGTGCTCAGCGTGCTCAGGTTCAGCGCTCTCGTGCTCATCGCTTTCGTGTTCAGCGCTCTCGTGCCCACCACCGGCACTCTCGCCCTGCTCGTGCCCCGTGGGCTCCGGTTCCGTCATCACGGCGCCTATTGAAGCCGATTCCCCGCCTAGGCGCCGATCAAGGGGTTTGACCCGCCGACACCCCACCGCCTACGGGCGACGCCGCCGTCACCGACTCGACGGAAGCCACGGCACGGCGCACCAATCCCGCCGGACCGGCGATCACCAGCAGTTCCTGATTCGACAGCCGACCCACCCGCCCGACCTTGATACCCGAGGGCGAGTGGATGCCGATCCGGGCGCCGACGTATCGAGCGGAGTCAAAGGCCAGGGTGGCGACCTCGCCCCGGACCGCACACATCTCCTCCAGCTCGTCCACGTTGAGCCATGACTCGTCGTTGTAGGAGAGCAACAGCAGTTCGCAGTCCACGCCGTTGACGACCGATCGGAGGGCGGCCGACATGGTGCGCTTGGAATTGAAGGCGCTCCGTGTCGAGGGATCCCGGGAGTCGATGCGCTTGCGGGCCACGCCGTAGGGCTCGGGCGCATCCCAGGCCACCAGCGTTTCCCACACGTGATAGTTGGTGAAATACCGATGCTGGTTGTACGGCGGATCCAAATACGCCAGGTCGAACGATCCCAGTCCGCCCCCGCCGCCCACGCCGCCCTCGCCGCCCTCGCCGCCCACGCCGCCCACGCCGCCCACGCCGCCCACGCCGCCCACGCCGCCCACGCCGCCTCGGCCCGACGGAGACGTGAGCTCGACGGCGTCGCCCAGGACGGCGCGGCCGGGACCGGCCAGCAGCTCGGGCACCCGTAAACACAGCGGCCGGGCCGACCGCGGCGCCCACTGCTTCACGTAGGCCATCTGCACGCCTGTCGTCGAGTCAACCCGGTCCGCCGCCTCGATCAGGCTGGTCAACAGCAGCGGGTACAACGGCGACCCCGCATACTCCCGGCCAATGGCATCGCGCACGGCATCGATCCGGGCCCCGTTGAACGGCTGAAAATAGCGGGCCTCCCGGCTGAACGTGTCGTGCACGTAGCCGGGTTTTCCGGGCAGCTGGTTGAGGTGGTCGACGGCCGCGCTCAGCGCCGGCAGATCGGTGGCGGCGGCGTCGGTGGCGATGTAGGTCTGGGCGAAGACGTGGGCGTATCGGGCGCTGTCGACGGCCGTGACATGCACGCCCTGCCCCTTGAAGGCCTGGGCCACGCGAGTGGTGCCGGTGAAGAGGTCGAGCGCCGTGCGGGCGCCGGTGGCGGCGCAGATCTGGGTGAGCACCGGCACCAGGCGGCGCTTGCTGCCCAGATACTTGATCATCGGGCCGGACGGAGGATCATCGGACCCCACCCTACGATGGCGGGCCATGGCGCTTGGGAATGCGCAGGCGGGCGGCGAGTCCCCTGGCGGGGCTGCCGGCACCAAGGCGGGATCGCACTGGGTGCAGTGGCACCAGGACTATGAAGACCCGACCTCACGCCTGTCGGTGCGACTGCGCCTGGCGCAGGAGGCGATCCGGGCCGCGCTCGGCGAGGCGATAGCGGCGCCTAGGCGAGCGAGCGGGCAGCCGATTCGAATCGTGAGCATCTGTGCCGGGCAGGGGCGGGACGTCATCGACGTGGTGGCTGACCTGGGCGGGACTCAGCTGGAGCACTCCGATCTGCGCTGCCTGCTGGTCGAGCTCGATCCCGCCTTGTGCGAGTTCGCCCGCCATCGAGCCGCCGAGGCCGGTGTGGACGACGTGATCGAGGTGGTCGAGGGCGACGCATCCCAAGCGCGCCACTTTGCCGCGCACATCCCGGCGGACGTGGTGGTGGTGTGCGGGGTGTTCGGGAACATCTCGGATGCGGACATTCACCGCACCATCGAGTGCATGCCGACATGGCTCGCTCCCGGCGGCTCCGTCGTGTGGACCCGCCATCGGCGGGAGCCGGACCTCACGCCCACCGTCCGTCAGTGGTTCGCCGACGCCGGATTCGAGGAGGCTTCCTTCGAATCACCCGATGAGTTCGTGCTGACCGTCGGCCGCCATCGGTTACCGGGTGACAGGGCGGGGCAAGGGGCGTTCGACCCCGCCGCGCAGCTCTTCACCTTCGTCGGCGACGGTTCGCTGCCGGCATAGGTCGGACAGCACACACCGCAGCCCTCCCACTACGCTCGGCGCAGTAGCCCGGGCGACTCGGACGTACCGGCGCACACCGACGCAGGAGGTCACCACCATGGAAGAGACCATTCACGGCACCGTTATGCCGGTCCTGGAGCTGACGCTGCAGCCGGGCGAGTCGGTCGTCTCAGAGGTCGGCGAGTTCAGCTGGATGACCGACGCCATCACCTTCTCCACCAACATGGGCGGCGGCATGGGCGGCAAAGGCGTGATGGGTGCGCTGAAGCGGGCCGTCGGCGGGGCATCGATCCTCATGACGACGTGGACGGCGCAAGGCGGCGTCGGCTCGATCTCGTTCGCCGCCAAGCAGCCGGGCCACATCGTGCCCATCGATGTCGGACCCGGCGCCGACTACATGGTGCACCGCCACGGGTTCATGGCCGCCACCCCCGGCGTGGAGTTGGGCATCGGGTTCCAGCAGTCGCTGCGGGGCGGCATCTTCGGCGGCATGGGCTTCCTGCTGCAAAAGATCAGCGGCCAGGGGCGGGCCTTCATCGACCTCTCGGGCGAAGTCCTCGCTTTCGACCTCGTGGCCGGGCAGAGCATGCGGGTGCATCCGGGCCACGTCGGCCTGTTCCAGTCGTCCATCACCTTCACCATCGAGCGGGTGCCCGGCCTGGTCAACCGCTACATGGGCGATGACGGGCACCACTTCGCGGTCATGAACGGCCCGGGCCGCATTTGGCTGCAGTCGATGCCGCTCCCGATCCTGGCCGGCTCCCTCGAGCCCTACATGCCGGACCGGGGCGACGCCGGCAGCGCCATGGAGGGTGGCGCCATAGGCGGGATCCTCGGCAACTTGATGAAGTAGTTCCCGACTCAGTCGCTCCCTAGGCGGGGGGTCGAGCAATTCCGCCGGGCCGCCATAGGCGGGGTCACCTCCCGTGCCGGCACGGCTTGGCCCGACGCGACTCCCTTGCCGTTCCCGCTACGACAGGTTGATCGGTTCCGGCGGGACCTCAATCGACTTCGCCTTGGTGTAGTCCGAGAAGTAGATCGTGCTGTTCTCGGATGGTCCCCGGTCCACGATCTTGAGCACGTAGGGCTTTCCCTTGTCCTGTATGTACATCTGACCGGTTGTCTTCTTGCCCTTGTAGACGATCGTGTCGCTGACGATGAGCACCTTGTGGCCCTCGTAGGTGGTGGGCTTGCTCAGGACCAGCGGCGTGGTGTGACCTTGGAAGACGGCCGCCACCAGATCGCCGGCGTTGAGGAACTGATCGAACGAAGTGAATTCGGAGTTGAGGGCCGACACCTCGATCCACTTCCCGCCGTACTCCTTCGTCTGCGCCGCCGAGGCATGGGCGGCCCAGAACTTGGTCGGTGCGTTGAAGTACAGCAGTGTCCCGATCCGCTTGAGCTGGATGGTGCTGCCCTGCTGTTTGAATGTGCCGCCGCCCTCGCCGTCGCCGTTGACGTCGATCGACAGGATGATGTCGCCGGTGCTCTGCTCCACGTTCCCCACAATGCGGACACTGCCCAGGTTGGCCTCGGCCCCGATGGCCTTGAGGAGCCATGTGTCAGCGGCGCTCACCGTCGTGGTGTGGGTGACGGTGGTGCTCGATGTGGTCGTGCTGGCGGTCTTCTTCCCCTTGGACTTGCTCGTGGTGGTCGTGCTCTTGGCCTTGGCCTTGTCCACCGTGTGGGTCGCAGCCGAGGCGACGCCGGTGGCGAACCCGGCGGAAATGACGGTGGAGAGGCCGATGACCATGGCGGCGCTGCAAAGGGCGGCCATGGTGGTGCGGGCGTGATGAGCAGGTCTAAAGGCGCTGGACACGCTCAAAGGGTAGTTGCCGCCGGCCCGGCCCTGGGTGCGCTTCGTGCACACGCAACCACCCAGCAACCCCAAAACGGCCAGTTTTTAGGGCCCTCTTAAGGTCCTGCGCCATCCCGCCTAGGGATTGCCGCCGCTGCGCCGAGCGCCCCGCTGACCCCGCTCGTTGGTCACTACCGGGTTAGGCACCCGAATCCGGCTGATTCCACTCGATCCAGCCCAAGCCCTCTCGCCCGTCCTCCGCCTCGTACCGCACCATCGCTCTTGGGAAATGGCTGATCCGGCCGTCAATATCGTTCACCAGCAGCACCGGTCCATACGCCAACGGCGTCACGGTGATCGAAAGGTCCTTGATCGCTTCGCCGACCGCCCCTTCGCCGACCGCCCCTTCCCCGACCGCCCCTTCCCCTGCCTCGCCCGCCGCCGTCCCGCCTAGGGGAGTGGCCGCCAGATCGATGTGCGCCGTCGTCGGGAACCCGTGCGGTCCCGAGTCCTCGGTGACCTCGAGCCGGGTCACCTGGTGCACATCCCCGCCCTGTGCGCCGCCCTCGCCCGGCGTCTGCACGTACCCGAACGCGATCGGAAATCCCGGCATGCGGATGTCGGCCAAGTGCACCCGGGTCCCGTCATCGAGCCGGGCCGACGACCAGCACCAGCCAAAGGCCCACCAATCCCGCACGCCCCACGAGTGGTCTCGCTGCCCCTGCCCGCGCACGGTCAGCTCCTCCACCCCGTCCGGTCCCGCAACCGACACCCGACCCGTGACGTTGCACGGAATCTCGTATCGAGTGGTCAGGTCGTAGTGATACGGCGAGCCGTCGGTCTCCCACGTCAGATCAAGGTCCAGCCTCGCCGCCGAGCCCGGCGCATCCGAGTAGGCATCCTCCGGACTCGAATAGGCCACTGCAGGCGCGCTGGCCGCAATGCGGAACTGCTGCAG
>Ga0302314_10009946_pt1 | contig 16743 bp, 13 predicted proteins | sample III_Palsa_N2_3_FD_200533 | JGI IMG/M metagenome (GOLD analysis project Ga0302314, IMG submission 200533) | Peat permafrost microbial communities from Stordalen Mire near Abisko, Sweden - III_Palsa_N2_3 | ecosystem: Environmental > Terrestrial > Soil > Palsa > Peat permafrost | place: Sweden...
ACATCTTGACCGTCGGAGGAGCTTCGGCGGGCGAGCGACCATCGCATAGCTCAGGGCGCCCGGATACCAGCATTTCATGACGGAACAGCCCGCCACGATCGAACAAATTTCCGAACCGCGCGCCCAGGAGGCCGCGGTGCCGACCGCGATCGGGCCCATTCCCGCATCCCAGCCGATGGATAAATCCATTTATGGATTCATCCTAAGGTACAGCCTGCGCGACCAGCTAGCCGTCCTGGCGCTGACCGCCGTCTCTCTGCCCTTCTACTATCTTTCGCTCGATCTGCCCAAGACGATCGTCAACGCGATCAACGGCAAGGGTCTGCGCGAGATGCTGGACGGCGTCCGGCTGAACCAGACCCAGTATCTGACGGTGCTGTGCGGCGCCTTCCTGGCCCTGGTGATCGTCAATGGCGCGTTCAAATATTGGATAAACGTGCTCAAAGGCCGCCTGGGCGAGCGCATGCTGCGCCGCCTCCGGTTCGAGCTCTATCACCGCATCCTGCGCTTTCCCCTGTTGCAGTTTCGACGCACCTCGCCCGGCGAACTGATTCCGATGATCACGTCCGAGGTCGAGCCGCTCGGCGGTTTCATCGGCGACGCCTTCGCGCTGCCGGCCCAGCAGGGCGGCACGCTGCTGACCGCGATCTTCTTCCTGTTCGTGCAGGACCCGGTGCTGGGGGCGGCAGCCGTGGCGCTCTATCCATTGCAGGGGTATGTGATCCCCAAGCTGCAGCGCAAGGTCAACCAGCTGGGAAAACAACGGGTCCGCACGATTCGGACGCTGGCCGACCGGGTCGGGGAGTCCGTCGGCGGCATCCAGGAGATCCACGCCAACGATTCCGCCCGGTTGCAACTGGCCGATTTTGCCGAGCGGCTCGGCCGGATCTACGAGATCCGGTTCGAGATCTACCAGCGGAAATTCTTCGTCAAATTCCTCAACAACATGATCAACCAACTGACGCCGTTCTTCTTCTATTCGATCGGCGGCTATCTGGTGATCCGCGGGCAATTGTCGTTCGGCTCGCTCGTCGCCGTGCTGTCGGCCTACAAGGATCTGGCCGCCCCCTGGAAGGAACTGCTGGATTTCTATCAGATCAAGGAAGACAGCCGGATCAAGTACGAGCAGGTCGTCGAGCAGTTCCAGCCGCCCGGCCTGATCGACCGCACGCTGCAGATGACCGAGCCGGGCGAGATTCCGCACCTGACCGGGGAGATCACGGTCAGCAAGCTGGTCTATCACGAGGACAACCGGCCCCATATCCTGAACGGGCTCGACGTGTCGCTGCCGCTCGGCCCCCATATCGCGATCGTCGGCACCGGCGCGTCGGGCAAGGGCGAATTCGCCATGCTGCTGGCGCGCCTGCTGGTGCCCTCGGCCGGCCGCATCCTGATCGGCGGTCATGATCTCAATCAGATGCCCTATGCCATCAGCGGCCGGCGCATCGCCTATGTCGGGGCCACCGCCGGGATGTTCGCCTCCAGCATCCGGGAAAATCTGCTGTTCGGGCTGAAGCACCGGCCGGTGACGGAGGCTGCCTACGACGCCGCCACGGCGAAGCAGCGCCAGCGCAACCTGTTCGAGACCCGCCGGGCCGGCAATCTCGATTTCGATTTTCAGGCCGACTGGGTCGATTATGCCCAGGCCGACATCGCCGAGCCGACAGCGATCGCCGGGCGATTGCTGGCGATGATCGAGCTCGTCGGGATGGAGGACGACATCTATCAGCTGGGTCTGCGCGGCCGGCTCGACGCCCGGCGTTGGCCGGCGATCGCCGAAGGTTTCGTCCAGGCGCGCAAGGCGCTCGCCCAGCAGCTGGTCGAGGCGGGCATGGACCGGCTGGTCGAGCGCTTCGAGGCCGATCGCTACAATACCAACTTGACGTTCGGCGACAATCTGCTGTTCGGCACCCCGGTCGATGCCACCTTCGCCGCGGCGCATCTGGCGGAAAACCGCTATGTGCTGCAGGTGCTGACCAAGGTCGGCCTGACCGAGGACCTGATCCGGACCGGGCTCAAAGTGGCCGAGACCATGCTCGAGCTGTTCGCCGACCTGGCGCCGGGTCACGAATTCTTCGATCAGTTCAGCTTCATCGCCCATGACGAGCTGCCGGACTACCGCGCGATCCTCAATCGGGCGTCGGGCGGGATTGCCCGCTTGAAGGCGGCCGACCGGACCCGGCTGCTGGCGCTGCCGTTCCGCCTGATCGAGACGCGCCATCGCCTGGGGCTGATCGACGCCGACCTGCGCCGCCGCATCGTCGAGGCGCGGCAGGTGTTCCGGGCCGACCTGCCCGACGCGCTCCGCTCCAAGATCGAATTCTTCGATCCCGACCGCTACAACGGCTCGGCCACGGTCATGGAAAACATGCTGTTCGGCACCATCGCGTTCGATGCGGCGGGCGGCGTCGCGCGGGTGCAGTCGCTGGTCACCCAGGTGCTCGACCGCATGGAGCTGCATGCGGCAGTGAGCGAGGTCGGGCTCGACTATCAGGTCGGCAGCGGCGGTTCGCGCCTGACCGCAGCCCAGCGGCAGAAGCTGGCGATCGCCCGCGCGATCGTCAAGCGGCCGGACCTGTTGATCCTGAACGAGGCGATGGCGTCGCTCGATCCGTCGGCGCAGCAGCAAATCCTGGCGGGGCTGCAGGAGCAGTGCAAGGATGTGGCGATGATCATCGTGCTGCAGCGCGCCCGCTTCGCCCGTCATTTCGACCATGTCGTCGTGATGGAAGCCGGCCAGGTGGTGGAACAAGGCGGTTTCGCCGAACTCGATCATCCGGACTCGGCGATGAATCAGCTGATTGAGGCGGAAAAATGAGTTTGCTGGAAGAGGTCGAGCTGCTGCGCCGCATTCCGCTGTTCGCCGATATCGAGCCGGCGAAGCTCAAGCTGATCGCATTTACCAGCGAGCGGGTGACGTTCGACCCGGATCAATATGTCTTTCATCAGGGCGATATGGGCGATGCCGCCTATATCATCATGGAGGGCGATGCCGACGTGCTGATTGACGGACCGGGCGGGGCGCGCGCGGTCGCCCGGGTCGGCCGCAACGAGTTCGTCGGCGAAATCGCCATCCTGTGCGACGTGCCGCGCACCGCTTCGATCCGCGCCCGCTCGCGCGTCGTCACGCTGCGCATCTCCAAGGAGCTGTTCTTCCGCCTGCTGACTGATTTCCCGAAGATGTCGCTCACCATCATGCGGGTGATCGCCCAGCGCCTGGAAAACACCACCGCCCAGCTGCGCCGGGTCCTGGCCGAGGGCGAGACCGTCCCCCCGTCGATCGAAGGCTGACCCGATGAACCGAATGGCGCTGGCCCTCGCATTGCCGCTTCTGCTGGCGACCCCGGCCCGGGCGGCCGATCCGATCGCGGCCGATCCCAAGGTGCAGGCGGCGCTGCTGGGGCTGGACCAGACGCTCGCCGGCGAGGTGACGAAACGCGGCTTTCCGGGCATGGCCGTCGCCATCATCCATGATCAGGCACCGCTCTGGGTCCATTCCTATGGCCAGGCCGATGTCGCCGCCGGCGTGCCGGTGACCGAAAATACCCAGTTCCGCGTCGCCTCGATCACCAAGCTGTTCACCGCCGTCGCCATCATGCAGCTGCGCGATGCCGGACTGCTGAATCTGGACGATCCGGTGCAGAAGCACTTGGCCAGCTTCCATCTGGCCGGCGTGCCGCATCCGATCGTCACGATCCGCGAGCTGTTGCTGCAACTGGGCGGATTGCCGCGCGAGCCGCTCGGCACCTCGTGGCAGGACCGGGTCATGCCGACGCGCGATCAGCTGATGGCCGATCTGGATCGCCAGGAACCGGCGATCCCGCCCGAGACGCTGTGGAAATATTCCAACCTCGGCTATGCCATCCTGGGCCAGCTGGTCAAGGCGGTCTCGGACGAGCGGTTTGAGGATTACGTGCTGCGCCACATCGCCCAGCCGCTCGGCATGATGCACACGCTGGTCAATCCGCCGGCGGACCTGAAGGGCATCGCGATCGGCTATGGCTATCGCCAGGGCGACGGCACGCGCGAGCCGCGCGCCTTCATGCCGATGGGCGGCATGTATGGCGCCGCCGGCGTGATCTCGACCGCGGCCGACCTCGGGCGCTTCGCCGCCTTCTTTCTGTCGGACGCGGAGTCCGACGTGCTGTCGGCCGAGAGCCGGCGCGAAATGTTGCGCGTCCAGGCGATCTTCCCGGACTGGACGGGGGGACAGGGCCTGGGTTTCGAGACCCGCCGCGTCGGCAACCAGAGCCGCATCGGCCATGCCGGTCGCGGGGCGGGCTATGCCGGGCGGCTCGATATCGATCCGGTCAGCAAGCTGGCCGTGATCGTGCTGATCAATGCCGACGAGAACGGCCCGACCCGCTTCGTCGACCAGGCCTTCGGCGCGCTGGTCGGGCCGGTCACCGCTGCCGCGGCGCTTGGCCGACCGCCCGTGGTCGCCGATCCGGCCTGGTCGAAATTCGTCGGCCGCTACACCAACGAGGGCCGCGATTCCGAGATCGTGCTGATCGACGGCCGGCTGACCTGGCAGGATTCCGGCTTCAACGACCCTGCGCGCACCCGCATCCCGCTCGACCCGGTCGGCGCCAATATCTTCAAATTCACTGCCGGCGCGTTGATCGGCGAGACGCTGACCTTCGATCTGGACCCGGCCGGCAAAGTCGTCTCGATGCATGCCGCCGGCAATACCGACCTCAAGAAATAGCGGCGTCCCGGATCAGGCCGGGCAGGTCGCGCATATCGGCGAATACGGTGGTGGCGCCCGCCGCCATCAGGCGCGCGCCATGGGTCGAGGGATCCCAGGCGGTCGCGGTGAAGCCCAGCACGCGCATGCCGGCCGCCGCCGCCCCGGTCACGCCCGGCACGCTGTCCTCGATCACGATGCAGCGGCCGGGCTCGACGCCCATGCGCCGGGCCGCATGCAGAAACAGGTCGGGCGCCGGTTTGCCACGGGCGACCTCGACCGCGCTGAACACGTTCGGCGCGAAGGCGGACCACAGTCCGATCTGGCCGATGTAGCGCTCGAGCCAATCCGGGTTCGAGGACGAGGCGACGCATTTGCGCTGAGGGATCGTGGCCACGGCCTCGCGCACGCCGGGCACCGCCAGATCCGGGCCGGCCGCGACGCAGGCGGCCCGGACGGTCCGGGCGATGCCGTCATGGAAATCGGCGGGCAGGGTGATGCCATGCTCGACCTCCAGCGTGCGGTACATGTCCTTGAAGGCGATGCCGGTGAAACGGAGCGCAACATCCTCTTCGGTCAGTGGGATACCGGCGGCGGTGAAGGCCTTGGAGTCGGCCGCCCAGCAATGCTGTTCGGTCTGGATCAGCACGCCGTCGCAGTCGAAGATCACCAGGTCGATCGGCGACCCGTTGGACAGGCTGGTCATGCTCCGATCGTCACCGTGACCGGCACATGGTCGGACGGTTGTTCCCAGCCGCGCACCGGGCGATGGATCTCGGCCTTCGACACGCCGCCCATCAGGTCCGGCGTGACCCAGACATGGTCGAGCCGGCGGCCCTTGTCGGCCGCATCCCAGTCCTTGGCCCGGTAGCTCCACCAGGAATACAGCTTCTCGGCCGCCGGGGTGAAATGGCGGACCGCATCGACGAAGCCACCGGCGGCTTGCAGCCGGTTGAGCTTCTCGACCTCGATCGGCGTGTGGCTGACCACGCCCAGCAATGCCTTGTGCGACCAGACGTCATGCTCCAGCGGCGCGATGTTCAGATCGCCGACCAGGACGGTCTTGCGGCGATCGGTATGCCGGGCCAGCCAGGTCGTGACCTCGTCCAGGAACTGCAGCTTGTGGGCGAACTTGTCGTTCAGCGCCGGATCGGGAATGTCGCCGCCGGCCGGAATGTAGAAATTATGCACCTCGGTGCCGCCCTCGAGCCGCGCCCAGATGTGCCGGCAATCCTCCTTGCCGCACCAGCCGTGCGAGCCGGACGCATCGCCCGTCGCCACGAACGGGATGCGCGAGACGATCGCGACGCCGTTGTAGCTTTTCTGGCCATGGATCATCTGATGGCTATAGCCGGCCGCCTTCAGCGCCGCTGCCGGGAAGGTGTCGTCGACCGTCTTGGTCTCCTGCAGGCACAGTACGTCGGTGTCGGATTCGGCCAGGAAGCGCTCGACATTGCCCAGGCGCAGACGCACCGAATTGATGTTCCAGGTCGCGATTTTCATCAGGGGGAGGATTTCCGTGGTTTGGACGGGGATAGCCGAATAGCCTGGGCATGCTAGAAGCGAAACCCCTGAGGCGCTACCCGGAACCATCATGTCCCAGCAGGCCCGTCTCGATGCGGTTCGCCAGGCGCTCGCCGCCGGCCGGTTCGACGCAGCCCTGCGGCTGCTGGGCGAGCCCGGGGATCCCGAGACGTTCAATCTCGCCGGCCAGGCCCAGGGCGGATTGCGGCAGTTCGACCAGGCTGCCCGCTCCCTGGCCGCGGCCCTGCGCCTGGCGCCGGCGCGCTTCGATATCATGAGCAATCTGGGCAGCGCGCTGGTCGAGCTGGACCGGTTCGGCGAGGCGCTGGCCCTGTTTCGCCAGGCCCATACGCTGGCGCCGCGCAATGCCCGCATCATGGCCAATATCGCCAACCTGCTCGATTTCGCAGGCGCGCTCGGCGACGCGAATACGGCTTATGAGACCGCGCATCTGCTGGCGCCCGATGATGCCGAGATCGGGCGCAACCGGGCGATGACCCTGCTGCGTGCCGGCCGGTTCGCCGAAGGCTGGCCGCTGTTCGAGCATCGGCGCAGGGCGGTCGATCCGACCGAGGCGACCGTGCCGCGCCTGACCGACCTGGCCTCGCTCGCCGGCACGCGCGTGCTGTTGTTCCACGAGCAGGGCCTCGGCGATACGCTGCAGATGCTGCGCTATGCGCCTTTGCTGGCGGCAAAGGGCGCCGAAGTGCTGGTGCGCGTGCCGCTGCCGCTCATGCGGCTGACCGCGGCGGCGCCGGGCGTGCAGGCCGCGGTCGGCGACGGCGAGGCAACCGGGCCGCTGGATTTCCAATCGCCGCTGATGAGCTTGCCGCTGGTCTTCGGCACCGACCTGGGCTCGATCCCGGCGACGACGCCCTATCTGGTGGCCGACCGGGTTGCCGGTGCCGTCTGGGCCGGGCGGCTCGCCGGCCTGCCCAGGCCCTGGGTCGGGCTGGTCTGGGCCGGCTCGCCGACCGGCGGGCTCGACCATCGGCGCAGCATGCGTTTTGCCGATCTGGCGCCGATCCTGGCGGCGCCGGCCGGGTTCGTCAGTGTGCAGCTCGGTCCGGCCGCCGCGCAATGGGCGCCGCCCGTCGGTGTGGCGGCACTCGATGCCACCCCTTGGATTTCTGATTTCGCCGATACGGCCGCCTTGATGAGCCAACTCGACCTGCTGATCACGGTCGATACCTCGGTTGCCCATCTGGCCGCAGGATTGGGCCGGCCGGTCTGGCTGCTCGACCGGTTCTCGTCCTGCTGGCGCTGGCTGACCGGGCGCAGCGACAGCCCGTGGTATCCGACGCTGCGGCTGCTGCGTCAGCCGGGTCCCGGCCAATGGGCCCCGGCGGTGGCGGAGGCGGCCAGATTGCTGACCGCCTCGCCGGGCATCAGCCGATCGTGATTTCCAGATCGGTCAACCCATCGACATGGCCGACCAGCTTGTCGCCCCGGACCACGGCCGCGACGCCTTCCGGCGTGCCGGAATAGATCAGGTCGCCGGGGAACAGCTCCATCAGGGCCGAGAGATAGGACACGCTCTCGGCGACCGACCAGATCAGGTCGCTGATGTCGCCGGTCTGCTTGACCGTGCCGTTGACCTTGACCCAGATGGCGCCCTTGTCGATATGGCCGACGTCGCTGGCCTTATGGATCGGCGCGCAGGGGGCGGACTGGTCGAAGCCCTTGCCCATTTCCCAGGGGCGGCCGGTCGTCTTGGCCTCGTTCTGCAGATCGCGACGGGTCATGTCGAGGCCGACGGCATAGCCGTAGACATGGCTCAGCGCCTCGGCGACCGGGATATCCCTGCCCTGTTTGCCGATCGCCACGACCAGCTCGATCTCATGGTGCAGGTTCTTGGTCTTGGGCGGATAGGCCATGGTCGCATGGTTGGCCAGGATGCTGTCGGCCGGCTTCATGAAGAAGAACGGCGGCTCGCGGTCGGGATCTGTGCCCATCTCGCGGGCATGGGCGGCGTAGTTGCGGCCGACGCAATAGATTCGGCGCACCGGAAACGGATCGCCGCCGACCACGGGGACCGTGACGATGGCGGGGGCGGGAACGGCATAGGCCATGGGAAACCTCGAGACAGGGACGAAAAATGGCGGCGGCGGCGCATGAGAGCACGCCGCCGGGGCGGCTTCAATCAGCGGGCTTCACGCCACAGGCCCAGCGCCTGCTGAACCGGCCGGTCGGAGAAGCTGAACAGCACGGATTCCGGTCCCGCCTCGTGGTGGACCGGGCACCAGCTCGGTACGACGAACACGTCGCGCGGCTGCCAGGCGAAGCTGGTGTCGCCGATCCGGCTGGTGCCGGATCCTTCGACCGCGACATAGATGGTGGCGTCGGTCGACCGGTACGTCTCGGTCTTGAAGCCGGCCGGCAGCAACTGCATGAACGGCTGGATCGTCGGCATGGGCGAGCCGCCGGTCGCGGGATTGACGTAACGCAGCTTCAGCCCGTGGCACGGGTCCCACGCGTCGGCCCGCTTCAGGGTTTCGAGCGCCTCGCGCGTGCGTTCATAGGGATAGTTGAACACCGGCGAGGTCGGGGTCTTGGGCTGCCAATCCACCGGCATCAGGCCCATGCCATAGCGCGCCAGACTGTCGCCCGCCGGCTTGGTCTCCATCTGCTGCTCGGCATTGCCCGGCTCGGCGAAGCTGGCGTCGAGGAATCCGACCAGCGGGATATCGAGTCCGTCGAGCCAGACCATCGGCTCCTGCGTCTCGTTGCCATGGTCGTGCCAGGTCCAGCTCGGCGTGATGATGAAATCGCCCGGTCGCATCAGCGTCCGCTCGCCATCGACCGCGGTGAAGGCGCCGTTGCCTTCGATCACGAAGCGCAGCGCCGATTGGGTATGGCGATGGGACGGAGCGACCTCGCCCGGCAGGATCAGCTGCAGGCCGGCATAGAGCGTGCGGGTGATGCAGGATTTGCCCGGCATGCCCGGGTTTTCCAGGATCAGGACGCGGCGCTCGGCCTCTTTCGCGGTGATCAGCCGGCCGGCTTCCATCAGCTGCGGCCGGACGTCGTCATAGCGCCAGAGGGCGGGGATGCAGGGGCTGTGCGGCTCGCGCGTGATCAGCGCGCCCAGCACTTCCCATAGGGGGGCCAGATTGTTCGGCGTCAGCCGATCGTAGAACGCCTGGCGTTCCGGTGTCGATTTCGCCGCAGCGTGCATGACTTCCTCCCCGGCATCCGCTCAGGCGGCGGACTTCCATCAGGTGGAAAATAGCATCGCGCGAAATACATGCAAATGCAAATAACTTATCGGGCGGACCGGCGCAGCGGAAACAGGGCATTGACCGCCAGCGGCGTGACGATCCCGACCAGGATGCCGCGCCAAACGCCGTTCGCCACGCCGATCCAGCCGGCCAGCAGCCACAGCAGGGTGAACAGCAGGCCGAACAGGATCAGCCAGGTGCCGTGACGCTGCTGGCTGATCGCCGACGCCAGACCGAGCCAGCGCGCCCGAGCTTCCATCGCGTACCGGTCGGCGACATTATGACCGGCAACCGTCGTCAAGATAAATCGCTCCCGAACGCGAAGCGACCGGGCCGCGCCGGCCTGGCTCAGATCGAGCGCACCCGCCAGCATCCGCTGGCGGAAATCGCGTGCCGTCGTGACGACGGCCTTGCACCAGAGCGGGAGCGGGGCGGGGATCATCGGGCCGGTAGTCCGGCATGTCCGAAAACGAGTATTGCCGCGACGGCGAACCGACCACCGCTCGAGGTCGTTGCCGCGGGGATCAGCCGATACGCCGTCGAATAGCCGACCATGGCTGAGCTCCCCGCAATTTGAAGCTGCAGATCTTCTGCGCCGGCGCGCGGGACGTCAAGCGAATGGGTGGGGTAAAAAAGGTGACGCCCGGTCAGGGGGGATGACCGGGCGTCGGGGGGTGAAGTGCCGTTGGGGGAACCCGATTTGGCAGGGGAACCGTCTCGGGATCAGGACGCGAGGTCCTCGATCACTTCGCAAAAACATTTGGGGTGTATCCGGGCCGCAACAACTGCGCTTGTTGCATGTCCGGGGATCAAGCCCTGCATGAAACCGATGGAGCGTTCGGTGTCAAGCCGCCCGCTCCCGGCGGGAACGGGCTTCGGCCCGCCGGGCGCAGGCGGCGCCGAAGGCTTCGAACAGCTTGATCGAAAACGTACTTTCCTGCGGGCGCCATTCCGGGTGCCATTGGACGCCGACCACGAAATCTGCGCCCTCCAGCCGGACGGCCTCAATCTGCCCGTCGGGTGCGACCGCTTCGATCGCCAGATTTTTTGCCGGCCGGTCGATGCCTTGGCCATGAAGGGAATTGACTTCGATCGTGTCCGTCCCGGCCAGGCGCTGAAACAGACCGCCCGGCGTCAGGGTCACGGGATGCACCAGCCGATATTTGTGCGCGGCCGTGCCGGTCTTGTCGGAGCGATGATCCATCCGGCCGGCAACCTCGTGCAGGACCTGATGCAGGCTGCCGCCCAGCGCCACGTTCAGTTCCTGATGACCCCGGCAGATGCCCAGGGTCGGCACGCCGGCGGCGATCGCGACGCGGATCAGCGGCAGGGTCGTCGCGTCCCGGTCCGGATCGATCAGATTATCGACCGGCGGCGCCGGGCCGTCATAGTGCTGCGGCTCGACATTGGACGGGCTGCCGGTCAGCAACAGCCCGTCGAACCGGCCGATCAGATCGGCCAGGTCCATCCGGTCGCCGAGCGCCGGGATCAGCACCGGCAGGCAGCCGGCGACCTCCAGGGCGGCCAGAATATATTTCTCTCCGACCTGGTGAAGCGGGTGCTGGTCCGGCTGGCGGCGGCAACAGGGAATGGCGATCAGGGGCAGGGACATAGGCCGGACACTCTCTCGTCAGCCGCGGTTGTCGGCGCGGTTCGGCAGATAGAACATCTCCGGCTTCAGCTCGACGCCTTGGCGCGGATCGATCAGAGCTACCGTCGTCAGCCTATGCTGCGGATCGAGCACGATCCACTGTTTCAACACCAGGGGGTCGTCCTGGAACACCAGCGTGATGGCGCCGCTGTTCGCATCCTTGGTCTGGACGCAGGTGACGCGCAGGCTTTTGGGGCCCCGTTCGAACCGGGTCACGGTCACGTCGCCCGACAGCTTGATCGCCTCGCGCAGCAGAAACCAGACCGGCGTCGATTCCACCGGCAGGAACTGCACGCTCTTGAGTTCCAGGTCGTTGACCGCGACGAAATTTCCGTCCGACACGATCAGCATCTGCACCGGCGGCTGATATTCGAAGCGCAGCTTGCCCGGGCGCGACAAGTACAGTTCGCCCTCGGCGGTCGAGCCGTCCGGGTTGGTCTGCTGAAACAGCGCCTGCAGGGTCTTGATGCCGCCGAGATAGGTCTCGATCCGCTTCAGATCGGCACTGTCCTCGGGCGTCAGCGTCGCGGAGACCGGGGCGGCGGCGAACGAGAGGACAGGAGCGAAGGCGAGGCCAAGGGCCGCAACGGCCGCGCCATGCAGCAGCGCGCGACGGGAAAGGTGCCACTGAAGGGGCATGATGGTTGGACCGCTCCGATCTGCTTTGAGTGCCTGATTTGGCGGCCCGATTATGGCGGCGCCAGGGCGTCTTTCCGACTATCGCGGGGGCGGGGCCAGCACTTCGCGCTTGCCGACATGGTTGGCCTGGCTGACAACGCCCTCCTGTTCCATGCGTTCCATGATGCGGGCGGCGCGGTTGTAGCCGATCTGCAGATGGCGCTGGACGAAGCTGGTCGAGGCCTTCTTCTCGCGTGTCACCAGCGCCACGGCCTGGTCGTAGAGATCGTTCGACGGATCGCCATCGCCGCCGCCGGTCGAGGCGGCGCCCTCGGTCGCGGCATCGTTGCCGTCGTCCTCGGTCACTTCCTCGATATAGCTCGGCTGGCCCTGGTTCTTCAGAAAATTCACCACCGCCTCGACCTCGCCGTCGGAACAGAACGGGCCATGGACGCGGGTGATGCGGCCGCCGCCGGCCATGTACAGCATATCGCCGCGGCCGAGCAGCTGCTCGGCGCCGGACTCGCCCAGGATGGTGCGGCTGTCGATCTTGGAGGTGACCTGGAAGCTGATGCGGGTCGGGAAATTCGCCTTGATCGTGCCGGTGATGACGTCGACCGACGGGCGCTGCGTCGCCATGATGATATGGATGCCGGCGGCGCGCGCCATCTGGGCCAGGCGCTGGATCGCGGCCTCGATATCCTTGCCGGCGACCAGCATCAGGTCGGCCATCTCGTCGACCACGACGACGATGAAGGGCAGCGGCTTGGAATCGAGCGGCTGATCCTCGAACGTCGGCTCGCCGCTTTCGGCATCGAACCCGGTCTGGATCCGGCGCGACAGGTTCTCGCCACGATTGCGCGCTTCTGTCAGGCGGGCGTTGTAGCCCTCGATGTTGCGCACGCCGAGCTTGGACATGGCGCGATAGCGATTCTCCATCTCCCGCACCGTCCATTTCAGCGCCACGACCGCCTTCTTGGGATCGGTCACGACCGGCGCCAGCAGATGTGGAATGCCGTCGTAGATCGACAGCTCGAGCATCTTCGGATCGATCATGATGAATTTGCACTGATCCGGCGGCATCCGGTACAGCACCGACAGGATCATGGTGTTGATGCCGACGGATTTGCCCGAGCCGGTCGTACCGGCGATCAGCAGATGCGGCATCTTGGCCAGATCGACCACGATCGGCGCGCCGCCGATATCCTTGCCCAGCACGATGCTGAGCTTGGCCGAGGAGCGTTCGTAGGCGTCCGACGCCAGCAATTCGCGCAAGTATACCGTTTCCGACTTGGCGTTCGGCAGCTCGATGCCGATCACGTTGCGGCCGGGCACGACCGCGACGCGGACCGACACGGCGCTCATCGAGCGCGCGATATCGTCGGCCAGGCCGATGACGCGCGAGGATTTGGTGCCGGGCGCCGGCTCCAGCTCGTAGAGCGTCACGACCGGGCCGGGGCGCACCTTGACGATCTCGCCCTTGACGCCGAAATCCTCCAGCACGTTCAACAGCAGCAGCGCGTTCTGCTGCAGGGCCTCTTCGCTGGGCCCGCTCAGGCCGCGGGCCAGCGGCGCTTCGGCCAGCAGATCGAGCGGCGGCAGGTCGTATTGATTCTGGGGCTCCAGATCCAGGCTCGCCTGGCGCGCCTGTTCCGGTCGTTTGGCCGGTGCGGGGGCGGCCGGTTTGGGCGCGACCACGCCCGGTGCCAGTTCGCGCCGCGCGCCCATTACGGGCTCGCGCGGAGCGGGATGATGGGCACCGGCATCGCCCATGGTCGGCTCGCGCCGGTCGAGCGGCGCGGTCTCGGCCGCCTCGCGCCTCACGCGGATCGGCGGTTCGCGCGGCACGCGCTCCGTGCCCAGTCCGGCGCCCTGCGGACGGTTGGTCGCGAGATTGCGGCCCCAGTTCCAGGTCTGCAGACCGACCTTGCCGCCGGCCTTGGCCATGACTTGGCCACCCAGCCTGGAGGCATTTGCCATCTTGCCGGCGCCGCGCCCAACCTCGCGCCATTCGCCGCGCGTCAGGCCCAGCACATAGATCAGGCCCAGCGCGACCAGCGCGCCGATGCCGGCGCCGACCGGGCCGGTCAGATCGCCGATCGCGAGATTCTGCCAGAACAGCCGGCCGATGACGCCGCCCATGTCGCCCGGCAGGATGCCCAGGCTGAGGGCAGCCGCCACCATCAGGCAGGGCAGCAGGGTCAGACGAACCCAGACCCGGCGGATCGGCAATTGCAGCAGCAGGCGCAGCGACCAGATCGCCACGACCGCCGGCACCAGGATGCTGGCACCGCCGACGCTCTGGATCAGCACGTCGGCCAGGATGGCGCCGGACTGGCCGCCGAAATTGGCCGGGACCTTATCGACCGCCTGGTTCCAGGACGGGTCGCTATGGTCATAGGTCGCCAGGATCAGGAACAGGATGATGCTGGCGACGAACAGCACGCCGCCGGCCAGCTCGTTGACGCGTCGGCGCAGGAATTCCTTCACGCCCGGATCGCGCGTCTTGTCGCGGGTCTTGTCGAGCGTAGCCGTCAGATTGGCCATGGCGAGTTTCACCGGCGGATCTCCCCTCGTGGGCGCATCGTCACAATACCTGTACCAGGCGTTCCAGCGCTTCGGTCAGGATCGCGGCGTCATGGACGAGCGCCACCCTGAGGAAGCCGTCACCCGGATTGCGGCCCGAGGCGTCGGGGACGCCGATATAGCTGCCGGGCAGGGTCTTGATCGCGGCCTCCTGCCACAGCCGCCGCGCGGCCGCCTCGCTGTCGCCGACTTCGAGCCAGAGAAAGAAGCCGCCTTGCGGCCGATAGAAGCCGTGGCGGCCGCCCAGCAGGCGCTCGGCGATATCGAGCTTCGAGCGATAGAGCGCGCGGTTGGCCTCGACGTGGCTTTCCTCGCGCCACAGCGCCGCGGCGCCGGCCTGGATCGGTATGGGCACCTGCGAGGCACCGAAGCTGCGGAAGCGCTGGAACTGCGCCAGGAGGTTCTCGTCGCCGGTGACGAAGCCGCAGCGCAGCCCGGCGGCGCTCGAGCGCTTGGACAGGCTATGGAACACCAGCACATTGGCGAAGCCCTGGCCCAGCGCCTGGCAGGCTTCCAGCGCGCCGGTCGGCGGGGCCTTGTCCCAGATTTCCGAATAGCATTCGTCGACGATCAGCGTGAAATCATAGTCGCGCGCCAGGGTGATCGCGCGCTTCAGATAATCCAGGCTGGCAATGGCGCCTTGCGGATTGGCGGGGCTGCACAGAAACGCGAGCGCAGTGCGCTCCAGCGTCGCCGGCGCAATCGCCTCGAAATCGGGCAGAAAGCCGGTCTCGCGCGTCGCCGGCATCGGCACGAGTTCGGCCCCGGCCATGGCGGCGGCGCCGCGATAGACCAGATAGAACGGGTTGGGCAGCAGCACGACCGGCTTCTTGCCCGATTCGACCTGGGGCACCACCATCTGGGTCGCCAGATAAAGGCCTTCCTTGGTGCCGCACAGCGCCAGCGCATGGCGTGCCGGGTCGAGCGATCCGGGCGTCAGATGATAGCGCCGCGTCAGCCAGTCGGTGACGGCCAGCCGATAGTCGTCGGTGCCCTGCAGCGGCGGGTAGCGGTTCCACAGATCGCTGTTGCTTGCGATCGTTTCAGCCAGAAACGCCGGCGGCGCGTGCTGCGGCTCGCCGACCGACAGCAGCACGGGCCGCTGATTGGCGCGCGGCGTGATCGGCGCCAGCAGCGCGTTCAGCCGCGTGAACGGATTCTCGCCGAGCCGGTCAAGTCGCTCGTTGATCAACACTTATTCCCTCTCAGGACCCTCGGGGGCCAAGTCCCACCGGACCGACTTGCAAGTCGAATCACGGCCTTACCCGAGACTCTTCAAGGTGATTCTAGAACCAAAGCGAAAAGGAGGCGAGACGAAAATCGGCGCCCCTCCTTTCGAAGGGGCGCCGACCTGCGTACTTCCTTAGGCCCCGGGGAGGGCTGGAGGGGAAGTTCGGTTATTGCACGGTCTCGCCATGGAGCGCGAGATCGAGCCCATCGCGCTCGACTTCCTCTTCGACGCGCAGGCCGAGGATGATGTCGAGGACTTTGAGGATGATGAAGCTGGCGACGGCGCAATAGACGACGGTGAAGGCGATGCCTTCTAGCTGGATCAGGATCTGGCCCGGGTTGCCGTCGATCCAGCCGCTCTTGCCGTCGCCACCGATCGCCGCCTTGGCGAACACGCCGGTCAGGATCGCACCGATCATGCCGCCGACGCCATGGACGCCGAATGCGTCCAGGCTGTCGTCATAGCCGAACAGCTTTTTCATGCTGGTGGCGCTAAAGTAGCAGCCTGCACCGGCCGCGAGGCCGATGACGAGCGCGCCGGTCGGATCGACAAAGCCGGAGGCCGGCGTGATCGCGACCAATCCCGCAACAGCGCCGGAGATGATGCCCAGCACCGACGGCTTGCCCTTCAAGGCCCATTCCACGAACATCCAGGACAGCGCGGCCGCCGCGGTCGCGATCTGGGTCACCGCCATGGCCATGCCGGCATTGGTGTTGGCGCCCGAGGCCGAGCCGGCGTTGAAGCCGAACCAGCCGACCCACAGCAAGCCGGCGCCGATGACCGACAGCACCAGGTTGTGCGGCGCGAAATGCTCGGTACCGAGGCCCTTGCGCTTGCCGATCATCAGGCAGGCGACCAGTCCGGCGACGCCGGCATTGATATGGACGACGGTGCCGCCGGCGAAATCGAGTACGCCGGCATCGTTCAGATAGCCGCCGGGGCCCCAGACCCAATGGGCGATCGGCGCATAGACCAGCAGGCTCCAGGCGGTCATGAACCACATCATGGCCGAGAACTTCATGCGATCGGCGAAAGCGCCGCAGATCAGCGCCGGCGTGATGATCGCGAAGGTCATCTGATAGGTCATGAAGACCGATTCGGGGATGGTCTTGGCCAGCGGGTTGATCGCGTCCAGCGCCATGCCGTTCAGCATCAGGCGCGACAGGCCGCCGATGAAGGGCGTGCCCTCGGTGAAGGCCAGGCTATAGCCGATGATCATCCACAG
>Ga0302314_10009947_pt1 | contig 16740 bp, 12 predicted proteins | sample III_Palsa_N2_3_FD_200533 | JGI IMG/M metagenome (GOLD analysis project Ga0302314, IMG submission 200533) | Peat permafrost microbial communities from Stordalen Mire near Abisko, Sweden - III_Palsa_N2_3 | ecosystem: Environmental > Terrestrial > Soil > Palsa > Peat permafrost | place: Sweden...
CCGCCGCGATCGCAGCGGTCCTCATCGACAACGCGATCCCCACGTAAGCAGTTCTGCTCCGAAACTAACTGGCCCCCAGCCCGGCCGCCGACCGCCATCCTGAAACGCCGACGACCCCGGCCGCAAAGAAGCGAACCGGGGCCGTCGAGCGACCTCTATCCCAGAAGTGCGACTACTTGATGAAGAGGATCTCCGAGTACTTCGGCAGCGGCCAAAGGTCGTCGGCGACGGTCTTCTCGAGCTTGTCGGCGACCTCGCGTACCTCACCCATGGCGGGGAAGACCGTCTCGTGCATGAACTTCGCGTGCGTGAGCAGGTCCTCCTCCGGCTGGTTCTCCGCGAGGTTGAGGTCCTCGAGCGACTTGATGACCGCGACGAAGTCAGAGATCATCTCGCCGACCTCGGCCGCGAGCTCCGGCTCCTCCGCCATCAGCAGCTCCGCCTTGTAGCGGATTGCCGCGGGTAGCAACGATGTCTTGGCGAGGTTCGCCGTGACCTCGGACTCGATGTTGAGCTTGGTGACGTACTGCTCGAGCGAGACCTCGTAGCGGGAGTGAAGCTCACGCTCGGAGAGCACGCCGTAGTTGGAGAACGCCGTGACGGTGTCATCGGTGACCAGGAAGCCCAGCGCGTCCGGTGTCGCGGGCACGTTCAACAGGCCGCGCTTCGCAGCCTCCTCGTGCCACTCCTCGGAGTAGCCGTTGCCGCCGAAGACGACGGCCTTGTTCTCCGAGTAGCTCTTCTGGATCAGCGCCTTGACCGCATCTTCAAGCGAGGTGCCGCCGTTGAGCGCGTTTTCGAGATCCTCTGAGAGGTAGTCCACTGCCTCAGCGACGATCGTGTTGAGCACCGTGTTCGGCAGTGAGAGCGACATGCTCGAGCCCAGAGCACGGAACTCGAACTTGTTGCCGGTGAAGGCGAACGGGCTGGTGCGGTTGCGGTCGGCACTGTGCAGTGGCAGCGGCGGCAGCACCGGGGTGCCAAGGCCGAGGAACGACTCGGGCGTGGACGTTGCCGTCTCACCCTTCTCGATCGCGTCGAACACCCGCTCGAGGTCGGTGCCGAGGAAGATCGAGATGATCGCCGGCGGTGCCTCGTTGGCGCCGAGACGGTGGTCCTGGCCGGGAGATGCGATTGACGCGCGCAGCAGACCCTGATGCTTGTTGACGGCCTGGATTACAGCGGCGCAGAAGAACAGGAACTGCAGGTTCTCGCCCGGAGTCGAGCCCGGCTCGAGCAGGTTCTCGCCGTCGTCGGTGCCCATCGACCAGTTGTTGTGCTTGCCCGAGCCGTTGATGCCGGCGAACGGCTTCTCATGCAGCAGCGCCACGAGCCCGTACTTGCGCGCGACGTTCTGGATGACCTGCATAGTCAGCTGCTGGTGGTCAGAGCCGATGTTCGAGTTCTCATAGATCGGCGCGATCTCGTACTGAGCCGGTGCGACCTCGTTGTGGCGGGTCTTGATCGGGATGCCGAGCTTCGCCAGCTCCTGCTCGATGTCCATCATGTAAGCCAGGACGCGCTCCGGGATCGAGCCGAAGTAGTGGTCGTCAAGCTCCTGGCCCTTGGCCGGCTTGGCGCCGAACAGCGTGCGCCCGGTGATCACCAGGTCGGGCCGCTCGAAGTAGTACTGCTCGTCAATCAGGAAGTACTCCTGCTCCGGGCCGACGCTGGTGGCCACCCGGTCGACGTCCTTGCCGAACAGCTTGAGCGCGCGCACCGCGGACTTGGACATGGCGTCCATCGAACGCAGCAGCGGGATCTTGTGGTCCAGAGCCTCGCCCGTCCACGACACGAACGCCGTCGGAATGCAGAGCAGGGCGCCGTTCGGGTTCTCCATGATGAAGGCCGGGCTGGTCGGGTCCCAGGCGGTGTAACCGCGGGCCTCAAAGGTGGTCCGCAGGCCGCCGCTCGGGAACGAGGAGGCGTCCGGCTCGGCCTGGATCAGCTCCTTGCCGGAGAACGACGCGAGCGCGGTGCCCTCGCCGGTCGGCGCGTAGAAGCTGTCGTGCTTCTCCGCGGTGACGCCGGTCAGCGGCTGGAAGATATGTGAGTAGTGGGTCGCGCCCTTCTCAAGCGCCCACTCCTTCATCGCTAGCGCGACCGAGTCGGCGAGTGAGGTGTCGAGCGCCTCGCCCTTGGCGAGGGTCGCGGAGAGCTGCTTGTAAACGTCCTTGGGCAGACGCTGGCGCTGGACTGACGAGCTGAACACGTTCTGGCCGAAGACCTGGTTGTCGGCGACCGTCAGGTCGGGCGCGCCTAGGCCGGCGCCATCCGAGCTCCACTGCGCTGCAAGGACATTCTGCTGGCGAATTCGGGACATGCTGGTGGTTGTTCCTTCCTATCCGCGCCTCGGCGGCAGAGGCGCGCGTGTATATGCGCTCACGTGCAAGACGTGGCTTCGGGAACTTAACTGACAGGCGGCGCGTCGTCACTATCCCAATGGCCAAACAGGCCGGCACCGGCCTGCACCGGATGTCGAACCGCCCTCCCAAACCGGTGGCCTGGGGGTGGTCCCGCTGGACCTCCCCCAGGAAGCAAGCTGGTGGCGGGCCGGGCGAGCTCTACGAGGAGGAGACGACCGTGCCGTTGCTCTGCACGTAGGCGCTCGGCGGCGCGTTTGAGATCGTCACCGCGTAGGTGCCGCTGACCTGCCTACCGCCGGCGGTGACGGCCTTGGCGTAGCCGTTGAGTCCGGCCGCGACCCGGTAGCGCACCTTGTAGGTGCCGGCTTGGATCGCGGTCAGGTGCCAGGCGAAGGTCGCCGTCTTGCCGGGGGCGAGCCGGCCCAATGCCCAGGTATCGGTGTAGGCGCTGGCGCCTGCACCGGCTCCGAGATGCTTGCAGCTGTAGCCACAGGCGCCGGGGGACTGGTTGATGATCCAGATCGCGCGCGAGCGGCTCGCGAGCAGTGGCTGGCCGGCCCCGTTCTCCGGGATCAGCAGGCCGAAAGACTGCGCCGCGTCTCCGTACTTGGGGTTCGTGACCGTGACCGCGACGTTGGGCAGCGTCTTGTGCCCGGTGTTCTTCACGGAAACGACCATGTTGGTCTCCTGCGCGAGGCTTTGGTGCGTCGGGAAACTGCTGGTGACCTGCACCGGGAAGTTGCCGTGCGGCTCGCCGGCGTTCTGCTCGGCGCCGCTGCCGCACGCCGACAGCGCCACGGCAACCACGATCGCGGCGAACGCGCCGCCACAGCTGAATCTCCGCCTACTCACCTTGGCCCTACGATACCCGCAGCAGCAGCCGCCCAAGCGTCATCCCTCCGCTAATAGACACAGGTGTCGGCTAGCGGTGCGCGTCCGCTTGGCTGTCGCGTACGCTTGCCCCGTGCGTTCTGCGGGTACTTGCGGGACCAGGAGGGTTTGAGAGAGTGGCAACAACAGCAGTAGATCGCGTGTTCGCGCCCACTCGGGGGGTGCTGCAGGAAGCCGGGGAGATGATGATCCTCACCGTCCGCACGATCGTCTCGGCGGTCAAGCCTCCGTACCCGTATGGAGCTGAGTTTGTCTCGCAGTTCATGTTCGCGCTGCGGCTCTGCTGGTTCCCGCTGTTGGTCTCGACGGTCGCCTTCGGCTATGAGGCGCCGGGTCTGCAGGCCGCCAACTTCCTGGTGCTGTTTGGCGCGCTTGACCGCCTCGGCGGCTTCTTCGTGCTCGCCTCGATCCGTGAGTTCGCGCCGTTCGTGGACGCGATCGTGCTGGCCGGCGTGGCCGGTACCGCGATCACGGCCGACCTCGGCGCCCGCCGGATCCGCGAGGAGCTGGATGCGCTCGAGGTGCTCGGCGTCGACCCGATCAAGAACCTGGTGGTACCGCGCTTCCTGGCGCTGATGCTGGTCACCGGGCTGTTTGACATCTACGCGCTGCTGTTCGGCGTGTTCGGCGGTGTGCTCGCGACGCTCGTCAACCATCAGCCGCTCGGCCCCTTCTGGGCGACCTTCTTCAGCAACGCCTCGACCACCGACCTCTGGGGCTCGGTCGTCAAGACGACGCTGTTCGGGGCGATCATCGCCGTCGTCTGTTGCTACAAGGGCATGACCGCCAAGGGCGGCGCCGAAGGCGTCGGGCGCGCCGTCAACGAGGCCGTGGTGATCGCCTTCCTCGCGATCTTCGCCTTCAACTACGTGTTCACGCAGGTGCTGCTGGCAACGCATCCCGCGCTAACCGACATCGTCAAGTGAGCGGCTGCGATGGATGACCTTTTCGCGGTGCCGCGCGGCTGGCTCGAGTCGTTCGGGGAGATCGTCAAATTCTGCGCGCGGATCCTCGCCGATGTCGCCAGTCTGCGGGTCTTCAAGTACTTCGGCGAGGTGCTGCGCCAGGCCGGCATCCTGATCGTCTCCTCGACGCTCGTGATCTGGGGCCTGGTCTTCATCATCGGCCTGCAGTGCGGGATCGAGGGCGCCTATTTCGACCGCTCGGTCGGGGTCCCCGCCTACGCCGGCGTGTTCGCCGCCTGGTGCGACCTGCGAGAGCTGGTGCCGCTCTGCTTCGGCTACATGATGGCCGCCAAGGTCGGCACCGGGATCGTGGCCGAGATCGGCTCGATGCGGATCTCTGACGAGATCGACGCGCTCGAGGTGATGGGCATCAGCGGCGTCACCTTCCTCTGCGCGACCCGCCTGCTCGGCTCGATGCTGGTGCTGCCGTTCGTCTATCTCTGCTCGATCGGCGCCGGCTTCTTCGCCAGTTACTTAGCCGTGGTCCAGCAGATCGGAGACGTCTCTTCCGGAGGCTACTTCTTGATCTTCTGGCAGTTCCAGAACCCGCCGGACGTCTTATACAGCCTCATAAAGGCGATGGCGATGGCGATCGTGATCGTGCTGGTCGGCTGTTATTACGGGTACACCGCGACCGGAGGGCCCGTTGGTGTGGGTACGGCTACTGCTAAGTCGATGGTCTTCAACATTGTCAGCGTGCATGTGATCGGGATGCTTGGCACACAGTTGTTCTGGGGAGCCAATCCGCGAGCACCGATCGGAGGATGAGATGAGCTTTGAGGATCCAGAAGGGACTCCGATTGCCGGTGATCTGGCGGGCGGGTCGGCGGCCGCGCCGGCCGAGCCGATGCTGACCACGCGCCCGGCGCCGCCGCCTGGCGCGAGCGAAGAGGAGTACGCCAACCACTCGTACAAGGTCTACCCGTCCGGGCGCCGCAACGTCGTCGAGTTCGACAACACCTACAAGTCGTTCGGCCCCAACCAGATCCTGCGCGGCCTCACGATGGGCATCCCCGAGGGCATGGTCTCGATGATCCTGGGACCGTCCGGTACCGGTAAATCTGTCTGCATCAAGCACATGGTTGGCCTGCTCTATCCGGACTCGGGCGACGTGCGCGTGCAGGGCGAGTCGGTCCCGGACATGCCCGACGAGCAGCTCTTTGAGATGCGCAAGAAGTTTGGCCTGCTGTTCCAGGACGGCGCGCTCTTCAGCTCGATGAACCTCTACGACAACGTCGCCTTCCCGCTGCGCCAGCACACCGAGAAGAGCGAGCAGGAGATAGAGGAGATCGTCATGCGCCGCCTCACAGAGGTCGGCCTCGGCTACTCACGCGACAAGCTCCCGAATGAGCTCTCCGGCGGCATGCGCAAGCGCGCCGGCTTTGCCCGGGCGCTGGTGCTCGAGCCGGACATCCTGCTGTTTGACGAGCCGGACTCGGGCCTCGATCCGGTCCGCACGGCGCTGCTCGGCGAGCTGATCCTTGAGATCCACCGCGAGATGATGGAGGACGCCAAGGCTCAGAAGAAGCCGTATCTGCCCACGTTCGCCGTCGTCACCCACGACATCATGAGCGCGCGTCGCGTCGCCGACTACATCAATGTGCTCTGGCGCGGGCGCATCGTCGAGGCCGGTCCGGCGCAGGACATGCTCAACTCGGACAACCCTTTCATCCGCCAGTTCCTGGCCGGTGAGAGCCAGGGTCCGTTGACGATGGACTGATTTCATCCTGGCGATGATCGGGGCCACAAGGCCACGCCTGACGCTGGCGGCCGTAACGCTGCTGACTCTGCTCTGCGCGCTGGTGGCGCTGCGGCTGCAGCCGTCGACCGGGATCGACACGCTCGTCTCGCGCTCCTCAGCGGACTACAGGGCGACACAGGTTGATAACCAGCAGTTCGGTTCGGCGCCGGTGGTGCTGCTCGTACGGCTGCCGCTGACCGCGCTCGTACAGAGCCGTGATCTGGTGCCGCTGAGCGAACTTGAGGCCTGCCTGGGCGGACAGCAGCTGACGCTCGATCGCCAGCTCGGAGCGTTCGAGCCGGTCGCGGCCAGCAAGGCCGTGCCCTACGGGGGAGACTCGAGCCCCTGCGGGGCGCTGATGCGGATGCGCCCGGCCAAGGTCGTCTACGGGCCCGGCACCTTCCTTAGCCGGGCGGTTACGGCGGTCACTAGTGAGATTCACACGCTCAGCGCGGCGGCCGCCAAGACCGTCAAGGCCGCCGAAGCGGCGGCGCTGAAGCTCGCCCGGGCGAAGGGGCTCAGCAGCACCCAGGCAGATGCCGCCGCCAAGGAGGCCGGTGAGCTGGTACTCGAGCAGCAGCTCGGCTCACTCAGCACGCTCGCCGACCAGACCGGGATCGACAGCACGCCCTCGATCGAGAACTCCGCGTTTCTCGAGCAGATCGTCTTCGGCTCGGCGAGCACGGCTGGCTCAACCAGCGGATCCGGGTCGCGCCAACCGACCGCGCGCTTCTCCTATCTCTTTCCGAGCGCCGACGACGCCTTGATCCAGGTGCGGCTGCGCGCCGGGTTGAGCGACGCTCAGCAGTCACGCGCGATCGGCCTGATCCGGCAGGCGATGGCGATGAAGCGCTTCCGCCTGCCGGGCGGGAGCTACCTGCTGGCAGGTGAACCGGTGCTGCTCTCAGATCTCGGCGCCGGTATCTCCAAACAGCTGCTGCTGTTGCTGCTCGGTGCCGCGGTGGTGATGGCGCTCGTGTTGCTGATCGGCTTCCGCTCGCGGCTGCGGATGCTGCCGCTGGTGCTCGCGTTGGCCGCGGCCGCGGTCACCTTCGGCCTGACCTCGCTGGCCGGCGCCTCGCTGACACTGGCCGGGGTGGCCGTGCTGCCGATCCTGATCGGGCTCGGCGTCGACTACGCGGTCCAGTTCCAGTCGGGCACGCCGGTGCGTTCAGTCGCGGTCGCGGCGCTCGCGACCGCCGCCGGTTTCCTCGTGCTGCTGCTCTCGCCGGTGCCGATGGTCCAGGGCTTTGGGGTCTTGCTGGTCGTGGGTGTCGGGATCGCGCTCGGGGTCGTTGTGCTGACCGCTCCGGCCGCGCTCACCTTGGCCGACCGGCAGCTGGCGGTGGCTGCGGGGCGCGAGGCGGTCGCTTCGGCACGCGCGGCCCGTTCTCGCGGCGCCAGCGGGCGCCGCATCCAGGCGCTGTTGGTCGGGCTCGCTGTACGCCCGCGTGCCGTGCTCGCGGTCGCTGTGGTGCTCGCCGTCGCCGGGTGGGGGCTGGGCACGCAGACCGGGGTGCAGTCCGACATCACCAAGCTGGTGCCGCCGAGCATGCCGGCGCTGCAGCATCTCGACACACTCGAGCGGGTCACCGGCGTCTCCGGTGAGATCGATGTCGTGATCCACGGCTCGCACGTCGACACGCCGCGGGCCGTGGCCTGGATGGTCAGCTACGAGCGTCAGGTGCTGGCTCACTTCGGCTACGCCACGGCGCAGGGCTGCGCCAGCGCGACGCTCTGCCCGGCGCTCTCACTGCCGGATCTCTTTGAGCTCGGCGGCAGCGGCACCGCCGGCTTGACGCAGAAGGCGATCAGCACCCTGCTGGCAACGGTGCCCGGTTACTTCCAGCGTGCGGTGATCACGCCCGATCGCCGCTACGCGACGCTCGCTTTCGGGATTCGGCTGATGCCGCTCGCGCAGCAGCGTGACGTGATCGCCTACATGCGCGCGCAGCTGCACCCGCCGGGCGGCGTCAGTGCCGCGCTCGCGGGCCTGCCGGTGCTGGCGGCCGACGCCGATGGCTCGCTCGCTTCGGGGCTGCGGCGAACGATCACCCTGGTGGCGGGGCTGCTTGCGGTCGGCCTGGTGCTGCTGGCACTCTTCCGCAACCCGCGCCGGGCGCTGATTCCACTGGCGCCGATCGTGCTCGCGACCGGCTGGTCGGCGTTGATCATCTACCTGCTGGGGATCCCGCTGAACCCGATGTCGGCGACGCTCGGCGCGCTCGTGATCGCGATCTCCACCGAGTTCAGCGTGCTGCTCTGCGAGGGTGTGCGAGCCGAGCAGCACGCTGGCTGGTCGCTGGCCGGCGCGATTGAACGCGCCTACCGCTCGACCGGAAGCGCGGTGCTGATCTCCGGCGTCACCGCGATCTCCGGCTTTGGCGTGCTGGTGCTTTCGAATATCTCGATGCTGCGGGACTTCGGCTTCGTCACGCTGATCGACATGAGTGTCTCGCTGGCGGGGGTCTTGCTGGTGCTGCCGGCGGTGATCACGCTGGCGCAGCCGCGGCCAAAGTCGCGGCGGGCGCCGGACCCGCGACGCCGGCCGCCGGCGCCGGTGCCCGCGCCGATCGTGTTGCGCGAGCCGTGATCGACACACGCCGCTACCAGTGGATGATCGGCGGCTTCGGCCTGCTGATGGTGGTGCTGTTCTCGCTCTACCTCTACACCCACAGCAAACACACGAACCCGGGCGTGCCCGCCGGTCAGCGGCTGCACCTGTTCGTCGCGCCGCTGGCGCAGGGCGGTCCCGACCTGGCGGCCAACGTGAACCCGCGCTGCAACCCGGCGCGGCCGGCCAAGCGGGGGCTCAACGTCTGTGGTCGCGGGCCGCTGGTGCTGGAGTTCTTCGCGCTCGACGCGCCGCCCTGCATCAAGGCGGTCGACGCCCTGCAGCAGGTGTCGAGTCGCTTCCCAGCGGTGCAGTTCGCCGCTGTCGCCGCCGGCGGTGAGCAGGCCGGTACGCGCGCACTGGTGCGCTCACAGCGTTGGCGCATCCCGGTCGCCTTCGACATGACCGGCGCGGTGGGCCAGCTTTATGACGTCACCATCTGCCCGCTGATCGAGGTCGCGGGCGCCGGCGGCACCGTCAGCAAGCTGCTGATCGGCGAGCGCTGGGAGCGGCCCGCGCCCCTGGCCCGGGAGTTGCGTGAGCTGCTGAGCAAGGCCAGCTGAAGCTCCGCTGCGGCGGACTGCTCCACACTCAGGTGATGCGCGCACTGCTCCGCACCGGCGTCGGCGCTCTGCTGGCGGTGATGATCATGTTTCTCGGCAGCCTCGGGCTCTGGCTCGGGACGCCGCTGGTCTGGCTCTGGATCGGCTCGCAGGTAGACGGCGACAGCTCCTCGCTGAGCCTCGCACTGCTGGTGATGGGCGTGGGCGTGCTCTTGACGGTTTGGGCGGCGACCAAGCTGCTCAGCGCGCTCTCCAGCCGCTACCGCAACAACCGCATCGCTTTGGGCTTCCCAGACCCGGGGCACGGCCCGCTCGAGGCCGTGCTGGTGGCGAGCGCGGGCGTCGCGACCGTGATCTTCAGCGTTTGGTTCCTGCTCTTCGCCGGCGCCAGCCCGGTCCCGATCGGGATCAATTTCTAGGCCTTGATGGCGCTGAGTCGCCGGAGATTTCGACGCTCGACTGCTGTTGCCAGAGGCTGCTTAACCGCTCTGAGCGTGCCCATTTTTTGGAGGCACGCTCAGAGCGGGAGATCTGTTGACCGTTCAGGACCCGCGGCGGTGAGGCCGCAGGTGCTTAGGCCAGGGCGAGCTTGCGCTCAGGGCTGACGCCCTCCTCGAGACCCTCGTTGAGAGCGCTACAACCGCTCAACTGCTCAGCCAGGAGATGACGTTGACGGTCGGTCAACGCACCGATCGCCTTGATCTCGCTGACGCCGTTGCGTTCAAGGAACTTCCGGCAGCGAGTGCTGCCCCATCGACGCTGCGACATGAGCAGCTCCGCCACGGTCCACTTGCGGACCGCTTCCGGACATTCGAGGATTACTTCCGCAGCCGATGCTTCGCCGTCGGCGATTTTGCGCTTGAGCTCAGCGCGCGCCAACCGGACTGCGTTTGCGTGCTCAAGGGCGCGCAGTCTTTGCGGCTCCATCGGCATCTGTGCGGTTTGCGTCATGAACCGTCCTCTCCCTATTGGTTGCCGCCCAAGGGGCGGCCTGCTTTGACCACTATTTGCTCGCGGGCAGCGGTAAGCCACCACCCGCGGGCGGGTACTGCGAAATCTGAAACTGAAGAACCCCACTCGTGCTGAGAGAGAACTGCGCTTCCGCTTGCAAATCCGGTCCTGAGGAAGCGCTGCTCTTTGCTGCACGACCACTTCGAACTCGGTTGCACGCTATCGCGCCGACGTGGGTAACAGCAAGGTCACAATTGCTTATCCGTTTGCTTAGAGCGGGTTTTTCTCTGCGACCCGTCACACAACCAATCCCGACCGGATAAGTCGACATCGCAACGCGTTCTGAATGGTAAGAATTACGGCTCAATACGCCGGGCTGAGCGGTGGCTGAGCCGACGCGAGCTTGTCCGGAAGCGGCCTGCGCCAGCCGGGGCCTGGGTTTAGCTCAGCTTTAGGAGGGCGGAGGCAGCGGACCGTGCTCGGCTTCGAAGCCTTGCTTGGCCTGGGCGAAGGCAGCCAGCGCCTGATCGAGGATCGTCGAGTCGTGCGTCGCCATCACGCTCGTGCGCAGCAACGCCCCACCGGGCGGCACCGCGGGGTGAATCGCGACGTTGACGAACACTCCGGCCTCGTACAGGGCCTTCCAGAGGAATACTGCCTGCCAGTCGTCACCGACGACCACCGGCACCACCGGAGTGATGATCTCGCTGCCGTCGGGCATCGAGGCGGTGGGACGGACTTGGAAGCCGAGCTCGGTAAGGCCGTTACGCAGGTAGGCCGCGTTCTCAAGCACGCGGGCAAAGAGCTCCCTGCCCTCGTCGGAGCGGCAGATCTTCACCGCAGCGAGGGTCGCGCCAACCGCCGCCGGCACGCCTGAGGCGGTGAAGATGAATGGGCGCGCCGCGATCCGCAGGAATTCGATGACCTCGGCCGAGCCGGCGATCACGCCGCCGCAGGAGGCCAGTGACTTGGAGAAGGTCGCCATCCGCAGGTCGACCTGGTCCTCAACCCCGAACATCTCGCTGGCGCCGGCGCCGCGGGCGCCGAGCACTCCGAGTCCGTGGGCCTCGTCGACCATCAGCCGGGCGCCGTACTGCTTGGACAGTGCCGCGATCTGCGGCAGCGGAGCGACGTCGCCCTCCATCGAATAGACGCCGTCGACGACGACCAAGATGCCGCCGCCGTCCTCCTGGGCCTGCTGGAGGCGCTTTTCGAGCAGGTCCAGACGGTTGTGGCGAAAGGCGCGCAGCTTGGCGCGTGAGAGCAGGCAGCCATCGAGGATCGAGGCGTGGTCTCCGGAGTCGGCGATCACGGTGTCCTCGGGTCCGAGGATCGTGCCCAGCGCCCCGAGGTTCGCCTGATGGCCGGTGGTAAAGACGATCGCGTCCTCTGTGCCCATCCACTCGGCGAGCTCGCGCTCAAGCTCGACGTGGAGATCGATCGTGCCGTTGAGGAAGCGCGAGCCGGTCAGGCCGGTGCCGTAGCGGTCGAGCGCGTCCTGCGCCCCCTGCTTGACGCGCTCGTCGCCCGTCAGCCCCAGGTAGTTGTTGGAGCCGAGCATGATCCGCCGCTGGCCCTCCATCTGGACGACGGGCAGCGTCGGGCCTTCAAGTACATGGAAATAGGGAAGTGCGCCGAGCTCGCGAGCTGCTTTGAGCTGATCGAGCCGCTCGAATTCACGAGCCTTGGCGAAAACATCGGGTGGCGCCATCTGCGTCAGCCATCGTATCGGGCCGCTGGCGGCGGCATCGGCGACGGCTCTGTGTTGACAGCGCCGACCGGCGTGCAACCATGCCTCGGTGGAGTACGACGAAGTCACGGTCGAGGAGGAGCTGTACGAGCTCGAGGTGCTCGACGGCGAGGTCGTACAGCAGTCGACCGAACTGGCGCCGACCGCCACGCCGGGACGCAGCCTGATCTGGGGCTCGGCGCCGGCACTTCAGACCGCCGCGGTAGCCGCTACCGGCTTCGTGGCCGGCGCAGCGACAGTCGCGCTGCTGCGCCGTTACGCGCTGCGTGCACGTGAGGCTGAGTCGCTCGCCGAGGGGTTGAGCTCGCGCGGGCCGTTACCGATGCGGCGCGGCGCGACCTACCTCGTGCAGGTGCGCCAGATCGTGCCGCCGCAGTAGTTGGGCGCGATAGCTTCAACTCGTGGTCTGACCACTCGCGGCGAGGTCAGGGTCGAAGTCACGCCGCCCTGGCCCTTCCGCCTGACCCGGCGCAGCGGCATGGACGGGCTCGCGCCGGTCCGCGGCGGCGTGCTGCAGCGGCTTGTGCACGACGCTGAGCAGCCGGTCCATGTCCGTGTCGCCCAGCTGAGCTCGGGGAACGTGCTGATCGGGGCACAGGCCGACGATCCCGCTGCGGCCGGCCGTGCGATCGAGCGCATGCGCCGCGCGCTCTGGCTCGACCTCGATCTCGCGCCGTTCCACAAGCAGTTCAGCCGCGACCCGTTGATCGGTGCGTCCGTGCGGTCGAACCCGACGCTGCGGCCGGCCGGGCGCCCACACGCGTTCGAGGCGTTCGCGTGGGCGGTGACTGAGCAGCTGATCGAGTACGAGCGGGCCGTGGCGATCCAGCGGCGGATAGTCGCGGCGCTGGGGCGCTATGACCCGGTGAGCCGGTTACGCGACTCCCCGGCAGCCGCAGTACTCGGTGGCGGTGGCGCGTCCGCCGCCCGCCTGGAATCCTTCGACCTCTCCGCCAGCCGCGCCATCACCCTGATCAAGGCTTCACGCGAGATCGCGGCTGGACGCATTGACGTCGACACGCTTGACCCCGTCGCCCAGGAAGAGGGCTGGCGCCGCCTGCGCCGGATCCGTGGGATCGGCACCTGGACGGTTGAGATGATGGCGCTGACCGCGCAGGGCAGGGTCGACCAGATCCCCGCCGGCGACCTTGGCTTCATCAAGTTCGTCGGGCGCGCTTTGAGCGGCGGCGACCCCTACGCCCGCGCCAGCGAGGACCAGGTGCGTGAGTTCTTCGCGCCATACGGTGCCTGGCAGGGGCTCGCGGGGGTTTACGCCTTGAGGAGCTCCGCAAACGTAAAGAGCGCGATCATGCAGCTCACTGGTGGGTAACGCATCTCGATGTCCCGCTGGTTCCGCTACACACCAAGTGGTGGCCAGGGTCCAGTGAGCAGACAGGCATGAGCATTCGCGTCGCGATCGAGCACCGCACGGTCTACCGGTATGACCGGCCCGTACACCTGGGCCCGCAGGTGATGCGTCTGCGCCCGGCGCCGCACTGCCGCACGCCGATCCTCTCCTACAGCCTGCGGGTTACGCCCGAGGACCATTTCCTCAACTGGCAACAGGATCCGATCGGCAACTACCAGGCGCGTTTCGTCTTCCCGGAGCCGACCACCGAGTTCAGCGTGACCGTCGACCTGGTGGCGGAGCTGGCGCCGATCAACCCGTTCGACTTCTTCCTCGATGACGCCGCGAACCGCTGGCCGTTCACGTACGAGCCGCGGCTCGCGCGCGACCTCGCGCCGTATCTAGTCGCGCCAGTGGAGGCCGCGCCCGCCGATGCCCCGGAAGCGCCGGCCAGCGATCCGGTGCTCGACAGTTGGGTCGCGGAGTTACGCGAACTGGAGCCGCCCAACACCACGATTGACTTCCTGGTCTGGTGCAACCAGCGCGTCCACGACGCCGTCGGTTACTCGGTGCGCATGGAAGCCGGGGTCCAGACCCCGGAGCAGACCCTGACCAGCCAGATCGGCTCCTGCCGTGACAGCGCTTGGCTGCTGGTCAACGTGCTGCGCCGCTTCGGGATCGCGGCCCGCTTCGTCTCGGGGTACCTGGTCCAGCTCGCCCAGGACAAGCCGGCCGCGGGCGACAGGGGTGAGAACGTCGACTTCACCGACCTGCACGCCTGGGCCGAGGCCTTTGTGCCCGGCGCCGGCTGGATCGGATTCGACGCGACCTCCGGGCTGGTCGCGGGGCAGGGACACATACCGCTCGCATGCGCCGCCGAGCCAAGCGGCGCCTCCCCGATCGAGGGCCGGCTCGAAACGGCCGGCACGAGCTTCGAGTACTCCAACACCGTCACCAGGCTCGACGAGCCCGCACGCGTGACGCTGCCCTACAGCGCCGAGCAGTGGGACGCGATCGACGCGCTCGGCGGTGAGGTAGATGTCGCCCTGGAGACCGCCGACGTGCGCCTGACGATGGGCGGCGAGCCGACGTTCGTCTCACGCGCCGATCCCGAGGCGCCGGAGTGGAACGTCGCCGCACTCGGCGGCAACAAAGAGGAGCTGGCGACCAAGCTCACCGAACAGCTGGCGGAGAAGTTCGCCCCCGGGGCGCTGGTGCTCTACGGCCAGGGCAAGTGGTACCCGGGCGAGCCGTTGCCGCGCTGGCAGCGCGGCGTCTACTGGCGCACCGACGATCACCCGCTGTGGCACGACCGCGAGCTGCTGGCCGACCCCGGCCAGGAAGGCACCGCAACCGCGGCCGAGGCGAAGCTCTTGGCCGATGCGATTGCGGACGCGCTCGGTCTGCCCGCCGAGGTTCGTTACCCGGCCTACGAGGACCCCTTCCCGGAGCGCTGGCGCGAGAGCATGCGGCCCGGCGACGACCCGTTGCCGAGTGGCGAGCTCGAGCTTCGGGCTCTGCCGGACGCGGACACCGAGCCGACCGGCTGGGCGCTGCCGCTGCGTCGCGATCCCGGCGAAGCATCCTGGTCGACCGGGCTCTGGCACCTGCGCCGCGGCGCGCTCTACCTGGTTGAGGGCGAATCGCCACTCGGGCTGCGGCTGCCGCTCTCCTCACTGACCTGGCGCCCAGAGCCGCAGCATCCCGACCAGTCGCTGTTCCGCGTGGTCGACCCGCTCGCGAACGCGGGCGATGCCAAAACGGGTGCGGCGACGCTCAGCGATCCGCCACCGGTCACCGCGCTCTGCGTCGAGGTCCGCGGCGGACACGTACACGTCTTCCTGCCGCCACTGGTCGAACTCGCCTACGCGGCTGAACTGCTGCAGGTGATTGAGATGGCGCTGGTGAAAACCGGCATCCGCGCCGTACTCGAGGGCTACCCGCCGCCGCGCGATGTGCGCGGCGCCAGCTTTGTGGTGACCCCAGACCCGGGCGTGATCGAGATCAACATCCACCCGAGCAACTCCTGGGAAGAGCTGGTCGAGCGCACCCAGCACCTCTACGCCGAGGCTGAGCTGCTTGGTCTGCGGGCTGAGAAGTTCACGCTCGACGGCACCCACACCGGGACCGGCGGTGGCTCGCACATCACGCTCGGTGGCGTCACGCCGCCCGACAGTCCGCTGCTGCGCAACCCGGCGCTGCTGACCAGCATGCTGACCTACTGGCAGCACCATCCGTCGCTCTCCTACCTCTTCGCCGGGCGCTTCATCGGCCCGACGAGCCAGGCGCCGCGGGTCGATGAGGCGCGCCACGAGAACCTCTATGAGTTGGAGATCGCGTTCGCGGAGCTGGAACGGATCAAGCATGAGAGCGGTGGCGTTACGCCCGCGTGGCAGGTCGACAGGGCCCTAAGAAACCTGCTGACCGATCTGACCGGCAACACCCACCGCGCCGAGTTCTGCATCGACAAGCTTTACAACCCCGGCGCGGAGAACGGGCGTCTGGGCGTGCTCGAGCTGCGCAGCTTCGAGATGGCCCCTCACCCTCAGATGGCGCTCGTGCAGCTGCTGCTGGTGCGGACGCTGGTCGCGCGCCTCTGGCAGCGCTCATACAGCGCGCCGCTGATCCGCTGGGGCACCGAGCTCCAGGATCGCTTCATGTTGCCGTGGTGGGTCGAGTCGGATATCCGCGAGGTCGTGGACGACCTCAATCGCCACGGCTTCGAGTTCGACCAGCAGTGGCTCGCGCCGTTCCTTGAGTTCCGCTTCCCGTTGATCGGCCGGCTTGACATCGAGGGCGTGAATCTCGAGCTGCGCAGCGCGCTTGAGCCATGGAACGTGCTCGGTGAGGAGTCGGGCAGCGGTACCTCGCGTTACGTCGATTCCTCGCTTGAGCGGCTGCAGGTACGCGTCGATGGCCTGCTGGAGGATCGTTACGCGGTCACCTGCAACGGCCATCTGATCCCGCTTCAAGCGACGGCGACTCCCGGCACGTTCGTCGGCGGCGTGCGCTACCGGGCCTGGGAGCTGTGGGCGGCCCTGCACCCGACGATCAAGGCGCACGCACCGCTGACGTTTGATCTTGTGGATCGCTGGAGCGGCCGCTCGCTGGGCGGCTGTCGCTACCACGTGGTGCATCCCGGCGGCCGCTCCTACGAGCGACTTCCGGTCAACGCCGCCGAAGCTGAGGCGCGCCGCGCGGGTCGCTTCGAGGCGCTCGGGCACACGCCGGGGACGATCGAGATCGACTCGATCCGTCACGGCGGTGAGTACCCCCGTACTCTCGACCTGAGACGCCGCTCGTGACCAGTAACCGCCCTTGACCAGCACTTTTCCGCTCCCGACACCTGCGTACCAGCCGCTGGCGGGCTGTTACGACGAGATGCTCGACACCCAGGGGCAGCCGCGCGCCCACTGGGAGCGCCTGGCCGCCGTCTGCGCCGAGCTCGGCACGCACGAGCTGCAGCGCCGCGGTGACGAGGCCTCGCGGTTGCTCGAGCAGGACGGTGTCGTCTACAACGCCTACCGCGAATCGCCGATGCCAGGGCGTGC
>Ga0302314_10009952_pt1 | contig 16739 bp, 16 predicted proteins | sample III_Palsa_N2_3_FD_200533 | JGI IMG/M metagenome (GOLD analysis project Ga0302314, IMG submission 200533) | Peat permafrost microbial communities from Stordalen Mire near Abisko, Sweden - III_Palsa_N2_3 | ecosystem: Environmental > Terrestrial > Soil > Palsa > Peat permafrost | place: Sweden...
CCGACGTGGTGGAACGCGGCGACGCTGTCCGCCGCCGCATCACCGTCGCCCACTGAGCAGCGCACGCTGAGCGTCGCCCGCTGAGCAGCGCCGCCACCGAGCAGCGCCGCCACTGAGCAGCACCGCCACTAAGCAGCCGTCAAGGGCTGAGGCGATGGATGTCGCGGGGGAACAGGGTGACCGACCGGACGTTGGCGGCCCCGGTCAGTCGCGCCGTCCACCGCTCAAGCCCGATGGCGAACCCGCCATGCGGCGGCATCCCGTGCTCAAAAACCTGCAGGTAGGCGGCGTACGGCCCGGGGTCCTCGCCCCGCTCGGCGAGCGCGGCCAGGTAGTCGGCGTGCCGGTGCAGCCGCTGCCCGCCGGTGACCAGCTCTAGGCCGCGGAACAGCAGGTCAAAGCTGTTCGAATAGCCAGGCCTGGCCGGGTCGGGGTAGGTGTAGAACGGCCGCTTCGCCATCGGGTAGCCGGTGACGAACAGCAACTCGCTGCCGTGCTCGCGCAGCGCCCACTCCGACAGCCACCGCTCGTGCGCCGGCGCCAGGTCGGGCTCGCCGCGCGGGTCCTCGCCGGTATGGCGCGCGAGCATGCCCTGCGCCTCGGCGAAATGGATTTCCGGAATCTGCCCCGGCACTGACGGCAGCTTCAGGCCCAGAAGATCCAGGGCAGAACGGCAGGTCCGGTCCACTCCCGCCACCATTGCCGCGAGCGCGTCGCGGAGCACCGCCATGACGTCGTGGTAGCCGGTGATGAACCCGAGCTCGGCGTCGAGGCTGGTGTACTGCGCCAGGTGCCTGGCGGTGTCGTGCGGCTCGGCCCGGAAGACCGGCCCGACCTCGAAGACCCGCTCGAACACGCCGACCATTGCCTGCTTGTAGAACTGCGGGGACTGCGCGAGGTAGGCGGGCGTCCCGAAGTAGTCGATCCCGAAGACGCTGGCGCCCGACTCGGTCGCCGACTGCACGATCTTGGGCGTGTGAATCTCGGTGAAGCCGAGGTCACCCAGCGCGCGGCGGAAGCCGGCCACGCTGGCGGCGGAAATCTGGAAGGGCGCGCGAAGCCGGGGATGCCGCAGCGTCGTGGGGGCGCCGTCGAGTATCGCGGGCAGCGACGCGGTGACCGCCGGCCGGTAGAGGTCGAACGGTGGCGCCGAGGCGGGCCCGGACAACTGCGTTATGACCGGATCGGTGATCTCTGCCCCGCCTGGTGCCCGCAGGCTGGCGGTGACCGTGCCCTCGACGGCGATCACGGTCTCCTCCGGCAGCGATGCGGCCTTGATCGCGTCCGGGTCGGTCGCCACGGCCTGCGCGAGGCCCGAGCGGTCCCGGATGATCAGGAAGGTCATCGACTTGAGCTGGCGGCTGCGGTGCAGCCAGCCCTCGATTCTGACGTGCTGGCCGGCCTTGGCGGGCAGCTCGGCGGCCAGGGTGCGAGAAATCATCACGCTCCTGCGAGTCGCGCGGACCCTTGGGAGTGCGGGCGAGAAGGGAACTCGCGGTGCCACCGCACTTTCGCCGCCGCCCGCCGGCGGGCGGGCCGCGGCCTCGTTCGTGCCCGGTAACGGGGGCGGGCCGGCGGGGCATCGGGCCGGCCGGGGCGCGGCCGCCGTTCCTCCCCGCACTCGGGAGTGTCTTCGCCGTGGGCCCGCGAGGCCGCCTTCTCAGCTGGTGGCGGCTCTCTCCCGCTCGCGGGATCCCTGGCTACTCGTCTCCGTCAGCGCGTTGCAGCCAATAATACCGGCAGCGCCGGGCCGCAGGGGTGATCGGCCGCGGCCACGATCGCCGCGCTTATCTCGCCGAGCTGGTCAAGCTGCCCGGGCGTGAGCACGTCGATCAGCGACCGGCGGACCTGGTCCACGTGCCCGGGAGCCGCGGCGGCGAGCGCGGCGAACCCCTCGTCGGTGAGCTCGGCAACCTGGCCGCGGCGGTCGGTCGGGCAGTTCACGCGGCGGATCCAGCCGCGTTCCTCCAGCCGCGCGACGGCGTGCGACAGCCTGCTCTTGCTGGAGGAAGACGCCTCGGCGAGCTGGCTCATCCGCAGCGCCCGGCCGGGCGCCTCGGAGAGGCGTACCATTATCTCGTAGTAGCCGTGCGGGAACCCTGCGCCCTGCTGCAGCTGTCCCTCAATCGCGCCGAAGAGGGTCTGGCAGGCGGTGAGGAACTGCCGCCAGTTCCGCTGCTCATCGGCGGTCAGCCATCGGGTCTCTGAAGCGATCACGATGCCAGGATACCCGAGATGGTTGAGCGTTTGACAAATCATGCCGGACATGATAGCGATTGAGAGTTCAACAACCAAGCCACCAGCACGACCTGTCCACTAGCAATCGGGAGTACCCATGACCGAAGCGAGCACGCAGACCAGCATTCCCGGCTATGTCGCCGGAACCTGGGACATCGACCCGGTGCACTCCGAGGTTGGCTTCTCGGTACGGCACATGATGGTCAGCAAGGTCCGCGGCAGGTTCAGCACCTTCTCCGGCAAGATCGTCACCGGCAAGGACCCGCTGGCCTCCTCGGTGACCGCGGAGATCGACCTGGCCTCGATCATCACCGGAGCCGAGCAGCGTGACGAGCACATCCGCTCGGCGGACTTCTTCGAGGTCGAGAAGTACCCGACGATGACCTACCGCTCGACCGGCGTTCGGCAGCACGGCGACGACTACGTCCTCGACGGCGAGCTGACCCTCAAGGGCGTCACCAAGAGCGTGCCGCTGAAGCTCGAGCTGAACGGCTTCGGCCCGGACGCGTATGGCGGCACCCGCGCTGGCTTCACCGCTACGGGCGAGCTCAACCGGCGTGACTTCAACGTCAACTTCAGCGCCCCGATGCAGAACGGCGGCGCCGTGGTGTCCGACAAGATCGCGCTGAGCCTCGAGATCGAGGCCGTTCTCGCGGCCTGACAGCGAGACCGGGGCCCCGGCCGGCAGCGGCACATTTGCCGCCGCCGGCCGGGGCCTTCGTTGTCCCGCCGGCCTAACCGGCCAGGGCGGCGAGCTGGGTGGTGATCGCCTCGGCGCGCGGGAAGGTGAAGCCAGCCAGCGTCACGTGCTTCCAGCGCAGCACGCCCTCGGCGCCGATCACGAAGACCGACCTGCGCAGGCCGCCCCCGGGCAGGCCAATGCCGTACAGCCGGGTGACGTCCAGCCCGACGTCGGCAAGCAGCGGGAAGCTGAGGTCGTACTTGCGCGCGAATCCCTCGTGGCTGTCCACGTCCTGCGGGCTGATTCCCCACACGGTCGCGCCGAGGCTGTTGAACCTGTCCATGTCGGATGCGTAGGAGCACAGCTGCCTGGTGCAGACGGACGTGTTGTCCCCCCGGATAGAAGGCCAGCACCACCGGCCTGCCGCGCAGTGCTGACAGGGTGTAGTCACCCCGCGTCGCGTCTCCGCCGGTCACGAGCACCCCGGGCAGCGTGAAATCGGGAGCGATCGTGCCTAGATCGGGCGTCTGGACCACCTCAGTACCTCCAGGCTCGGGTACACCGCACGCTTCAACCTAACCGGCCGATCTGGCCGTTCCGTCCGGTCACGCCCGGTGCGGTCGGCGCCCGCGGGGTGCGGTCGGCCAGCCGCCGCGAAGGGCGCACATGGCAGGATCGCGGTCATGATCGGACGACTGCACCACGTGATCGTCGATTGCCCAGATCCGCCGGCGCTCGCCGCGTTCTACTCGGAACTCCTCGGCCTTCCCGTTACCTGGCTGCGCCACGACTTCGCAGTCGTGGCCAGCAGCGATACGTCATCCGGGATAGCGTTCCAGCTTGCCCCCGGCCACCAGCCGCCACGCTGGCCGGATCCCCGCTCATCGCAACAGGTGCATCTGGATGTCATGGTGGACGACGTTGACGTGGCCGATCCGGCCGTCCTCGCGCTTGGCGCTCGGCGGCTGCCGAGCGCCGGCGGCTCACGGGTGTACGCGGATCCAGCCGGCCATCCGTTCTGCCTGATACCGCGCCCGGCCTGGGCTCCCGCAATTGGCGCGAGTAAAGCCAGGCTAGCCGGGGGCAGCGCCGGGCCAGCAAGCAGCGGCGGAGCGGACGGTGGCTGAGCAGGCCGCTGCGCCAGGTCCGCCGGCCGAGCTCGTGCCGCTGGCCACGATCGCCGCCGAATGGACCAGGATCGGGGTCATCGGGTTCGGCGGACCGCCGGCCCACATCGTCCTGCTCAGAAAGCTGTGCGTGGACAAGCGGCGATGGCTGCCGGCGCCCGAGTTCGAGGACGGCATCGCGGCCACGAACCTGCTGCCGGGCCCGGCCTCCACCCAGCTAGCGATCTTCTGCGCCTGGCGGCTCCGCGGCGCCGCCGGCGCGATCGTCGGGGGCGTCTGCTTCATCGCGCCCGGCCTGGTCATCATCCTCGCCCTGTCCGCGCTGTTCCTGGCCGGTCATCCGCCACTGTGGGTGCGGGGGGCCGCCGCTGGCGCCGGCGCGGCCGTCCCCGCCGTGGCCATCAACGCCGCAGTCAGCCTGCTGCCGGCCAGCTGGCAGCGGGCAACCGGGCGGCGCGCCCCGCGAGCGAGATGGCTGGCCTACCTCGCGGCAGGCGCGGTAGCCGGGGCCACGGCGGGCCAGTTCCTTGTCGCGGTCCTGCTCGCGTGCGGCCTCGCCGAGGTGGCCATCGCGCTGCGCTCCCGGCCAGGGAAGCCGGCCGGGGGAGCACTCAGCTGGCTCCCGGCTGCCGGCGCGCTGGCGCGGGGGAGACCCGGGCCCGCCGCCTCGGCGGTCGCCTGGCTGGCACGCCGGGGGCTTGGATCCGGATCCGCTGCCTCGGCGGGCGCGCTGCCGACGGCGCGCATCGTGCCCGGGGCTGCTCCGGCCAGCGCAGGCTCTGCCCTGACGATGGCAAACACGGCCGGGCCGGCGCTCGCGGCCGGCGGCCTCGGCGCGCTGGCCTGGGTGGCCGTTAAGGTGGGTGCGCTGTCGTTCGGCGGCGGCTTCGTGATCATCCCGCTGATGCAGCACGACGCGGTCGTCACCTATCACTGGATGACCGGCGCGCAATTCCTCAACGCGGTGGCGCTGGGCCAGGTGACGCCAGGGCCCGTCGTCCTGACCGTCGCTGTCGTCGGCTACGCCGCGGCGGGCATCGCCGGCGGGCTGCTGGCCGCGGCGATCGCGTTCCTGCCGTCATTCGTGTTCGTCATCGCCGGCGGCTCGTACTTCGGCGCCCTCCGGTCGAGCGGCCGGGTCCAGTCGCTGCTGACGGGGGCCGGGCCGGCCGCCATCGGGGCGATCGCAGGTGCGGCCATCCCGCTTGGCCGTGACCTCGGGCACCAGTGGCAGGCCGGAGTCCTGCTGCTGGCCGCCGCGTGGCTGCTTGCCCTGCGCAAGGGCGTCGTCCCCGCGCTGCTGTGCGCCGCCGCGCTCGGCGTCATCGCTGCCCTGGCCGGCGCCCCCGTCAGCCACTGACCCGCCCCCGATCCCCGCCCCGCGCCCGCGCCTGAGCCCCCGGGCAAACTGCTGCTGGTACGTCTGCAGGAACGTGCCAAGCCGGCCGATGGCGTCGAGCACATCCACGGCGGCCGCCCGCAGGCCGCAGGATCCGCGTTTGCGCTCGCGGCACGTTGCCGCTCAGGAACATCGGAGGGCGCCGGCATGCAACCTGATGCGGCGCCCGGCGCATCTGTTCAACGGCGGCATGCTGGCTCTCGGGGGCATCGTCATGCCGGTGTGGGAGCCATTCGCCCCAGAGGAGGAGTGCTGCTCGCGTGACATCCGAGACGGAGTTCGTCGAGTTCGCGGAGGCCACGTCACCGCGTCTGCGGCGGGCGGCGTTCCTCCTCTGCGGCGACTGGCATACCGCAGAGGATCTTGTGCAGACGACGCTGGCGAAGGTATTTGTCTCCTGGCACAAGATCAGGCGGCAAGACGCAGCGCATGCCTACGCCGAGCGCACGCTGGTGAACACGTACCTCACACACAATCGCCTGAAGCGCAGCGGAGAGGTGCCCACCGGCAATCTTCCTGAATGCCCGGTCGAGTCGCCCGCGCCGGAGACACGGATTGTGGTGCTCGACGCGCTGGCCACTCTCCCGCCAAGGGGCCGTGCAGTTGTGGTACTGCGCTACTGGGCGGACCTGAGCGTGGAGCAGGTGGCAGCCGTACTCGGCTGCTCGCCGGGCAACGTGAAGAGCCAGAGCGCTCGCGCACAAGGTCGGGGATGCTCCCGACGGGATCGCGATTACGCCGGACGGGAAGACCGCCTACGTCGCCAACATCGACTCGGACACGGTGACGCCGATCACGACCGCGACCAACACGCCCGGGAAGCCGATCAAGGTCGGGCACCGTCCCCGGCTGATTGCGATTACGCCGGACGGGAAGACCGCCTACGTCGTCAATCAGGGCGGCACCGTGACGCCGATCGCGACCGCGACCAACACGCCCGGGAAGCCGATCAAGGTCGGTGGCCAGCCCTACTCCGCGATCGCGATCACGCCGGACGGGAAGACCGTTTACGTCGCCAACACGGGCACGAATACGGTGACGCCGATCTCGACGGCGACCAACACGCCGGGCAAGCCGATCAAGGTCGGTGTCAACCGGAAGGTGACCCCCCCGGGGGGGCACTCATTCTTTGAAAGTCCGGAGCCATGGGCGATCGCGATCACGCCGGACGGGAAGACCGCCTACGTCGCTAGTTTCGCATCGGGCACGGTGACGCCGATCGCGACGGCGACCAACACGCCCGGCAAGCCGATCAAGGTCGGCAAGGGAGCCTGGGCGATCGCGATCACGCCGGACGGGAAGACCGCCTATGCCATCAGCTTCTACCCGTGCACGGCGACGCCGATCTCGACCGCAACCAACAAGGCCGGGAAGCCGGTCAAGGTCGGCCGGGGGCCAGAGGCGATCGCGATCGCGCCCTGACTTACTGCCGGTAGGTCTCCAGGAACGTGGCGAGGCGGTCGATGGCGTCGTCCAGCACGTCCACGGCGGCGAGGAACACCAGCCGCAGGTGGTCCGCCGTCGGCAGGTTGAAGCCGGTGCCGTGCGTGAGCAGCAGGTGCTGCTGCTCCAGCAGGTCGATCACCATCTGCTCGTCGTCGGCGATCTTGTGGACCTCGGGGTCCAGGCGCGGGAACAAGTAGAGGGCGCCGAGTGGCTTGACGCAGTCAACCCCGGGAATCTCGTTCATCTTCTGCCAGGCGTGGTCGCGCTGCTCGCGCAGCCGCCCGCCGGGCTGCAGCAGGTGCGCGATGCTCTGCCCGCCGTCGCCGAGCGCGGTCTGGATGGCGTACTGGGCCGGCACGTTCGGGCACATCCGCATGTTGGCGAGCAGCTCGAGCCCTTCGAGGTACTCGGCGGCGTCCTGCCTGGGCCCGGAGACGACGAGCCAGCCGGAGCGGAAGCCCGCCAGCCGGTAGGTCTTCGACAGCCCGCACATCGTCAGCACCAGCAGGTCGGGCGCCAGCGCGGCGGCGCACTCGTGCACCGCGTCCTCATACAGGATCCGGTCGTAGATCTCGTCGGACAGCACCAGCAGCCCATGCCGGCGGGCCAGCTCAAGCAGCCCGAGCAGGGTTTCCCTGGAGTAGACGGCGCCGGTCGGGTTGTTCGGGTTGATGATCACCAGCGCCTTGGTCCGCGGGGTGATCTGCGCGGCGACGTGCTCGAGATCGGGCGCCCAGCCCGCCTCCTCGTCGCATCGGTAGTGCACGGCGTTGCCGCCGCAGAGGCTGACCGCCCCGGTCCACAGCGGGTAGTCGGGGCTGGGAATGAGCACCTCGTCGCCGGGGTCGAGCAGGGCCTGCAACGCCATCACGATGAGCTCCGACACGCCGTTGCCGAGGAACACGTCGTCCGGGCTGACCCCGTGCACCCCGCGGCGCTCGTAGGACTGGGCGACTGCCAGCCGGGCAGGGTGTATGCCGCGGGCGTCGCTGTAGCCCTGCGCGTCGCCGATGTTCTGCACGACGTCGCGCAGCACCGCGTCCGGGGCGTCGATCCCGAAGGCGGCCGGGTTTCCGAGGTTGAGCTTGAGTATGTGGTGCCCGGCGGCCTCCAGTTGCCTGGCGCGGCGCAGCACCGGTCCCCGGATGTCGTACCGGACATTCTGCAGCCTGCTCGCCTGCGACACCATCGCCCGCTCCTCCTCGTCTCAGTGGCCTATCGTGCCCGAAGAGGGCGTCATCTCGCTGGGGATTAAAACGCGGGCAGCCATCTGCCACGTTCAGCCAGCTTAAAGCGTCACAGGTCCGGATGGATCATCCAGACGTTCGGCTCCCAGTAGGAGCCGAGGTCGTTCTCGCGGTCGACGTCCAGCGTCGCCAGCCCGCGGGGGAACACATAGTCGCCCGTCTCGGGGAATGGCATCCCCGTCCATGTTTCCCAGTCGGCGACGGTGCCGGTGATGCGGAGCGAGCGGGGCAGGGGCGTGGCGACCCGGGCGCCGAGCGACCCATGCACCCGCATCCACGGGTCGAGCAGCTTCCCGTCCGCCCGCCGCCACCGGATGTAGCTCGCGATGGGCGCCAGCGGGTAGCGCTCCTTCCACGACGGCCGCACCGGCGCGATCAGGTGGCGCAGCCCGTGCCGCTGGGCGATCGAGCGCATCGCGGCCAGGATCTCGACGGCCAGGCCCCGGCCCCGGCCATCCGGCGGAATCTCCGCCGCGAGCGCGCACAGCGTGTCCGCCGGCTCCTCTGGCGGGCCCGCGCCGAACCGGCCCGCGCCGAAAAGGAGCTCCAGGACGGCGTCGATTCCGTCGGGCAGCGTTTCGTCGCGCCCGTCCCACCTCAGCGGCGCGGTGTAACCGCGGGCAGCGACCGAGTCCTCCCCCTGGTCGTAGAGCACGAACTGAAACTCCGGCAAGTCCTCGCTGAGCTGCGCCCACCACCGGTTCAGCACGTCGCCGTGCAGGTTGTACTCGGGCCACACCGGCACCGGGCCGAGGCCGCGCTCCCACAGGTCCGGCCGCTCCGCGGCCGTATGCACGGTGATCATCGCTCCCCTTCCGCGCCAGCCTGGCGGCGGGCCAGCAGCCGTCGTTTCGCCCCGTGCTGGTCATCGGGCAGGTCGCGGAAGGCCAGGACCGAGAACCCGGCGGGGAGCAGCGACGCCGGCTCGCCGGGATCCAGGCACCATCCGGCGCGCAGGCCGGGCCGGATGCCCGCGGCCTCAGCGGTGAACGCCTCGCAGCCGAGCACCCCGCCAGCCATCACGGCACCGGCGGCGGCGGCGAAGACGGCCCTGTCCCAGTAGCCGGTGCAGAGCACGACCGACGAGCCGCCCGGCGGCGGGCGCCACGTCCCGAGGTCGGCATGCACGAGCGTCAGCAGGTCGCCGAGCCCGCGCCGCCGCGCCTCCTCGCCGAGCAAGCCGAGGGCTACCTCGGAAATGTCCACCGCGATCACCCGGCGTCCGGCCCCGGCGGCCAGCAGCGCACTGCCCGACGCGCCGCTCGCCAGATCCAGAACGGGCCCCTCCGGCAACTGCAGCGACAGCGCCAGCACCGCCAGCGGGTGCGGGACGAACATCCCGGCCGCGTTCTGCTGATACCTGGCGTTCCACCTGAGCCGGTCCGGATGACCAGCCAGGTCGGCGGCATCTGGCCCAATGCAGCGACTCACCAGCGGGCCGCGTACAGCACGATGTCGTCCCCGCGGGAATCCCTGGTCCGCTTCTCCGGGCGGAGGCCGATCTTCTCGGCGACGCGCTGCGACGGCCGGTTGTCCGGGTGGATGATCGCGGTCAGCCGCCGGGCGCCGAGCTCGTCACGGGCAAGGTCCCGCGATGCGGCGGCGGCCTCCGTCGCGTAGCCCTGGCCCTGCAGGGCGGGGCGCACGTGGTAGCCGACCTCCAGCTCCTCCACGCCGTCGACGACCTGCGGCGTCAGGCCGCAGTCCCCGACGAACTCACCAGACTCCCGCAGCGTCATGACCCAGAGGCCGTGGCCCCGGCTCCGGTACAGGCCCTGGTTCCACTCGATCCACCGGGTGGCGTCCTGTCTCGTCATCGGGGCCGGGTAGTAGGTCATGACTTCGCGATCACCAAGAAGCCCGGCCAGCTCATCCAGGTCGTCCAGGCTCATCTCGCGGTACCGCAGCCGCGCCGACTCGGGCAGCACACCTGCGATGGTATCGCTGCCGGTCAGGGCCGCCGGAGGGCGAGCGGCGAGTTACTCGCTCCGGTGCACTCCCTGCCGCCGGGGCAGGCAAGCTGTACGGCATGACCGAGCAGGGCTCGCCGGCGCTGCGGCTGCCCGAGAGCAACCGCGTCGAGGCCTTCAGCGACGGCGTCTTCGCGATCGCGCTGACCCTGCTGGTGCTGGACCTGCACGCGCCCAGCGACAGCCGGGGCAGGTTCGCCCACGTGCTCGTCGAGCAGTGGCCGGCCTACGTCGCCTACCTGGCCGCGTTCCTCAACATTGCCTCGATCTGGATCAATCACCACGATCTCTTCACCCGGGTCCGCGCCGTCGACGCTCGCATCATCTGCGCGAACCTGTTCCTGCTGCTGGTCGCCTCGCTCTTCCCCTGGCCTGCCTCGGTCATCTCAGCGGCCGTGCAGAAAGGCGATCACAGTGACCAGGTCGCCGCCATGGTGCTGTACGCCGCGGTGGGATTCCTGGTTCCGCTGGCCTGGATCCTGCTGTACGGCTACCTGGCCCGCAGCCCGCACCTGCTCCGCGACGCGAGCGGCGTCGCGTTCGCCCGCAGCGCGGCCCGCCGGTCGCTGGTCAGCGTGGTGGTCTTTCCCGCCGCGGCCGTGCTCGCCTTCGTCGAGCCGGTCGCCGCCCTGATCGCCTTCGCCGTGCTGCCGTTTTTCTTCATCGCCGCGGTGCTGTTCGTTCCCCCGGCCAGGCGGACCTCATAACGCCCGCCTACGGTGTTCACGTGCGAGACGTGCCGTGGTGGGGGGTGGTCTCGTCGGCGGCGGCCCCGGTGCTGCTGATCGGCGGGTGGACGGTCGCCGCCGCCCTGCAGCCGGGGTCCTTCGACCAGGTGACCGGCACGATCAGCGCGCTCGCCGCGCACGGCGCGGCCGACCGCTGGGTGATGACGCTGGCGTTCCTCGGCGAGGGCGCCTGCTATGTCGTCACGGGGCTCGCGCTGCGGCCGGCCGCCCTTCCCGGCCGGATTCTGCTGATGACCGGCGGCGTGGCGGTTGCCCTGGTCGCGGCGAACCCGCTGCCGGGCGGCGGCGGCGGATCGGCGCGGCATACCGCGGCCGCGGCGATTTCGTTCATAACGCTGGCGACCTGGCCGGTCGCCAGCTCCGGGCGAACGCCCCCGGTGCCCTGGGTACTGCGCCGCTGGGGGCGGGCCGGCTCCGCCGCGGTCCTGCTCGCCCTGCTCGTCTGGTTCGGCGTGGAGCTGAACTCGGCGGGCGGGCCGGTCGGGCTGGCAGAGCGCGTGCTCGCCGGAGCGGAAGCGCTGTGGCCGCTGGCGGTCGTCCTCGCGTGCCGTCGCGCGCGGCCCGCTAGCTCGTCCCGCGCCGGAACCCGGCTAAGGCTCGATCACGATGGCGAGGTCTGACAGTGGATATGGGGCGCTGGCTGAGCCAGGGCGTGGCGGCGATTGACGACTGGCAGGGCTCGTTCGCGCCGTTCAGCCAGGATTCGTCGCTGCGGGTAAGCGACGAGCGGTTCGCGGCCGCCTTCGAGGAATTCACGGAGCGGCTCAGGGACAATTACCCGTTCTTCCATCCGTCCTACGCCGGGCAGATGCTCAAGCCCCCGCACCCCGCGGCCGTCGTCGGCTACCTCACGGCGATGCTCGTCAACCCGAACAACCACGCGCTCGACGGCGGTCCGGCCACCGCCCGGATGGAAAAGGAGGTCGTGGCGCTGCTGGCCGGCATGTTCGGCCTCGCCACGCACCTGGGCCATCTGACCACGAGCGGCACGATCGCGAACCTGGAAGCCCTGTACGTCGCCCGCGAGCTTCACCCGGGCAGCGGCGTGGCCTACAGCGCGGAGGCGCATTACACCCACGGCCGGATGTGCGGCGTGCTCGGCGTCGAGGGCTTTCCCGTCGGGGTCGACGAGGCGGGCCGCATGGATGTGGGCGCGCTCGACGACTTGCTCGCCTCCGGCCGGATCGGCACGGTTGTCGCCACCGCCGGGACCACCGGCCTCGGCGCCATCGATCCCGTGCACGAGGTGCTCGCCGTCGCCCGCAGGCACGGGGTCCGGGTTCACGTCGACGGGGCCTACGGCGGCTTCTTCACGCTGCTGGCCGGCGGCCACGAACCGGCCGCTCCGGGCCCGGCTGCTCCGGGCCCGGCTGCTCCGGGCCCGGCCGCCCTGCACCCGGCTGTCCTGGACCCGGCACCGTGGCGGGCGATCGGCGAGTGCGACTCGGTGGTCGTCGACCCGCACAAGCACGGCCTCCAGCCGTACGGCTGCGGAGCGGTGCTGTTCCGCGATCCTGAGGTAGGGCGCCTCTACCAGCACGACTCGCCCTACACCTACTTCACCTCCGGCGAGCTGCACCTCGGCGAGATCAGCCTTGAGTGCTCCCGCGCCGGAGCGGCGGCCGCCGCGCTGTGGCTGACGTTCCGGCTCCTGCCGCCCACGCCGGCCGGGCTCGGCAAGGTCCTCGCCGCCTGCCGCAGGGCCGCGCTGCACTGGTCGGAACTAATCAGCGCCTCTGAGCGCCTGGCCCTGTACCAGCCGCCGGAGCTCGACATCGTCTGCTACTTTCCGGCCACCAGCCCGCGCAGCCTGTCGGCGATCGATCAGGCCTGCGCGCGGATGCTGGCCGAGGGCATGGCCGACCGGGCCCGCCCGGTTTTCCTCAGTACCCTGCAGGTCACGGCGAGCGCGTTCGCGCGCCGCCACAGCTCCGTCGCGGCAGACCGCGAGGGGACGCGGATCCTGCGCAGCGTGCTGATGAAGCCGGAGGCCGAGAGCCACGTGGCCGGGCTGCACGCCCGCGTCGAGCAGCTCGCCGCCGGCTGACCCGGGCCTGCCGGGCGACTAGCCGGCGAGCTGAGTGGGCCGGGCGATGCGGGCGGCCGGGGCGTCAGCCGGGCCGGGCCGCGCGGGCGATGCGGACGGCCGCCGCGACCAGCTGGTCAGCCCGGCCCCGCGCGGCCGGCTCCGCCGCCACGGTCTCGGCGAGCAGCAGATCCGGATCACGGCCTTCCTGCTTTGCCTCCTCCCTCCCGCCAGCATCCAGCCACAGGCTGAGCTGTGCGCCGTCCACCTCGGGGTGAAACTGGACCGCCAGGTGCCTGCCGAGCGAGAACGCCTGAACTCCCACGTCGTTGCTGGCGAGCAGGGTGGCCTGGCCGGGCGGGTGGCACCGGTCACCGTGGAACTCCAGCCAGGGGCCAGGGGGGATCAGCTCGTGGTCGAGCGAGTCGATCAGGGTCCAGCCGATTTCCTTGCGTGCCGCCGCCTCCACCTGGCCGCCGAACGCCGCGGTGAGCGCCTGCGCGCCGAAGCAGATGCCGAGCACGGGCAGGCCGGCCTCATCCGCCTGCCGGAGCCAGGCCAGCTCGTCGGCGATCCAGCCGCTGGCCGGGCCATCGTCGTAGACCGAGTAGGTGGCGCCGAGCAGGACGACATGATCGATGCCGCCAGGCTCGGGCAGCGGGCCATCCCTGGGGAACATGTGCACGCTGAGTTCCGCGCCGCGGGCCTGGAAGGCATCGCCGATGAATCCGGCCGAGTCCTCTTCGTGGTGGCGGACGACAACGACTCGCATGGATCAACCTCCCGGCAGCCCGGCCGCGCCCACCGGGCGGCCGGGCGGGGCCGTATCTGACGTTGACGTAAGGGTCCGGTAATATTTTGCCCGAGCAAACTGACAAGGATTATTGACGACAGCGGGGAGACTCCATGCCAGTGGCTAGTCAGACGGAGGCGGCGCCCTCGGCCGCGGGCGGCGGGGGCATTCCTTACAAGTGGATCGCCCTGTCCAACACCACGCTCGGGATCCTGATGGTCACGATCAATCAGTCGATCTTGCTGATCTCGCTTCCCGCGCTCTTCCGGGGGATCAAGCTCAACCCGCTCGTGCCATCCAACACCTCCTATTTCCTGTGGACCTTCCTGGGGTTCTTGCTGGTCACCGCGGTGCTGGTGGTCAGCCTCGGGCGTGTCGGTGACATCTACGGCCGGGTGAAGATGTACAACCTGGGCTTCGCCGTCTTCACGTTCTTCTCGATCCTGCTGTCGGTGACCTGGCTCACCGGGCCGGCCGGCGCCCTGTGGATCATCATCATGCGGGTCTTCCAGGGAGTCGGCGGCGCGTTCCTGTTCGCCAACTCCACCGCCATCCTGACCGACGCCTTTCCCCAGAACGAGCGCGGGAAGGCGATGGGCATCAACGGCATCGCCGCGGTGAGCGGCTCGTTCCTCGGGCTCCTGCTGGGCGGCGTGCTCGCCCCGATCGAGTGGCGCCTGGTCTTCCTGGTCTCAGTTCCGTTCGGCCTGTTCGGCACGGTGTGGGCCTACCTCAAGCTCAAGGACAACGGGATCCGGATCCCGGCCAAGATCGACTGGCTGGGCAACGCCCTGTTCGCGATCGGGCTGATCTCGGTGCTCACCGGGATCGTGTACTCGCTACTCCCGTACGGCGGCCACCCCACCGGCTGGACCAATCCCTACGTGCTGACCGCCATCATCGCCGGCATCGCGGTCCTCGCCCTGTTTGCCTGGGTGGAGACCAAGGTGCCGCAGCCCATGTTCCGGCTGAGCCTGTTCAAGATCAGGGCGTTCACGGCCGGCAACATCGCCGGGCTGCTCGGCGCCCTCGGCCGCGGCGGACTGCAGTTCATGCTGATCATCTGGCTGCAAGGGATCTGGCTGCCCCAGCACGGCAAGAGCTTCGCCGAGACCCCGCTGTGGGCAGGCATTTCCATGATCCCGCTGACTGTCGGGTTCCTGCTGACCGCCCCGCTGGCGGGGATACTGTCGGACCGCTACGGGGCCAGGGCGTTCGCCACCAGCGGCCTGATCGTCTCCGGGGCCAGCTTCCTGCTGCTGGAGCTGCTGCCGATCAACTTCAGTTACGTCTGGTTCGCCCTGCTCATCTTCGTGTTCGCGGTCGGCATGGGGCTGTTCTTCTCGCCGAACCAGGCCGCCGTCATGAACAGCCTGCCGCCGGACCAGCGCGGCGCGGGCGCCGGCATGCTCAACACCTTCCAGAACTCGGCCACCGTGCTGTCCATGGGCCTGTTCTTCACCATCGTCACCCTGGGGCTGGCCGCGCGGCTGCCCAGCCACCTCTACAAAGGCCTGGTCGCGGCCGGCGTCGCGCCCGCCGCCGCCCACACGGTCGCCAGCGAGCCGCCGATCGGCAGCCTGTTCTCGGCATTCCTCGGCTACAACCCCATCAAGGAACTGCACGGCCCGACCGGAGCGCTCAAGAGCCTGCCCGCCCGCCAGGTTGCCTACATCACCGGCCGGTCGTTCTTCCCGAAGCTCATCGAGCAGCCGTTCGCCAGCGGGCTGCACCTGGCATTCAGCTTTGCCGCGGGAGCGACGGTCATCGCGATCGTGGCCTCCGCTGCCCGCGGCCGGCGTTACCTGCACACGCCCGAGCCGCTGCTCGCCGAGCTAGCCGAGGGCGCGGCGGAGGAAGGCGGGCTGGTGGGCCTAGGCGCCGTCGATCCCGCCGCGCTCGTCCCGAACGGCAAGCAGAACGGCAGGCACAACGGGGCGCGCGGCACCGAGGCAGACGAGGAATTCGACACGTCGCGGGGAAGCGCCTGAGCCGATGAACTTGACGACCAGCACGGGTCCCGCGGATCTGGTCACCGATGACCAGCCGCGGGCGGGGCACGGCCAGCCGCGGGCCGGGACCGGCCAGCACCAGGCGGGGAACGGCCAGCCGCGGGGCGGGACCGGCCAGCCGCCAGAGGGGAACGACCAGCTTCTCGGCATCGGCGCCGCGGCGACCCGCCTGGGCGTGTCAGAACGGGCTCTTCGCTACTACCAGCAGCTGGGCCTGCTGGTTCCCGCGTGCACGCCCGGCGGGCTGCGCCGTTACTCCCGCGACGACATAGCCCGGGTGGAACGCATCCGTGAGCTGCAGACCCTGCTCGGTCTCAACCTCGACGAGATCGCGATAGTGCTGCGCAACGAGGATCGCATGGCCGAGATCCGCCTGACCTATCACGACGAGCGCACCAGCGACGATGAACGCCGCCGGCTGACCCGTGAGGGCCTGACCCTGCAGCAGAGCCTGCGCTGCACCGTCGAGGCGAAGCGGGTCGCGCTGGAGTCCTTCCTCGCCGACCTCGACGCCCGCATCCGGCGCATACAGGATCTGCTGGCAGGCCCCGGCAACTCAGGTGCGCAGTAAGCACACCCGCCTGGGCAGCAATTAGCAGGCAGCGGCTGGCGGCCCGGGAAACCCTGCTGACGCCTGGGAAAACCGCTGAACCGGGAGGCCGGCCAGCACGGTCGGCCTGGCCACGGGACCGCGCCGGAGCGTCTGGTCGCCGGGGACGGCATTGTAGTACCCGTGTCACTGGCGACTCCCCGCTCCCGATGGCGCCCGAGCCCTGGCAGGCCCGGGTCGCCCGGCCTGCGCTGGCGGCCGGCGCACGACAGCATCTGGTGGCTCGCCCTGGTGGCCGCCGCCTTCACGCTGAGCCAGCTGGCGTTCGTGTCGCAGCGGCTTGGGCTGAGCTGGGATGAGACGGTCTACGTCAGCCAGGTGAGCGCGCACGCGCCCGCGGCGTACTTCGATCCCGCGCGCGCCCGCGGCATCCCGCTGCTGGTCGCGCCGGTGACCCTGCTCACCTCCTCCGTGCGGGCACTGCGGATTTACCTGTCCGT
>Ga0302314_10009953_pt1 | contig 16739 bp, 16 predicted proteins | sample III_Palsa_N2_3_FD_200533 | JGI IMG/M metagenome (GOLD analysis project Ga0302314, IMG submission 200533) | Peat permafrost microbial communities from Stordalen Mire near Abisko, Sweden - III_Palsa_N2_3 | ecosystem: Environmental > Terrestrial > Soil > Palsa > Peat permafrost | place: Sweden...
AAGAACACGCGTGGAAGAGGCTCACCGCCGTCGCCGCGCCACAGGCGAGTGACGACCCATGAGCGATTCCGAGCAGCGCACCTTCACCGACGAAGAGGCGCTGGCCTTCCATAAATATCCCACCCCGGGCAAGATCGCCGTGGTGGCCACCAAACCCATGGCCACTCAGCGCGACCTGTCCCTGGCCTATTCGCCGGGCGTGGCCGTGCCGGTGCTGGCCATCGCGGCCGATCCCGACCTCGCCTACGACTACACCTCCAAGGGAAACCTGGTGGCCGTGATCTCCAACGGCACCGCCATCCTGGGCCTGGGCGATCTGGGCGCCTTGGCCTCCAAGCCGGTGATGGAAGGCAAGGCGGTGCTGTTCAAGCGCTTCGCCGATGTGGACTCGATCGACATCGAGATCACCACCCGCGACCCCGATGAAGTCATCACCGTGGTCAAGAATATCGGCGCGACCTTCGGCGGCATCAATCTGGAGGACATCAAGAGCCCCGAATGCTTCCGCATCGAAACCGAGCTGCAGGAGCTGCTCGACATTCCGGTGTTCCACGACGACCAGCACGGCACCGCCATCATCTGCGCGGCCGGCCTGATCAACGCCTGCCACATCACCGGCCGCGAGCTGAAGGACGTCAAGCTGGTGCTGTGCGGCGTCGGCGCGGCGGGCATCGCCTCGCTGGAGCTGATGAAGGCGATGGGCGTGCGCCACGAGAACTGCATCGCGGTCGACTCGACCGGGGTGATCTATCACGGCCGCGAAGGGAGCATGAACCAGTGGAAGTCGGCCCTGATGGTCGACACCCCCGCGCGGACCCTGGCCGACGCCATCAAGGGGGCGGACGTGTTCATCGGCGTCTCGACCAAGGGCGCCCTGACCAAGGAGATGGTGGCCTCGATGGCGCCGTCGCCGATCATCTTCGCCATGGCCAATCCCGACCCGGAAATCTCGCCAGAGGACGTCGCCAGCGTGCGCGACGACGCCATCATGGCCACCGGCCGGTCCGACTATCCGAACCAGGTCAACAACGTGCTGGGCTTTCCCTACATCTTCCGCGGCGCCCTGGACGTGCGCGCCCGGCGGGTCAACCACGAGATGAAGATCGCCTGCGCCAATGCCCTGGCACAGTTGGCGCGCGAGGACGTGCCCGACGAGGTGGCCGCCGCCTATCACGGCGTCTCGCTGAAGTTCGGGCCACAATACATTATCCCCTCGCCCTTCGACCCCAGGCTGATCTCGTTCATTCCGCCCTATGTGGCCCAGGCCGCGATGGACACCGGCGTGGCGCGCAAGCCGATCGAGGACATGGACGCCTATCGCGCGGCCCTGGCCCAGCGGCTCGATCCCACCGCCGGTTTCATACAGAAGATCTCCGGCGCGGTGATGAGCGCGCCCAAGAAGCGCATCGTGTTCGCCGAGGGCGAGGAGCCCAGCGTGATCCGCGCCGCCTACGCCTTCCAGAGCGAGGGGCTGGGTCATCCGATCCTCGTCGGCCGCGAGGAGCTGATCCACGAGAACATGCGCCTGGTCGGACTGATCCCCGAGGACAATCCGCTGGAAATCGCCAACGCCCGGCTGTCCAAGCACAATCCGGAATTCACCGACTTCCTCTACGAGCGCCTGAGCCGGCGGGGTTATCTGCGCCGCGACGTCCAGCGGCTGGTGAACCAGGACCGCAACTCCTTCGCCGCTTCCATGGTCGCCCTGGGCTATGCCGACGGCATGGTCACTGGCGTGACCCGCAGCTACGACCAGGCGCTGGACGAGGTCATGCGGGTGATCGATCCGGCGCCGGGCGGCCGGGTGATCGGCATGTCCATCGTGCTGAGCAAGGGCCACACCCTGTTCATCTCCGACACCAATGTCACCGAAATGCCCGAAGCGGACGAACTGGTAGAGATCGCCATCGAATCCGCGCGCGCCGTGCGCCATCTGGGCTTCAAGCCGCGCGTGGCCTTCATGTCCTATTCCACCTTCGGCAATCCCATGGGCAGCCGGTCGGAGAAGGTCCGCGACGCGGTCGCCATGCTCGACGCCCGCAACGACATCGACTTCGAATACGAGGGCGAGATGCCCCCCGAACTGGCCCTGGACCCGGCTCTGCGCGAGAATTACCCGTTCATGCGCCTGACCGACTCGGCCAACGTCCTGGTGATGCCGGCGATCCACTCGGCCTCGATCTCGACCAAGCTGGTCCAGGCCCTGGGCGAGGCAACCGTGATCGGCCCGCTTCTCCTGGGCCTTTGCAAACCGGTGCAGATCAGCCCGCTGTCGGCGTCGGTGACCAAGATCCTGAACCTGGCGATCATGGCGGCGTATGGGCGGCAGTTGGTGGAGGCGTGAGGGGGCCGAGTCCCTCGCGGCTACAGTTCGCAAGGCATATCGACGACCAGCAACCCTGTCTTTTCCAATGGCACTTGAGCCACGATGTCACCGCATGAGTTGAGAACGGCCGTGGGACCCCACGAGACACGCCCCTCGCGCTCGCCGGTCACATCGGCCGAGACCAGCCAAAGACCTGTTTCGCGACATCGTTCCGCCCGCACTGAATTGTGTGCGTCCTTCCAGGTCTCAGCCATCTTCCGGGGGAGCATGTTGTTGGCTGGGCACACGATCAAGGATGCGCCCAGGTCCGCGATCTTCCGCGCCGCGACAGGAGAATTCGTATCGTAGCAAATGTTGATTCCGAACCGCAGTCCGGCGACCTCGAAGATGGGGTTGTCGACGCCCGCGTCGAAAATCCGTTCGCCGCCCAGGAGGTGCGCCTTTCGATAGCGGCCGACGAGCGTACCGCGATCCACCACGATGGCGGTGTTAAATAAGCGGTCGTCCTGCACCTCGATCAATCCCATGACGATCGCCGGTCCGGTCTTCGGGAGCCTGTTCAGGATGGTTTCGAACGCCGCAGAGGCGAGGTCCAGAGCGTTTCGTCGCGCTGGCGTCTCCTCAGTCAGGTACCCCTGGAGGAAACCCTCCGGGAAACACAGGAGTGAGGCGCTCGCGGCCTCGGCGCGCGCAGCGACATCCGCCACGCAAGCCAACGCCGCTTCGATATCTTCCCGGTATTCAATCGTCTGAGCGGCGGCGATTCTTACGGTCTTCATGGCGGCGCTCGGCGTCACCTCGCCATTCATCCCACAGTTGCGAGTCTGCCTGCCGGACCAGGCAAGTCAAGGCTCGCCTTTGGCGGCCGTCGCGCCAACCCTTCTCCCACGAAGGTGGGAGAAGGAGGGGCCCCGAGCGCAGCGAGAGGGAGGATGAGGGCGCTTTCCAGTTTAACTCGGAACCGCCCTCACCCAACCGCCTCCGCCAAGGCGTTGGCGGTCGGGCCCCTCCCTCTCCCGCTTCGCGGGCGAGGTGTTCCGTGCGGACTCCCTTGACCTTCCTCTCCCATCACGGCATGTCGCGCGCCCCATGCCTGCCTCGCAAACCATCGGTATCGATTTCGGCACGACCAATACGGTCGTCTCGCTGACCGGCGCGGACGGTCAGGCCGAGCTGGTGCGGTTCGCCGCCGATGGCGCGCATGCGTCGACCTTCCGCTCGGCGCTGAGCTTCCATGCCGATCCCGACGAGCTGAGCGGGCGCAAGGTCGAGGGCGGCCCTTGGGCGATCGAGGCCTATCTGGACGAGCCGGCCGAAACCCGGCTGATTCAGTCGTTCAAGAGCTACGCCGCCAGTCCGCTGTTCACGGAAACCACCATCATCGGCCGGCGCTACCGGTTCGAGGACATGCTGTCGGCCTTTCTGTTGCGCCTGCGCGCCCATGCCGGCGGCCAGATGACGGACACACCGCCCCGGGTGATCGTCGGCCGGCCGGTGCGCTTCGCCGGGGCCAGCCCCGATCCGGCCCTGGCGCTCAGCCGCTATGAGATCGCCTTCCGCCGACTGGGTTTTTCCGAGGTGCTCTACGCCTATGAGCCGGTGGCCGCGGCCTTCTTCTTCGCCCGACGACTGAAGCAGGACGCCACCGTGCTGGTGGCCGACTTCGGCGGGGGCACAAGCGACTTTTCGATCATCCGGTTCGAGCGGCGGGACGGCCACCTGCGTTCGACGCCGCTGGGCCGGTCAGGCGTAGCGGCGGCGGGAGACGCCTTCGACTACCGGATCATCGACAATCTTGTTTCGCCGGAGCTGGGGAAGGGCGCCAGCTATCGCGACTACGCCAACATCCTGCCCATTCCGAACCGCTATTTCGCGACCTTCGCCCGTTGGGATCAGCTGGCCCTGATGCGCGGATCGCGGGACATGCGCGACATCAGGGGGCTGGTGCGGCGCTGCCTGGAGCCGGAGAAGCTGGCCCGGCTGGTCGCCCTGCTGGACGGCAATCACGGCTATCGGCTCTATCAGTCGGTCTCCCGGCTGAAGGAGGCCCTGTCGGCGGAGGCGGAGGCCCGGTTCGTGTTCCGGGCTGAAGACGTCGTGATCGAAAAGGACGTGGCCCGCGCCCAATTCGAGGGCTGGATCGGCCGCGAACTGGCCGCCATCGAGGGCGCGGTCGACGAGGCCCTGGCCGGAGCGGCCCTGGCGCCCGGCCAGATCGACCGGGTGTTCCTGACCGGCGGCTCCTCCTTCGTGCCGGCTGTGCGGCGGCTGTTCGTCGAGCGGTTCGGCGAGGACCGGATCGATTCGGGCGCCGAGCTGGAATCCATCGCCGCCGGCCTGTCGCTGATGGGCGGCGAGCGCGACCTCAGCCAGTGGTGCGAGCGGGCGACCTGATTGGAGAAAGCCCGGTCTTGCGCGCCACCAGAACCGCCAGGACCATCGAGGCTAGGCCCACCAGGCCGGAATAGAAGAAAAACACCATATAGCCCGCGCCCAGCGAAACCGGCGCGACATGCGACTTCTCCAGGGCGTGGACGAAGGCGGTATGGGGCGTGCGGGCAAACAGGCGTGTAAGCGGCGCGAACGGTCCGCCTGGCCCGGCCGCCTGGGCCGCGCTCTCGACGATCCGGCCCGACTGGGAAGCGACCAGCTTGCCCGGCAGCGAATAGAGCGAGGAGAACAGGGCGTACTGGGTGGCGGTGAAACCGGCGCTGGTCAGACTGGACATATAGGCGATCAGGCAGGTGCCGGCGAAGCCCGAGACGATGTTGTCGATCCCGATCGCGATCAGAAGGCTTCTGAAATCAGGACCTTGCGTCGCCAGCCAGGCGAAGATGGTGTTGGTGATCGGCAGGGCGAAGGCGCCGATAACCATGGACCGCATAACCCCCAGCCTGGCCACGGACAGACCGCCGGCGAACACCCCGGCCATGGTCATACCCAGGCCGAACAGTTTCCGCGCCTCGGCCACCTCGGTCATACTGAACCCCAGGTCCAGGTAGAACGGGTTCATGATGTTGAGCACGAAGTCCGACAGCCGGTAAACGCAGATCAACGCCAGGATCAACCCGGCCATACCTTTGAACCGGCCGAAGAAGTCGGCCAGCGGCTCGCCGAAGGCCGAGGACAGATAGAGGCCAGGGCGGGTGCGCAGGCGCGGGATCGGCCATACCGCCAGCACTATGACCGCGCCGCCGGTAAGGACGCCGGCCAGTTGCCACCAGATTCCGTCAGGCTTGGCGCTCCAGGCCGCCATCAGCGTCACGCCGGCGTGGTGGAGGTTCAGCGCGCCCAACATGACGGCCAGCACGTCGGCCTTGGCCCCAAGGCCTGAGCCCAACAACAGTCCTCCGAACAGCAAAAGACCGATCCGCGCCAGCCATTCCACCGCTTCCAGCGCCGGGGCGGCGGCCATGTCCGCGTGGGGCAGGGGCCGCACGACGCGCATGGTCTCGCGGGGCGCGGCGAACACCGCCAGCAGCCCCAACCCCATCAAGGCGGCCATCAGCCCGTAGGAGACGTGCCAGCCATAAGCCTCCGCCAAGATCAGCGCCACGGCGCCGCCGGCGACCCCGGCGATCCGGTAGCCCCACTGATAGGCCGCCGCCATGGCGCCTTGTCGGGCGACCCCAACCGCCTCGATCCGCCAGGCGTCGACCACGATGTCCTGGGTCGCCGAGGCGAAACCGGTGAAGACGGCGAAGGCCGCAAGTAGGGCCAGGTCCTTCTTCGGGTCTCCCCGCGATACCAGCAGCAGGCCGACGATGACGGTCAGCTGGGCCGCCAGCATCCAGGAGCGCCGGTGGCCCAACCACCGGGTCAGACCCGGTATGGCCGCGCGGTCGACCAGCGGCGCCCACAGGATCTTCAGCGAATAGGCCAGGGTGGCCAGACTGAAGAGGGAGATCACCTCCAGCGACAGGCCGGACTCGCGCAGCCAGGCCGACATGGTGTCGAAGATCAAAAGATTGGGCAGGCCGCAGGCGAAGCCCAGGCCCAGCATCACCAGCGTGCGTCTGTCGGCATAGGCGCGGAAGGCGCCCACGGCCACGTCAGGGTTCGCCTCGTCGGTCGGATGGCTTTCGTCGGGCAGAACCAAACTCCCAGGGGGCAACAGGCCCCCAAATCAGGAGGCGAGCTTGGCCCGAGGCTTGGCCGGCGTCCAGCCGGCGGCCGTCCATCGCCGCAACATCGCCTGCAGGACGGCGGGCTTCAGCGGCTTGGTCAGGAAATCGTCCATCCCCGCCTCCAGGCAGGCCCGACGATCCTCCTCGAAGGCGTCGGCGGTGAGCGCGACGATGGGTGTGCGGCAGCCGCGCGCGCGCAAAGCCTCGGTGGTTTCGCGCCCGTCCATGCCGGGCATCCGTAGGTCCATCAGGATCAGGTCATAGTGCGCGCCAGCGACCGCGCCCAAGGCGTCCTCGCCATTGCCGACGCGGTCCACCGTGCAGCCCTCGCGCTCCAGCAGCGAGCGGGCCAAAAGGGCGTTGATCGGATTGTCCTCCGCCAGCAGCACCCGCGCGCCGGGGGCGGCCTGGGCGTCGGCGCGTTCGTCCGGCGCGTCGCCGGTGACGGCCCCGTCCAGGGCGGCCAGCACTCGCTCGACCAGGGACACATCGCGCAGAGGCTTGATCAGATAGCCGGCGAACCCCGCCGCGCGGTAGCGGGCGATGGCGGCGCGATCCTCGGGCGCCAGCAGGATCACGCAGGGATGGCCGGCGATGGGCTTCAATATCCGCCCGCGTCGTCCCTCCTGGTCGCCCAGGGCATGGTCGATCAGGACCACCGTTTCCGCCGGAGCCGCCATGAGGACCGGAGAAGTCAGGGCCTCGCCGCCGGCCGCCTCGATCAGCGCCCGCGCGGCGTCGCGCACGATCGGATTGGGAGAGATGACCGCGACCTTGCGGCCCCGCAGGGCGCGTTCCGAGGTCATGACGGACTCGACCGCGAAGTCGGCCTCGAACCAGAACCTGGAGCCGCCTTTCTCGGGCAAATCGACGCCGGCCCGACCGCCGTGCGCCGCCGCCAGCCGCCGCACAACGGCCAGGCCCAGCCCGGAGCTGTCCATCCGCGCGCCATGCTCGGCGCTGGCCTGGGTGAACACCTCGAAGATCCGCTCGCGCTCGGCCTCGGGCACGCCCGGGCCGGTGTCGGTGACCAGGAAGCGCAGCCCGATCCTTTCCGGCCCGCTCCAGCGGACCTCGACGCTGAGCAGGACCCCGCCGACCTCGGTGAACTTCACCGCATTGCCCGCCAGATTGAACAGGATTTGCCGCAGCCGCCCTTCGTCCGCCCACACGCTCGGCAGGTCGGCCGGAACGCTCCAACCCACCTCCAGCCCCTTGGCCTGGGCGCGCGGGCTGAGCAGCTCGGCGGTCGATTGCAGCAGGCGTCTGATCTGGACCGGCGCCGGGTGCAAGGTCAGTTGCCCCGCGTCGAGGCGGGACAGGTCCAGGATGTCGTTGACCAGACCGAGCAGGTGTTCGCCGCAATCGCGCACTGCGGCCAGATAGGTCCGCTGATCGGCCGCCAGCCGCGTCTCGGCCAGGAGGCCGGCCATGCCCAGAACTCCGTTCAGCGGCGTGCGCAGTTCGTGGCTCAGCGAGGCCAGATAGCGCTCGCGCTGGCCCGCCTTGCCCGCGACGGGCTGGCCGGCCAGCAGCCGGGAGCCGTCGGGCAGTGGCGTCAGGGTCCAGCCCATCAGCGTCCCGTCGCTCCCCAGGGTCTCGCGCTGTTCGCCGGGGCTCAGGATGGCCAGCCAGGCCGGGTCCAGAGTCAGGGCCGTGAAGGAGACGCTGGCGGCCAGCACCTGGCCGGCGGCGTCCAGCAGAGCGGTCGGGCTGTCGAGAACCTGGATCACGTCGATGGCGGCGGTCATGGCGCGAACCTAGCCGCCACGACTTAACAGCCGGTCAAGCGGACCGCATCCGGATGGTCGGAATGAAGGTTGTTTTGCGGCCTTCATGTCATCGCCGATTGCGCGCCTTTCACGAACCCCGCATCCGCCCCCATTTCCGGTCCCGCGCGCCGATAGATCAGCGCCTCGGCCACGTGCACCCGCCTCACGGCGTTGGCGCCTTCCAGATCGGCGATCGTGCGCGCCAGCCTCAGCGTCCGCGACCAGCCGCGCGCGGTCAGGCCGCCGGCCTCGGCGGCGCGGGAGAGGAGAGCGCGGCCGGGTTCGTCCAGGGCGGCGATCTTGTCCAGCCAGGCGCCCTGGGCGCGCGCATTTAGATCAGCGCCGGCGCTGTCGGTTTCGCTCGCGCGATCGGCCTGCAGTGTCCGGGCCTGGGCTACCCGGGCGGCGGCCTCGGCGCTGCCTTCGGCCGGGGAAGGCAGGGCGAGGTCGGCGGCGGTGACCGGCGGGACTTCGATGCGCAGGTCGATCCGGTCGAGCAGCGGCCCGGAAACCCGCGACTGGTACGATTGGATGCAGCGCGGCGCACGTCCGCACGCCCCCCGCCCCAGGCCGCCATGGCCGCAGCGGCACGGATTCATCGCCGCGACCAGCTGGACCCGGGCCGGATAGCGCACGTGGGCGTTGGCGCGCGCGACCATGACCTCGCCGGTTTCCAGGGGCGCGCGGAGACTGTCCAAGGCCTGGGAACTGAATTCAGGGAGTTCATCTAAAAATAGGACTCCGTTGTGCGCCAGCGAGACCTCGCCCGGCTTGGCGCGCACGCCGCCGCCGGTCAGGGCGGCCATGGAGGCGGAGTGGTGCGGGCTGCGAAACGGCCGCGCGCGGGTCAAGGCGCCCTTGGCGATCAGACCGGCGACGGAATGGACCATCGAGGTCTCCAGCAGCTCCTGCGCCGACAACGGCGGCAACAGGCCAGGCAGGCGCTGGGCCAGCATCGACTTGCCCGAGCCCGGCGGACCCACGAACAGCAGGTTGTGGCCGCCGGCGGCGGCGATCTCCAGAGCCCGCTTGGCGCCTTCCTGACCCTTGACGTCGTGCAGGTCCACCGCGCGCTCCGCCTCGATCACCGGTCCCGGCTTGGGCTGGCTGAGCACCTGGGTTCCGCGGAAGTGGTTGACCAGCGAGATCAGCGAGCGTGGCGCCAGCACCCGGCAGTCCCCGGCCCAGGCCGCTTCCGGCCCGCAGGCCTCCGGACAAATCAGGCCCAGGCCCATGGCGCTGGCCGCCACGGCCGCCGGGAGGGTCCCGGCCACGGGCGCGATCTGGCCGCCCAGGCCCAGTTCGCCCACCGCCGCCCACTCGTTCAGGCTGTCGGGCGGGATCACCCCCATAGAGGCCATCACCGCCAGGGCGATCGGCAGGTCGTAGTGGCTGCCCTCCTTGGGGAGGTCCGCCGGGGCCAGATTGACCACGATCCGGCGGGCCGGCAGGGCCAGGCCCAGGCCGGCGAAAGCGGCGCGGACCCGCTCGCGGCTTTCGGCCACCGCCTTATCGGCCAGGCCGACCACGATGAAGACCACCTGGCCGCCGGTCAGTTGCACCTCGACGTCGACGCGGCGCGCCTCCACGCCTTCAAATGCAACCGTAACGATGTGCGCAACCATTCCGCCCCCGCCTGACTTATCCACAACTTCAGCATGAGGCCTGGAGCAGATCAAGAACAAAAATAGAACTAATTGGGAAACGCTATAATTCAGTCACTTAAGTGACACACTGGACGCGATTCCCCTTCGCGAAGAAATTTGGCGTCCGTGGACGGCTTCGATTCTCTCACTACACGTCTGGCGCTCTCTATCGAGAGGCGTCAAGGCAGCCAACACAACCTGAAGGTGAAGCGGAGAATAGAGCCCGAAATCCTGGCGAGGCCGCCAATAGCGCGCCTATCGACCCGCGCGGATGGCTTCGATGCGGTCCCAGAGGATCGCCGCCGCGTCCGCGCCGCCGAAGCGCTTGAGCTGCTGGGCGCCCGTGGGCGAAGTGACGTTGATCTCGGTCAGATAGTCGCCGATCACGTCGATGCCGACGAACAACAGGCCCCGGCGCCGCAGCTCCGGCCCGATGATGGCGCAGAGCTCCAGGTCTCGGGCGGTCAGATCGACCGCCGCCGCACGTCCGCCCCGCGCCAGGTTCGAGCGGACCTGGCCCTCCGCCGGGATTCGGTTGATCGCGCCCACCGGCTCGCCATCGATCAGCAGGATGCGTTTATCGCCTTTGGAAACGGCTGGTATGAACTTCTGGGCGATAACCGGCTCGCGCCCGATCATGGCGTGCAGCTCCAAAAGAGCGTCGAGGTTGGGATCGTCGGCGGTCAGCCGCACCACGCCCGAGCCGCCGCCGCCATAGAGCGGCTTCAGCACGATGTCGCCGTGGCGGGCGCGGAAGTCGTAGATGGCCTCTGCGTCGCCGGTGATCAGAGTCGGCGGCTGGACCCCTGGAAAGCCCGTGACAAACAGCTTTTCCGGCGCGTTGCGCACCTCCAGTGGATTGTTCACCACCAGGGTTCCGGGGTGGATGGTCTCCAGAAAATGGGTCGCGGTGACATAGGCCATGTCGAAGGGTGGGTCCTGGCGCATCAGCACCACGTCCATCTCCGCCAGGTCCCGGGTCTCCCATTCACCGACCCGATGGTGGTCGCCTTTGACCGCCTGAACGTTCAGGGCGCGGCCGCGTGCTCGAACCTTGCCGTCCTCGAACGCCAGATGGTCGGGCGTGTAGACCCACAGCCCGTGGCCGCGAACCTGGGCCTCCAGCATCATGAAGAAGGTCGTGTCGGTCTCGATGTTGACCCCCTCGATGGGGTCCATCTGAATGGCGACCTTTAGGGACATGCGATCGGGGCTCCTGGGGCTTGGCCTGGATCGGACTTAACCACGGCGCGGCTTCGACGCCAGAGGCGCGGAGCGCGATAGCCGAAAGGAGGCCGGTTTCGGCGCCCATCGCGCTCCAGAATCAACAGATCTCTAGTTCAGCCGAAGCCGCACCCGCTCGCGCGCCGCGCGGGCCGCGATGGCGGCGCCGCCATCCAGCACCTGGGCCCTGGCCAGGGCCTGCAGCGCGCCGGCCAGGGCGCCCTGGCCCTCCCGCGCGGCGGCGACGTCCAGCCAGGGATGATGGTCGGTCGGGTCGAGCAGGGCGCGGCGCAGGGCCGATCGTTCGGCGCGAGGGAAATCCTGGGCGACGATGGCGCGAGCGAAGATGTTGTTCTGAAGCCGAATCAGGACAGCGCGATCGGAAACCGGGGCCATCAGCTGGTCCAGGTGGTCGGCGACATCCGGGGTCAGACCGGCGTGGAAGGCGCGCCGGGTCAGTTCGGATGGCAGCACCACCCGCCCGTCGCTGAACGGATCCAACGCCAGCGGACCCTCGTCGGTCTCAATGCGCAGCAGGAAGTGGCCCGGAAAATCCACCCCGTGCACGGTCAGGCCGCACCGCCGCGCCGCGTCGAGATAGAGCACGCCCAGGGCCACCGGCAGCCCCTTGCGCCGTTCGCAGACCGAGATCATGTCGAGATTGGCGGGGTGTTCGAAATTCATCAGATCGCCGGTCAGCCGCAGATCGCCAGCCAGGGTTTCGCTCAACGCCTCCGGCGGCGATTCGCGCGACAACCGGTCTCGGAGCCGCTCGGCCGCCTCGTTGGCCAGAGCCCGCGCCGGACCGGGGTCGCGCTGCGGCTCTTCGTGCACGGCGCAGGCCAGGGCGGCCTCCAGCAGCGGAAACGCGTCGTCGGAAACCTCGCCGGCGGCGACCAGCATGACTTCGGCCTCCTCTCGCGTCAAACTCTGCCTCCGTGCCGATAAGCGCACCAACTGTCTGGGGCGCCGCATCAACCCAGGTCGGCGTCGTGGCTCCAGGCGTCGGGAATATGCCTTGGGAAGCGGCCGGGCGCGAGCGCCATCAGATCGAGGCGCACGTGTGCATTTTCAAGACCCCTCCGCCGCGCCGCAAGAGCGCGGATGCCCCGGCGCAGGCGCTCGCGCTGATCCGGACTGACCGCCTCCAGCGCCATCTCCAAACTGGTCCGCGCCTTGACCTCGACCGCGGCCAGGACCTGGCCCCTCCGCACAACGAGGTCAATTTCCCCGTGCGGCGTGCGCAGGCGAAAACCCAGAATCCGATAACCCTTGGCCATCAGCCACAACGCCGCCAGCACCTCGCCGCGCCGTCCCGAAGCCCGCGCCGCCGCGCCGCGCGCCCGGCGAATCTCGTTCATCGCACGCCCTTCAAGGCCAGCGCGCGGCGATAGAGGTCCCGACGGTTCAGGCCCAGGGCGCCGGCGACCTCCGAGGCGGCCTCCGCCGGGCCCAGCCGATCCAGGGCGTCGCGCAGGGCCGCGTCCGCGTCGGCTTCGCTTGCGGCGGCCTGGACGCCCGGCGAGACCACCACCACGATCTCGCCCTTGGGCGCCTGGAGCGCGGGGTCGGCGGCCAGTTGGTCCAGCGGTCCGCGCACCAGGGTCTCGTAGAGCTTGGTCAGCTCGCGCGCGACCACCGCCTCGCGGGGGCCGAACACCGCGGCCATGTCCGCTAGGCTGGCGCCGAGGCGGGACGCGCCCTCGAAAAACACCAGGCTGGCGCGGACCGGGGCCAGTTCGGCGAACAGCGCCCGCCGCGCAACGGTCCTGGGCGGCGGAAAACCGGCGAACAGGAACCGGTCGGTAGGCAGCCCCGCGACGCTCAGCGCCGCCAGGGTGGCTGAGGCTCCGGGGATGGGAATCACGGGCGTCCCCTGCGCCGCCGCTTCGCGCACCAGCCGAAAACCCGGATCGGAAATCAAGGGCGTGCCCGCGTCGGAGACCAGCGCAACGCGCGCGCCGGTCTTCAAGGCGCTCAGCACACGCGGGCGAACGCGTTCGGCCGCGTGCTCGTCATAGCGCTCCAGCTTCTTGGGCAGAGCGTAAGCCGAAAGGAGCTTAGCGGTGACGCGGGTGTCCTCGGCCAGCACCAGATCGGCCTGCGCCAGCACATCCAGCGCGCGCAAAGTGATGTCGCGCAGGTTTCCGATCGGGGTGGCCACGATATAGAGACCGGGCGAGAGCGGCGTATCGTTCAGCGCGGGGGGCGGGAATTTCGGAGCCAAGCGGCGGGCGCCTTCCACGGCAGGGGTTGGGCGGAGACCAGATGCGAATTAGCGCGTCGGCGAGGCGCCCGCCAGCGTGATGATCAGTCCGGCACCAGCGCCGAAACCAGGCTGTCGAGCACGGCGCGCCCCTTGCGGGTGGCGATCAGGCGGCTCGCGCTGGCCTCGACCAGTCCCTCAACCACCAGATGCGCCACGCCAGGCGCGGCGGGACCGAGGCCCAGCGCCGCCACCTCGTCCCAGCCGACGCCTTCATCGATGCGCAGGCCCAGCAGCAGCCGCTCGATCGCGACGTCGCGCGGTTGCAACATTTCGACGTCGGCGATGCCCGAGCTGGAGTCGGCGACACGGGCGATATAGGCCGCGACCTTGGGCTCGGCCTGCGTGCCTAGCCGGCCGCCGCCCCGCGTCAGGCGCCCGTGCGCGCCGGGACCGACCCCCAGATAATCCTCGCCGCGCCAGTAGGCGAGGTTGTGGCGCGAGCGGGCGTCCGGTCCACGGGCATGGTTGGAGACTTCATAGGCGTCGAACCCGGCGGCGCCGAGGACCGCCTCGGTGGTCTCGTAAAGGCTCGCGGCCGCGTCCGGATCGGGGGGAGTGAACAGTTTGCGGCCCACGGCGCGATCGAAGGGCGTGCCGCGCTCAATGGTGAGCTGATAAGGCGAGACGTGCTCGGCGCCGAGCTCGATCGCCTGGCCCAGCTCGATGGCCCATTCGGCGGGAGTCTGGCCCGGCCGGGCATAGATCAGGTCGATCGACAGCCGGGGAAAGACGGCGCCCGCCAGGGCGATCGCCCGGCGCGCCTCGGCGGCGTTATGGTTGCGGCCTAAAAACCGCAGGGCCGCGTCGTCCAGCGATTGCACGCCCAGGGACAGCCGGTTCACGCCGGCGGCCGCGAAGCCGGCGAAGCGGCCGGCCTCTGCGTCGGTGGGGTTGGCTTCCAGCGAGACCTCGGCCAGCTCCGGGGCAGGCCAGAGCGCGCGGGCCTCGGCGACGATCGCGGCGACCCATTCGGGGTCCATCAGCGACGGCGTGCCGCCGCCGAAGAAGATCGAGACCAGCCGGCGCGCGCCGAGCGTGGCCGCCTGGCCGCGCAGATCGGAGATGATGGCCTGAGCCAGAGCCGCCTGTTCGGCTTGGCCTCGATCGCGCACCACGTTGAAATCGCAATAGGGACAGATGCGGGCGCAATAGGGCCAGTGGACATAAACCGCCAGCGGCGCGAGCTCGCCCGGCGCCCCGGCCCTCCAAGCGGATAGGCTCAAAACAGGGCCGCCTTGAGATGTTCGAACGCCCGGGCGCGGTGGCTGATCGCGTCCTTGATGGCCGGCGTCATCTCACCGAAGGTCTCATCATAGCCTTCGGGAACGAAGATCGGGTCGTAGCCGAAGCCGAGCGTTCCACGCGGCGGGAAGACCAGCGCGCCGTCGATGCGGCCCTCCACCACCACCGCCGGTCCATCCGGCCAGGCGACCGCCAGGGCGCAGGTGAACCAGGCTGTCCGGTCGTCGGTGTCGCCGGCCTCCAGCCTGTGTTCGACCTTGGCCATGGCGGCGAAGAAATCCCGCGTCGGCCCCGCCCAGCGCGCCGAATAAATACCCGGCGCCCCGTCCAACGCGCGCACCGACAGGCCCGAATCATCGGCCAGCGCGATCAGGCCGCTGGCGTTCGCCGCCGCACGGGCCTTGAGCAGGGCGTTGCCCTCGAAGGTGGTTTCCGTCTCTTCCGGCTCCGGCAGGCCCAGGGCCCCCGCGGCCACCAGGTCGAACCGCCCGTCCAGCAGCCCGGCCAGCTCCACGACCTTGCCGGGATTGTGGGTCGCGGCCACCAGCCTCGCGCCCGCCTCGATCTTCAGCGCCATTTCAAGACCTCCGTCACGCAAGCCAACCGCCTTCATTCCCCTTCCCGAGGAGGACCGCAAGGGCGTCGTAGCCAGGGTCCGCCTCTTGCATTGCGAAAACGTAATATTGATTAGCAATATGTAATTTGATCGAAAAACGATGCGAGCGTATCGATTAACGCCATGGACGACCTACATAGGTCGTTCCGAACGCCGGAAACCCCGCCTTCATCCCGCAGCGCACAATTTCTTCAGGAAACCTCCAATGACCCACTCCCTCAGCCAACGTATCGACGCCGCCATCTCCACCCTGGGCATGTTCGGCCTGCTCTCGCCCCTGGTTCTGGCCGCCGTGATGTTCGTCGCCACCTCGCGCTAGCGCGTCTGACCGCCGCGTTCTCCCTCAAACCTCTTGCTCAAGGATACTCCAATGACCCATTCCCTCAGCCAACGTATCGACGCCGCCATCTCCGCCATGGGCATGTTCGGCCTGCTTTCGCCGCTGGTTCTGGCAGCCGTCTTGTTCATCGCCACCTCGCACTAGTATGCAGGTCGCTTTGATGCTGGCCCCACTCGATGCATTCTCGCCATCGGTTCGGATAACTCCGCGCCAATGGCGAGACCGGGCCTGAAGCCCGGCGAGAGGAACAACCACGCATGCGCGCCCTGGGACCTGGCTCGGTTTCGAGCTTCCTTAAGATCATCCTCGACGTCGTTTATGTCGCCCTGTCGATCACCGCGGTGGTGGTGGCCCTGGGCCTGGCGGGCGTTTTGGTCTTCACCGTCGACCCAGACATTTTCGGTCTGCGCGGCGCGCTCGGCGTGGCCAGCGACGCGGTAACGAAGCGCCCCCTGCTGCTGGGCCAGACCCTGTCTGCGGCCCTCTACATCGCCGGCGTGCTGGTCATCGTGAACCGCCTGCGCAAGATTTTCGCCACCCTGACAGCCGGTGATCCGTTCGAACCGGAGAACGTCCGCCGGCTTCGCGTGATCGGCATCATGTTGGGCGCGCTTGAGCTCAGCCGCTATGCCGCGGCTCTCATCACGACCTGGATCGCACCTCATGACGAGAAGCTGACCGCCGGCGATGGCGTCAGCCTGACCGCATGGTTCGCCGTCCTGGTGGTGTTCGTCCTGGCGGAAGTGTTTCGCGAAGGCGCAAGGCTGCGCCGCGAAGCCGAACTGACCATCTAGCGTCATCCGAGCCCCTTTCATGCCCATTCGGGTCCGCCTCGACCGGATATTGCTGGAGCGACGCATGTCGCTGACCGAGCTCGCCGACCGCGTCGGCGTCACCATCGCCAACCTGTCGATCCTGAAGACCGGCAAGGCCCGGGCGGTGCGTTTCTCGACGCTGGACGCCCTGTGCCGCGAGCTGGAATGCCAACCCGGCGACCTGGTGGTGTTCGAACCCGGCCCGCCGGTCGATCCGGACGACGACATGGACGAGGAGGGCTAGGTTCTGTGGACAGTTACCGAAGCCATAGGACGATGGCGGCGAGTGTGACGACGGAGAGATAGTTTCTGGCGGTCTTTTCGAAGCGTGTGGCGACGCGCCTGAACTGCTTGAGTCGGCT
>Ga0302314_10009954_pt1 | contig 16739 bp, 12 predicted proteins | sample III_Palsa_N2_3_FD_200533 | JGI IMG/M metagenome (GOLD analysis project Ga0302314, IMG submission 200533) | Peat permafrost microbial communities from Stordalen Mire near Abisko, Sweden - III_Palsa_N2_3 | ecosystem: Environmental > Terrestrial > Soil > Palsa > Peat permafrost | place: Sweden...
GATCCAGATTGAGATGCATGATCCGGCGCAGGAATTCAGCCGGCGCCTCCATCCGGACCATGACCGCCAGCAGCATGGCATAGGCCCGGTCGGGCTTGCCGTCATGGCCATTCGCCACGGTCTGGCGGATCAGCGCCATCGGGGAGATATCGAGGCCGCGAATCGGCTTTGGCGGCAGCGATTCCTTCAGTAGCTGGATGTCTTCGCCAACCGCCAACAGCCGCACGATCTGGCGGACGCCTTCCATCAGTTCGGTCTCGTCGCCGAGCAATTCCCGGCGGATCACTTTGTTTGTCGTGGCATTCGTCGCGGCTTCTTCGAGCAGGATCGCCGCCGGCGGCCACATTCGGCGCGCCAAGACGCTCTGGCCGCGCGTGTCGTTGGGGTCGAGCCCGCGCAGCCGCGTCTCCATGACCTTGTAGATGCGGCGTTCGGCGGCATCATTCTTGGTCAGGATGAACTCCCAGGCCCGCTGGGCCGCGCGGCGCGGGATACGGCCGTCATCGATCTTGCCCGGCGCGTTCAGCAGCAGATCTTCGAAAGGCAGATAGAACAGGCGCTGGAGATTGGGCTTGCGCGCCGGCCGCACGCGCTTCAGCCGCGGCCGGATGCGCTCCATGATGGTCTGGATTTCGGGTTGGTCGCGTGCTTCTTCGAGCAGCAGTGCGATCTCGCGGAACTTGGCCTCGGAAATCTGGTCGAGCGGGTGTTCCAGGTCGAACAGATGCAGCAGCGGCGTCAGGCTCATCGCGCCACCACCTTGGCCTTGGCCGCTTCGATCCGCGTCACCAGATCGAGATCGGCCCGGGCCCGGCGCCAATCCGCATTGGATTGCAGCTGGCGGCCCTGCAACTGTTGCTGGCGCTGTTCCAACTCGTCCTGCGGCCCCTCGGCTTCGTTGCGCGGGATCAGCGGCAGGACCCGGACGATCCGTCCGACCGCCTCGCGCTGGATCTCGATCGGGTCATTCTGGACCTGGTCCCAGAAGACGAAAATGAAATCCCAGCCGTCGAGCAGCCAGCACAGCTTGCCGGTCAGGCCGACGACGGCCTTGGCATGGGTATTCCAGTCGCGCACGACCGACACCATGTCGCGCACCCCGGCATCCAATTGCCGGAACAGCCGATCGGCCGAGCGCAGCGTGTCATCGGCGATGAACCCGACAAAATTGGCGAAAGGCGCCAATTCCGATTTCTCGCTCTCGCTCCATTCCGTGATGGTGTCGCGGAAATCGGCGAAACCGTTGAGCACCCCGCGCAGCCGACCCTCCTGCCTGCCGGCGGACAGGCCGACCGGGACCAGGACGCGGGCGAGGGCTGCGACTCGGGTATAGATGTCGTTGACGTCGATGCCGATCCGCTGCCCGGCCTGGCCGAGCAGCACCTTGGCCCGCGCCCGCCAGGCCTCGCTGTTCGGATTGAGTGCCATCAGCTCTTCGGTCGCGAGGCCCATGGAATTCAGCAAAGAGATGATCAGCAGGAAATGCAGTTCCGCCAGCTTGCGCTTCTCGGCCTCGATGGCGAGGCGCGAGGCCTCGGCAACCATCGGCCCGGCCAGGCCGGTCTGGCCGATCCGCAAGGCGCAGCCGCGCAGCTGCTCCGGCGAGACCGCTTCGCTGGCTTCGATTTCTTCATGCAATGCCCGGTCATGCACCGACATCGTCGTCACTTCGCGCACCGCGTTCCACGGCACGACGAAGGCCCCCTCGGTCCCGCCGAAATTCGGCATGAGCAGGATCATGCGTTGGCGCGCGTCCCGGCGTACGCGCGACAGGGACAGCGCCGGAGTCGTGAACGGGACGACCGCCCCCCGTTCCTCGAAGGTCGCCGGAAGCAAGGCGCTGCCCGATCGGCCGCTCAACTTTGAAAATCCTGGGGAATGTACGGCCTGCGCATCAATTACCCGAACAAGTCATGAGCTCGGCACCGCGCGACGCAATACCGGGGCGATCCACCCTATCGGCCCTGATACCGAGCTTAGCGAGTAAGCTTTTATCAATCAGTTAAGGGCGGGTAGCGATGGACCACGCCGCGAAAATCCGTCAGCAGCCACGCCTCGCCATCCTTTGTGCGCTCCAGGAAGCTCGGCCCGATCGGCACCTTGCCCCAGCCGCCCGGCAGATCGAGCACATAACTCGGCTGGCACAGCCCCGAGACTCGGCCCTGCAGGTCGGCGATGATCGCCTGCCCGGCTTCGATCGTGGTGCGGAAATGCGCCGTGCCCGGCGCCAGATCGCCGTGGTGCAGGTAATAGGGTTTGACCCGCAAACTCACCAGCCGGCGCAGCAGCTGCTCGAGCGTGGCCGGATCATCATTGACACCCTTGATCAGCATGCTCTGACCGAGGAGCGCCAGGCCGGCCCGGTTGAGGCGCCGAATCGCTGCGGCGGCTTCCGCCGTCAATTCGCGCGGGTGATCGGCATGGAGCACGACGAAGAGGCCCTTCTCGCTCTCCAGCGCCGCCACCAGTGCGGCATCGACTCGGCCCGGATCGACGATCGGCACGCGCGAATGAATGCGAATGACGCCCAGATGCGGGATCGCCGACAGAATCGCCACCATATCGGCCAGGCGGCGGGACGACAGCATCAGCGGATCGCCACCGGTCACCACCACTTCGAAGATTTCGGGGTGGTCGCCGATATAGGCATAGGCCGCCGCCAGCTCGTCCGGGCTCAAGGCCTCGCCACCGGGCCCGACCATCTCGCGCCGGAAGCAAAACCGGCAATAGACCGGGCAGACATGCGAGGGCTTCAGCAGCACGCGGTCGGGATAGCGATGCACGATCCCCTTGACCGGCATATGCCGGTGATCGCCGATCGGATCGGCCGATTCCTGCGGCAGATGCTCGAGCTCGGCAAGTGTCGGGATGAATTGCCGGGCAATCGGGTCGGCGGGATCGTTCGGATCGATCAGTGCCGCCATGGCCGGGGTGATGGCGATGGCATAGCGCGCGGCGACCCGTTCCAGTTCGGCCAGTTGTTCCGGCGGCACCAGCCCAGCCTCGACCAGCTCGGCCGGACGGCGGAGAGTCGGCGCGGTGATGGGTCTGACGGGCACTGCACTCATGATGGGCCGGGCTTATAGCGCACTCCGCCGCTCCGGCCGGATGTTCAGATATCGGCGTAGATATGCGTCTCTTCGCCGGCACCGGGATGGGTTACCGCACCGGCCTCGGCATCGCCGACGGTCTGGGCATATTTCCAGAGAGCGCCGGACTGGTAATCCGTCCGCCGCGGCCGCCAGTGCCGGCGTCGATCGGCCAAGGTGGCGGCGTCAAGGGCTACCTCCATGGTCCCGGCATCGGCATCGAGGGTGACGACGTCGCCGTCCTGCAGCAACCCGATCGGACCGCCGACCGCGGCTTCCGGCCCGACATGACCGACGCAGAAGCCGCGTGTCGCCCCGGAGAAGCGGCCATCGGTGATCAGCGCCACCTTGTCGCCCATGCCTTGACCGTAGAGCGCTGCCGTGGTCGCCAGCATCTCGCGCATGCCCGGACCGCCGCGCGGGCCTTCGTAGCGGATCACCAGCACTTCGCCTTCGCGATAGCGCCGCTCCGCGACCGCGGCAAAGGCTTCCTCCTCGCAGTCGAAGCAGCGCGCCGGCCCGGAGAAACGGCGTTGTTCCATGCCGGCAACCTTCACGATCGCCCCCTGCGGCGCCAGATTGCCGCGCAGCCCGACGACACCGCCGGTCGGCGACAGCGGCCGGCTGGTCGGCACGATCACGTCCTGGCCGATCGGAAAGATCGTGTCGGCCAGATTCTCCGCCATGGTGCGGCCGGTGACGGTCAGGCAATCGCCATGGATGAAGCCGCCGTCGAGCAAGGCCTTGAGCAGCACCGGCACGCCGCCGGCCTCGAACAGATCTTTCATGACATAGCGGCCGGCCGGCTTCAGATCGGCGATATAGGGCGTGCGTCGGAAGATGCGGGCGACATCGTGCAGATCGAATTTGATGCCGGCCTCATGCGCGATCGCCGGCAGATGCAATGCTGCATTGGTGGATCCGCCCGAAGCGGCGACGACCGTCGCGGCATTTTCCAAGGCTGCGAGGGTCACGATGTCGCGTGGCCGGATCTGGCGGGCGAGCAGCGCCATCACGGCGCGGCCGGAGGCCTCGGCATAGGCATCGCGGGTCTCGTAAGGCGCCGGTGCCCCAGCCGAGCCGGGCAGCGCCAAGCCGATCGCCTCGCTGACGCAGGCCATGGTGTTGGCGGTGAACTGACCGCCACAAGAGCCGGCCGACGGACAGGCCACGCATTCCAGCTCGTGCAGCTCCTCATCCGAGCAGTTGCCGGCGCTATGCGCGCCCACGGCTTCGAAGACGTCCTGCACGGTCACGTCGCGGCCCTTGAACCGCCCGGGCAGGATCGAGCCGCCATAGAGGAAGACCGCGGGCACGTTCAGCCGCACCATGGCCATCATCAACCCTGGCAGGGATTTGTCGCAACCGGCCACGCCGACCATGGCATCGTAGCAATGGCCGCGCATGGTGAGCTCGACCGAATCGGCGATGACCTCTCGGCTGACCAGCGAGGACTTCATGCCCTGGTGACCCATGGCGATGCCGTCGGTCACGGTGATCGTGGTGAATTCGCGAGGCGTGCCGCCGGCCGCAGCGACGCCCTGCTTGGCCGCCTGCGCCTGGCGACCCAGCGTCATGTTGCACGGCGCCGCTTCGTTCCAGGTCGACACGACGCCGACAAAGGGCTGGGCGATCTGGGATTCGGTCAGGCCCATCGCGTAATAGAAAGAGCGATGCGGCGCTCTTTCGGCGCCGACTGTGACGTGGCGACTCGGCAGGCGGGATTTGTCGAACGGCGGGCGTTCAGCCTCGTCGGGCATGGGCGGCCTCCCTCAGCAGATGCGACCGCCCAGCCCGTCCCGTACCGGGTTTCCTATACGGCTTCGCGGGCGATCCGTTTTATTTCTTCGTGCACCAAACGTTCGACCAGAGCCGGCAGATTCTCGTCGAGCCAGTCACGCAGCATCGGCTTCAGCAATTCGCGCACGATTTCTTCGACCGTGGCGGCGCCATTGCCCATGAAGAGATCGGCGGTCCGCCGCTCGCGCAGCTTGTTGCCGATTTCGGCAAAGGCGGCTGAGGATGCCGCAGCCGGGCTGGCCGAGACGATATGCTCTTCTTCGACCGCGATCGGCGCCTCGACCTTGCGCGGCCTCGGTGCCGGCGGCGGTGGCCGATACGGCTCCGGTTCGGGCTCCGGCTCGACATAGGGCGCCGGTTCGTCCGCCACCACCTCGGTCAATTCGAGGACGTCTTCCTCCTCGACCGGCATGGGCTCCGGCTCGACCTGGATCGGCGCCTTCACGGTATCGCTATCTTCGGCGATGATCCGGCGGATCGACGCGAGGATCTCCTCCATCGATGGTTCTTGTTGGCCCTTTGCCTCGGACATCAGCCTTGCACCCGGTTCGAGAAGACCGCCGAACTCTAGCCGCCTCGCCGCGGGAAAGCCAAGAGTTCAGTTACGCGGCTCCGGGCTATCCATTGGTGCGGCTCACTTGTCGTCGCCAAAGCCGATCCATTTGTCGCGGACGGCTTCGAAGTTCGCTTCCGGATCGTAGAAGGTCACCGGCAGGTTCAACTGTTTCGCCGTCAAGCGCCCCAGGGCCGAAGCCAGCGCGAATTCGGCAACGACCTCGTCGTGCTGGGACTGCACCAGATTGACCCGCGACTGGAACAGGATCTGTTCGGCATTGAGGATATCGAGCACCGTGCGCGAGCCGACCGCCGCCTCCTGCTGGACGCCGTCGAGAGCGATCTCATTGGCCTTGATCTGCGATTGCTGCGAGACGATCTGCGCCCGGTCCGATACCAGCTGCTCCCAGCTCTGCGCCGCGAGCTGCGATGCCGTGACCCGGGCATTGTCGACCAGGCTGCGCTTCTGCGCCACTGTCTGCTGTGCCTGGCGCGACTGGGAATAGATGGCGCCGCCTTCATAGAGCGGCATGGTGAGTTGTCCGGTCAGCGACCAGTTTTCGACGCTCGCCCCCGCAGACTGGGTTTCAGTCAGGCGCTGGACACCGGCGTTGAGCGTCACCGTCGGCAAAAGCTGGCCGCGGACCAGGCGGACATTGTCCTCGGCCGCCTGTTGCGCCAACTGCGCCGAGACGACATCGGGATTGGCGCTCACGGCGAGGCTGGTCGCCTCTTCCCGCTTGGTCGGGAGTTCGGGAATGCCGTTCGGCGGTGCCAGCTTGCCCGGCGCCTGGCCGACATCACGCTCGTAGCCCGCCCGCGAGATCTGCAGATTGCCATCGGCTTGCTGCCGACCAGCGATGGCGGCAGCATAAGCCGCCTCGGCCTGCGCCACGTCCGTCCGGGTGACTTCGCCGACGCGGAAGCGATCCTGGGCCGCTTCCAGCTGCCGGCGCAGGACCTGCTCGTTGTTGATGTTCAGGTCGAGCGTCGCCTGATCGCGCACGACGTTCATGTAATCGGTGACCGCGCTCAACAACACGCTCTGCTCGACCGAGGTGAGATGGGCCCGTTCCGAACGCACGAGATTCAAGGCCTGCTCGGTCTGCGCCTCGGTCCGGCCACCGCGGTAGATCGGTTGGGAAATGGTCAACCCATAGGTCTGCGGCGACAGATTCGACGTGCTCGAGATATTGCCCCCGGTGCTCGAGCCCGGTGCAAACTGTGTCAGTTCCGACGCGGTAAGGCCGGTGCACGGGTTGATACCCGAGGTCAACTTTGTGCAGTCCTGGCTCGACGCGGTATGAGCGATGCCCTCGCTGCCCGAGATCTGCACCGTCGGCCGCCAATTGGCGAGCGCCTGCGGCACATTCTCGTCGGTCGCCCGCAGCGTGGCGCGTTCGGCTTGAAGCTGCGGGTTGGAGTTATAGGCGCTCGTCAGCGCGTCCTGCAGTGTTTGCGCGCCGGCGCTTGCCGGCACCAAAGCCAGGAGAACGAAGCTCGAGACGGTGCTTGCCCGAATCAGGGCGGGCACCGGTGATTTCGACCGCTTCGGCATCAATAAACCCCCATGGACGGATCGATCAGCCGGGCCCAGGCGTCGATCCCGCCCGCCAGGTTGACCGCATTGTCTAGACCGGCACGCTGCAGCCACGTCACCGCGTGCAGGCTGCGCATGCCGTGATGGCAGAAAACGACGACCGGCCGATCGGTCGGAACCTCGCCAACCCGGGCCGGCAGAGTCTGCAACGGAATCGACAGGGCGCCGGCCAGGCTGCAAATTTCGATTTCCCAGGCCTCGCGCACGTCGATGATGGCGATCTCCCGCCCTTCGCGACGCCAGGATTCCAATTCCTGCACGGAGATCTGCTGCGGCCCGGCATTCATCTTGTCGGTCCGCTTCAGAACGCGAAGCTGGGTTCGGGTCGAAAGCCCGGCAGAGTATGGACACCCGCCTCGAACAGGACCCGGCGGGAGATGCCGGCCGTTCCGCGTTGCAGCAGAACCGCATCACCGAGCTGACCGCGGCGGGTCTCGATCACCGTCACCAGCCGGCCGCCCTCGGCGAGCTGATCGAGCACCGCCGGCGAAATCTCGCCAACCGCACCGCCGATCAGGATGACATCGTAAGGCGCCCGCTCGGCATAGCCCTGATCGAGGGGCTGCTCGAACAGGGCGACATTGCGCAGGCCCCCGAGATTGGCCCTGGCCTGGAGCAGCAGCGCCGGATCGGAGTCGATCGCGATCACGCTCTTCGCCAGGCGGCCGAGGATGGCGCTGCCATAGCCTGTCGCACAGCCGATTTCGAGCACGACATCATCCGGCCGGACGGCGGCATATTGCAGCAACCGGCCGAGCACCATCGGCTCCAGCAGATAGCGGCCGCCGCCGAGCGGCAGATCTTCGTCGACGTAGGCGCTGCCTTTCAGCATTTCCGGCACGAAGGCTTCGCGGGTCACGGCCAGGAAAGCGTCGAGCAGGGCCGGATCGCTGACCTTGTTCGGGCGGAGCTGGCTATCGACCATATTGGTACGGATTTTGGCGTATTCGCTCATGATCAGGATCGGGGGTCGGAGGCCGCGGCAGCGGCGGATCGGGGCGGTTGCGCCGCCGGCCTCTGAGCGGGCGCGGCGAGAAAGTGCCCGGTTTGTATAGTACCTGACTGCGCCGATGACAATCCGATGGCGAACGCGGCAGCACTGCAAACGGATGAATTCCGTGTAATGGACCGGAAGCCGCGCAGATCCTGCATTCGCACCTGCACAATCGGCCAAAGCCGGTGGCTTGACCGGTCCGGGGTTTGATGCCTATATCGGCGCCCGCATCCGGCCGGATGGCAGAGTGGCTATGCAGAGGACTGCAAATCCTCGTATCCGAGTTCGATTCTCGGTCCGGCCTCCAAGATCCCGCACTTTGCAGGCAATCAGCCCCTTGGACGCGCCGCAAAGCTAGCCGCGAATCGTCGAAGACGGGCTAAGGCGGTTCGTCGCCGATGGCGGCGCGCCAACGCCTTCAGCGCCCGGTCCCATTGGAACGAGGGTTAAGCGGTCAGCACAGTTCGGCAGAAGGGCAGAACGGCGATGCTACGGCGGGCCGGTTCCGCCGGAGGCGAGACTCGGAGCCGGTGGTGCGGCCTCGGCCGCCGCGGATCGGCTGTCCGGCGCGGTGCCGAATGGCGGCGGGGTGTCTTGCCGTCGAGGCAGCGCTTCGACCTCCCCCGGGTCGGCGGTTTCGTGCGGCCGGGCGTCATTAGCCGGCCCCGTCGCGCGGATCGGTGTTACGGCAGCGTCGCGTGCCGCATCCACCGTGTCGGAGTCTTCGCCCCATTGCCGGCTCCATTCCTCGGGAACGCCGAGAGTCCGGCAGATGCGCAGGAAGATCTCATGCAGCGGCGCATCGCCGAAATCGCTGTCCAGGCGCTCGGGCTTGAGCCAGGCCTTGAGGCTGCCGAGCAGGCTGGGGGCTTCCTTCCTTGTGGCCTTGGCCCGGATCACCCGCGTGAGTTCGGCCTGGACCTGGTTGCGCCGATGTTCCGCCCTGGCCTGGCGCTCGGCCGCAAGGCGCTGGGCCGCCTCGGCCCGCCGCGCCGCCGCCTCGGCTTCCTGCCGATCGGTGCGAGCTCGGTAGTCCTGCTCGATCCGCTCCTGCAGCGCCAACGTCTGGCGCACCGCCGTGGCGGCGCGGGCAAAATCCAGTTGAAAGCTCTTGGCGATCCGATCGCTGGCGCCCGTCGGATCGGGTGGCGTACCGCGCTCGCATTCGGCCTGATCGACGATCCGCTGCTGTGCCACCCTGGCTGCCGACATGCCGAGTTCGGCCAGTTCCTGCAGCATCGCCAGGCGTTGCTCGACCTGTCGCCCGAGCGCGCAATGCGGGCAGGCTTCCGGGTGATCCGGATCGGGGGCTGAGGAGGTTTCGAGTGCGATGGACATGAACAGAGCATAGACATGGATTGGGAGTCGCGTCAAGGGCCGTACGGGGAATTACGCTATTTCGTTCCGCAGACGGGCTTCCAGCCGGAACGTCGATCGCCGATCTGGATTCGCCGGAAGTTCGGACCGTCCGCCCAATGCTCCCCGGGATCAAAACGGCGCGCCAGCAAGCCAGTTGAGTGCAGTGACACCGAAATTCTTTTCTCTCCCTCATTCTACGGGTGCACTCCACACGCCGGCCGGTTGTTGCCGCGCTGGATCAGGCGCACCGGGATGCCAGGCTCGCAGAGCGCGGCGACGGCGGCGGGGCAGCGCGCCATACAGCCGAGGACGGCAACTGCGCGAAATCCAGAAATCGTGGTCTGTCCCCTATTTTTCCTCTTGATATTCAATCCGGCTGGACCGGCTTCCGTGGCCGGCCGGCTTTGCCTGGGGTGACGCGACGGCCCAGGGCCGCGCCGATCTGCTCCGCGAAGCCGGCGCCGCCCAGAGCGTAGTTGCCGTTGGTGGCGTGTCGAATTGTGTCGACGACATCGGGGTCCAACCGGTCGCGGAACAAGGCCCGATAGGCGGCCTGCCGCTCCTCGGGCTCGGCGCCGAGCGCGCGGTAGAGGAAGTGAGACTGGATCAGCGGCGCCGCCTCGCCCTGAGCATGGGCGCGATGGCTCGACCAGCAATACGCCGCGGGATCGGCGACAATCCGGGCGCGCACGGGATTGAGCTCGATATAGCGCTGGCACGCGAGCAGATAGCGCTCATCTTCGACCAGGCAGGAGCGGAAGCGGCCCTCCCACAGCGTGCCGCTGCGCCGATAGCGGCGGTTGACGTATTGGACATAGCGTTGTCCGAGCGCCTTCATCAGCCGGCCGGGACCGTCACTGTCGGCGGCCGAGATCAGGAGATGGACATGATTGGTCATCAGCACATAGGCATGGACCTGGCACGCGCTCGACCGCGCATATTCGTCGAGCCAGGTCAGATAGGCGTGATAATCCTCGTCACTGAAGAAGCAGGCCTGCCGGTTGTTGCCGCGCTGAATCAGGTGCAGCGGGATACCGGGCAGAGTGAGGCGAGGACGGCGGGGCATCGCGTCATTGTGCCGAGAGCGGAGATTACGCGCAATCGAGAAATCGTGGTCTGTCCCCTATTTCCTTGCCCTATTTCCTTGTCCCCTATTTCCTCATCTACATGGCGGACCGATCTTAGCAGGGACTGGCCGGAGTGCACCGTTCTCGACCGGCTCCGGCACAGTGGTGCGATTGGAAATGCAGGCCGGTACGCGCGGCGGCCGGTGAGATTTCAAGGCAGGGACGCAGATCCTGCCGAACCGGTGGGGGCGTGTGCGATCTGCACGCCACTTGCTCTTGTCTCGCGTACCTATCGGGCCAGGCGCCGCCGCATGACAATGAGACCTGCAAGGGCGAGCCCGCCGGAGAGCAGCAGCAAGGCCTTTGTGCCAAGCGTCGGGGCCGGCGGTGGCGGCGGTGCCTTATAGGTTGCGAGCGCCAGCTGCCACAAATTGGTGCCGGGGGCGCCGAGCGTGGCATTGGCCGAATATGCGCCGGTCGTGGAAACGATGCAAAACATGCCGACGAGCGAAGGGGCGCCATCGCCCACGCTACCGAGCGAGGTGTAGGACGGCGTACCCGAAGCGCAATTATTCGCGGTGCCGTTGGCGCCTAGGCTTACGCTGTCATAGACCGTAATCGCCGCGAAGAGCAGTTCGTTGCCCTGCACAGTCGTTGCGGTGGCACCACTTGATGGAGTGAAGTTGAATCCGGCCCTCGTCGCCGTCTGGTCGAGCGGCGCAGCAGCGAGACCGGTCACGGCAAAGGCGTGCAGACGTTGAAACCAGGGGCCACTCCCGCCGGTCCAGGTGATGGTGATTTCACCACCGGCATCAAGTTGCGACGCTATCACATGCGTCGAGCAGATGGTCGTAAAATCCCTGGCGCCGCCGATCTGGCTCACATCGGTATGATAGGTGTTGGCACCGTCGGAGCAGATGGCGCTGTTCCGCTGATTGCCGTTCGAATCGGACGAACTGTCCGCAATGACGATGATGCTGCTGCCGGCCGGCACATTGGCCAGCGTCGTGACGGCCAAACTCGTCGAGGAGGTGTTATCCGCCTCGCTCGACCCAAGATCGATCGGATTCGTGATCTGCGCGTGGGCCGCCGCGGCGCAGAAGGTAAGCCCCAGAAGGCCGGCAAATGCCCAAGATGCTCGCATACTCTCCCCGCCTTCGTTTCCGGCCCTGTTCTATAGGTTTGCGCTCAACCTATCGGCACATATGGCGAGAGACAAGACCGTACGGGGCCAGCGACATGCAATATGCTGCGATGCGCCACAGTGCCGGCAAGGCAGAGGGTCGCGAGGGATTTGCGACGAGAGGTCCTAAAGAATGAGGTCGAACGGCCGGAACGAGCGGCTCACCGGTCATTCGCTCGCCCCCTCGGACGGCCTAAGTTTGCGCGGAAGGAGCCCGCGCCATACGGCGCCGAACGTCCGGTTCTGGGATCAGCCAATCGGCGGTCCTATGACTTGGAAGGGTCGGGAGCGGGCAGACCGTGTGGGCGCCTCTTAAACAGCTCTTGCAGGCCGGCTGCTCTGAAGCGGCTGGGCATCTCACGGCCCACCTATGCCATTCCGGGCAGGGACCAGGGAGCACTCCCCCGACGCATTGGCGACCTCCGTCTAACGCGCAGAATATTTCAGCCGCGTGCCGGCACCCCCGTGACGGCGATTTTCCGACCGCGTCCATCATCCGGTCAGTTTGCGGACAGGGCTCCCAGCCACCGGGACTGTCCGGCAACCACGCGCTTTTCATTTCTGTGCTGCATTCCGAGCTGAGAACGTGTCGCTTTGAAGGTCACCCGCAGTTTTAAGGGCGTCTCAGATGGGTTTAAGGCCGATTCCGCACGAATGATGTGATCGTCCCGCCGAGTGATAAGTGCGGGGTGAATCATGACCTTGTTCCCAATACCTGGTTCGATCGGGCTGGCTGGTGCGACTGGGGCCGCGGCGCCGGCGGGCGCGCCCGCCGGCGATCGCCAAGAACTCATCTGCGCGATTTCGATAAATACCAGAGGGCCGGCGCCATGAACATCGTGTCCGTGGCGCGGAATATGACCGCCATTAGCCTTGTCCTGGCCGCACTTCCCGCGACAGCGTCGACGTCGCTGGCGATTTCGGAGGTGCCGACCATCGCCGGCAGCAGGCCCTCCTCTATTGCGGCATCGAGCACCGGGGATATCGCCTATTTCACGGATTTTGCGAACGACAAGATCGGCATCGCCACTTATTCGGCGGGCCTGGGGGTCACCGAAGACGGCAGCCCGCTGGCGCCGGCCGGGAATGCCGTCGTCGGCGTCGCCATCAGTGCGACCGCGATTGACCCGGCGAAACAGCCCAGCGCGTGGGTCACCGTTTCAGGCATCACCCCGGCCATCGTCATGGTCAACCCATCGACCGGCTCGGCCGTCCGGTCATTCCCCCTCAGCAATGCATATGACGCGCCCGAACTGATTGCACTTGGTCCGGACGGCAATTTCTGGTTCCCAATCCAACCCAGGAGCTGCAGCGTCTGCACTCCGGCCCCCTCCGCCGCGATCGGCCGGATCACCCCTGGAGGCGTCTCCACGCTCGTCATGGCCGGCCTCGTCGCCGGCAGCGCTCCCTTGGGCATCGCCGCCGGTCCGGACGGCGCGCTCTGGTTCACAGACCCGAACTCCGTAACGCCCGCTATCGGTCGGGTCACGACCACGGCCACGCCGGTGATTGCCGAGTTCACAAACACTCAAAGTCCCGGGCTCAGCGCCACCAGCGTACCCGTTGCGATCACCGCCGATGCGGCTGGGCATCTGTGGTTTACCGACCAGAACCCGATTGCACCCGCGGTCGGCCGGATCACCCCCGCCACTATAAATGGGGATCCGCCGATGATCGTCGAATTCCCACTGTCTTCCGTCAAAAGCACGCCCGTGAACATCGCGCTCGGCTCCGACGGCAATATCTGGTTCACGGATCGGGGCTGTCCGAAGTGCGAAACCCCGGTTCCGCCCGCGATCGGTCGGATTACACCGGACGGCGCCTCCTTGATGGTATTTCCCATCTCCGAATTCTCCGGAGGGGCCGTCGGCTCGAGTTGGCCAGAGGGGATCACAGGTTCGGGGCCCAGTGGTCCGGGCACCGTCTTTTATGCCGATAGCCTGGGCGCCATTGGCCAGGTCGTAATTCCGGTCGACACGCTGAGCGTCACCGTCAACGGCATCAGCGGCATCACGCTCGCGACAGCCGATGTCGTGACCAGCACACAGGCGCCCGGTGTGACGGGCGTGCTCGCCCAGGCACATATTTTATGCGAACGCAACGGCAGTGCCTGCGCCGCCGACTTCCCCGACGCGACCACGGTCACATTGACCGCAACGCCGGCCATGGGGGAGCGGTTCACGGGCTGGAGCGGCGCCGGTGCGGCAGCTGGCGGGTGCACCACCGCACTCGTTTGCGCAGTGCCGCTCACCGGCAATGTGGATAGCAGCATCACGGCCAGCTTCGCCGCCGGCGGCGTCCAGCGCTATCAGCCTCAGCAAGCTGCTGTTTTCGGCGGCGAGGACGCAGCCGCCCAACAGCGCGCGGCTGTCGGCGACCGCGAAGAATGACAGCATCGTCGACATACCCGGGGCGACCGGCGCCGCCGATAGCCAGCATCGACTTGCGGCTGCAACAGCGCGCGCGAGTTCCGAGAAATCACCCGTGCGCGTTCACAACTTCGTTGAGGATCCGGTTCATGACCATCTTGTCCCTGGCGCGCAACACGGCCGCCATCGGCCTTGTCCTGACAGCACTTCCGGCCGCGGCGGCGACGTCGCCGGCGATTTCGGAGGTGCCGACCATCGCCGGCAGCCGGCCCTACTCGATTACCGCATCGAGCGCCGCGGAATTTGCCTATTTCACCGATATAAGCAACGTCAAGGTCGGCATCGCGACCTATTCGTCGGGCCTGGGCGTGACCGAGAAGGGCAGCGCGCTGGGGCCGCCCGGGAGCGCCGCTATCGGCGTCGCCATCAGTGCGACGACGATTGCCCCGGCCGAATTCCCCAGCGTTTGGGTCACCGTTCCAGGCACCACCTCGGCGATCGTTGTGATCAACCCGTCGACCGGCTCCGCTATCCAATCATTCCCCCTCAGCAACGCAAACGAGGTGCCCGAGTTGATCACGCTCGGTCCGGACGGCAATCTCTGGTTCGCGGTAGAGCCCGAGAGCTGCGGCGGCTGCCTCCCGGCCCCTGTCTCGTCGATCACGCGGATCACCCCCGAAGGCGTCGCCACGCCCGTCACGACCGGCCTCGTTGCCGGCAGCGCTCCCTACGGCATCGCCGCCGGCCCGGACGGCGCGCTCTGGTTCACCGACCCGAACTCCGTCACGCCCGCCATCGGTCGGGTCACGACTGCGGCCACGCCGGTGCTTACCGAATTCACCAACGCTCAAAGCCCGGGGCTCAGCGCGACCAGTCTCCCCGTTGCGATTGCCGCCGATGCGGATGGGCATCTGTGGTTTACCGACACGAACTCTGTCGTCCCGGCGCTCGGGCGGATCACCCCGGCGGCGGTCGCCGGGAATCCACCGACGATCGTCGAATTCCCGCTGCCCCGCATCAACAGCGTCCCCGCAGGCATCGCGCTCGGCACGGACGGGAACATCTGGTTCACGGATCAGGGCTGCCCGACTTGCGGGACCCCGGTTCCGCCCGCGATCGGTCGGATTACGCCGGATGGCGCCTCCATGATCGAATTTCCGCTCTCCGAATTCTCCGGGGGTGCGATCACCTTGAGCGCGCCTCAGGGGATCACGGGCTCGGCGGGCGGTCCTGGGGCGCTCTTCTTTGCCGATGAAGTCGGCGCCATCGGCCAAGTCACAATTCCGACCGACACGCTGAAAGTCACCGTGAACGGCATTGCCGGCAGCACGCTCGCAACGGCCGATGTGGTCACCAGCGCACAGGGGCCCGGCGTGACGGGTGTGCTCGCTCAGGCGCATATTCAATGCGACCAGGGCGGCAGCACCTGCGCCGCCGACTTCCCCGACGCCACCACAGTCACGCTGACCGCAGCGCCGGCCATGGGGGAGATGTTCACAGGTTGGGGCGGCGCTGGGGCCGCGGCCGGCGGATGTACCACCGCGCTGGTCTGCGCCGTGCCGCTCTCCGGCAACGTCGATAGCCAGATCACCGCAACCTTCACCGCCGCGCCGCCGCCGACAGTTGTCCTGTCGGTGACTCCGGCCGGCGCCACCATGGGCACGGTAACGAGTTCGCCGGCGGGCATCGCCTGCGGTTCCACCTGCTCGGCAAGCTACACCATCGGCACGCCGGTGACGCTCACGGCCGTACCGGCACAGGGCTATAGTTTCGCCGGCTGGAGCGGCGGCGCCTGTTCCGGGATTCAGCCCTGCACCGTGACCATGGAAATGGCGACCACGGTCAACGCCAACTATGCCGCCAACAGCAAGAGCGACATCACGCTGTTTTCGGCTATCCTGCCCTCGAGCCGCTCGGTCAAGGTCGGCAATACGGCCACCGTGTTCGCCACGCTGATCAATTCCAGCAGCGATACCACGGCCAATATCTGCACGGTGCAGCCGGCAACGAGTCTGCCGGCGAGCTTCAGCTTCCAGCCGACCGACGCCAAGACCAATGCGCTGACCGGCTCGCCCAATGTTCCGGTCAATATCGCCCCGGGGGCCGCGCAGAGTTTCGTGCTGTCGCTGACGCCGAACGCGCCGATGCCGGCGACCCAGGTGCCGTTCACCTTCACCTGCGCCAACGCGCCCGCCGCGGCCAGCAATATCGGCCTCAATACGCTGCTGTTTTCGGCGGCGGCGGCACAGCCGGCCGACATCGTGGCGCTGGCGGCGACCGCGAGCAATGACGGCATCGTCGACATCCCCGGCGCCACCGGCGCCGGCGCCTTCGCCGTCGCCACCGTCAATCTGGGCATCTCGGCCGCGATCACGGCGTCGGCCAATGTCGGCAATGCCAATTTGCCGGTGGCGATCAGCATCTGCGAGACCGTGCCTGCTACCGGACAATGCATGGCCCCGCCGGCGGCGAGCGTCGCCACCAGCATCGCGTCCGATGCCACGCCGACCTTCGCCGTCTTCGTCCAGGGCAAGGGCAATGTCCCGTTCCTGCCCGCGATCAACCGGGTCTTCGTGCAGTTCCAGAACGATATCGGCTCGATCCAGGGTTCGACCAGCGTCGCCGTGCGGACGCAATAGCCGCCGCGGATTTCGAGACATCACCCGTGTGGGTTCACAGCTTCCTTGAGGATTTGGTTCATGAGCATCTCGTCCCTGGCGCGC
>Ga0302314_10009955_pt1 | contig 16737 bp, 12 predicted proteins | sample III_Palsa_N2_3_FD_200533 | JGI IMG/M metagenome (GOLD analysis project Ga0302314, IMG submission 200533) | Peat permafrost microbial communities from Stordalen Mire near Abisko, Sweden - III_Palsa_N2_3 | ecosystem: Environmental > Terrestrial > Soil > Palsa > Peat permafrost | place: Sweden...
AGCCGGGCCGGATCGTGGTCCGAGCGGCGCGCAGCCTCACGGTATAGCTCAACGAGCGGCACGAAGCGATCAGGCTGGCCACCGATGATCGCGATCGTAAGGGGAAGCCCGAGTACCGCCGCTCGTACGACCGACTGTGGCGTCCCGCCGACGGCAACCCACACCGGCAGCGGGTCCTGCACCGGCCGGGGCCACACTCCCGCGTCGGCTAGCGGCGCCCGGTGGCGGCCCGACCAGGTGGTGTGCGCCTGGTCACGGATCTGTAACAGCAGCTCGAGCTTCTCCGCGTACAGCTCGTCATAGTCGTCGAGGTCGTAGCCGAACAGCGGAAACGACTCAGTGAACGAGCCACGCCCGGCCATGATCTCGGCGCGACCGCCTGACAGCAGGTCGACCTCGGCGAACTGCTGGAACACGCGCACGGGGTCATCCGAGCTGAGGACCGTGACAGCGCTCGAGAGGCGGATGTTCCGGGTCCGCACGGCTGCCGCGCCGAGCACGACCGCCGGCGAGGACACGAGGAAGTCAGGGCGGTGATGCTCACCGATCGCGAACACGTCGAGACCGAGCTGGTCGGCCAGCTCGACTTCCTCGAGCAGGTCGCGCATGCGCTGCTCGGGCGACATACCGCCGGCGAGGTCTGCAAAAGTTGCGAGTCCAAGTTCCATGCAGAGAGCTTAGCAAACAGTTGAGGGCGCAAGCAGTCGTGCGGGATCCTGTCAGTCTGACTTGACGACAACCGGACCGTCGGTCTAGGCTGACCGTATCGAAGCACGGGAAGGGAGCGCCGGATGCTGGGCCTGCCTGCCGGCGTGAACGCGTGCCTGTTCGATCTCGACGGCGTGCTCACGCAGACCGCGAAGGTTCACGCCGCGGCGTGGAAGGAGATGTTCGACGCCTTCCTGCACGCACGCGCCGAGCGCACCGGCGAGCCGTTCCGCGAGTTCGATCGGCTCGACGATTACGACGCCTACGTCGATGGCAAGCCCCGCTACGACGGTGTGCGCTCATTCCTCGAGTCGCGTGGCATCGAGCTGCCGCAGGGCACGCCCGACGATCCACCAGGAGCTGAAACCGTCGACGGGCTCGGCAACCGCAAGAATGAGCTGGTGCTCAAGCTGATCCACGAGCAGGGCGTCCAGGCCTACGAGGGATCCGTGCGATACGCGCACGCTGCACGCGATGCCGGATACCCGCGGGTGGTCGTCTCTTCGAGCGCGAACTGCCGCGACGTGCTGCGCGCAGCGGGGATCGAGGATCTGTTCGAGGCCGTGATCGACGGCGTCGTGGCCAAGCGCGAGGGCTTGCACGGCAAGCCGGCGCCCGACACGTTCCTCGCAGGCGCCCGCGCGCTGGGCATCGAGCCACGCCAGGGCGCGGTGTTCGAGGATGCGCTCGCCGGCGTGCAGGCTGGGCGGGCCGGCGACTTCGGCTTCGTTGTCGGCGTCGACCGCGTCGGGCAGCGCGAGGGGCTACTCGCCCATGGTGCGGACATCGTGGTCGAGGACCTCGCCGAGCTGCTGTGATCGAGCAGCCGCAATATGGAGTCGAGCCGTGGACGCTGCCGGAGCGCGAGCTCCGACTCGATCTGCTGGCCCAGTCAGAGTCGGTGTTCGCGCTCTCGAACGGGCACCTGGGCCTGCGTGGCAACCTCGACGAGGGCGACCCGTGCGCGCTCCCCGGCACTTATCTGGCCGGCTTTCACGAGCAGCGGCCGTTGCCCTACGCCGAGGGCGGCTACGGGTACCCCGAGGCCGGACAGACGGTCATCAACGTGACCAACGGAAAGCTTCTTCGACTGCTGGTCGACGACGAGCTGCTCGACGTCCGGTACGGGCGCCTCCATTCCCATCGGCGGACCCTCGATCTGCGCCGGGGCGTGCTCGAACGGCGTCTGGACTGGGAGTCACCAATGGGCCGGCGCGTCCGGGTCTCCTCGACCCGCCTCGTGTCGTTCACGCAGCGCGCGATCGCCGCGATCCGCTATGAGGTCGAGGTCGACGATCCCACCCGGGTCGTCGTGCAGTCCGAGCTGATCGCCAACGAGGACGCGGGCGGGGACGTGGACGGCGGTGACCCGCGCGCGGCCGCCGGACTGCGCGCCCCCCTCCTCGCCCGGGAATCCGTCGCCGACGGGACACGTGCGATGCTGAGCCACGCCACCCGCCAGAGCGGGCTGCTGATGTCCGCCGCGATGGATCACGAGGTCGAGGGGCCGTCGAACCTGACCACTCGCATCGAAGCCCTCGACGACGTCTCCCGTCTTCTGGTCGCGGCGGACCTGAAGCCGGGGCAGAGCCTTCAGGTCGTGAAGCTGCTCGCCTACAGCTGGTCGAGCAGGCGCACACTGAGCTCGGTCCACGCACAGGCTTACGCCGCGCTGACCGAAGCGGTCCACACCGGCTGGGATGGTCTGCTCGCGGCACAGCAGTCATACCTTGACGACTTCTGGGAGCGCTCCGACGTCGAGATCGACGGCGACCCCTCGCTGCAGCAGGCAGTGCGGTTCGCGCTCTTCGGAGCATTGCAGGCGAGCGCACGCGGGGAGGGCCGCGCGATCGCGGCAAAGGGGCTCACGGGCACCGGCTACGACGGCCACGCCTTCTGGGACACGGAGACGTTTGTGCTCCCGTTGCTGAGCTACACGGCTCCGTCGGCGGTCCGTGACGCGCTGAGGTGGCGACACAGCACGCTGCCGGTCGCGCGCCGGCGAGCCGAGCAGCTCGGCCTCGAAGGCGCCGCATTCCCGTGGCGGACGATCGCCGGCGAGGAATGCTCCGCCTACTGGCCCGCCGGGACTGCCGCATTCCACATCAACGCCGACATCGCCGACGCGGTTATTCGCTACGTCGGCGCCACCGGCGACGAGCAATTCGAACAACGGGAGGGACTCGAACTGCTGGTCGAGACGGCGCGGCTGTTCGCATCGCTCGGTCACCTCGACGAGGACGGCAGCTTTCACATCGACGGCGTGACCGGTCCCGACGAGTACAGCGCGCTCGCCGATGACAACGTCTACACGAACCTGATGGCGCAGCAGAACCTGCGCGCCGCCGCCGCCGCCGCGGAGCGGGCGTCAGATGAGATCGATCGGCTCGGCGTCACTGCCGAGGAGGTCGCCGCATGGCGTCGCGCAGCCGAGGGCATGGCCATCCCCTACGACGAGAGCCTGGCCATCCATCCACAGGACGCCAAGTTCACCGCCCACGCCAAATGGGACTTCGCGGAGACCGGCGACCGCTACCCGCTCCTGCTGCACTTCCCGTACTTCGACCTCTACCGCAAGCAGGTCGTAAAACAGGCCGATCTCGTGCTCGCCCTGCTCCTGCGGGGCGACGCATTCACGCCCGAGCAGAAAGCCCGCGACTTCGCCTATTACGAGGCGATCACGGTGCGGGACTCGTCGCTGTCCGCGTGCACGCAGTCGGTGATCGCAGCCGAGACCGGACACCTCGAGCTCGCCTACGCCTACTTCCGCGAAGCGGCCACGATGGACCTCGAGGACCTCGAGCACAACACCCGCGACGGGCTCCACATCGCCTCGCTCGCGGGCGCATGGATCGCCGCCGTCGCCGGATTCGGCGGCATGCGCGACCATGACGGCAGCCTCGGCTTCAGTCCCCGCCTGCCAGGTCAAGTGACGCGGCTGTCGTTCGGGATCAGCTACCGCGGGCGCCAGCTCCGGGCCGAGATCAGCGGCAGCGAGGCCCGCTACTCGCTCCGGCACGGCCCGGCGCTCGAGATCACCCACTACGGCCGGCCGATCACCGTCGGCGCGAGCGAGCCGGTGAGCTGCCCGATCCCCGCGATCACCGCCGCCGAGAAGCCGACGCAGCCTCCGGGTCGCGACCCCCTGGACACTAAGCGTTAGCGGCCCCCAACTAAGGCCTGCGCGGGTCGCATCGGCTGCGATCTGCCGATGTGCAAGGAACCGCCTCAGTCCATCCTGAGTTGAGCATGGAGCCAACCGACAGGAGCGACCTATGCATCCCGACATTCTCCGCGCGCTATCCGCCGCCCGGACAGACGACCTACGCCGGACGGCCGACCGGCGGCGGCGCTACCACCAACCGGCAGGACGCAGGCCACCGTTCGCAGCATCACTGGCGTTGCGGCGATACTTGGGCCATGCGGGCGAGGCTCACGAGCAACCACTTCGTCGGCAGGGCCGGCGAGCTCGCCGAGCTTGAGCTCGCGCTCGGCGAGGCGGCCGGTCGCCAGCCGGTGCTGGTCCTGATCGGCGGCGACTCGGGCGTCGGCAAGACCCGCCTCGTCGGCGAGTTCGAGCGCCGGCTCGCCGGCGAAAGCGCGCTCGTCCTACGCGGCGAGAGCATCGAGCAGGGCGACGGTGAGCTTCCCTATGCGCCGCTGCTCGGCGCGCTGCGACCGCTCGTCCGCCACCATCACCCGGCCCTCGATGTGCTCAGCGCGGGCAGCCGAACGCAGCTCGCGGCGCTGCTGCCGGCACTCGGCGACGGCCGCCCCGCGCCTGTCGAGCGAGACCCCATGGGCCAGCTGCGGCTGTTCGAGGCGCTGTTGGAGCTCCTCGACCTGCTGAGCGACTCGACGCCGGTAGCGCTGGTACTCGAGGACATGCACTGGGCTGACGGCTCGACCCGCACCTTCGCCCAGTTCGTCGCCCGCAGCCTGCGCGAGGAGCGCGTACTGCTGCTGCTCACGTACCGGACGGATGAGCTTCACCGCCGTCACGCGCTACGCCCACTGCTCGCAGAGCTCGAGCGCCTCGAGCGCGCCCGCCGAATCGACCTGGCGCCGTTCGACCGCGTCGAGCTGACCGAGGCCTTGACGGACATCCTCGGCGACGTGCCGGACAAGCAGCTCGTGGCGCGGCTGTTCAGCCGCAGCGAAGGTAATCCGCTGTACACCGAGGAGCTCCTCGCCGCCGGTCTCGACGGACGCGGCGCCGCACCGCAGAGCCTTCGTGACGCCTTCATGCTGCGCATCGAGCGCCTGTCGACCGACGCGCAGCAGGCGCTGCGGGCGATTGCGATCGGACAGCGGCTCGATGAGGGGACCCTGGCGGCTATGACCGGCATCGACGGTGAGCCGCTCCGGGCCGCCCTTCGCGAGGCGATCGCCGAGCAGGTGCTCGTTGCCGGCGACGACGACCAGCTCTCCTTCCGGCACGCATTACTGCGGGAGGCGCTGTACGACGATCTGCTGCCGGGCGAGCGCTGCGACCTTCATCTGGCGCTGGCGGGGGTGCTCGAGCAGCACGGCCCGCCGGTGGTCGGAGAGCTCGAGCGTGCCGCCACGATCGCCCGCCACTACGCCGCCGCAGGCGATCAGCGGGCGGCACTGCGCACCACGGTGCTCGCGGGGCAGGCAGCCAACCGGGCGTACGCGCACACGGAGGCCGCGGCGCTCGCCGAGCGCGCGCTCGAGCTGTGGCCGAGGGTGCCCGATGCGGAGGGCGAGGTCGGTCTGGATCACACCGGGCTGCTCGTACTCGCCGCCGACGCCCACGACCTCGGTCATGACCGCGCCCGCGGCGAGCACCTGCTCAAGCAGGCGCTGCGGGAGCTCGACCCCGACCGCGATCCCCGCCGGTACTCCGCGTTGCTGGCACGGCTCGCGCGGGTCCAATGGGCACTCAACCAGGGTCCGCAGGCGCTGGCGAGCGCACAGCGGGCGCTGGCGATTCTGCCGGCCGCCGACTCCGGCCGTGAACGAATCGGGCTGCTCGCCTGGCTCGCGCGTATTCGCTGCCTACGGGGCCGGTTTCGAGACGCGATCAAGGACGGTGAGGAGGCGCTCGCCGCAGCCGTGACCGCGAATGATTCGCAGGCCGAGGCACAGATCCTGAACACGCTCGGGATGGCGCAGATCGCGCTCGGCGAGGTCGACGCCGGCGTCGCCGGGCTGAGGCGCGCGATCGAGATCTCCCGCCGGCTCGACGACATCCACGGACTCACCGACGGGTACGGCAACCTGGCGGATCTGCTCTGCCTTGCGGGGCGCACAGCTATTGGCTTGGCGACCGCGAAGGAGGGATTGGCCGCGATTCCCGCGCAGGTGACCCGGAGCCACAATTGGATGGTTCTGATCGTCTCCGAGCTCGCGTTCGAGACCGGGGACTGGCAGCTCGCACAGGCCCACCTCGACCTTGGCGCACCGGCTGCGCGCCTGGTGGGGCTGCACCTGATCTACCGCCGTCTGCGCGAGGCCGAGCTCGCTCTCGGCAAAGGGGACGAGGACGGCGCGGCGTGCTGCCTGGATGCGATCGAGTCGATCGTCGCGGCATCATCGGAGCCGCAATGGCACGGTTCTTTCGGCGCGCTCCTCGGCGAGCTGCGACGGCGCCGCGGCGAGCTTCCGGGTGCTCGGGCCGCCGTCGACCAAGCGCTGGACCGTTTGGAGCTGTGCACGGACGACGTCATGCGGATCGCCCGCGTGACCGCTGTGGGACTCGGCATCGAGGCGGACCGGGCGTTGCGGGCGCGCGACCTGCGCGACACTGCCGATGCCCGCGACGCGCTAACGCGGGCTCGCATCCACATGCGGCGGCTCCGGGCGGCCGCTGAATCCGGCGGCCCGGTCGAGGCGGCGTGGCGCGCGGTCGGAGCGGCCGAGCTCGCTCGTGCGCGCGGCCGCAATGATCCCGCGCTTTGGCGCCGCGCGGCAGGCGCCTGGGACGGATTGGCGCGCCCGTATCCGGCCGCGGTGGCCCGCTGGCGCGAGGCCGAAGCACTCGTCGAGTCCGACGATCGGTCGGCGGCTGCGCCGGTCGCCCGCGCCGCGCTCGAGGCGGCGCGCCGGCTCGGGTCCTCGTGGCTCGCCGGCGAGGTCACGAGCCTCTCAGGACGCGGGCGACTCGACATCGCGTTGCCCGCAGACACGGTGTCCAAACCGGCCGGCAACGCCGAGCCCACGGATCCCTTCGGCCTCACGCCGCGCGAGCGACAGGTGCTGGGGCTCGTCGCCAAGGGAGCGACCAACCGGCAGATCGGCGCGGCGCTGTTCATGGCCGAGAAGACGGCGAGCGTGCATGTCTCCCGGATCCTCGGCAAGCTCGGCGTGAAGACGCGAACGCAGGCGGCCGCGGTGGCGCACCGACAGCAGCTGTCCGATGCCGTCATCTCGGGCGTCGGTCCGCGAACGGATCCGGAGCCTGACCGCTAGGCGCCTCAGCTTCGAGCTGCGCCCTGACCTCGGCGAGTCGAGCGCGGGCATCCGCGTCCAGCGCCGGGAAGCGCGGGTCTATCTCCATCAGCGCATCCACGATCACCAAGGCGGCGGAGATCCGGGCGAACCACTTCCGGTCGGCCGGGATCACATGCCAGGGCGCCCACTCCGTGCTGGTGTGGGAGAGCATGTCGGAGAAGGCCCGCTGATAGTCGCCCCAGTAGGAGCGCTCTTGCACGTCAGCCGCCGAGAACTTCCAGTTGTGGTCGGGCAGGTCCAACCGCCTGAGCAGGCGGATCCGCTGCTCTTCCTTTGACAGGTTCAGGAACAGCTTGACGACCCGGATGCCGTTATCGACCAGGTAATGCTCCCAGTCGTTGATCTCGCGGTAGCGGCGCCGCCAGACGCCCTTGCGCTTGGCTTCTGCCGGCACCCGCTCGCGGTCGAGGTTCTCCGGATGGACGCGGACGACGAGCACTTCCTCATAGTGCGAGCGGTTGAAGATGCCGATCTCGCCGCGGCCGGGCAGCCGCTGCTGGTAGCGCCAGAGGAAGTCGTGGCCGAGCTCTTCCGCCGATGGCACCTTGAAGCTGTGGACGGCAACGCCCTGTGCGTTGACCCCGCTCATCACGTGGCGGATCGTCCCGTCCTTACCGGCCGCGTCAATGGCCTGCAGCACGACGAGCACGGCGTGGGTGTCCTGGGCGGCCAGGCGCGCCTGGTACTCGCTCAGTAGCTCCACTCCCTGGCGAAGCATCTCCTCGCCCTGATCCTTCTTCTCAACCCCCGCCTTGAACGCCGGATCGAAGTCCTTCTCGAGCGTGACTGTCGAGCCGGGCTTGACCCGGAACGGCTCGATGAACCTCGCTATCTCCCGGCGTCGCTCGTCCACCGTCGGTCGCTCGTGATCTCGAGCGTCAACGCCCAGGCAGGTGATAGATCACGAGCGTCCCCGAGGTCGCGTGATCGTTGGCGTTCCCTTCCGGGAGCACGATCCGCCCGCCGACGATGATCGGGCTGTTCCAATGGCCCGGCGCCGCGGGCAGCGAGGCGAGCGTTTGGCCGGTGGTCGGCCGGCTGATCACGAGGCTCCCCCCCGGGTTGTATACGTACAGCAGGCCGCCCGCGAGGATCGGGCTCGTGCCCGGCGTCGAGCGCTCCCAGGCGACGCTCAGGCGCGGCCGGCCACCGCCGCCGCCGAGGACGTACGCGGCGGTGCCCGTATCGTCACCGACGAAGACCCACGTTCGCCCTCTGTCGTGCCACACGGCCGGCGTCGTCAGCACTTCTGAGCCGCCGGGCGTCGGGATGTCCTGGAGCTCGCCGCCGAGGCGTGAGGAGGGCCCGCCGGTGGTGCCGTCGAGCCGGTTCAGGTTCAGCAGCGAGAGGACGCCCGCCTTACCGCCCTGGACCGCGAGGTTGTACCCGTCCACCACTCCGAGCAGCGCCGGCGAGGTGCTGCCGAGGTCGAGGTCGTGGTCGTCCAGATCCAGCTCGTCGGTCGGCGTCCAGTTGTGCAAGAGCTTCAAGGTCGGGCTCAGTTCGAGCACGCTGTCACCCCAGTTCGTCGAACCGTTGAACGCGCCGTTCCCCGTCGCCACCAGGATCCGCCCGGTGCCGGGCTCGATCACGGCGCCCGAGCGCCCCCAGATCGCGTTATCGCCGACGGCGGTCGCGTAGCTGCACGTGTCGGCACGGATCAGTCCGTGACGGTTGGAGCAGATCGAGTTCCAGACGTGCGTGATCTGCCCACTCGCCCGGTTGATCAAGACGACATGGCCGTCATATGGCGGGATGTCGCCGATGTAACCACCGGTCACGACGACAAGGTCTTTACCGCTGATGTTCAGTGCCGAGGCGATCTTCTCGTGCACCGGGTCGAAGGTGACACTGACGGGCCAGCCGCCCGAGACCACCTGCCGACCGGTCAGGAGCGAAAGCTTGTGGATGATCCCGTCGGGGCTGGCGGCGTATACGTAGCGGCGGTCGGGGTCGGCGATCGGGGTCGCTGTGGTGATCTGGGGAGTTCCCTGATACGAGGCGATGTCGGATGGAGTGAACTGCCACAGGATCGTCCCGGTTCCGGCGTCGAGCGCGAGCGTGCGCCCGTACGTGGTAGTGACGACGATCACGTCCCGGCGGCGCCCATCGATCAGCAGGCCGTGCAACTGGATCGGCGAGGAGTCGACGGTGCCGGGAAGGTGGACTACGCGCGCGCTCAGCTGACCGAGGTTGGCGTCGGTGATCCCGGTGCCGGTGGGGGCGACATCGCTGCGCTGGGCGTTGTAGCCGAACTCGGTCCAGTCCCCGTCGGGCACGGACGCCGTCGCGCGCGCCCTGGCGGGTTCCTTGGCTCGAACGGCAACAGTCGTGGCCGTTGCGCGGACCGTGCCGCAGGCTGCCACCGCACAGGCGATCGCGATCGCCACGATGGCCGCAACGCGGGTCGCCGATTTTGGGCTCACAGCGGTGGCAACAGCTTCGTCAGCGTCTGGCCGATCGTTTGCAGCGCGCTGGTCCCAAGCTCTCCGACCGGACCCGGCAGCGCCTTCGTCACGGACTCGCCCACGGCCAGCACCTTATTGACCAGGGCGGTCGTCGGCGGTTCGGAGATCGGAGGCGGAGCGGGCGTGGTGACCGGGGCGGCGGTCTGCCCAGGTTTACCCGGCGGAGTCGACACCGGCGGCGGGGTACCGTGCCCGACGGGACGGACACCATGCCCTTTGCCGCTGCCGCCGCCATGCGAACCGCGAGTGCTCGATCCGGCGCCGCCCGTACCCGCCGCAGCCGGCGAGGTCACGGGCACCGAAGCGATCACCGTCGGAGCGCCCGCCGGCACCACCGGTAGCAGCACCGAAGCGGTCCGCGAGGTCCCTCCCCCACCCTACAGCGTCGTGGCGACCGGCACGCCAGGCCCGGATACCAGCTGGCCGAGCGCGCTGAGCCCGCCGAAGCCGCCGCCGAACGCAAGCACGGCAAGCGCCGCAATCATCGCCACCGGCGCCAGCAGCGCCGCCCCCCATGCTCCGTACAGCTGCCGCTTCCACTCCCGCGCGAGGCCCATTGCCGCATGGTAGCCCCAAAGGAAAGCTGGTCACTCCGGTTCCGCGCACCACCGGCTGTACCCTCGCTCTCCCATGCAGCGCCTGTCGATCGCCCGCTCGCTCCTGCTCACGTTGATCGCCCTGACATTGGCGCTCGCGGTGCTGGCCGCGGTCGGGGTGGCGAGCCTGTACAGCGCGCGACAAAGCTACGAGAACACGCTCGCGAGCAGCTCGACGCTGGCGACCGCCGGCGCGAACCTGCTGGCCGCCGGAGCCGTTGAGGAGGAGGCGCTGCGCGCACCCCGCGGTTCGGCCGGCGACGCCGCCCGCCGCGAGGCCGCGGCCGACTACGCGATTGCCGCACGTACCGCAGCGGGACTCGCGTCCGCCGACCCGGCCAGCGAGCAGCTCATCGGCGAGCAGGTCGCCGCGGAGGGCCAGTCGCGCCTTCTCGCAGCCCGCGGCGGACTCGCGGCGGCGGCGGCGCCAAACGGACCGCTCGTACGCGCGCGCACGCTCGCCGCGCAGCTTCAGGCGCGCCAGCAGGCGCGGCAGGCGAGCGCGCGCAACACTGCGAGGTCCGCCTCGCGCCGGGACGTGCTGCTGGTGGCGATCGCGGGCGTGCTCGCCCTGATCAGTGCGATTGCGGTGATCACGCTCCTCGTCAGCTCGATGCGCCGGCCACTCGATGCGCTCGTCGCCGCGACGCGCCGGTTGGCAGCCGGCGAGCTCAGCGAACCGGTGGAGCTCTCCGGGCCGACGGAGCTCCGAGACCTCGGCGCGGCATTCAACGCCATGAGCGCCGACCTCTCGGCCGCAAGAACTCGCGTCGAGGACGAGCGTCAGCGGCTTGCCGCCACGATCGAGAGCCTCGGCGACGCGCTGATCGTGACGGAGTCGGACGCGCGCACCATCGCCGCCATCAACCCGCGCGTGCGCGAGCTGCTCCCCGGACTCGTCCCCGGTGGCGTTGTGGACGCCGACGGCAGCCCCCTGCCGTCGCTCCGGTCCGCCCTCGCCCGGGAGACCACCGTCGAGCACGCCGGGCGGACACTCGCGGTAACGGCGGCAACGCTGGGAGAGGAGAGCCACGCCGTCGTCTGGACCGTTCGTGACATCAGCGAGCGCGCTCGACTCGAACGCGCGAAGAGCGAGTTCGTCGCCACCGCGTCACACGAGCTTCGTAGCCCGCTCACGTCTATCAAGGGCTTCGTCGAGCTGCTCGAGCGCACCCCCGACCTGAGTGTCCGTCAGCGCGAGTTCGTCGACATCATCCTGCGCTCAACCGATCGGCTCGTCGACCTCGTCAACGATCTGCTCGACGTGGCCAAGATCGAGGCCGATCGCGTCGAGCTGAACCAGCGGCCGATCGATGTCGGCGAGGAGGTCCGTGAGGTAGCTGAGCTGATGGGACCCAGGATCGCCGGCAAGCGCCAGGAGCTGACTCTGCACATCGACCCAGCGCTGCCGGCCGCACTCGCGGACGCCAGCCGCGTGCGCCAGATCGTCGCCAACCTGCTCACCAACGCCCACCTGTACACCGGCGAGGGCGGAAGGATCGACGTCCGCGTGCACGCGGTAAGTACGTCGGTCGAGATCGCCGTGGCGGACAACGGCCCCGGCATGACCATGGGGGAGCTGGAACGTCTGTTTGAGCGTTTCTACCGTGGCAACGACGGCGGCACGCGAGCGCCGGGGACGGGACTCGGGCTGTCGATCGTGAAGTCGCTGGTGGACCTGCAAGACGGCGAGATCGAGGTCGAGAGCTGGGTCGGCAAAGGGACCACCTTCCGGGTTCTGCTGCCGTGCGCGGTCGGAGCCTCGGACGCCGCTCGATCGCTCACGGCGATGCGAGGCCGCACCGTGCTCGTGGTCGACGACGAGCCGGAGATCGCGGGCCTGATCGCCGGGCAGCTCGCCGCGCTCGATGTCCACGCCGAGATCGCGACGAGCGGTGAGGCTGCGCTGGCGCGATTGCGCGAGGCTCGCTTCGACGCGGTGACGCTCGACATCTTGATGCCAGGCATGGATGGCTTCCAGGTCCTGAACGAAATTCGCGGCGATCCAGGCCTGCGCAACACTCCGATCGTGTTCGTCTCGGTCTTCTCCGGTCGTAACGAGCTCGCAGGTGAATTCGTCGTCGGCAAGCCGATCGACGCCGATGAGCTGCGTGAGGTACTCGGCGCCGCCGTGCTGGCCGGACGCTCCCGGGTGCTCGTCGTCGGCCGCGACGAGACGCGCCGTGTGCTCGAGCCCGCGCTCAGCGAGCTCGGGATCGAGCACGACTGGGAGACGAACGGCCCGGCGGCGGCGAGAGCCTGCAGCGAGCAACGGTTCGAGGTCGCGCTCGTCGACGCGGGCATCCGCAGTCCACACGTGATCCTGCAGGCGCTCGACCTGCGGGGTCGCCGGTTGCGACGGGCTGTGATCCTGTACTCCGACGGCGTCGCACCGCCGCCGCCGGGGATCGAGCGGCTCGGGATCGAGGTGGTGCCGGTCGACCAGGCCGCGAACGCGCTGCTAGCCACACTTCGCGGCAAGCCGTAGAGCTACGCTTCGGTGGCAATGGCGATCAGAACCGAGACGGAGCTGCTGCGGGAGATCGAGGATCTGCGCGCAGAGCTCACGCGCCAGGAGCGGGAGTCGGCGAACAAGGAGCGACAGCTCGAGATCTACGCTGAGGATCTGCGCGAAACCTTCAAGCAGGAGCGTGCCCGCTCCCAGCAGCTCCACAGCTCCTACATGGCGACCGTGCGGGCGCTCTCAAACGCGGTCGAGAGGCGCGACGCCTACACCGGCAAGCATGCCGAACGCGTGGCCGCATACGGAATGGAGATTGCACACGCGATCGGCCTGCGGGTCGCCGAGGGCAACGCGGTCGAATTCGGCTTCCTGCTGCACGACATCGGCAAGGTCGCGATCCCGGACGCAATTCTGTTCAAGCCCGACACATTGACCGAGAAAGAGCGGGCGGTGATGGAGGAGCACCCAGTGATCGGCTCCGCGATCGTTCGCGACATCGACTTTCTCGGCGATGCGGCCAAGGTTGTGCGCTCCCACCACGAGCGGTGGGACGGGTGCGGCTACCCTGACGGCCTGGCCGGCGAGCAGATCCCGCTCGTTGCGCGGGTCTTCTCGGTCGCGGATGTGCTTGACGCGCTCACCACCGACCGGCCCTACCGGCCCGCGTCGCCGCTCGCGGTTGCGCGCGCGATGATCGTGGAGGCATCCGGGAGCCAGTTCGATCCAACGGTGGTGGAGGGGTTCATCACGATCCCCGATCAGACGTTCGAGCGCATCGCGCGAGCCATCGAATGACCCGCGGCGTGCTGGTCGTCGACGACGATCCGTTCATCCGCAAGCTGATCGCGACGACGCTCGAGGACGTCTCGAGGTTCGACATCTACGAGGCGTCGGACGGGCTCGAGGCTGTCGAGGTGGCCCGCCGCGAGCTGCCCGCACTGGTCTTCCTCGACGTCGACATGCCGCATCTGAACGGGATCGAGACGTGCCGACGGCTCCGGACCGACGCCGCCACCTGCGGCGCGACGATCGTGATGCTGACAGCCGCCCACGGGGAGAGCGTCGAGCGAGACGCTGAGGAGGCCGGTGCGGACCTGTTCCTGACCAAGCCTTTCAGCCCGCTCGATCTGCTGCGCCTGGTCGATCGCCTCGGTGAGCAGAGCTCGGCGTGAACCCGGTCTAACTGATCTTCAGCAGCAGGATGGTGTTGATGACGAACGCAATCGCGAAGCCGATCGTCCAGCGGTTCAGGTTGCGCTCGACCAGCGATCCGCCGCCGAACGGGCCTGCGCCGGTGCCGACGCCGAATGCTCCGGAGAGGCCGGAGTCCTTGCCGGAGTGCATCAGGACGAGGAAGATCATGATGACCGAGATGAAGACCTGGAGGAAGCTGAGTACGGTGACCATGGTCGGGATGGTAGCCAGGTCAGCTCTCGCGGGCGCGATCGAGCGCCTGGAGGATCGAGATCGCCTCGGCGCGGAGCGCGTTGTCCAGCGACTGGAAGTCCTCGTCGGACAGTTTGCCCGTGCGGTGGTCGAGCTCGGCGTCGCGGATCTCGCGGTACTTCGCCTCCTTGGCGGCCTCGAGCTCCGCGACCTCCGACGTTGACTCCTCGCCCTTGGCGTCCCCTCCGTCCACCTCCACGCGCCGGAAGGGCGCAGACACAATCAGTACGACCGCGGCCGCGGCCACCATCACGAGCAGGAACGCCAGCACGGCGGCGGTCGCGTCAGGCCAGCTCGCGCGCGAGCCGCGCGGCGTAAGCGGCAGACCTGACGCGGCGCCGCGCCAGGACCGGGATCGGCCACAGCGCGATCAGGCCACCGAACGCGACGATGATCCCACCGAGCCAGAGCCAGGTGACGAGCGGCGAGACGATTAGCAGGAAGGTGGCGGCCCACGGGTGGGTGACGAAGCGCTGCGTCAGCTCGTTGATCAGCTGGTCGCGATACGCGAACACCAGGTTCAGCTGCGCCTGGCGCTGCGCTACCGGCGCCCTTTCGGCTGCAGCCAGGGCGCTCGCGAACAAGCGGTCCCCTTTGGTGATGAAGCCCTGGAGCGGGGTGGTGCTCGGGTCGACGACTGTCCAGATGTCATGCGTCAGCCCCGCGTCGAGCCCGATCCGGCTCTCATCCGAGCCCGAGTTGAAGAACCGGCCAATCACGCCGAGCGACGGGTCCTCGGACGGATACAGGCCGTACGTCGTGTGCAGCGTGGTCACGTGGTGCCCGCCCTTGGTGACGTCGAGGATCGCGCCGAAGGAGATCTTCTGCGGGGACGCCGTCGCAGTCGGCTTGACGTAGCGGATGTCGTAGCCGTCGATGCGCGCGCTCTGTCCCGGCTTCATCGTCGCGTAGCGCTGATGCTGGAATGACGAGGATCCGGCCACCCCGATCAGCAGCACCGCGATCCCGGCGTGGACCGTGTAACCGCCGTACCGGCGGCGGTTGCGCCTGACGAGTGACAGCAGCGCGACCGGCGCCGCCTCGTGTGTCATCGCGCGCCGCGCCCGTACCCCGCGGAAGAACTCCTGCGCGACGGCGGCGAGCGCGAAGGCACCGAAGCAGAACATCAGCAGCGCGAAGATGTGCGCGCCGACGCCACTGACGAGCGTCAGCAGCAGGATCAGCGTCACAAGCGCAGCCGAGACCGGGAAGGTGAAGTTCCGCCGTAGGTTCGCCACCGTCACACGACGCCAGGCGATGATCGGGCCGATCCCCGACAGCAGCACGATGATCAGCGCCAGCGGCACCACGAACGGCCTGAATGTGGGTGGCCCGATCGACTGCTCGGTGCCGGTGATCGCCTCCGAGATCAGCGGGAAGAAGGTCAGCCAGAAGATCACCGCCGTCAGCGCCACGAGCACGAGGTTCTGGAGCATGAACACAGCCTCCCGCGACAGCAGCGAGTCGAGCTGGGATTCGGAGCGCAGCTCGACGCGCCTGCGGGTGACGAGGCTCACCGACGAGATCACCATTGCCGCGATCAGCACGACGAACGAGATGTTCAGTGTCGGATCCGAGACGAACGCGTGGATCGAGGAGAGGATCCCTGAGCGAACGAGGAACGTGCCGACGATCGCCATCGTGCCGGTCGCGAGGATCAGCGAGACGTTCCAGACCTTCAGCATGCCCCGCTTCTCCTGGATCATGATCGAGTGCAGGAAGGCGGTGGCGAGCAGCCATGGCATCAGCGCGGCGTTCTCAACCGGGTCCCATGCCCAGTATCCGCCCCATCCGAGTTCGGTGTAGGACCACCGCGCACCGAGCAGGACCCCGATTCCCAGGCACAGCCAGGCGGCGAGCGCGAACCTGCGCGTGACCTGGATCCACTCGGCGTTCAGGCGGCCGGTGATCAGCGCGCCGAGCGCGAACGCGAACGGGATCGTCAGCATCGTGTAGCCGGTGTAGACCATCGGCGGGTGGATCATCATCGTCGTGTGACGCAGCAGCGGATCGAGCCCGGCGCCCTCACGCGGCGGGTTGGAGGTGGTGCTGAACGGGTTGGCGAACAGGATCGTCAGCGAGATGAAGAAGGTGCAGAACCCGAGCAGGATCGCCGTTGCGTAGGGCACGATCTCGCGCACGCGCCGCCTGGTCAGGAAGAGTGCCAGGCTCGACCACAGCGACAGCAGGAATACCCACAGCAGCAGCGAGCCCTGCTGCGTCGACCAGACCGCTGCCGCCTTGTAGAAGGTCGGGGTCGTCGTGCTCGAGGCGCTGGCAACGATGTTGTATGAGAAGTCCGAGCGCAGGAAGGCGACTTCGAGGATCAGGAATGCGGTGGTCATCAGCCCGGCGATCGCGTACATCGAGCGCCGGCCAGAGTCGACCCACACTCGCCTTCCCGTGCGCGCGCCGTACAACGACGCCGCAATTCCGTACAGGGCTGCCACCAACCCGAGGATCAGCAGCGCGCGACCGACGGTTGCCATGGCTAGCGAGTTGGGAGGGACGACGACATCAGGCTGCCTTCGAGTTCGCGTCCTGATACTTGGACGGGCACTTGGTCGTCAGCGAGCCG
>Ga0302314_10009959_pt1 | contig 16733 bp, 13 predicted proteins | sample III_Palsa_N2_3_FD_200533 | JGI IMG/M metagenome (GOLD analysis project Ga0302314, IMG submission 200533) | Peat permafrost microbial communities from Stordalen Mire near Abisko, Sweden - III_Palsa_N2_3 | ecosystem: Environmental > Terrestrial > Soil > Palsa > Peat permafrost | place: Sweden...
CGCGGTCGTCTGCTCTAGGACGGCCAAGACCAGGCGAGGATAACGTCCGCCATATGAGCGCAGGCTGCGTGGCCCGATGAGAACGGTCCGAGCCGACGTGATGCCGACGCTGTGCCTCGGCGAGGCGATCGTCGACTTGATCTGCGAGTGGCCCGGCGCGTCGTTCGCCGACGCCGATCGATTCCCCGCGCATCTCGGCGGTGTCACCGCCAACACCGCCGTGTTCGCCGCCCGGGCGGGCGCGCCCGTCGCGATCGCGGGCGCCGTCGGCGACGACCGCTGGGGGCGATGGCTCGGCGAGCGCCTGAGCGCCGAGCGTGTCGACGTCTCGTTGCTGTGCCGACGCGCGGGTGAGGCGACGCAGCTGGCGTTCGTCGCGCTCGACGAAGCCGGGGAGCCCCAGTACCGCCTGTATCCCTCGGCGGCGTCGCCGCTGGCGGGGCTCACAGCGCAACTGCTCGACGATGCGGTCTGGCGCGCCGGAGCGCTGCTGATCAACTCCAACACGCTGTCGGAGGCCGCCGAGCGCGAACTCACAATGCACGCGCGCGCGAGGGCGCTTGAGCTCGGCAGGCCGATCGTCGTCGACTGCAACCTGCGCCTGCACCGGTGGCCCGGCGAGCGAACGGCGGTCGATGCGGTGCTCCGGTGCGTGCCCGGCGCGCGGCTCGTGCGCGCCAACGCCGGGGAGGCGGCGGCGATGACCGGCGAGGGCGGTCCCGAGGCGGCTGCCCGGCGGCTGCTGGCGCTCGGGGCGGAGCTGGCGGTGATCACGCTCGGGGCCGACGGCGTGCTGCTGCTCGGCCGCGACGGGGTGCCCGCGCGTGCGGCCGCCCCGGCCGTGACCGTCCGCAGTGTGGTCGGCGCGGGCGATGCGTTCACCGGGACGCTGCTGGCGGCGCTCGGCGGCGGCGACGAGGGTGTGCGAGACGCGCTGCCGGCCGCGCTCGGCGCGGCGACGAGAGCGTGCGAGCGGTGGGGCGCGTGTGACTGAGTCTCAGCGACCGAGTGCGTTTCAGCGACCGAGCCGGCGGCGCGTGCGCGCGATCCGGAAGCGCCTGGAGCTGGTGTATGGGATCCCGGGCGCCGGTCCCCACGGCCACCCGATCGCCGAGCTGATCCTGACCGTGCTTTCGCAGTCGACCAACGACCGCAATCGCGACGTCGCCTACACCCGCCTGCGCGACCGCCTGCCACGGTGGGCCGACGTCCGCGACGCGCCGGTCGACGAGATCGAGGAGGCGATCCGGCCGGGCGGCATCTCGAAGGTCAAGTCGGCGCGGATCAAGGACATCCTGGTCGCGATCACCGAGAGCTCGGGGCACGGCCTGTCGTTGGATTGGCTCGTCGAGCTCACCGTGCCCGAGGCGCAGGAGTACCTGGGCTCGCTGCCCGGCGTCGGGCGCAAGACCGCCGCCTGCGTACTCCTGTTCGCGCTCGGGATGCGGGATATCCCGGTCGACACCCACGTCTCACGCGTGGGCACCCGGCTCGGGCTCTTCCGCCCCGGCGCCGGATTCACCGAGATGCACGACGAGATGCTGGCGCTGACCCCCGCCGGGGCCGAGCTCGAGCTCCACCTCAACCTCCTGCGCCACGGCCGCCGCACCTGCCACGCGCGCCGACCGGAGTGCGGCGACTGCGCACTCGTGCGCATGTGCCCCAGCGCCTTCAACTTCTGACGCGCCCGCCACCGGTAGCCACTGAGTGCGGGGGGGCGCCGCCCGCGGGTAGCTTTGATAAGTGGGTGGGGTGTCGGTACCGAAAACGCTCGCGCGCTGGCCGCGGTGCGCTCGCTGCATGCCTCGCGAGCGCGGCGTTTGAGGGACGGGCACCCCACCCACGATCTGCTACCCTCACACTCAGATTTTTGTAACCGCAAGGGAGTAGGCAAAGAACATGGGAAAGACGATCGGAATCGACCTCGGGACGACCAACAGCTGTATGGCCGTGCTCGAGGGTGGCGAGCCGACGGTGATTGAGAACGCGGAGGGCGGGCGGACGACGCCGTCAGTCGTCGCGTTCACCCAGTCCGGCGAGCGACTCGTCGGCACCGTCGCCAAGCGCCAGCAGGTGACCAACCCAACGAACACCGTCTTCTCGATCAAGCGCTTCATGGGCCGCAAGGAGTCCGAGGTGCGCGAGGAGGAGGCGATCGTTCCGTACAAGGTGCAATCGGGCCCGGGTGGAGACGTGCGCGTCGACATCGAGGGCAAGCAGTACTCGCCGCCGGAGATCTCGGCGATGATCCTCGGCAAGCTCAAGGCCGACGCTGAGGCGTATCTGGGCGAGACGGTGGACTCCGCCGTGATCACCGTCCCCGCGTACTTCAACGACGACCAGCGCCAGGCGACCAAGGACGCCGGCAGGGTTGCGGGTCTCGACGTCAAGCGGATCATCAACGAGCCGACCGCGGCATCGCTCGCCTACGGGCTCGACAAGGAGGCCGACCAGACGATCCTGATCTTCGACCTCGGTGGCGGCACGTTCGACGTGTCGGTCCTGGAGATCGGTGACGGGGTGTTCGAGGTCAAGGCGACCGCCGGTGATAACCACCTCGGCGGCGACAACTTCGACAAGGCGCTCGTCGACTGGCTGGTGTCGGAGTTCAAGAAGTCCCAGGGGATCGACCTGGCGGCCGACCCGATGGCGCTGCAGCGGCTCTACGAGGCCGCCGAGAAGGCCAAGATCGAGCTGTCGACGACGCAGGAGACCCAGATCAACCTGCCGTTCATCACGGCGGACTCGAGCGGTCCCAAGCACCTCGACATGCGCCTCACGCGCGCCAAGCTCAACGAGCTGACCTCCGACCTGCTCGACCGCACGGTCGCGCCGGTGCGCCAGGCGCTGGACGACGCCAAGGAGAAGGGCGCCGCGACGATCGACCATGTCGTGCTCGTCGGCGGCATGACCCGGATGCCCGCTGTGCAGGAGAAGGTCAAGGAGCTGACCGGCAAGGAGCCGCACCGGGGCGTCAACCCCGATGAGGTCGTCGCTGTCGGCGCCGCGATCCAGGCCGGCGTGTTGGCCGGCGACGTCAAGGACGTGCTGCTGCTGGACGTCACCCCGCTGACGCTCGGGATCGAGACCAAGGGCGGCGTGATGACCAAGCTGATCGAGCGCAACACGACGATCCCGACGCGCAAGTCGGAGGTGTTCTCGACGGCCGAGGACAACCAGCCGTCGGTCGAGATCCACGTGCTGCAGGGCGAGCGCGAGATGGCGACCTACAACAAGTCGCTGGGCAAGTTCCAGCTGACCGGCATCCCGCCGGCGCCGCGAGGCATCCCACAGGTCGAGGTCGCGTTCGACATCGACGCCAACGGCATCCTCAACGTGTCGGCCAAGGACCTCGGCACCGGCAAGGAGCAGAAGATCGAGATCCGCTCGGGCTCCGGACTGTCGGACGACGAGATCAAGCGGATGGTCGGCGACGCCGAGGCGCACGCCGAGGACGACAAGCGCCAGCGTGAGCTGGCCGAGGCGCGCAACAACGCCGAGAACGCCGCTTATCAGGCCGAGCGCCAGCTGACCGAGCTGGCGGACTCGATCGACGCCTCCTCCAAGGAGGAGATCGAGGGCCACATCAAGACGGTCCGCGAAGCGCTGACCACCGAGGACGCGGCGGACATCAACGCCAAGCGCGACGCGCTCAACGCCTCCTTCCACAAGGTGTCGGAGGCGATGTACCAGCGGGCCGCCGAGCAGTCGGCCCCGCAGGACGACGGTACGTCCGAGAACGGCGCCTCGGCGGCCTCCGAGGAGGAGGACGTCGTTGACGCCGAGGTGGTAGACGAGGGCAAGTGATGACCTCCGATCCTCGTTTCGATCCCCCGGGGCCCGTCGGCCCCGGGGCGGGGACCGGCGGCCCCACGACAGAGCCCGCCGCCGGGGAGCGGCCGCAGGCCGATCAGTCCGGGCGTGACGATTGGCCCACGGCCGGTGCTGGGTCTGCGGCAGACGCCGGGTCTGCGGCCGACGCCGCGTCGGATGGCCCGGAAGCCGCACCGAATGGCGGTGAAGCCGCACCGAATGGCGATGCAGCCGCACCGGATGGTCCCGAGGCCGTGGCCCTGGATGGCGACGCCGTCGACGTCGCGACGCTCCAGGCCAAGGCGGCGAAGGCCGACGAGTACCTGGGGCTGGCTCAGCGGACCCAGGCCGACTTCGAGAACTACCGCAAGCGCTCGGCACGTGATGTGTCAGCCGCGACCCAGCGCGGGGCGATCAAGCTGGCCAAGGAGTTGCTGCCCGCCGTCGACAACCTGGAGCGCGCGCTTGAGCACGCCCCCGAGGCGTCCGACGAGGCCGAGCAGGCGTTCGTGACGGGGATCAGGCACGTCCATTCGGATCTGATCGCGGCGCTGCAGCGCGCCGGCATCGAGCGCTACTCGCCCGAGGGCGAGCCGTTTGACCCGATGCTGCACGAGGCCGTGGCCCAACAGCCGTTCGACGGCTTCGAGCCCGGGACCGTGGTCGAGGTGTTCCAGCGCGGCTATCGGATCGGCGAGAGCGTGGTGCGACCGGCGCGCGTCGTCGTCGCCGGCTGAGACGGATGGTGCACGGTGGCTGAGCGACCTGACTACTACAAAGTGCTGGGGGTCGGCAAGGGAGCGTCCGACGAGGAGATCAAGAAGGCCTACCGCAAGCTGGCCCGCCAGTACCACCCGGACCGCAACGCCGGCGACAAGAAGGCCGAGGAGCGGTTCAAGCAGATCTCGCAGGCGCACGACATCCTGTCAGACGCCGACAAGCGCAAGGCGTATGACCGCGGCTCGGGCCCGTTCGGCAACTTCGCCAACGCGGCCTCCGGCGCGGGGTTTGATCCGAGCTCGTTCTCGGGCGGCTTCGGGGACATCCTCAACAACATCTTCGGCGGTGCCGGGGGGGCCGGGGGGGCCGGTGCGGGCGGCGCGCGTGGCGGCGTCCGCAGTGGCGCGCGGCAGCGCCCCGCCCGCGGACGTGACCTCGAGACCGAGGTGTCGTTGAGCTTCCAGCAGGCCGTCAACGGCAGCCAGGTGGCGCTGTCGGTGCCGACCTCGCAGCCGTGTCCGACCTGTCACGGCTCGGGCGCCAAGCCCGGTACGACGCCGCGCGTCTGCCCGGTGTGCGAGGGCCGCGGCGTCGAGGCTCAGAGCCAGGGGATCTTCTCGATGGCCCAGCCCTGCTCGAACTGCCACGGCACCGGCGCGGTGATCGATGACCCCTGCCCGACCTGCCAGGGCACCGGCGCCCAGCGCTCGGTCAGACGGCTGCGGGCCAACATCCCGGGCGGGGTCCGTGAGGGCAGCCGGATCCGCCTGGCGGGCAAGGGCGAGCCCGGCCTGCGGGGCGCCGAGCCCGGCGACCTGTACGTGATCACGCGCGTGACGAATTCGCCCGTGTTCAAGCGTGCCGGCGAGAACCTCGAGGTCGAGGTGCCACTGACGATCCCCGAGGCGCTGCTCGGCGCGGTCGTCGAGGTGCCGACGCTGAACGGGGCCAAGCGCCTGCGCGTGCCGGCCGGGACCAGGCATGGCACCGTCCAGCGACTGCGCGGCGAGGGACCACCCAAGCTCGGAAACGATCCCGCCCACCCCCGCGGCGATATCCGCTACCGGTTCGTGCTCGAGGTGCCGGCATCGCTGACCAGCGAGCAGTCCCAAGCGGTCGATCGACTCGCCCAGGTGATGAACGGAAACCCGCGTGAGCGGCTGTTCGCCGACGCCACGGCGTCAGCCGACGCCGGCGCGGGTGCGGGCGCGGGCCCGGGTTCGGGTTCGGGCGAGGGAGCGAAGGCGGCGTGATGCGGGGGCGACTGCGGACCCGCGTCGAGGTCTCCTCTGACCGCGGCGTGTTCATGATCTCGGTCGCGGCCGAGCTGGCCGAGATGCACCCGCAGACGCTGCGGATGTACGAGGCCCGCGGGCTGATCGAGCCCAAACGCTCGCCGAAGGGCACGCGCCTGTACTCGCGGGCCGACGTCGAGCGGCTGCGCCGGATCCAGGAGATGACGGCCGAGCTGGGGATGAACCTGGCCGGCGTCGAGCGGGTCTTCGAGCTCGAGCAGCAGCTGGAGGCGACCTCGCGCAAGGTCGCCGGGCTCGAGAAGCGCGCCGCGCAGCTGGCCGCCGAGGTCCAGCGCCTGGAGGCGCTCAGACGTGAGCTGCGGGCCGAGATCGTGCCCTACGCGGGTGGCGGCGAGCTGGTGCGCTCCGCCGACCTGCGCCGGTCGGCGTTCGGCCGCTAGCACCGCCGCCGCGCCCCGGGTGTGCAACGATCCCCCGGGCGGGGACCGGATAGGGGAGCGCTGTCAGGCGCTCGACAACCAGACGGCGTGGCCGCGGCGCCGGGACACGACAGGGGTTTGACACCAGCATGAGGATCACCAGCCGTTTAGCGGCCCAGGCAGCGGCATTCGCGGCCGCGCTCGTCGTCATCTCACTCTGGGCGCCGACGGCGCTGGCGGCCGGGCCGGCGGCCGGCGCCGCCCGCGTCGGCTCCGCCCCCGCCAACAAGCAGCTCACGGTGCTGCTGCCGCTGAAAGTCGACCAACGCGGGCTCGCCGCGTTCGCGACCGCGGTCAGCACTCCCGGCTCGCCTCGGTACGGGGACTATGCGTCGATGTCGACGCTTGCCCGGCGGTTTGGCGCTCGGTCCGCGGTCCGCGCGCGGGTGATCTCGTTCCTGCGCCACGCCGGCGCCACGCACGTGGCGGCCGACCGCACCGGCCTGTACGTCTCGGCGACGCTCTCGGTGGCCCGCGCCCAGCGGCTGTTCGGGACCCACCTGTCCTCGTTCAGCACCGACAGCCGGGCGGGCGTCGCCAGGTTCGTCGCGCCCGAGAGCGCCACGCACGTGCCCGGCGCTCTGGCCGGCGATGTGACCGGCGTCGTCGGGCTCGACACCCAGCCGCTGACTCAGACGCCGCAGCCGGCGCCGAAGTCGCTGTCCAACGTCGCCAAGGGCTCGTCGCTGCGCTCGTTCGGATCCTCGGACCGCTCCGACGTCAATATCGGCACGGGGTATCTCCCGCGGACCGGCACCCCGTCGGGCTGCGCCGCCGGCCGGCCCAAGGAGGGCGGGTTCACGCCCAACCAGTACCTGACCGCGTACGGCCTCTCGTCGTTGCACGCGGGCGGTTTCACCGGCGCCGGCGAACGGGTCGCCGTGCTGGAGATCGACGGCTTCAAGTCGTCCGACGTCGCGCGGTTCGACAGCTGCTTTAAGCTGCCGACGCCGCACGTCAAGCTCTACGGGGTGGGGATCAAGCGGCCGCTGGCTCCCGGCGGGGAGACGACGCTCGATCTGGAGGTCCTGACCGCGGCGGCCCCGAAGCTGTCCGACATCGACGTGTATGAGTCGAGCGCCGCCCCGAGCGCCGTGCTGAAGTCGCTGATCTACGCGATCGAATCCAAGAACCAGCGGCCGGATGTCGTCTCGGCCTCGCTGGGCGGATGCGAGCCCGACAACCTCAAGGCGCTCGGCCGGAAGGGGATCGGCCTGTATGAGACCGCGTTCGAGCTGGCCGCGTCGACCGGGATCTCGGTGCTGGCCGCCGCCGGCGACGACGGCTCGAGCACGTGTGTCGACGACCAGGGCGACCCAACGCGCCAGCTGGCGGTCAGCTTCCCCGCGTCCTCGCCGTTCGTGACCTCCGTCGGCGGCACCAACGTCGTGCTGAACGCGGCCAATCAGGTGACCTCCTCGGTCGTCTGGAACGACGGGCCGGGCCAGCCCGCAGCCGGCGGTGGCGGCAGCAGCAAGTTGTTCACCGAGCCGTCCTACCAGAGCGCGTTCCAGACCAGCGGCCGCCGGGAGACGCCCGACGTCTCGATGCTGGCCGACCTGGCGCCGGGCTATGAGATCTACTGCACCGCCAAGCCGCAGCCGTGCAGCGCCAAGCATGGCTGGCTGTTCATCGGCGGCACGTCGGCCGGGACGCCGCTGCTGGCGGGCGGGTTCGCGCTCGCCGACCAGGCGTTGCGTCAGGCCGGGCGGTCGGGTATCGGTTTCGCCAACCCGCTGCTGTACTCGATCGCCGGGTCAAACGCCGCGCTCGCCGCACCGGTGATCCCGACGAGCGTGTTCGCCGATGTGATGACGGGGTCCAACGACCTGTTCGCGACCAGGGGGGACCCGCTCGGCTGCTGCACCGCGACGCCCGGCTACGACGACGCCTCGGGACTTGGCCAGGTCAACGTTCTGAACCTGACCAGCGCCGCCACGGGGCTCGAGCCGGCGCTCGCGTCGGTATCGGCCAAAGCGCCGTCGCCGCAGTCGATCTCCAAGAGCAAGCTGCACGCCAGCGTGACGTGCTCGGTCGCCTGCGTACAGGGCGCGACGGCGACGATCAAGATCACGGGCGGCGCCACCGTGACCGTGAACGCGACGCCGAGTCCGGCTGCCGCGGGGGTCCCGAACACGGTGCGCTTCGCGCCCGGCGCCAAGGCCACCGACGCGCTCAAGCGGGCGCTGGCCGGTCACCACAAGGTGACCGCGACGATCGTGGGCACGGTCGTCGACGGGGCTGGCACGACTGAGCGCAGGAGCGCGCCGGTCACGGTCGTGCTCAAGGGCTGAGGGCGATGCTGCGGCGCGTCGCCGGGCGGTCACCCCGACCGCCCGGGTGCGCGCCGCTTCACGCTCGATCTGCGACGATTGACCGGGGAACGGTTCGCTGAGGTGAGGTGAGCCCGGGGAGCGAACTTCGACTTGGGGTAGGGAGCATGCGCAACGGAATCGGTGGAGGGTTGGTCGCACTGCTCGGCGCGGCGATCGCGATCACTGTGTCGGCGCCGGGGGCGTTCGCGGCCGGACCGGTGGCGCAGGCCGCACGGGTGGGCGCTGCGCCGGCCGCCCAACGGCTGACGCTTGACCTGCCACTCCGGACCGACACGGCCGGGCTCGCTCGGTTCGCGGCGGCGGTGAGCGATCCGTCGTCACCGGAATACGGGGTGTACGAGCCGGTGTCGATGCTGTCACGACAGTTCGGCGCCACGCCGGCGCAGCGGCGGCGCGTGATCTCCTATCTGCGGTCAGTCGGGGCGACCGACGTGTCGATCGACGTGACCGGCCAGTTCGCCGACGCGACGATGCCGGTCGCCACCGCCGAGCGCGTATTCGAGACGGGCCTTGAGTCGTTCCGCGCCGATACGGCCGCGGGCGTGCAACGGTTCGTCGCGCCGACCACGGGGGTCCATGTGCCGGCGGCGCTGGCCGGCACGGTGACCGGGGTCGTCGGCCTTGACACGGAGCCATTCCAGCAGCCGCAGCCGGGGCCGCTGACCGGCGCCACGCGCTCCGCGACCTCGCCTGCGGCCGACCCGCGCCCGGCCGCCACACGGCGCCCGCGCGTGCGCGGCGTGCTGGGCAGCTGGAACGCGGGAATCGGGTCTGATCCGGCGAGGGACGTCAACCTCGGCTCCGGCTACCAGTCGCGCTCCGGGACGCCGGCGGGATGCCCGCAGGCGCTCGCGCGCAACGGGTTCACGCCCAACCAGTACCGCCAGGCCTACAACATCGGCATCAACCCGGTGGTCGCCGGCAACGGCAAGGGCGAGCGGGTCGCGGTGATCGAGATCGACGGGTTCAAGCCGTCGGACATTGCCGCGTTCGCAAGCTGCTTCGGGATCCCGACCGGGCCGATCAAGGTCTTTCACGTCGGGATCCACCACAACCTGAAGCCGGGCTTCGAGACGACGCTGGACCTCGAGATGCTGCTGGCGTCGGCGCCCGGCGTCTATTCGCGGCGGGTCGGCGTCTACCAGAGCCGTCCGAGCGGGTCGCTGGTGCTGCGCGCGCTGACCGCGCCGCTGCGCCATCCCAACAGCCGGCCCGACGTGATCTCGGCCTCGCTGGGCATCTGCGAACCGGGCCTGCTGGCAAACCGCTCGATCGGCCGGGCAGGCGCGGACGCGTTCAATCGGACGCTTATGGTGGCCGCGGCGGACGGCATCTCGGTCGTCTCCGCGGCCGGTGACGCGGGATCGACCGCCTGCGTGGACCCCCGCAGCCAGATCGGCGTTCCGTTCCGGATCAAAGCGGTCAGCTTTCCCGCCTCCTCGCCGTGGGTGACCGGGGTCGGCGGCACGAACTTCAGGCTCAACGCCGCCAACGACATCGTCCGGCAGGTGGTCTGGGACAACTCCCCGGCCTTGCCCGACGCGGGCGGCGGCGGCTACAGCCGGTTGTTCGGCCGGCCCGGCTACCAGCGCGGGTTCACGCGCTCGCACCACCGCGTCGTCCCTGACGTGTCGATGCTCGCCGACCCATATCCGGGCTACGTGATCTACTGCTCGGCCAAGCCCGGCTGTCTCAACCTCAACAACCACAATCCCTGGACATCGTTCGGCGGCACCAGCGCAGGCTCGCCGCTGCTGGCCGGATCGTTCGCGCTGGTCGACGCCGAGCTGCGCACGCACGGGTATCCGAACCTCGGCTTCGCCAACCCGCTTCTGTACAAGATCGCTCGCTCCAAGCTGCGCCACGCCGTGTTCCGCGACGTTCGCTCCGGCTCCAATGACGTGTTCGCGGTCAAGGGCCACGGCGGCGTCGGCTGCTGCTCGGCCAGCCGTGGATTCGACGCCGCCTCGGGTTTGGGCAGCGTCAACATCGGCGCGCTGATGTTGGCCGCGGCGGCCGAGACGCAGCGGTACGCGACGCTGAAGGTGCACGTTCCGCGCCAAAGCCACGTGGTCCGGACGCGGAAGTTGCGCGTCACCGTCCACTGCTCCCGCGGGTGCCTGTTCGTCGCCTACACGAAGATCCGGATCAGGGGGGTCAAGGGCCGCATCAAGGCGACGAGTCGCCTGCGTGTGCTGCACCGCCGCGGCCAGGTCACGGTGAAGCTTGGATTGTCGCGCCGCGCACGCACGAGGCTGGCGGCGGCATTGCGCCACCACGGCCGGGTCACGGCGTTCCTGTACGCGGCGATCGTCGACCCGACGGGCAAGATCGAGCACCACACCCGGGGCGCAAAGCTCCGGATCCGGGGCTGACAGCGCACCGGCGCTGCACCGCGCTGTCCACCCTCCGAAGCGAGAAAGCGTCCATATGAGTCGCTTTCTCGCTTCGGTCCGCCACGCCCGAGCACGAACTTGCGCGGATCACTTCAGCGTGCGATAATCTTAGTCATACACACTAAGATCTTTGAGAGATACGCCTATGCAACAGGACAAGTTCACGATTAAGACCCAGGAGGCGCTGCAGGCTGCGCAGCGGCTTGCAGACGAGCGCCGCAACCCGCAGACGATGCCCGAGCACCTGCTCGCGGTGCTGCTGGAGCAGGACGGCGGCGTGGTCGCGCCCGTGCTGCGCAAGCTCGGCGTCGATCCCGCGGCCGTCCGCCAGGCGCTCGGCCCCAGGCTCGAGGCGCTGCCGAAGCTGACCACGTCGGGCGGGCGTGAGGAGCCGGCGTCCGGCTCGTCCGAGCTCGTCCAGATCCTGCGCGCCGCCGAGACCGAGATGCGTGAGCTCTCCGACGAGTACGTCTCGACCGAGCACGTGCTGCTCGCATTGGCGGCTCATCCCGGCGGCGCCGGGGACGCGCTGCGCGCGTCGGGCGCGAGCCGCGACGAGCTGGCGAAGGCGCTCAGCGAGGTACGTGGGTCCCAGCGCGTGACCGACCAGAACCCCGAGGAGAAGTTCCAGGCGCTGGAGAAGTACGGCCGTGACCTGACCGAGGCCGCCGCCGCGGGCAAGCTGGACCCGGTGATCGGGCGCGACGACGAGATCCGCCGCGTGATCCAGGTGCTCAGCCGCCGCACCAAGAACAACCCGGTGCTGATCGGCGAGCCCGGCGTCGGCAAGACCGCGATCGCCGAGGGCCTGGCCCAGCGGATCGTCTCCGGCGACGTGCCCGAGGGTCTGCGTGACCGGCGCGTCGTCTCGCTCGACGTCGGCGCGCTGATCGCCGGCTCCAAGTACCGGGGGGAATTCGAGGATCGACTCAAGGCGGTGCTGAAGGAGATCGCCGACGCCGACGGCACGGTGATCCTGTTCATCGACGAGCTGCACACGATCGTCGGCGCGGGCGCTGCCGAGGGCGCCGTCGACGCGGCCAACCTGCTCAAGCCGATGCTGGCGCGCGGCGAGCTGCGTGCGGTCGGCGCGACGACGCTGGACGAGTACCGCAAGCACATCGAGAAGGACGCCGCGCTTGAGCGGCGCTTCCAGCCGGTGTATGTCGGCGAGCCGTCGGTGCAGGACACGATCGCGATCCTGCGTGGGCTCAAGGAGCGCTACCAGGTCCATCACAAGGTCCGGATCCAGGACTCGGCGCTGGTGGCGGCCGCGACCCTGTCGCACCGCTACATCGCCGACCGGTTCCTGCCCGACAAGGCGATCGACCTGGTCGACGAGGCCGCCAGCCGGATCCGAATGGAGATCGACTCAAAGCCGACCGAGATCGACGAGGTCGACCGCCACATCATGCAGTTGGAGATCGAGCTGCAGTCGCTGGGCAGCGATGACGACGACGACGCCGGCACCGCCGCGCGGCGTGAGCAGCTCGAGCGGACGCTCGCCGAAGAGCGCGAGCGGTCGGCTGGGATGCACGCCGAGTGGCAGCGTGAGAAGGATTCGCTGGGCGCGGTCGCCGAGGTCGGAGAGCAGCTGGAGACCGCGCGCCAGGAGCTCGAGCGCGCACAGCGTGAGGCCGATCTGGGGCGCGCCGCCGAGCTGCAGTACGGGACCATCCCCGAGCTCGAACGACGTCTGGCGCAGGCCGAGTCGGCGGAGGCCGATGCGGTCTCCAGCGGCGGCGGGCAGGCCGCCTTCAAGTACCTCAAGGACGTCGTCGACGCCGAGGACGTCGCCGAGATCGTCGCCAAGTGGACGGGTGTCCCGGTCACGCGCCTGCTGGAGGGCGAGATCGAAAAGCTCGTGCACATGGAGGACCGCCTGCATCAGCGAGTGGTCGGCCAGGACGAGGCCGTCGAGGCCGTCGCGGCCGCGCTGCGGCGCTCCCGGGCGGGCCTGCAGGACCCCGATCGCCCGATCGGCACGTTCCTGTTCCTGGGCCCGACCGGGGTCGGCAAGACTGAGCTGGCGCGGGCGCTGGCCGAGTTCATGTTCGACACGCACGATGCGATGGTCAGGATCGACATGTCGGAATACATGGAGAAGCACTCCGTGTCGCGGCTGGTCGGCGCACCTCCGGGCTACGTCGGCTACGAGGAGGGCGGTCAGCTGACCGAGGCGGTCCGCCGCCGGCCCTACTCGGTGGTGCTGCTCGACGAGATCGAGAAGGCCCACCCCGACGTGTTCAACGCGCTGTTGCAGGTGATGGACGACGGTCGCCTGACCGACGGCCAGGGCCGCACCGTCTCGTTCAAGAACGTGGTCCTGATCATGACCTCGAACATTCCGGGCGGCCGGGCCGGGGTCGAGGCGAGCTTCAAGCCGGAGTTCGTCAACCGCCTGGACGACATCGTCGAGTTCGCGCCGCTGACGCGGTCCGAGATCGGCTCGATCGTCGACCTGCAGGTCGCGCGGGTGCTGGAGCGGGTTGCCGAGCGTGGCATCACCGTGCAGCTGAGCGACGATGCCCGGACGCTGATCGGCAACCTCGGCTACGACCCGACGTACGGCGCGCGGCCGCTCAAGCGCGTGATCCAGAAGCGCTTGGTCGACCCGCTGGCGCTGGCGATCCTCGAGGGTCGCTTCGCCGCCGGCGACACGGTCACCGTCGAGGCCGTCGAGGGCGAGCTGACGCTGGAGCGGGCGCCCGCCCCGGCAGCGGCGATCACCGCGGCCTAGCGAATCGCCCACGTTGGAGACGGACACGACGGCGCGGGCCGACACGGGCCCGCGCCGTTCGCCGTCTCAGGCCCGAGGCAGTCGCTGCCCCCAGGCGAAGACGTCTTCTCGGTGTGTGCAGACGACCTCGACGATCAGGTCGAACGAGCCGGCGGTCACGACCACGTACCGATGGCCCGGGGAGGCGACATTCGCCTGGCAGCGCGATCACGGGATCACGTCGATCTTCATGCACGATCGTGATCGCGCGCGGGATCGCCGCGGTGATCGCTCAGGCCGTCGCGATCGTCGGCGACGGGCCGACGTTGCTGACCGTCGACGTCGATGCGCTGGACCCGGCGTTCGCGCCCGGCACCGGCACCCCGGAGCCCGGCGGCATGACGTCGACCGACCTGCTGTGGGCCTGTCGTGAGGTCGCGGCCCGCACGGCGCTGGTCGGCGCCGACGTGGTCGAGGTGCTGCCGACCCAGATCGGCGCGGCCGACATCACCGCCCTGATCGGTTCGCGCCTGGCCCACGAGGTCCTGACCGGACTCGGGATGCGGCGTGGCGCGCTGCAGGGGCCAGTGGCGGGACGCGAGCCGGATCCGCTGCCGGTCGGCTGACCGGCTTTCGGTGCATGACCGGCGCGGCCGGGCGGCCGGCCGGCCACACCCCCCGCTCAGCGCCGGGGCAGATACGTTTAGGCGCGCAGCCCCAATCGACGAGGGAGACGGACGGATGCCGACGTACATCATGCTGACGAAGCTGACCCCCGAGGGGATCCAGACGGTCAAGAACAACCCCGCCCGGATCCGGGAGGTCAACACCGAGGTCGCGCAGCTCGGGGCGGAGGTCAAGGCCCAGTGGGCGACGCTGGGCGAGTACGACTTCGTCAACGTTGTCGAGGCGGCCGACGAGAAGACGATGGCGCGGGTGTCGCTCGAGTTGGGTTCACGCGGGACCAGCCGCTACGAGACGCTGACCGCGATCCCGATCGACGACTTCATCGGTTCGCTCTAGTCCGATGGCCGACGTCGTGCTGGTGCTCGGCGGCGGTGCGCGCGAGCATGCGCTCGTGCGGACGCTCGCCCGCTCCCCGCGCGCGCCCGAGCTGGTGTGCACGCCGGGCAACGCCGGGATCGCGGCCGATGCTCACGTGATCGGCGGAGTCGACCCCGACGATCCTGACGCGGTCGTCGCGCTGGCCGAGTCGACCGCCGCCTCGCTGGTGGTGATCGGCCCCGAAGCGCCGCTTGTCGCCGGCGTCGCCGACGCGCTGCGGGCGGCAGGGGTGCGCTGCTTCGGGCCCGGTGGCGGTGCGGCGCGACTGGAGGGATCGAAGGCGTTCTGCAAGGAGGTGATAGACGCCGCCGGCGTGGCGACCGCCGCCTACCGGGTCGTCACCGACGTCGAGGACGGGATGGCTGCGATCGCCGGCGCCTATCCCGCGGTGCTCAAGGCCGATGGCCTGGCCGCCGGCAAGGGCGTCGTGATCGCGCCCGACGAGGCCACGGCACGCGGCGCGCTCGAAGACCTGCTGATCGCCCATCGCTACGGCACCGAGCGCGTGGTGGTCGAGGAGCACCTGACCGGCTATGAGCTGTCGCTGCTGGCGCTGTGCGACGGCGAGCGAGCGCTGCCACTGGCCTCGGCCCAGGACTTCAAGCGGATCTTCGACGGCGGCGCCGGGCCGAACACGGGCGGGATGGGCTCCTACTCGCCGGTGCCCGCGGTCGGCGACGAGCAGGCTCAGCGGATCTGCGCCGCCGTCCACCAGCCGGTGATCGACGAGCTCGCCCGGCGCGGCACCCCGTTCTCGGGCGTCCTCTACGCCGGGTTGATGATGACCGACGCAGGCCCGCGTGTGATCGAGTTCAACGTCCGTTTCGGCGACCCCGAGACGCAGGCGATCCTGCCGCGGCTGCGCTCCGACCTGCTGGAGCTGCTTGAGGTCTGCGCGGTGCCGGGCGGGCTGGCCGGCGCGTCGGCGCTCGACTGGGATCCCAGGCCCGCCGTCACGGTCGTGCTGGCGTCGGCCGGCTATCCGGAGTCGTCATCGTCCGGCGACGTGATCACGGGCCTCGACCGCGTCGGCGAGGCGCTGGTCACCCATGCGGGGACCGCGTTGAACGCGGACGGCGCGGTCGTCACCGCCGGCGGGCGGGTGCTGAGCGTCACTGCGCTCGGCGACGACATCGCCGCCGCCCGCGCCGGGGCTTATGCTGCAGCCGAGATGATCTCGTTCGACGGCAAGCAGCTGCGGCATGACGTCGCCGCGTCCCCGAGCCGATGAGCCCCGGCGAGGAAGAGCCGATGAGGCGCGGCGAGGACCAGCCGATGACCCCCGGCGTCCCCGAGCCGATGACCCCTGGCGAGGAACCGAAGCTCGTCCCGGTCGACTCGGCCGCCGAGCAGCCCGCCCCGACCCCGCTGCCGTCCTCCGAGCCGGCGTCGCTGGCCGCCACCCGCGCCGAGATCCAGGACCTCGACGCTGACGAACCGCAGGTCGGGATCCTGATGGGATCCAAGAGCGACTTGCCCGCGATGGAGAAGGCCGAGACCGAACTGACCGAGCGGGGAATCAGCTCAGAAACCCGCGTGATGTCGGCTCATCGTGAGCCCGACGTGGTCGCCGAGTACGCCAAGAACGCCAAGCTGCGCGGGATTCGCGTGATCATCGCCGGCGCGGGTCTGTCGGCCGCGCTGCCGGGCGTCGTCGCGGCCCATACCGAGCTGCCGGTGATCGGGGTGCCGCTCACCAGCCGCACGTCGGTCGCGGGCGGGCTCGACGCGCTGCTGTCGATCGCGCAGATGCCGCCGGGCGTGCCGGTCGCGTGCGTCGGCGTCGACAACGCGCGCAACGCCGCCGTGCTGGCGGCACGCATCCTCGCGGCCTGAGCACGCGGCCTGGTCAGCCTGAGTACGCGGCCTCGCCGGGCCGAGTACGCGGCCTGATCGGCTCGAGCACGCGTCCTCGCCGGCTTGGGTGCGCGGCCTCGCCGGCCCTGAGC
>Ga0302314_10009962_pt1 | contig 16730 bp, 17 predicted proteins | sample III_Palsa_N2_3_FD_200533 | JGI IMG/M metagenome (GOLD analysis project Ga0302314, IMG submission 200533) | Peat permafrost microbial communities from Stordalen Mire near Abisko, Sweden - III_Palsa_N2_3 | ecosystem: Environmental > Terrestrial > Soil > Palsa > Peat permafrost | place: Sweden...
GCTTCGTTCCCGGGCCCCCTCGGGATCGAGCACCTCGAGAATCTCGAAGCGCAGGGCTCGCCGGTAAATCATGATGCCGCCGGGCGGCAGTGCGTCGCGTGTCCCATGGATGGCAGCCGCCACCACCGGCATGTTCGACCGTTTAGCGGTCGCGAACGCGCCGCCGAGGAATCTGCGCACCTGCCGGTGGGTATCGAAGGTACCTTCCGGAAAGAACACCAGCGACTGTCCCCCGGCCGCGAGCTTCCACACGCGCCGCGTGTCCGCGCCCCCCTTGTGACGGTCGAATCGTTCGACGAAGGCCGAACCGAGGCGCCGCAGCAGTAGACTGGCGAGCGGTACGCGCACCATCTCCTTCTTGATGACGAAGGCGAAGGCCGGCGGCAGTGCCGCGGCCGTCACGATGCCGTCGATGTAGCTCGCGTGATTGGCGACCACGACGCAGGCCGTCTTGGGCAGCCGCTCCAGACCCTCGACCCGCAGCGGAATGCCGGCCAGCCTGAAAAATGCGCGGGAAAGCGTCGCCGCCACCCAGCGCCGCGCCCTCAAAGTGGGCACGAAGAGGTTAACCGTGAGAGCGGTCAGAGCGAGGATCGCGAACAGCACGAGACAATAAGCGGTGAACAGGCGCTCAACGAACGCCCGGAATGGCACTTCTGTGATCTGGTTCTCCTTATGTTAATACTTGCAATGTACTGTGAGACCGATCACTCCCCCCCGCAACTGCCACTCGCATACTGAACTAGCGAGTACAAGCACCATTTCGTGCGACTTCGACGCGGGACATTATGGCGACGGCTCTTAAACGGTCGGTTTATACACGCAGCTCGGGCACAGGAGTACCGCCCACCCGAGAGGCGCCCGATCCCGCCCTGCAGCGCTTTCTCGACGCGGTGTGGATGGAGCGCGGCTTGTCGGCCAATACCTTGGCGGCGTATCGCGCCGATCTGACCGCGCTCGCGCGCTGGCTCGACGAGCGCGAGAGCGACTTGCTCAAGGCGACGCGCCTCGAGCTGCTCGGATTCATCGCCGCGCGCGTCGAGGGCGGATCGCGCCCGCGCTCGACGGCGCGGCAGTTGTCGAGCTTTCGCCGCTTCTTTCGCTTCATGGTGCGCGAGGGGCTGATCACGGTCGACCCCACGGCGCAGATCGCGATGCCGAAGATCGGACGATCGCTGCCGAAGTCCTTGAGCGAGGCGGAAGTCGATGCGCTCCTCGAGGCCCCGCTGGTCACCGATCCGCTGGGTCATCGCGACCGCACCATGCTCGAGGTCCTGTACGCCACGGGGCTGCGCGTCTCGGAGCTGGTGAGCCTGAAGCACAATCAGGTGAATGTGAACCAGGGCGTGATGCGCGTGGTCGGCAAGGGCAACCGCGAGCGGCTGATTCCGCTGGGCGACGAAGCCGTCAAATGGCTGCAGCAATTCATGCAAGGCCCGCGCGTGGAGATCCTGCTCGAACGGCAGACCGACTATCTGTTTCCGACCCGCCGCGGCGACCGGATGACCCGCCAGGCCTTCTGGCACATCATCAAACGCTATTCCAAGAAAGCCGGGGTCGAGAAGGAGCTTTCACCGCACACGTTGCGGCATGCCTTCGCGACCCACCTGCTGAACCACGGCGCGGATTTGCGCGTGGTGCAGATGCTCCTCGGGCACAGCGATCTGTCCACCACGCAGATCTACACGCACGTCGCGCGCGAACGCCTGAAAGATCTGCACACGCAGCATCATCCGCGCGGTTAAGTACCGCAACCGGGTGAACCCGCGGCATGGCGGAGAGTCCAATCCCTTCGCGTCTGTCCCCGGAGTGTTCGATGTCGAGAAGCGTGCGCGTGATGGCGGTCGTGGCCCTGGCCGGTGCCCTCGGCCAGGCGAGGGCACAGGCTCCCGCGGAGACTCAGGCTGCGCCTGATCCGCGCGTTGCGCTCGTGAAACTGCTGCCGGCCGGCACCAAGGTCGACGACCTGGTGAACTCTCCCATCCCCGGCATCTACCAGTTCGTGCAGGGCGCCGAGGTGAGCTATCTCACCGCCGACGGCAAGTACTTCCTCGACGGCAACGTCTACGACATGGCGACCCGCGCGAATCTCACGGAGGTCTTGCGCGCACGGGCACGGGTGGCCCTGATCAACGCGATCCCCGAGACGCAGATGCTGATCTTCTCGCCGAAGAATCCGCTCTACACCATCACGGTGTTCACGGACGTCGATTGCCAGTACTGCCGCAAGCTCCACAGTGAAATGGCGGAGCTCAACAAGCTCGGCGTGCGCGTGCGCTACTTGTTCTATCCGCGCACCGGACCGAACACCGAGAGCTGGCGCAAGGCCGAGGTGGTGTGGTGCTCGGCGGATCGCAACGATGCGCTCACCCGGGCCAAGGCCGGAGCGCAGCTCGACATGAACAAAACCTGTGGCCCGACACCGGTCGCGCGCGAATACGCGCTCGGTCAAAGCCTCGGCGTGCGTGGCACGCCCGCTATCGTCACGGAGAGCGGGGATTTCATCAACGGCTACATGCCGCCGCGCGATCTATTGCAGGCGATCAAGCAGCTGCGAGTGGCGCAGCGCTAGCGCTCGAGAAGGTTCAGCTTGTCCTTCACGCCTTCCCACTGCTTCGCATCCGCGGGCGGCTCCTTCATCTCGCTGATGACGGGCCATTGCTTCGCGAGCTCCGCGTTGAGCTGCTTGAAGTTTTCCTGACCCGAGGGAATTTCTTCCTCGGAATAGATCGCCTCGACCGGGCATTCGGGCTCGCATAGCGTGCAGTCGATACATTCGTCCGGATCGATGACCAGGAAGTTGGGACCCTCGTGAAAACAGTCCACCGGACAGACTTCCACGCAGTCCATGTATTTGCACTTGATGCAGCTTTCGGTGACCACGAACGCCATGACTTACCCTTCTTAAATGACCCATGTTGTCGAAGCAACCGGCTCGCGGGCCGGTTCGATCAGACCGCTATTCTGCCACAGCCGCAGCGTTACACACGGCTCGCCCGGGGCTCTTATGTCTTGAGGGGCCGCGTCAGCTCGGTGAAATGATGATCCTCGCGGCCAGCGGCGCGGTCGGCGAAATAGCGGCGCAGCGTGAACTCGCCGCTCGGAAACGCCAATTGATCCCAGGGAACGTCGGCCTCCTCGTAGAGTCCCACCTCCAGACTCTCCGGCCCCGGCGCAAACTTGGGCGCGGTGAGTGCGGCCCGGAACATCACGTGAACCTGGCCTGCATGTGTGACGTTGACCACGGCGAGGAGCGAGCCGATCTCGACCCGCGCCAAGGCCTCCTCGTAGCACTCGCGCGCCGCCGCGTCCTGCATGGTCTCGCCGTTCTCCATGAACCCCGCGGGTACCGTCCAGAAGCCCAGCCGCGGCTCGATGGCGCGGCGGCAGAGCAGGATCTTTCCTTCCCATTCCGGCACGCAGCCGAGCACGAGCAGCGGATTCTTGTAGTGGATCATGCTGCAGCTCGTGCATACGAAGCGCGGCAGATGATCCCCTGCGGGTATTTTCGATACTACGGCGGAGCCGCAGTGGCTGCAGAAGTTCAAAGGGCTTCCATAAATTAAAGGACTGGTGCCCGGAGAGGGAATCGAACCCACACGGTGTCACCACCACCGGATTTTGAGTCCGGCGCGTCTACCAGTTCCGCCATCCGGGCATGCCAGATCGGACAGTATATGCGATCGGATGAGTTGGTAGTATTGCTTCAGGATGCAGCGCACGGACTTTCACTTCGAGCTCCCCGCGGAGCTCATTGCGCAACGCCCCGTGACGCCGCGCTCCGCGAGCCGACTGCTCGTGCTCGACGGTGCGACCGCGGCCCTCGCGGATCGCACGTTCCGGGAGTTGCCTCTCTTGTTACGCCGCGGGGACGTACTCGTATTCAACGACACGCGGGTCGTGCCCGCGCGCGTGCACGGCACGAAGGACACGGGCGGAAAAGTCGAGCTCCTGCTCGAGCACGCGGAGAGCGCCGACATCGCGCTGGTGCACGCGCGCGCGAGCAAGGGCCTGAAGGCCGGAGCCACGGTGAGGCTGCCCGGCGGCCACAGCGCGCGCATGCTCGAACGGGAGGGGGACCTCTTTCGCCTGGAATTCTCCAGCGGGGTGCTGGAGTTCTTCGAGACCCACGGCGAAGTCCCGCTGCCGCCCTACATCGCCCGGCCGCCCGACCACGCCGATCGGGAGCGCTACCAGACCGTGTATGCGCGCATGCCGGGCGCCGTCGCGGCGCCGACCGCGGGATTGCACTTCGATGCCGATCTGCTGGCCGAGCTCGAGAATCGCGGCGTGCGCCGGGCGTTCGTGACGCTGCACGTCGGAGCGGGAACGTTTCAGCCGGTACGCGCCGACCGCCTCGAGGAGCACGAGATGCACCGCGAATACCTGGAGGTGGGCGAGGACGCCTGCGCCGCGATCAACGCGGCGCGCGCGGCGGGCGGGCGCGTGATCGCGGTAGGTACGACCGTGGTTCGAAGTCTCGAGACGGCGGCCGCGGCCGCCGGCGGAACGCACCGCACGGCGGAGCTCGTGCCCTATCGGGGATCGACGCGGCTTTTCATCCGCCCCGGTTATCGGTTTCGCGCGATCGATGCGCTGGTCACGAATTTTCATTTGCCCGAATCCACCCTGCTCATGCTGTGCGCGGCCTTCGTCGGCAGCGCCGCGCTCAAGCAGGCCTACGCCCACGCGGTGGCGGCGCGTTACCGGTTCTTCAGCTACGGAGATGCCATGTTCGCAACCCCGGCGCCGGCGGCGCTCGCGCCATGAGTGCCTTGTCGAAGGCGCCGGCGCCATGAGCGACCTCAATAACGCAGGGCGGATGCGATTCGCGCTGCTCGGCACTGACGGAGCGGCACGCCGCGGCCGCCTCGAGTTCGCTCGCGGCGCCGTCGAGACACCCGCGTTCATGCCGGTGGGCACCTACGGCACGGTGAAGGCGATGACACCGGAGCAACTCGTCGAGGCGGGCGCGCAGATCGTGCTCGGCAATACCTTTCACCTGTTTCTGCGGCCCGGCCTCGAGGTGATCGAGGCCCACGGCGGGCTGCACCGTTTCATGCACTGGGAACGGCCGATTCTCACCGACTCGGGGGGCTTTCAAGTCTGGAGCCTGAAGGAGATGCGCAAGATCACCGAGCAGGGCGCGAGCTTCCGTTCTCCCATCGATGGGGCGCCCGTGTTTCTCTCCCCCGAAGAATCGATGCGCGTGCAACGCATCCTCGGCTCGGACATTGCGATGAGCCTCGATGAGTGCACCGCGTATCCGGCGAGCGAGAGCGAGGCGCGCGCCTCGATGGAGCTGTCCATGCGCTGGGCCTTGCGCGGTGCGCGGGCTTATCACGAGACCGAGCCGCCCGGCACGTTGTTCGGCATCGTGCAGGGCGGTGTGCATCGGGAGCTGCGCTCGGCCTCTCTCGCCGCGCTCGAGGACATCGGCTTCGCCGGATTGGCCATCGGCGGGCTCGCCGTCGGCGAGAGCGAGGCGGAGCGGCTGCTGGTTCTCGAGGGGCTGACCCCGCAGATGCCCGCTCACAAGCCGCGCTATCTCATGGGTGTGGGCCGGCCGCAGGACATACTCGAAGCGGTGATGCGCGGGGTGGACATGTTCGACTGCGTGATGCCGACACGCCACGCCCGCAACGGTCACCTGTTCACGCGCCGCGGCGTGCTCAATATCCGTAACGCGGTGCACCAGAACGATACCGGCCCCATCGAGGAGGGCTGCGGCTGCTACACCTGCGCGCATTACAGCCGCAGCTACTTGCGCCATCTCGACAAGTGCGGCGAGATCCTGGGATCGCATCTGAACACAGTCCACAACCTGCATTTTTACCTGCGCTTGATGGCGGAGATCCGCGCTGCCATCGGGGAGCAGCGCTTGGCTGTCTATGCCGCCGACTTCTACGCCTTGCAGCGCGAGGGCACGGCCCCGTAGATCCGGCCGCGCCGGGGCACCCCGCGAGCCCGCAGCCGGCCGGAGTTAGCTCCTGTATACTGCCCGGCTTTGCGTTGCGGCATGTGCCGTACGAACGGGGGATAACGCATGGACTTCTTCATCAACACGGCCCAAGCCCAAGCGGCCGGCGCCGGCGCCGGCGGCGGTCAAGGGATCATGAGCGCGCTGATGCTGCCCCTGGTGCTGCTCGTCGTGTTCTATTTCCTGCTGATCAGGCCGCAGAACAAGCGCGCCAAGGAGCAGCGCGAGATGCTCTCGAAAATCGCGCAGGGCGATGAGGTCGCCACCACGGGCGGGATCCTCGGCAAAGTCACGGCGGTCGGCGAGCAGTTCCTGACCGTCGAGATCGCGAACGGCGTGAACATCAAGCTGCAGAAACATCAAGTGGGGCAGCTGCTGCCCAAGGGGACGGTCAAGAACGCATGATTTCCTATCCCCGCTGGAAGATGGTGCTGGTCGCGGTCGTGTTCGCGCTCGCCGTCTTCCTCGCACTCCCCAATGTCTTCGGCGAGGAGAACGCGCTGCAGCTCGTGCGCGACCGCGCTGCCGTGCAGGCGAGCGACCGCGATACCGTGGTGCAGCTGCTCGTGTCGAAGGGGGTCAAGCCGACCGGCGTATTCCTCGATCAGGGCCGCCTCACGCTGCGCTTCGCGAGCAAGCAGGATCAGCTGAAGGCGCGCGATGTCATCACCGAGGGGCGTCCGAACGAGTTCACCGTGGCGCTCACCCAGGCCTCGCGGGTTCCGGAGTGGATGCGCGGGCTCGGATTGAGCCCGTTGAAGCTCGGCCTCGACCTGCGCGGCGGCGTGTACCTCGTCTATCAGGTCGACGTCGGGGGCGCGGTGAAGCAGCTGCTCGACCACCGCGAACAGGACTTCCGCGCTTCGCTCCGCAACGCCCACGTCCCCTATCAAGACGTGGCGGTGGACTATGCCGGCAACCGCGTGCGTGTGTTGTTCCGCGACTCGGACAGCCTCGCCAAAGGCAACACCGCGATTCTCGCCGATAACCGCGGACTGCACCTCACCGAGACCAGCGTGGGCGGCGCACCCGCGCTCGAGCTCGCGCTCACTCCGCAGGAGATCAAGGACCGGCAGGACTATGCCGTGCAGCAGAATATCGTCATCCTGCGCAACCGCCTGAACAGCCCCGAGCTCGCGGTCTCCGAGCCGCAGGTCGCGCGCGAGGGTGTCGATCGCATCGCCATCCAGCTGCCCGGCCTGCAAAATTCAGCCGAGGTGAAGAAGATCCTCGGCAAGACGGCCACGCTCGAGTTCCGCATGGTCGACGAGAACGACAATCCGCTCGAGGCCGCCGCCACCGGGCATGTGCCGCTCGGCGCGAAACTCTATTACTCGCGCGACAAGCAGCCGGTGCTGCTCAAGCGCGAGGTGGTGGTCACCGGCGATCAGCTCACCGACGCCTCCTTCCAGCCGAACACCCAGGATGGCCCCGCCGTCTCGGTGAGTCTCGATGCGCGCGGCGCGGCGAAGATGCTCAAGAACACCGAGGAGAACATCGGCCATCTCATGGCCGTGGTGTTCATCGACCGCTCGCGCGAGAAGAATGCGCAGGGCGTCGAGGTCGACCGCACCACCGAGGAAGTCATCAATCGCGCGACCATCCGCGGCGTGTTCAGCAACAATTTCCAGATCACCGGTGTGAATCCAATCGAGGGGCGCGAGCTCGCGCTGCTGCTGCGCGCCGGCGGCTTGGCCGCGCCGCTCACGCCGGTCGAGGAGCGCGCCATCGGTCCGAGTCTCGGCGCGGATAACATCACCAAGGGGGTGCGCGCCATGGTGTTCGGCATGGCCGCGGCGTTCCTGTTCATGGCGATCTACTACAAATTGTTCGGCGTGGTCGCGGATCTTGTGCTGCTCTTCAATGTAGTCCTGCTCACCGCGCTCCTGTCCATCTTCGGTGCCGCGCTCACGTTGCCCGGCATCGCGGCGGTGGTGCTCACCGTCGGCATGGCGGTGGATGCGAACATTCTGATCTACGAGCGCATTCGTGAGGAGCTGCGCAACGGCGTATCGCCGCGCGCCGCAATCACCGCGGGATTCGATCGGGCGTACTCGGCTATTTTCGACTCCAATATCACTGCGGCGATCGCCGGCGGGGTGCTGTGGGCGTTTGGCTCGGGTGCGGTGCGCGGCTTCGCCGTGGTGCTGGTGCTCGGTATCGTCACCTCCATGTTCACGGCGCTGATGGGGAGCCGGACGCTGGTCCAGCTCATCTATGGCGGTAAGCGCAAGGTCGAGCGGTTGTCCATATGAGCCTTTCGAGGATCTGAAATCCATGGAGTTCTTCCACAATGTCACGCGCTTCCCGTTCATGCGCACCCGCAAGGTGTGGTACGGGCTGTCGGCGGTGCTCATCGTCGCCTCGCTCGCCTTGGTGGTGGTGCGCGGCTTGAATCTGGGCATCGACTTCACCGGCGGCGTGAACATCGAGACGAACTTCGCGCAATCGCCGAATATCGACCAGCTGCGCGGGGCGCTCGCCAAGGCGGGCGTCAACGCCGCGCAAGTTCAGGCGTTTGGCAGCTCGCGCGACATCCTGGTCCGCCTGCCGCCCGATCCGAACGTCAAAGGCGATCAGGTCGGCGCGAAGATTCTCGAAGTGTTCAAAACCGTCGACCCCGAGGTCAAGTTGCAAAGCACTGAGGTCGTGGGGCCGCAGGTCGGGAAGGAGCTCTTCGTGCGCGGTGCATGGGCGCTCGTGCTGACGCTCGTGTTCATCATGATCTACGTGCTCGCGCGCTTCACGTTCAAGCTTGCCATCGGCGCCATCCTCGCGGTGCTGCATGACCCGATCTGCGTGATCGGATTTTTCGCGCTCTCGCAAATGACCTTCGATCTCACGGCGATCGCGGCGATTCTCGCGGTCATCGGCTACTCGCTGAACGACACCGTCATCGTGTTCGACCGGGTGCGCGAGCGGGCGCGCAACGCCAGAAAGCTCGCGGTCTCGCAGGTCATCGACGAGTCCATCAATCAGACCTTGTCGCGCACCTTGATGACCAAGCTCGTGACCTTGCTGGTGGTGGTGTTCTTGCTGATTTTCGGCGGCGAGACACTGCACGGATTCTCCGCGGCGCTGGTCATCGGCATCATCGCGGGCACGTATTCCTCGATCTACATCTCCGCCGCGGCGGCCCTCGATTTCGGCCTGCGGACGGACGATCTGCTCGAGCGCAAGCTCACCAGGCCGGAAGAGGTCGACGGTCTGCCGTAGCGATGGCGCTCCTTCTCGACCCCCAGGCGTGGCTGTCCTTCCTGACGCTTGCGGGGCTCGAGATCGTTCTCGGCATCGACAATATTTTGCTGCTTTCGGTCCTGGTCGAGAGGCTCCCGGAGCGCCGGCGCGCGAGTGCGCGCGTCCTCGGGTCGGGCTTCGCGATGTTGACCCGAATCGCCTTGCTCTTGTCGGTGGTATGGATAGCCAACTTGCGGCGGCCGCTCGCGACCCTATGGGGATTCAAGATCTCGGTGCGGGACGCAGTGCTGTTTGCCGGCGGCATCCTGCTCGTCCTGCAGAGCGTCGAGGAGATCGTGGGCCTGCTCAAGGGCCGCGCTGCGCGGCGGACGGCCGGCACGGCGCGCGGCTTCTGGCTCATCATCGTGCAGATCGGGATTCTGGATATCCTGTTCTCGCTCGATTCGGTGTTCACGGCCATCGGGCTCGCGCGGCGCGTCGAGGTCATGATCGCGGCCATCGTCGTGTCGGTGCTCGCGATGATGGCCATATCATCCGCGGTCAGCCGCTTCATCGCCCGCTATCCGACCTTGAAGGCGCTTGCCCTGGTGTTCCTAGTGCTCGTCGGGCTCTCGCTCATCGCAGAGGCCTTACACATCGACATTCCGCAGGGCTATTTGTATTTTGCGATCGGCTTCTCGGCCGTTGTGGAATCGGTCAACATTCGCTTGCGGCGACGGGGGTAACGTGTAGAGTGCGATCAATGCCGGCTATTGGGATATCGATATGAATATCAAAGGGATGCTCGCCACCAAGCCCATCGCGGATTACCAGGCGGAGGCGGGCGACAAGCGCCTGGCACGGGCTCTCGGCGTCCCCTCGCTCGTCGCATTCGGCATCGGTGCCATCATCGGCACAGGCATTTTCGTGCTGACGGGCGTGGCCGCCGCGACCCACGCCGGTCCCGCCATCGTCATCTCCTTCATCATCGCCGGCATCGGCTGCATGTTCGCGGGCCTTTGCTACTCCGAGTTCGCCTCCATGGTGCCGGTCGCCGGCAGCGCCTATGCGTACAGCTACGCGACGCTCGGCGAGCTCATCGCCTGGTTCGTCGGCTGGAATCTCATTCTCGAGTACATGATGGCGTGCGCGGTCGTCGCGGTCGGCTGGAGCCGCTATTTCATCAAGCTCCTCCAGCTCTACGGAATCAACGTCATTCCGGACTGGCTGAGCTCGGCCCCTTTCGCTGCCGGGGACGTCGGGTTTTCGGTGCATCGGACCAGTGCCGTGCTCAACTTGCCCGCGGTTCTCATCATCGCCGCCGCCACCGCGCTTTGCTACAAGGGCATCAAGGAGTCGGCCTTCGTCAACACCATCATCGTCGCCGTCAAGTTGGGCATCGTCATCACGGTGATTGCCTTCGGGGCGTTCTACGTCAATACCGCCAATTGGTTTCCCTTCATTCCGCCGAACACGGGAACTTTCGGCCAATTTGGCTGGAGCGGCATTCTGCGCGCCGCCGCGATTATCTTCTTCGCTTACATCGGCTTCGATGCCGTGTCGACCGTCGCCCAAGAGGCGAAGAACCCGCAACGCGGAATGCCCATCGGCATGCTCGGCAGTCTCGGCATCTGCACGATCCTCTACATTCTCATGTCGAGCGTCATGACCGGGCTCGTGCCGTTCCAGCAGCTCGACGATGCCGCTCCCGTCGCGGTGGCGCTCGAGGCCCACCCGCAGCTGAAGTGGCTCACGACCTGGGTGGTGTGGGGCGCGCTCTTCGGCCTGACCTCCGTCATCATCACCATGATCATCCCGCAGGCGCGCATCTGGCTGTGCATGTCGAACGACGGCCTGTTGCCGAAAATGTTCGGCGCCGTGCATCCGAAGTTCAAGACGCCGCACAAGTCGACGCTGATCACGGGCCTGCTCGCGGCGATTTTCGGCGGTTGCCTGCCCATCGGCCTGCTCGGTGAGCTGGTCTCGATCGGCACCCTGATCGCTTTCATGGTGGTCTGTCTGGGCATCCTGATCCTGCGCTACACGCGGCCGGACTTGCCGCGACCCTTCCGCGTTCCGGCGGTGTGGTTCACCTCGACGATGGGCGTCATTTTCTGCGCCGGCATGGCCATATCGCTGCCGGTGGAGACTTGGTACCGGCTGCTCTTGTGGAGCATTGTCGGCATCGTGATTTATGTGTTTTACGGCTATTCCCACAGCCGTTTGCGGTCGCCGGAGGAACGCGAATCCGCTGCGGATCCCGGCTTTACCAAGCCCGCCGAGGATCGGACGCTGTAGGAGCGCCAAGGCGGCGCGGTTGCCGCAGCAGCGCTCAGCTGCGCAGTGCCGCCGGCGTGAGCGGTCCGAGCGCCGCCAACAAGCCTTCGTACACTTTCGGATTGCCGACCACGATGTTCGCTCCGAGCGCATATTCTTCGCCGGTCGGCGTGCCCACGCGTCCGCCTGCCTCGGTGATGAGCAGCGTCCCCGCGGCGGTATCCCAGGGCTGCAAGCCGAACTCCCAGAATCCGTCCAAGCGTCCGGCCGCCACGTAGGCGAGATCGAGCGATGCGGCGCCCGGGCGGCGCACGCCGGCGGCGACGCCCATGACCGCTTTCAGCATGGCGAGATAAGGGTCGATGTGCTCGGCGGTCATGCGGTAGGGAAAGCCGGTGCCGATCAGCGCACCCTCGAGCGAGCGCTGAGTGCTCACACGAATTTTCTTGCCCTCGAGCTGCGCTCCCTCGCCGCGCGAGGCGGTGAAGAACTCCTGACGGCTCGGGTCGTAGACGACGGCGTGCTGCAGTCGGCCGCGATGCTCGACCGCGATGGAGACGGCGAACGTCGGGAAGCCATGCAAAAAGTTCGTCGTACCGTCGAGAGGATCGATGATCCACACGAACTCACTGTCGCCGGAGCGGCCGCTTTCCTCAGCTAGGAATGCGTGGTCGGGATGGCTGCGGCGAACGGTCGCAATGATCTCGGCCTCGGCCTTGCGGTCGATGTCCGTGACGAAGTCGTTGCGGCCCTTGGTGTCGACCTTGAGCGAGTCGAGACGCGAAAGGTTCCGTACGATGAAATCGCCGGCACGGCGCGCGGCGCGCATGCCGATGTTGAGAAGTGGTTGCATGGCGATAGGCGCTAGAATAACAGAGCATGACCTCCCTGGTTCGCATCGTGCTCATCGACCCGAGTCATCCCGGCAATGTGGGCTCGGTGGCGCGCGCCATGAAGAACATGGCGCTCGACGACCTCACGCTGGTGCGCCCGCGGTCGTTCCCGCACCCGGAATCGAACGCGCTCGCCGCGGGCGCCGACGACATCCTGGCGAAGGCGCGCGTCGTGGACACTGTGGTCGAGGCAATCGGGGACTGCGCTTTCATCGCCGGCACGACCTCGCGCCCGCGCTCGTACTACTGGGAATTCGCCACCCCACGCGAGGCGGCCGCGCGCATCGCCGGGCTCGGCGCGGAGAATCGCGCAGCGCTCTTGTTCGGCTCGGAACGCTACGGTCTCGGCACCGAGGACCTCAACCACTGCAACGTGCTGGTGCGCATCCCGGCGAACCCCGCGTATTGCTCGCTCAACCTTGCCATGTCGGTGCAGCTGCTCGCGTACGAGCTGTTCATGGCGCGCGAGCAGCCGCAGTCGCACGTGCAGCTCGAGCAGCCGCTCGCGCCGGCGGCCGACATCGAGCATTTCTACTCGCACCTGCACCAGGTGATGAACGAGATCGATTTCGAGGACCGCACCGGGCATTTGATGGAGCGCCTGCGGCGGCTGTTCAACCGCGCGCAGCTCGACCGTAACGAGCTCAACATTCTGCGCGGCATCCTGAGCGCGGTGCAGGGGAGGCGCGGACAGTCCTCGCGGCGTCCGCGCGAATGAGCGCGAGCGTGGTGTACCTCGATTACGCGGCGACCACGCCCGTCGCCCCCGAGGTGGCGGCGCGAATGGCGGAGTGCTTGACGCGCGAGGGCACATTCGGCAACCCCGGATCGGCAACTCATGCTTATGGTGAGGCGGCGAGCGCATCCGTCGAGGCGGCGCGCGCGCAGGTAGCGGCGGCCGTCGGCGCGCAGGCCGCCGACGTGGTGTTCACTTCCGGCGCCACCGAGGCCAATAACCTCGCGATTTTCGGCACGGCTCAGTACTGTCGGGACGCGGGGCGGCATATCGTCACGGCGCGCACGGAGCACAAGTCGGTGCTCGATCCGTGCAAGGAGCTCGAGCGGCGCGGCTGGAGCGTCACGTATCTCGCTCCCGATGCCGATGGGGCTCTCGATCCGGCGCGCGTGGCTGCGGCCGTGCGTCCCGAAACCGTGCTGGTGTCGCTCATGCACGTGAACAACGAGACAGGCGTGATCCAGGACTTGGGCGCGATCGCCGAGCTCTGCGCGCAAGCGGGGAATGCACGGGTACATGTCGATGCCGCCCAGAGTGTCGGCAAGTGCGGCGTCGATTTCGCCGCACTCGGCGTCGATTTGATGTCCGTGTCTGCGCACAAGGCCTATGGCCCCAAGGGGGCGGGCGCGCTGCTCGTCTCGCGGCGGCGCGGCGTTCAGCTGACGCCGATCCTCTATGGCGGCGGCCAAGAAGGGTCGCTGCGTTCCGGTACCGTCGCGACGCATCAAGCCGTCGGCATGGGGGCGGCGTTCGAGCTCGCGAGCGCCGCGCCCGGGGGTGAGCACGCGCGGATCGCGGCGCTTGGCGAGCGTTTGTGGCGCAGGCTCCGCGAGCTAGGCGGCGTCATACGTAACGGCGAGCGGGCGGCGCGCGTGCCGCACGTGCTCAACGTGTCGTTTGAGGGCGTGGAGGGCGAAAGCCTGCTCGCGGCGGTGCAGTCCCATCTTGCGGTGTCCACGGGATCTGCGTGCACATCGGCAACGCAGGAGCCCTCGTACGTGCTGCGCGCACTCGGCCGCGATGATCGGTTGGCAGAGAGTAGCCTGCGCTTCAGTCTGGGGCGCTTCACGAGCGAGGCCGACATCGACACCGCGGGGACGGTCGTGGTCCGCGCGGTCGAGCGACTGCGCCAAATCGCGGGCACGTGACCTACAACGAGCTCACTCGCCGCTATTTCGAGCATCCGGCGCGCCAGGGTACGCTCGCGGGCCCCGACTGTTATCGCGGCGCAGCGGGAAGCCCCTCGGCGGGCACCTGGGTCCAATTCGACGTACGGATCGCCCGCACCGGCGCCGCGACCAAGGTGAGTGAAGTGCGTTTCCTCGCCTTCGGCTGCCCGCACGTTATTGCCGCTGCCGGCCTGGTGGCTGAGGAGGGCGAGGGCGTCACGCTCGAGCCCCGATTGGCGCAAAGCATCCATTTCCTACGCGAGCGGCTCGAGGCCCCTGTGGAGAAGCTCGGCCGACTGTTCGTGGTGGAGGATGCCTGGATCGCGGCGCTCCGGGCGGCCGCCGGGCGGTGAAGATCCCCCGCTAGGGGATGGATTAAGGCTCCGCCCGGGTTGAGAGGCCCTCCGGTCATACCAATATTACGCAGTCCTCATGCTAAAAAAATGCGCTCCAGGTCCGGTGCAGGGTCGCGTCGCGCGTATTATGTACCTGCGGGTACCACCCGGAACTCGGAGAGGAGAGGACACGGCAACATGGCCATATCGTTGACGGAATCTGCGGCTGATCGAGTGCGTGCACACCTCGCGAAGCGCGGGGCTGGCGTGGGCTTGCGGCTCGGGGTGAAGAAAACCGGCTGTTCGGGCTTCGCCTACGTGGTGAACTATGCGGACGAGATCCACCCCGGCGATGCGGTTTTCGAGGAGCGGGGTGTCAAGATCGTGGTCGATTCGGCCAGTTTGCCGCTGATCGACGGCACCGTGGTCGATTTCGTCAAGCAAGGCCTCAACGAGGCGTTCAAGTTCCAAAATCCCAAGGCCCGGGTCGAGTGCGGTTGTGGGGAGAGCTTTAGCGTCTAGGCGCGCCCGCGCGCCCGCGCCTTCCTTCGCAATCGCGGTTTTTCCAGTTAATACAGGCACTTCCGGTCGCGCAGCTAATTGCCTGACAGCGCCCGCTAAAGTACACTTCGCGGTCTTTGTCGCCCCTTCGTGGGCTAACAGCCAATCACCCGAGGTTAACCATGCCCATCGAGCGCACTCTTTCCATCGTCAAGCCTGACGGCGTCGGCCGCAATCTCGTCGGCGAGATCATCTCTCGCTTCGAGAAGGTTGGCTTGCGGGTGGTCGCGGCGCGCATGATGCAGCTGTCGCAGAAGGAAGCGGAAGGCTTCTACGCCGTTCATCGCGAGCGGCCGTTCTTCAAGGATCTGGTGAAATTCATGACTTCCGGGCCGGTCGTGGTGCAGGTGCTCGAGGGCGAGGGCGCGATCGCGAAGAATCGCGAGGTCATGGGAGCGACTGACCCGAAGAAAGCCGCACCCGGTACCATACGCGCGGACCTTGCGCACAGCATCGATGAGAACGTGGTGCACGGCTCCGATGCGCCCGACACCGCGACTCGGGAAATCGCCTATTTCTTTCGAGAAATTGAGCTCTGTCCGCGTACGCGCTAGCGTAGCGCCGGATACGATCGGGGGGCATTGAGCGAAGTGGCCGGCGATCCCGTCAATCTTCTTGGCTTACCGCGGACCGAACTCGAGGCATTCGTCGCCGAGCGCTTCGGCGCGAAGCCGTTCCGCGCGCGCCAGCTCATGAAGTGGCTGTACCGGCGCGGCGTCGCGGACTTCGCCGCGATGACGGATCTCGCGCAGGAGTTCCGCACGCAGCTCGCCGAGGTAGCGACGGTCGCGGTGCCGGAGATCGTCGAGGAGCAGCGATCGACGGATGGCACGCGCAAATGGATGCTGCGCATGGACCGCGTGCAAGGCATCGAAATGGTGTACATCCCGGAGCCCGATCGCGGCACCCTTTGCATTTCCTCGCAGGTGGGCTGTGCAATGGATTGCTCGTTTTGCTCCACCGCGCAACAAGGCTTCAACCGCAACTTGAACGTCGCCGAGATCGTAGGTCAGGTGTTTCTCGCGCAGCGCGAATTGCGCGACGCGCGCGTAAGCGGACGCGCGATCACCAATATCGTGTTCATGGGCATGGGCGAGCCGCTCGCCAACTATCGCAACGTGGTGCCGGCAATGCGCATTTTCATGGACGACCTAGGCTACGATCTCTCGCGCCGCCGCGTGACGCTCAGCACCTCGGGTCTCGTGCCGCAGATCTACAAGCTCGCCGAGGAGTGCAACGTCGCGCTCGCGGTCTCGCTCCACGCGCCCGACGACGAGCTGCGCAACCAGCTGGTGCCGATCAACCGCAAGCACCCGATCGAGGAGCTACTGGCGGCGTGCTGGCACTACATCGATAAACAGAACGGGCGCAGCGTGACCTTCGAGTACGTCATGCTCGAGGGCGTCAACGACCAACCGGCGCACGCGCGCGCGCTTGCGCGCCGCCTGCGCGGCCATCCCGCCAAGCTCAACTTGATCCCCTTCAATCAGTTCCCGGGAACGCGCTACCGATGCTCGTCCGCGACCGCGATGCTCAGGTTCCGCGACATCCTGAACGAGCACGGCGTGATCGCAACCATCCGGCGTACGCGCGGCGATGACA